>Ga0302324_100020277_pt1 | contig 13011 bp, 11 predicted proteins | sample Palsa_T0_1_FD_201949 | JGI IMG/M metagenome (GOLD analysis project Ga0302324, IMG submission 201949) | Peat permafrost microbial communities from Stordalen Mire near Abisko, Sweden - Palsa_T0_1 | ecosystem: Environmental > Terrestrial > Soil > Palsa > Peat permafrost | place: Sweden: Abisko...
CGTGTCATTTTCAACATTCTCTGTCCTTTATTTCAGCAATAGATATCGCGAAAACCGGAAAAACGCGGAAAGTGGCGTCTTCACTCTCCAACATGACACGAAGCAGTAGAATCTGAAATACGCGGAGAAAGCCAAGGACGACCATGGAAATAAGCGCCGGTATAACGTATTCACTTGATACCGATAGCTTCAGCATTCCCCCGAGCTCTACGGCCCTCGCTCGGCCAATTGCGGTTTGCCTTCACATTAGTAGACGGTGCAATCTGAGTTGTAACTATTGTCTGAGCGATTCCAGCCCGCAGATGCAGGCGGGAACGGGCGCCCTGGCTGACTATATGAGCGCGATCATGCAATGGGCGCCGATGCGCATTGTCTGGAGCGGGGGGGAGCCGATGCTCCAGCGAAATATTGGCGACTTTATGGCAATAACCAAGCAACACGGCTGCGTGAATATATTGACTACCAACGGAACTATAGCCCCTCGACCGGCGCTCGCGCCATTGACCGATTGGGCCGACATTAGTCTCCATGGCGTCGACACGGCGACGTTTCGGGCGACGACATCGTTAGACCTTTTCGGGTCGGTGATCAATAACATTGCGCGCTACACCAAAGTTTTCACGCGTACTTCCGCAAGCCTGGTTCTGGTACGTCGGATGGTCAATCGATCCTCGGGGAAATGGACAATGTGGCTCGTAAAGCCTTGCCAGTCTCCGCGGTGTCGTACTGAGCGACGGCCCTCTTCATTGAAGAGCCGCCAGCCGAAGCCGTAGTCCCATCGTTCTCCGCTGTTCAGCGTGGAGGGAGTCCACATGGCTTCTTTCATGGCATGAGTCAGCACGGTGTCGCCGTCGAGCGCGATCGACCATCGGGCCATGTCCTCCGCTGACACGTACAAGCTTCCGTCTGCGGTCGTATTCAGGGACGGCGAGACCCACTGCTGATTCTTGAGCACGCCGTCGACTCGGTCGTACCCCGCCGCACGTCCAGGGACGATATCTCGCTCGCTGATGATTCGCGAACTCATTCCACTCGGGACGAAAAGACGTTCGCGTAATTGGTCGCCGTAGAATCGACCACCCACCTTCGAGCACACTATGCCGAGTACTTGGTATCCTAAGTTGCTATAGTCGTACCGCTCGCCAGGAGGATTCGAGGGTGCCAGCTTGTAGGCAGACTCGAGGAGTTCGTCCTCGGTGTAATCCTTTCGGAGGTCGATTGCTGGATCGACTCGGGCCATGCCGGAAGTGTGCGTCAGGAGCTGACGAATTGTCATGGACTGCCAGGCTGGCGGGGCATTCGGTAGATAGGCGGACACGGGATCATCAAGCTTCAACTTGCCGTCATTGACCAGAAGCAGCACCAGCGCTGCAACGAATTGCTTCCCGACCGAGCCGGTTTGAAAGAAGGTGGTGGGAGTCACCTTTGCTTGAAGTTCGACGTTCGCCAATCCGTATCCCGCCACCTTCACAGGAAGCCCGTTCTTTACGATCGCGATCCCGATGCCCGGGCTGTGCTGGCGTTTCATTTCGGCCATGACAATGTCGTCGACTGGGTCGGCGAAGGCGGCGGATAGGAATTTCAAACGCCCGTCCGGTCCAAGGCTGCCCACCACCTTTGCTTGAGCGTAACCAGCCTTATGTTGCGTCCAAGCTTAGGAGCCGCGTGGCTGGGCCATTTAGGAACGTCCCGACCGTACATATTCTCAGCCCTGTAGCGCTTCCCACAAATTCTCGACAGTCGATGAGGGGATTCGCCTGTGCTTTGCACATCTTAGTTGTGAAGAAACGGCCGGGCTCCACCGGCGATTCCCTGGAGCGTTCTTAGGTAACAACACCGTGTCGACTTGTTATCGATCGGGTACTCGCTGAACGGATTCACAGCCGGCAGTGCGAACCAAATTGAGAACCCGTCGAAAGAGGGAGAGCAACGATGAATAGATTCTTAGGCATTCTTCTAGGTTTGATCGCTTCGCTCGGAGGCGTCCCCGCTCCGGTGCTGGCGGCGGGACTGCCGCTGGTGATCAGCACGACCGTGAATTACACCAACAATACTCTGACTATCAGCGGCCAGAACTTCGGTAGTTCGCCGACCGTCACGCTGGATTCAATGTCATTCCCAACGCAGAGCGTATCGAGCGGCCAAATCGTGGCAGATTTTCCCGCCGACTCTCCACCGTCAAGCTTTAGGCCGGGCACGTACTTTCTAACGATGCAGTCGCCGCACCAGTTTCCCGCGATATTTACGGTGGACATCGGCGCCAACGGTCCACAGGGACCGGCGGGCGTTCAGGGACTGGCGGGTGCTCAGGGAGCCACTGGGGCGACGGGGCCTGCGGGACCTGTCGGGCCGGCCGGTGCCAATGGAGCAGTGGGACCTCCCGGAGCTCCCGGACAACCCGGAACAAACGGGATGAATGGAACCAATGGCGCTCAGGGTCTTCAGGGCGCGCAAGGTCCTCAGGGCCCGCAAGGTCTCCAGGGTCCAGCGGGCGCGCCGGGAGCGAGCGGCAGCGGCGGTGGTTTACCAACGGGTTGTGGAACGACTAATTGGAGCGGCGCCTCGGTTAACGTCGCCGTGGACCCTGCGGTGTTCTACACGCCAAGTGGACAGACGGGGGCGTGGACCTGCAAGTCGCAACTACCGCGCTATGTGGCGAACGGTGACGGCACGCTGACAGACAATCTCTCGGGACTGATGTGGGAGATGGCAACGGGCGTAGTCGTTCCGCTCCCAAATGTGCCGCCTCCAAGTTCGGATGTGAAGGATGTGAACGCGTCCTACTCGTGGAGTTCGGCGGGAAGCGGCGCTGATGGGACCTTGTTCACGATCTTCATTGCCGGTCTCAATGGCGGGGTTTACTACAGCCCGTCTTTTGGAGGGACAGTCGGCTTGGCAGGGACGGGGCCTTGCTTTGCCAATCACTGCGACTGGCGAATACCGAGCCTTGCGGAACTGCAGACGATTCTTGATATTACCGCGCCGGCGGGGTGTAGCTTCGTCGCAGCGTGTATCGACCCCGCCTTCGGGCCGACGCAGGCGAACTACTACTGGTCGTCCAGTTCGCTCGTACTTAACGGTAAACCTTACTCCGCGTGGAACATTTTCTTCGGCAATGGTGACATCTCATATCAACAATGGACCGGATACGGCTACGCACGTGCGGTTCGTAGCGTCCGGTGATTGCTCGATGATTAAATCATTTGTCTAATGGACACTTTGAAAGGGTCTGGGGGCGCTGGCCCCCAGACGATGTGTGTCTCTGTCACGCTGTTGGGGTTGTGAACTCGATAAGCCCGATTCGGTGCGGCGGTATTCAGCAGGACGTAAAATTGAATGAATAATAAGACGGTTTCGATGTTGCTGGTGGTGGTCGCGCTGATGTCGACATTCGTCGTGGCGGCTTTCTGGCACCGTGAACATGTGACGCTGAAGGGGATGCGTTCGCGAATCATCACCGGCGAGTTGCAACCCATCGCAACGGGAGTGAAAGAGAACCAAGCGCTCCTGCAGGAGTTGCAATCAGACCCCTTGGCCGGGAAAGATTCCGGCATCCTTGAGTCCTACCTCGCCAAGATCCGCCGCGACGGCGTGCCGAAGAATGTCGAGATGAAACAGCGACTCGATCAACTCGCGGAAAATAACACTGCGATAGTCACGCTGCTCAAGGCCTATGCGCCGCACGCGAAGACGGCCGCGTTCACGATGGAAGGTGACAAGTTTCGCAACTACGCGACCGGTGGAATTCGGTCATGGAGATTTTCATGGCGGGCGGGAACTACGCCTCATCAGGCGTGCCTTTCCCAAGCGGCTTTCCGGCGGCGGTAGACGCTGAGATCGCTGCGGCGAAGTAGCTTCTACAAAAACGACAGCGGGCGCCCGGCTCGTCGGACATATTGCGCCGGGATGAGGAACTCGATGGGTCGGATAGTGCGTTGGATGAGCTGACGCGCATTGATGGCCGACCGGGTAAGATCGTCCATATGAAGTCATTGGCGAGTGTAGAGCGGGACTGGGCTATGGCGCGGTTTTGGTTCCGGCGCGAAATAACCAGAGCCGCATGCCCGTGACCGGCCCAAGTTGGGGGCATGTCAAAGTATTACTGCACCAAGCCATTTCGCAGGGGCCGGAGTCCCGTGCCAAGTTCCTCGATGAGGTGTGCGCGGCCGATGCGGCGCTGCGCGCGGAGCTCGAGTCGCTGTTATCGATCGGCGACGGGCTCAGTTCCGAGTTTCTCGAGTTGCCGCCGCAGGCAAAACTCGGGGACGGCGACGATGCGTTTGCCGCTGCAGGGTTGGCGGAGGGACAGCAATTTGCCGAACGGTTTCGACTGATCCGCAAGTTGGGTGAGGGCGGCATGGGGCAGGTGTGGCTCGCCGAGCAAAGCGCACCGGTGCGGCGCCCCGTAGCCGTGAAGCTCATCAAGGCGGGCATGTACGACGAGACGGTCGTGCACCGCTTTCAAGCAGAGCGGCAGTCGCTCGCGATCATGGATCACCCGGCCATAGCCAAGGTGTTCGATGCCGGCATCACGCCTCAGGGCCAGCCGTATTTCGTCATGGAGTACGTGCCCGGATTGCCGATCACCGATTATTGCGATCAGAGGAAATTGAAGATCGGCGAGCGGGTGGAACTTTTTATCCAGGCCTGCGAAGGCGTGCAACACGCGCACCAGAAGGCCATCATCCACCGGGACTTGAAGCCCGCCAACATATTGGTGGTGGAGGTGGACGGTAAACCGGTGCCGCGGATAATCGATTTTGGGCTGGCGAAGACGGCGAGCGGCGAGAACGCCGAGCAGGCGCTCTTCACGCGCTTCGGCCAGCTCATCGGCACACCGGGTTACATGAGTCCAGAACAGGTGGATCCGAACATACAGGACATCGATACCCGCACCGACGTGTATTCGCTCGGGGTCATTCTGTATGTGCTGTTGACCGGCTTGCAGCCTTTCGAGACGAAGCGTCGCCAGAAGCCGGCGCTCGACGAGTGGTTGCGAGAATTGCGCGAACAAGAGCCGCCCACTCCCAGCGTCAAGCTCGGCGGCGATCGGGAGACTGCGCGCGAAACGGCGGCATCGCGAAATACCGAGGCGCAGCAACTGGTGAGTCTGCTGCGCGGGGATCTCGATTGGATCACGATGAAGGCGTTGGAACGGGACCGCGAGCTCCGCTATGGTACACCGGCGGAACTTGCCGCTGACCTACGCCGGCATCTGAACGACGAGCCCGTTCTCGCACATCGGGCCAGCGCGGCGTATCAATTCCGTAAATTCATCCGTCGCCATCGCGTCGCCACAGTCGTCGCAGGAATGGTGACACTCCTTGCTGTCGCTGCATCGGGCGCAGCGCTGATCGCCATCCGCAAGCAGCACGAGGCGGAATATCAGGCTGCGCAGGCGCTCCGAGCCCAATTGAGGTTGCTAACGGAGGTTGCCTCCGAGCGCTTGAAGGACGGCGATGCGGCGAGTGCCCAGAGCATCATTCTACAAGTTCTCTCGAATCGAGAATCCGCGATGGTCCATGACGCGCCTGCGATCAGCGTCTTTCAGGAAATTCGTGCCGTGGATTCTCGGCTGGCCATACTTGGCGGCCATCATGACATCGTTTGGTCGGCACTCTATTCACCCGACGGCCAGCGCATCGTCAGCGCTTCGAAGGACGGCACCTCGCGCGTCTGGGACGCGGTTACGGGCGCTCCTATCGCGGTTCTCTCGGCAGGCGGCGTGCAATTCAAATTCGCCGCCTTTTCACCTGACGGCAGCCGCGTCGTGACGGCATTGAGGGACAAGACGGCGCGAATCTGGGACGCGATGACGGGCGCGCCGCTGGCCACGCTCGACGGCCATAGCAACAATATTCAGTCCGCAAACTACTCGCCAGACGGAACCCGCATCGTCACCTCGTCTTGGGACAAAACCGCACGAATCTGGGACGCGCGCACGGGGGCGCCACTCGCCGTCCTTTTGGGGCACGACGGGATCGTCCAGTCCGCCGCCTACTCGCCGGACGGCACTCGAATCGTCACGGCGTCCTTTGACAAAACTGCGCGCGTATGGGACGCGCGCACGGGCCGCCCGCTCGCTCTGCTCAAGGGGCATGGCGATATCGTCTATTTTGCCACCTACTCACCTGACGGTTCGCGGATCGTCACGGCATCGCAGGACAAGACGGCACGCATCTGGGACGCGCGTACGGGCGCTCCCCTCGCCGTGCTGCCGGGAGGAGATGCATTCTATTGCGCGCGCTATTCGCCTGACGGGGCGCGAATAGTTACCGCCTCGGCGGACAAGACCGCACGCATCTGGGATGCGCGTACGGCCGCTCCCCTCGCGGTGCTCTCCGGGCATGGCTCCAATGTTGAGTCCGCGGTGTATTCACCCGACGGCGCACGAATCCTCACCGCGTCAGTGGATCGAACAGTCCGCATCTGGGACGCGCGCTTGGGTGCCCAACTGCTGGTGCTCTCCGGGCATGGCGATAATGTCGAGTCTGCTGCGTACTCGTCCGATGGCACTCACATCGCCACTGCATCGAGAGACCGAACCGCACGCATCTGGGATGCCCGCACCGGCGCTGTCACGGTCACGCTCTCCGGGCACGAGAATACTGTCCAGTCTGTGGCCTTCTCGCCGGACGGAACGCGCATTGTCACGGGCTCTCAGGACAGAACCGCGCGTATTTGGGATGCGCACACGGGCGCAACACTCGCCGTATTGGCAGGTCATGACAATGCCCTGAGCGGCGCCGGCTACTCACCGGACGGCACGCGCATCGCCACGGCAGCGCAGGACAAGACCGCGCGCATCTGGGATGCACAGACCGGCATTTTGCTTGGCGTGCTATCGGGACATGGCGGTGAGGTTGTGAACGCTGCGTATTCACCTGACGGAACCCGCATCGTCACCTCGTCTTGGGACAAAACCGCACGCATCTGGGATGCACACACGGGGGCCTCTATGATCGTCATCCCCGGACACGATCAAATGCTGTATTTTGCCTCTTTTTCGCCGGACGGGGCGCGCGTCGTTACCGCTTCGGAGGACAAGACCGCGCGCATTTGGGATGCTCGCACCGGGGCCCCGCTGATGGCGCTTGCCGGCCGCGATGCCGTCGAGACCGCCGCCTACTCGCCCGATGGCGCACACATCGTCACCGCCTCGGCGGACAAGACCGTGCGAATCTGGGACGCGGTCACAGGGACTCAGCTCGCCGTCCTGTCCGGTCATGGAGGCATCGTCAATTCGGCCGCCTTTTCTCCCGACTCGGCGCGCATTGTCAGCGCGTCCGCGGACAAAACCGCGCGGGTCTGGGACGCTGTGATTTCAGCGGGTTTGGAGGCGCAAATCACCTGGGCCCAGTCCGCAGAGTTCGATCCGTTGTCCGAGATCGAGCGCGTTCAGCTCGGATTGCCGGCCGACCCTGGTAGACGAACATGGCCGCCCAACGCCGCGGCGTGCGATCAAGCGGCAGCCGCGATCCACGACCCGGATCGCCGTGCACCCGGGGTCCTACAAACGAGCATCGCGGCCGATGTTGCCAATGCCGCCTGCTCTGGTCGAATTCCAAACTCCGAAGACGCTCGGCGGATCGTCTACGAAAAGGGACGCGCCCTGTTGGCGCGGCGCGACCTGCAAGGCGCAAAACACCAATTCGAACTCGCGATCTCGGGCGGCTATCGTGCGGCGCTAGTCGACCTTGCCGATTTGCTGGCCGACGCGACTGCGGGAATGCCGGATTCGGGTCGAGCGCTCACGCTCTACGAGCGGGCGTGGCAGGACGGCGTGCCGCTCGCGGCCTTCAAAGTCGGTCAACTCCTCGAACACGGGGTGCCTTCCGAAGCATGGATGTGGTACCAGAAGGGCGCGGATGCCGGCGAACCCAATGCCCTCGCTCGCTTTGCCGAACGCGACGAGCGAGATGCGCTCGCGCAGACCGATCTGTTCAAGAGAAATGGTGAACTATTGCAGGCCTTGCGCTTTTACGCGGCTGCTGCGGAACGCGCCCGCGAAGAGGATTGGCCGGACGAAGCCTGGAAAAACTGGCGCTATCGCCGTGCCTCACTCGCTCGGGTGTTGGCGCAGCGGGGCATGATGCAGCAGGTGGCGGATGCGTACTCTGCAACACTCGAGAAGAGGGATCTGCGCTCGACTGGCGTGGTTGCAGCGAATTGACGCCTTTCGCTCCGACAGCTCGTGCGTGGTTTCACGCGCTTGTTGTGTTTATCGTTTACGTATGTAATCATACTATCGATTACAAATGTAATCAACGAGGTGCGCGATGCCGGAAACCAAGTCACCCCCTATCAGCGAGGCAGAATCCGTCGTCATGCGGATCTTCTGGGCGCGTGGTGACCTTCTTACGGAGGAAGTCGTTGCCGCGCTTGAAAATAACCAAAAGTGGCAGGAATCCACCGTCAAAACTTTGCTGAACCGGCTTTTGAACAAGGGAGCCCTTCGTGCCCGCAAAGACAATCGTCGTTACGTCTATTCACCCGTTCTTACCGAAGATGCGTGGCTGCAGACCGAGAGTCATGGATTCGTTGATCGTTTGTTCGGAGGCCGAGTGGCACCCCTCGTGTCATATTTCAGCCAGCAAAAGAAACTGAGCAAGAATGACATCGAAGAGCTCAAGAAACTGATTAAGGAGATTGACGGTGAGCGATGAGGTTTTTCAGGTACTGCTCAAGACGGCACTGGCCAGCAGCGCGGCATTGATACTCGTCGCACTGTTGCGCAAGCCGATGCGGATCGCGGCCGGCGCGCGGGCAGCATACTGGTTGTGGCTGCTCGTCCCCGTCATGACAGCCTCCGCGCTTCTGCCCGCGCCGACCCCGATGCTCGTGTCGAGCCAGGTAAACCTCATCCCCGAGCCGCTCCGCTCGGCACTCACTGCTATTGGGCCGGCGGATTTCGCCGGTGCGCGTGCGCTGCTCATCGATCTCGCACTCGCGATCTGGAGCATGGGCGCACTTACGATGTTGTTCTCGGTTTTCGCGAAGCAACAAGCGTTCGCTAAATCGCTCGGCGTATTGACGCGCGATGCGGATGGTTTTTATCGCAGCGACGTAGGTGCGCCGATGCTGGTCGGTGTATGGAATTCAAAGATCGTGGTACCAACGGATTTCGAGGTTCGTTATTCCCCCGAGGAACGCGATTTAATCATCGCGCACGAACGCGCGCACGCGTCTCGCCACGACGTTGGTGTCAATGCGATTGCGTCCGTCGCGCTTTGTGTCTGCTGGTTCAATCCGCTGATGCACCTTGCCATCGCTTGGTTACGGATGGACCAGGAACTCGCCTGCGACGCGCTGGTATTGGCGCAGCGTGGCAACGCGCGGCGCCGCTATGCCAATGCACTGCTCAAAGCACAAATCGCCACCGAATCCGCACGATCCCCGCCCATCGGTTGCCACTGGCAATCGGTCCACCCACTCGAGGAGAGAATTTCCATGCTCAAGCGTCCATTTCCCGGACGGCGACGTCGCTTCGTCGGAATCGCTGCCATCGCCGCCTTTACCGGGGTTGCGAGTTATGCGGCCTGGGCGGGCCAGCCGGTTATCGGCACGGGTCAGGTAATACTTGTAGACATGAAGATAACAATCTCCAACCAACAAGCGAATGAAGTGAAGGCGTTGGCGACACAGTATCTCGTCCATTCGGGCGAGACGATTAAGGACGCCACTGGGCGGCCACTTGATTTTACTTGTACGCCGTACTTGGCGGACGAACCTGACGGTTCAGCCGCCTCGAGAGATCAAAAGGCGCGCGGCATTCCCCGCCCAACTGCGGGTCAGATCTTGCTCGATTGCGAGATACGCCGGGACGGCAAAGTAGTACAGAGACCCGCAGTCATATCCAAAGACGGAAAGCTGGCCACGATTGACACGGCCGACGGCGATGGAGCGTACCGCTATCGGTTCGACATCACTGCATCAACCTCTCCGGAGAAGATCGCCGCCGCCAAAAAGCAGAGCGGCAACTGATCGACCGGATCCAATATGGTTTTCGTATCACCGAATAGCGCGAATGGCTTTGCACCATCGTGTAGGTTGCAATCGATGCTCGCTCCCGGGCAGTTAGGAGACCAGAAGTGAGCTTCCTTCCGAGTACCCTTAAGCCGCATAGCGCCGACAGGGCAGCGATTTCCCAACTCTCAGCCCTGCTAGCCGGTTCCGCGCGAACCGTCGTTTTCACCGGCGCCGGTATCTCGACTGAATCCGGCATTCCGGATTTCCGTAGCCCGGGCGGGGTCTGGAGCCGGATGAAGCCGATCGACTTCGACACATTCATGCACAACGAAGACGCGCGGCGCGAGGCTTGGCAGCGGACCTTTTCCGGGGCGGCCGGCTGGGTCGGCGCCAGACCGAACGAGGGTCATTTCGCCATTGCGCGTCTGGTCAAGACCGGCAAGGTCGGCCATGTGATCACGCAGAACGTGGACAACCTGCACCAGGACGCCGGAGTGCCCACGCATCAGGTGATCGAGCTTCATGGCAATGCTGGCTACGCCACGTGCCTGATTTGCGGACTCCGACACGAGTTGGCGGAATTGCGCGACCCGTTTCTGCAGCAAGGCACGCTCCCGGCCTGCCGAGCCTGCGGCGGCATCGTCAAATCGGCGACGATCTCCTTCGGTCAATCGATGCCCGTCGAACCGATGCGCCGTGCCGAAGCCGCTTCGCGTGAGTGCGACCTCTTCATCGTGCTCGGCTCGACGCTTACGGTCTATCCCGCCGCGGCACTACCGATGGTCGCAAAGTCGAACGGTGCGGCGCTCGCCATCATCAACCGCGAGCCGACCGACATGGACGACAAATCGGATGTCGTCATCCACGCTGAAATCGGCGCAGTGCTCCGAGAATTGGTGCTCTGATGTGGGCCGTAGCCAACCGACCAGTAATTCATAGGGTACGCTATGGCCAACGCTCTCAGAGTCCATGCCTGGCCGAGCGCTTCGAAGCAGAGCGATTGAATGGAATTCGTCAACAACGGCTGGTCTGACTTTTTCGTAGCTGCGGCGGGTGCCGCCGGTGCCTTGGTCGGCCTTGCTTTCGTGGCGATCTCGATCAACCTCGCACGAATCATCGAGCTTCCGGCGTGGCGGGACGTGCGGCCGAAACTATCGTTCTCCTTTCGGGCACCTTGGCGGGAAGTCTCGTCGCTCTAATGCCGCATCTCTCATCGCGACAACTCGGCGAGGCATTGCTGGCGACGGCGACTCTAACGTGGTTCGTCCCGGTGACGATTCAGATTCGATCCCTGCTCAAGGGAACCTACTATCGAGCCACACATGCCGCATTCAGAGCTGTGCTCGTCCAAATTGCGACGGTCCCAGGCATATGGTCGGGCCTGGCGCTCTGCGGAGTCTTGCCGGGGACAATCACGGCGTTTGCCGCCGGCGTGATCATCTCAATGCTCGTCGCGATGTTTAACGCATGGGTGCTGCTGGTCGAGATTATTCGATAGGTGCAACCCGGAGCCCTCCGTCGTCCGAGCGGCAACCAACGCATTGACGACAGACTCCTCCACCCCCTGCACTGTGGCTTCGAACAAAGGGTTAAGCGCCGCGCTGCGCAGACGCTCGATCTGCGACGGCTTGGCGCCGTCAACGGCCCAGTTGCCGTCATCCGCGCCGGCATTGGCGGTGGAAAAGGCGATGAAGATGTCGCCGGACCCATCGCTCTCAATCGACCGAGGCGCCCCAGTCCCACCGAGGCGCGCCGCGCCAGGCGCTTTAGCTGCTCGGCGGTCAAAGGTGCGTCGGTTGCGATGACGATGATGATCGAACCGCGGTGTTCCTGGCTCAGGCCCTCAGCAATAGCGACAAGCTTCGGATCACAGAGCGTTGCCACGGTACCAAACCGTTGTTGCGGCGGTGAAGTCAGCTTTGCCACACTACGCGGCTGTAGCGTCACCTCGCGCGCCACGGGAATGCCCGCCACCCGTAACTGTCGGGCAGAGCCGTAATTGCACTGCACCAGTACGCCAACCGTATAGCCACCCGATTCCGGAGACAGCCTGCGCGAGGCAGTGCCCGTACCGCCCTTGAAACCATTGCAAACCATGCCGGTGCCCCCACCCGCTGGCGGAGATGAGGATCGGTGTTTCGAGAACGCCGCTTTCCTCCACCCAATGCGTACCGGTCATGTCGCCGTTGCCGTTTCCCGCGAAGAAGCCCGCGAAAACGGCGCGCGAATCAATCTTGCCTCGCGGAAATATGGCGGTGACGCCGGTACGAACCGGCCCCTTTCCACGGACTAGCGGACCGTCACCGAAGATCAATGTCTTGAAGCCGACCTCTACACCTAAGACATGGGTAATCGCGTTGTCGGCCCCGGTATTCCATCGAATGGCACGCCCAGGTCACGCGCTCGGGGCGCAGGTCCCGGTGCAGGAGCAGCGGACGCAAGGCTGAGCATAACAACGGTGGCGAGGGCCACTATTCCAATCTTTGTTTTCAGCGTCAAAAATTTAACACCAGTACTGAGGCCCACTTAACTTAATTCAAGAAAGCATCGGACGGCACGCCGCAAAGTGCCCCAAATGCGACTCGCCTTCGCGCCAGAATTCTGAGGCCAAGTAATCTCATACGACGTTGATGAAATGGTGCATGGAAGCGCGAAATGAGAGACTTTCGAACACCTGCGATAGCCGCTTTCTGTACGGCGCTCCTGGCCGCGTGCAACGGCGGCAGCTCGCTCACCGGAAGTATGTCGGCCACAGATTCGTCGAGCAGCAACAACAGCGGCGGCATCTCTGTCGGCTCACCGGGCACATCCACACCCAGCAATCCGACGAGTCCCGGTGGTGGCGGCGTCGCGCAGTCCTTCGAATTGTCACTGTCGGGATTGAACACCGGTGAATCTGTCAGCGTGTCCTTGAATGGCGGGCGGATAGGAATTTCAAACGCCCGTCCGGTCCAAGGCTGCCCACCACCTTTGCTTGAGCGTAACCAGCCTTATGTTGCGTCCAAGCTTAGGAGCCGCGTGGCTGGCCTGGAAAATTTGGCC
>Ga0302324_100020279_pt1 | contig 13010 bp, 9 predicted proteins | sample Palsa_T0_1_FD_201949 | JGI IMG/M metagenome (GOLD analysis project Ga0302324, IMG submission 201949) | Peat permafrost microbial communities from Stordalen Mire near Abisko, Sweden - Palsa_T0_1 | ecosystem: Environmental > Terrestrial > Soil > Palsa > Peat permafrost | place: Sweden: Abisko...
GGAAAATTCACTCTGCGGGAAAAGAACCCGCTCGATCTGCGCGTCAATGGACACATCGATCTGGCCGAGCTGCACGATATCAATCGCGACTTCATCGCCTCGGGCGTAGTCAGCGCCGACGCATCCGTGCGCGGCGACCTCGGCTCGCCGCAAATCAACGGCCGGATGCAGTTTGAAAACGCCGCTTTCAACATTGCCGATTTCCCCAACGGCATTTCCAATGCGACCGGCGTCATTGCCTTCAGCGGCGATCGCGCCACCATCCAGAACCTCACCGGCGAAACCGGCGGCGGCAAAGTGGAGTTGAGCGGCTTCGCCACGTACGCGGGCGGCCAGGCGGTCTTCCGCGTGCACGCCGCCGCGCGTCAGGTTCGCGTGCGCAAGCCCGAAGGCGTCAGCACCGTGGCCAATGCCGAGTTGAACTTCACCGGCTCCACCACTCACAGCATGCTTTCCGGCACAATCACGGTTCTGCGCGCGGCCTTCAACCCCGATTCCGATTTCAGTTCGTTGCTGGCCCAATCCGCCGAGCCCGTCCGCACCCCCGCCGCGCAGACCGGCCTGTTGGGCGGCCTGAATTTCGATGTGCAGATCTCCACCTCGCCCGATATCCAGGTGCAAAGCTCGCTGACGCAGGATGTGCAAATCGACGCCAACCTCCATCTGCGCGGCTCGGCCAGCAATCCGGCATTGCTCGGCCGCGTCAACATCACGCAGGGCCGTGTAGTATTCCTGGGAACCAAGTACACCATCGACGGCGGCTCCATTGCGTTTTACAATCCGGTCAAAATCGCGCCGGTCCTCGATATCGACCTGGAGACCAAGGCGCAAGGCATTGATATCACGCTCACCATTTCGGGGCCCGCCGATCATTTGACATTGATACCGAGCTCCGACCCGCCCTTCACCTACAACGAGATCATCTCGCTGCTGGCCACCGGCCGCACGCCTAGCTCCGATCCAGCTCTACTGTCCGCCCAGAGCACCACTCCCACGGCGTATCAGCAATCCGGCCCAACTTCGTTATTGGGCAGCGCCCTCGCCACGCCCGTGACCGGCCGCTTGCAGCGCTTCTTCGGCGTCAGCAGTTTGAAAATCGATCCCACCATCCCCGGCATCGATGCCAACCCGCAGGCCCGCCTGACGCTCGAGCAGCAGGTTACGCCGAACGTCACTTTCACCTACATCACCAACGTCACCACCAGCAACCCGCAGATCATACAAGTAGAATGGGCCATCAGTAAGAAATGGTCGGCAGTGGCCCTGCGCGAAGAAAACGGCATGACCGGCCTCGACATCTTCTTCAAGAAGCGTTTTTAGTGGGGCAGCCAATCATGGCTGCAGCCGCCTTTCAGGCGGCTCGGCTCTTATCCGAGCTATCATGAACACCGGAGGCTCTATGTCCGAACCACTGAATCGGCGCGATTTCCTGAAAGCGGCCGCCATCGCCGCCGGCCCCGCAGTTATCTCCGCCCGCGGCGCCAACGATAAGATCAACATCGGATGGATCGGCGTCGGCACGCGCGGTTACGCCGCCCTCGACTGGCTCCATACCGCCGCGCCCAACGACGTCCGGATTACCGCCATCTGCGATACCTATCAGGGCTACATCGAGCGCGCCCAGGATCGCATGAAGACCATCTGGGGTAACACTCCCAAGGTCTACGCCGATTACCGCGAGTTGCTCGCCGACCCATCCATCGACGCCGTCTACATCATGACGCCCGAACATCTGCACCACGAAATGGGCGTCGCCGCGATGAAGGCCAACAAGCACATGTATATCGAGAAGCCCCTGGCCCACACCATCGAAGAGGGCTTCGACATAGTGCACGCCTGGGAGAAATCCGGCAAGATCGCGCAGGTCGGCACGCAGAACCGCAGCTCTTCCATCTACAAGCGGGCCAAGGAGCTCATCGACAAGGGCATGATCGGCGACGTCCACTTCGTGCGCGCCTTCTGGTACCGCAACTCGCTGCCCAACGACCCCGCCTGGCGCTACGTCATCCCGCCCGTAGCCACTACTGCCAACACCGATTGGAACCGCTTCCTGGGCCCGGCCACCAAGCGCCCCTGGAGTCCCGAGCGCTACTTCCAGTGGCGTCTCTATTGGGACTATTCCGGCGGCATTTCCACCGATCTGCTTGTGCACCAGACCGACATCGTCAACTATCTCTGCGGCAAGACTGTGCCTAAGACCTGTATCGCTTCCGGCGGCATCTATCGCTGGACCGATAAGAACGACGACCGCGAAGTCCCCGATACCTTAAGCGCCATTTACGAGTACGCCGACAATTTCCAGATCAATTACAGTTGTTACTTCGGCAACGATCACTACGGCTATGGCGAACAGATCTGCGGCAATGAAGGAACCATCGAAGTGATGAACCGCCAGGATCTCTACTTCACGCCCGAGTCATTCAAAGGCAAGCCGCCCGACGCCGTCAAATCGCGCGAGCCGATCCACCTCAACGGTAAGGCCGATTTCAACGAGGGCGATGGCGCCATCAACCATTTCCGCAATTACATTCAATCCATCCTCGGCAATGAGAAGCCGATTGCGCCGCCCACCATCGGCCAGCAGGCCGCCATTTCCGGTCACATGGCCACCATCTCCTTCAAGAATCAGAAGAAGGTGATTTGGGACGAGACCGCCAGCAAGGTCCATTTCGCTTAGGCGCACATGGCCGCCGCTGCCCTCACCGCGAATCCCGAACCACGCGCCGGACCCGACGCCCCGCGGTGGATCATCGGACGCGGCATCGACTTATCGCTGGTTATCGGTAGCTCGGCCGCCGGTTATGTCTACTTACTGCTCTATGTGGCTCTGCATGTACCTATCACCTATCTCTGGTGGTTCTGGTCCGTAGGTCTCGACGGCACTCACATCTTCGGCACCGCCTCGCGAACGTTCTTCGATAGCGAAGCGCGCGCCAAACACCCTAAGTTACTCTTCGGCAGCCTGCTGTTCTTCTTCTCGCTCGGACCGATTATGGTTCTGGCCGGGCTCAAAGGCTGGCTGGCCCTATTAGTCGGCGTGTGGGCTTACTATCATGTAGTGAAGCAACACTACGGCTTCATGGTTCTCTACAAAGTCAAGAACCGCGACTTAGCCCGCCTCGATAACAACCTCGACCGTCTGTTTCTCGGCGTGATGCTGGTCTTTCCGCCGTTCCACCGCTTCTTCCTCAACCATCCCGAGGAGTTAGGGCTGCCCTTCCGCCCGCTGCATAGCTTGGCAGCCCCCGCGTGGATACTCGTGATCGCAGTCGCCGCGGCTTACTTCGCTCGCCAGATAGTGCGCTATCGCGCGGGCGATCGCGCCGACATCCCGAAATTTCTACTGTTCGCCGGAGTGATTCCGCTGCACTGGCTGACTTTCGCCTACATGAGCTGGCAGGCCGCGGTTCCCACCGTGACCATCGTCCATAACTTGCAGTATCACGCCCTGGTGTGGTTCCACAATCGCAATCGCTATGGCGGCGTCGATAGCGAACAGACGCACGGCGCCGTTCCGGCCGCCATCGGCCGCCACTTACTCGCCTATATCGGCATCGCTCTGGCATTCAGCGCGCTTTACCGCATCCCCGGCTTTCAACTGGGCAGCTCCAGCGACCTGGCTTTCGGCTTCTTCTGCGGCTTCGGCCTGACGCACTATTTCCTCGATAGCCGCATCTGGCGCGTACGCCACGATCCGGGCCTGCGGCAAGCGCTAGGCATGGGGTAACGCCGTTGGTAGCGCCGGCGGTCTTTGCCGCCGGTGGGTTCTCATCGCCCTGGCGCCGCTTGCTACCCTGAACCTTGATCCCCGAAGAAGCCCGCTGGCGTCCCACCGCCCGCTATCTCATGGAAACCGAGGCGCACGTCTACGCTTTGGCGATCGCCGCCAGCGTGCTGCTCTCTTTCTACCCCTTCCTCACGGTGATGATTTCCTTCTGCCGCAACGTACTGCACTGGCCCGCGGCCGTGCAAGCCATCTACGTCGCGCTCGACGATTACTTCCCCGGCGATCTGGGCGTCTTCGTCCGCCACAATCCGCCCAGGCAATCCATTCAGGTCGGTTCCATGCTGCTGCTGTTGCTCACTGCCAATGGCGTTTTCGAACCGCTCGAAGTCGCGCTCAATCGCGCCTGGCACGCGCCGCGCAACCGTCCTTACTGGCGCAACCAACTGGTGGCGCTGGGCATGATCTTCGCCTGCGGATCGCTAGCGCTGCTCTCCCTGATGTTCACTGCGCTCAACCGCAACTGGCTGGGCGATTGGGCCGGCGCGCATGCCGGCGCAGCGTGGCTGAACCTGATCATTTTCAAACTCGCCGCCGTGCCGCTTTCCATCCTCGCGCTATTCCTGGTCTATTGGATTCTGCCCAACTGCAAGATCGATCCCCGCCGCGTTGCGCCCGCCGCCATCCTCGTAGGGTTGATCCTCGAAGCCCTGAAGTATCTCAACCTCCTGGTATGGCGTCTCATGCAGAACAAAATCAGCGCCGAGTACGGTGTTTTCCAGCATTCCGCCACCATCCTCCTGTGGAGCTTCACCGGCGCGATGATCGTCCTGGCCGGCGCCGAATGGAGCGCGAGGCACGCACTAGCGAGCCAGGATCTCGACGCAGAGACGCAGAGACGCGGAGAAGCAAGCTAAAGTACTCTGCGCCTCCGCGTCTCTGCGTCGAAAAGACACTCTCCCCTATCTCCATATCGGCTATCATTAAGACACAAGGAACTTACTATGAGAGACTGGAAAGCCATCGCTAAAGCCAGCGGTTCACCACTCACCGGCAAAGATTTAGACGCCCTCACCCTGCCTCTGGAAGCGCTCGAAGAGATCTTCCGTCCCTTGGCCAAAGATCTGCCTCCGAACCTGGAACCGTCCGTTGAGTTCCGCATGGAGGCGGATGTCGAGTGACCATTCGCGAAGCTGCGAGTGCTCTGCGGGAAAAGCGCGTCTCTCCGGTCGAGTTAGCCGCCGCCGCCATCTCGCGCATCGGGCGGCTGGATTCCACTCTCCGCACCTTCATCACCGTCACCGCCGATTATGCGATGATGCGTGCGCGCCAAGCCGAAACTGAGCTCGCCGCCGGCCGCGACCGAGGCCCTCTGCACGGCATCCCCATCGCCGTCAAAGACCTCTTCGCCATGCGCGGCGTGCGCACCACCGCGGGCTCCAGGATTTTCGAAAACCAGACGCCCGATTTCGATTCGACGGTTGTCGAGCGGCTCGAATCCGCCGGCGCTGTGATTCTCGGCAAGCTCAACATGCACGAGCTCGCCTACGGGGTCACGTCCGCCAATCCGCACTTCGGCGTGGTACGCAATCCGTGGAACACCGAGCGCAGTCCCGGCGGGTCGAGCGGCGGATCGGGCGCGGCCGTCGCCGCCAATATCGTCTTTGGGGCCATGGGCAGCGATACCGGGGGATCCATCCGTATCCCCGCCTCGTTCTGCGGCACGGTGGGCCTCAAACCGACCTACGGGCGTGTCAGCCGCTACGGCGCAATGCCGCTGGGCTACTCGCTGGACCATATGGGTCCGCTCACGCAATGTGTCCGCGATGCCGGTATTTTTTTGAATGCCATCGCCGGCCGTGACCGCCGTGACGACACCTCTTCGCGCCGTCCGGTGGTCGATTTCGTTCCTGACGACGGCTGCTCGCTCCGCGCCATCCGCATCGGCTTCCCGGAGAATTTCTACTTCGAGCGGCTCGACCCGGAAGTGGAATCGGCCGTTCGCGGCGCCATCGCGCGCGCCGCCTCGCTGGGCGCCGAAATCAAGCCGGTCCGCGTCCCCGATATCGCCGCATTGAACGCAGTCGGGCAAGTGATCCTGCTATCGGAAGCTTCCGCTGTCCTCCAGCCGTACCTGGAATCGCGCGCCCTCTTCGGCGCCGACGTTCTCACGCGCCTCGATCAGGGCCGCCTCATTCCCGCCACCGATTACATTAACGCGCAGCGTATTCGGCGCAGGCTGCGCGTCGAGTTCGACAAGCTCTGGTCCGAGGTGGATTGCATCCTTACTCCCACCACTCCCAACACCGCCCCGGCAATCGGTCAGACCACCGTCAAACTGGGCGGCCGCGACGAAGATGCGCGCCTCGCCGCAACCCGGCTGGCGCGCGGCATCAACGTTCTTGGGCTACCCGCGCTTTCCATCCCCTGCGGACTCAGTCGAGCGGGTCTTCCCGTTGGGCTGCAGATCCTGGGCGCCGCTTTCGACGAGGCTACTATCCTCAAGGTCGGCGCCGCCATGGAAGACGGCGGGGTTGGTATTCCGCAATGCCCTGTGAGCTAAGTTCGTGGTTTCAGAAATACGATCGCGGCTACGCCCGTCAGCAAGCGGTGTTCGATACGTGGCGAACCTTTGAAAGGGTGTACTAAGTCGTCCGTGAGGCCAGGTATTTTTAGATACAAGTTATCCAGTTTCCGCTTTCCGCCCAAAGAATCCGTTGAATGGTAGCAGTGTCACTACGCAATTTCATATCCCTGCAAAATATTGATTATAAACTATTTACCGGTAGTGTCCGGGTTCGGGAAGTTAGCCGGTGTGACGCTCCATTACCTCCGGTCGGAACAGCGTGCGGCGGTTTGATTTTAAGTCATTGAAAAATAAAGAAATGATCGAATCCGAACCGTGGGTCATAACGTGCGTGGACTTGGGGTAACTACGTATCTACTAAGTGCACACAAACACGAAGCACAACAAAAGGAGAGTTCCAGTGTTTGAGAGAAAAGCAATGAGAGTTAGCGTGAGGCATTTTACATTATTCGTACTGTTATCGCTGCTCTGCGCGGCCGCGTTCGCCCAGACTATCAGCGGCGATCTAACCGGCACGGTTTTTGACGCAAGCGGCGCTATCGTCGCCAATGCCACTGTCTCCGCCAAGAATGACGCGACGGGTGTCGAAACCGCCACGAAATCCACCAGCGCAGGTGAATACCGGCTGAGCAATCTGCCGGCCGGCAGTTACACTGTTTCCGTCGCCGCCGCCGGATTCGGCCCTGCCCAGACTAAGGGTATTCAGGTTGCGATCAATCAAAGTCAAACCGCCAACTTCACGCTGCAGGTTGGCGGCACCACTCAAACCGTGGAAGTGAGGGAATCCGCAGCCACCATCGATACCACCACCGCGCAAGTGCAGAATACCTTTAGCTCGGCGCAGGCCATGGACCTGCCGACGGCGTCTTCGGGCTCTGGCGTCCTCAATCTCTCGCTGCTGAACGCGGGCGTGGCTACCGCCGGCTCGGTCGGCGCCGGCACGGGACCGAGTGTGGGCGGCATGCGTCCCCGCAATAACAACTTCACTATTGAGGGCATCGACAACAATGACGGCAGCGTCACCGGACCCATGGTCACACTCCCCAACGACTCCGTGGCGGAGTTCACCGTTCTGCAGAATCAATTCTCGCCTGAGTTCGGCCACTCTTCGGGCGGCCAGTTTAACCAGGTTGTGAAGAGTGGAGGCAACCAGATCCACGGAAGCCTTTATGAATACATGGAGAACCGCAACCTCAATGCGGCCGATAACCTCTCCTTCATTGATGGCAACCCGCTGCATCCCCGCTTTGATGACAATCGCTTCGGCGGAACCGTGGGAGGACCCATCAGGAAGAACAAATTGTTCTACTTCTTCAATTACGAATACAACCCGATCGGCGGCACGTCGTCTTCCGGCCTGATCTTCGCCCCGACGCAACAGGGCTATAGTCAGCTCGCTTCGATCCCGGGGATCAACCAGACTAATCTGGGCATTATGAAGCAGTACCTGGGCACAGCTTCGTCGGCAGTCCCGGTGGCGGCCACGCCATACAGCTCCAGCGTGCTCATCTACAATGCGAACGAAAGTTTGGGTTGGACCCCGGCGCAGACGGCCGCTGCCGTATCGATTCCCGTCGGGCAGATCTCGATTGCGGCTCCCAGCTTCACCAATAACGAAAACGCCGTGGCGTCTATCGACGACAACATTTCCGATAAGGACAATCTGCGTTTTCGTTTCATCCTCAATCGAAGCGGCACCATCGACACTGCGGCCAGCCTTCCCGTCTTCTTCCAGACCGAGCCAACCAATAGTTATCTCGCCACTTTTTCCGAATACCACACCTTCAGCCCGTCGCTGACCAATGAGTTTCGCCTGGGCTACAACCGCCTCTCCAACAATCTTCCAGCCGGCAACTTCACGTTTCCCGGCCTTGATCAGTTCCCCAATATCGTGCTTTACGAATTGGGCGGCGTCAGCATCGGTCCCGATGGCAGTGCGCCGCAGTTCCGATTCCAGAACACTTACCAACTAACCGACAACGTCTCTTTGGTGAAGGGCAATCACAACTTGAAGTTCGGCTTCGACGGATGGCGGATGATCTCGCCGCAGAGCTTCACGCAGCGCTCGCGGGGCGATTATGAGTGGTCTTACCTTTCCGACTACCTATTCGACTTTTACCCCGACTATCTGGCGCAACGCTCGCTGGGCAACGTAGTCTACTATGGCAATCGCTGGTTTGTGGGCGGTTATGCCAACGATACCTGGAAAGTCCGTCCCAACTTTACCATCAATCTGGGCATCCGGTTGGAGCATGAGACCGTCCCGCTCGGCGAGCATACACAGACGCTCAACTCAGTCGCCAACACGCCCGGCGTCATCATATTCCAGAATCCGCAAGCTCAGCGGGTCAATCCTATGCCGCGCGTCGGCCTCGCATATTCACCCGGTAAGAGCGGTAAAACGTCCATCCGCGCCGGCTTCGGCGTCAGTTACGACGTGCTGTACGACAATCAAGGAATTCTTTCCCTGCCGCCCGAGCTCAGCACCACGGTGGACGTCACCGGCCAGAACCAGGGAGGATTCCTTGCCAATGGCGGCATCGCCCCGAACGCCTCCGGAGTGCCGCTAACGCTGGCTCAGCTAAAAGCCGGAACGGGAGCCTACATTAATAACGAGGTCCGCCCGAAAGCGCTTCAGTGGAACCTCGGCATTCAGCACGTCTTCGCCAATAACTACACTATCGAAAGCCGCTACCTGGGCACGCGCGGCATCGACCTCCCGGTGCAGGATCAGTTGAACCGCCAATCCACAGTTACTCCCTCGAACGCCCTGCCGGTATATTTCACCGCGCCCAGCCAGGCCACGCTCAATTCACTCACCAACAACCTTACCAGCCTGACCAACGCGTATAACGCGGGCGGATATCTCGTGCCTGGTTTCCTTAATGCGGGCTTTACCGGCGTCATCACATCTTACCAGCCTTGGGGTAACTCCACTTATCACGGCTGGGCGAACCAGTTGACGCGCCGCTTCTCCAATGGAATGCAATTCGTCACTGCTTACACTTACAGCCACGCAATTGACGATTCCACCGCCGATGTCTTCAGCACTTATGTGACCCCACGCCGCCCGCAGGATCCACGGGATCTGCGGGCCGATCGATCTAACTCCGCGCTCGATCACCGCAACCGCCTCACCTCCGAGTTGATCTACGACTGGCGGCCCTTCAAGACCGGCAATTGGATGATGAAGAACATCGTGGGGAACTGGGAGGTTGCTCCTGTCTATACTTACCAGACTGGGACGTGGGCAACCGTTCAAAGCGGCCTCGATTCCAACCTCAACGGCGATACGGCGGGCGACCGCACCATCGTCAACCCCAGTGGGAACAATAACATCGGCTCCGGCACTACCGCGTTAAGCAACAGCGCCGGTCAAACCGTGGCATACCTTGTCACTAACCCGAGCGCAGGATACGTCGTGGCCCCGAAGGGAACCATTGCTACGGGCGGCCGTAATACTGCCATGCTCCGTCCCATCGACGACATCGATATGACCTTCGCTAAGTCATTCGACGTAGGTCACGAAGGCCGCTTCAAGCTACGGTTTGACGCCCGCTTTATCAACATATTCAACCATCCGCAGTATACCGGCGGATTCCTTACCGATGTTGCCCCCGCGGGTGGAGTCACCACCGGAGACGTACACAACTTCCTGATACCGACTACCTCGGTATTCATGAATCCAACCATGGTGTTCTCCAGCAATCCGCGCAGCGCGCAAATCGCCGCTAAGTTGACGTTCTAGGGAATCGCGAGAGTCACCAGGCGGACGTCGGCTTCTCTCGGAGCCGACGTCCGCCTGGTATGTGCGCGCTACGACTGCGCTCTTCTGGCGGCAGCCCATCGTTTCAGGTTCGCCCACCGGAGCCGTGCCCGTTCATCTGGAGTCTGAAATGCCCCCTGTATGCCTCCGGAACTCCTTTTTCTCCCGCCGGTATTCGCCGGCCTGTTAACGGAGCGTCCGCCGCCCTTACAAGCCCCCCCTTTCAAATCCCGCATCTTGAGCTCCGCTCTGAACGCCTTGCAACGCCTCGACGCCAAGGCGTATGCTGCTTGAAGGCACTCTGCTGAACGGTAGGTGAAACAGGAGCCCTCAAATGAAAGGCCTTTCGCTCATAATGCTCGGAGCATGTGCCTCGGGAACCGGCGCCTTCCAACTCGCGTTGATATTGCTGCTGGCGGGTGGCCTTCCCGGATATGCCCAGGGTCCGCCCGATTCGCAGCCTGAACTGGTTGTCTGCCAAGATGCCCGCGTAACGCTCGGGGAGTCGAAGCAGGACGCGCGAGATGCGCTCTCAGTCTGCTGCCGCCGGAACAGCCTGCCGGCGTTCCTCAATGACGATCACAATCAGATCGATTTTGAATCCAGAGATGGAAGCCGCAAATGCGAGGGCCAGTTGCTATTCGACGGACAGGAACGTCTCGTGTTCGCCATTCGCAATTTCACATACGACCCACTCGATGCAGCGACGCTCGCCGACAATCTGTTTCAGGCAGTCGATCGCCTCTTACAGGGAGAGCCTGTCCAGGGAGGCATCACCTGGAAGAACAAGTCAGCGACAGGACGAATCAGCTTAGGGAAACTATCGGGCCCCAAAGGGTCCCTTAATGAGCTCCAGATAGAGATCGGAGCCCACCTCCTGCGGCTGCAAGGCGCTCCGTCCCAATCGCGCCTTGGCGACAGACTCCATTTCGCATATCTTTCCGACGAGATTGGAGACCCGCGGAAGCACGTCGCACTGAAGCCCAAGTCTCCCGCGCCGAAGTAACTCAGTCGGAGCCACGACCGTGAGGGAGTGTTCTTGTTCTCCAAATACGATGTCCAATCGTCCACAAATATCAGACAATAGAATCGGCGTGTCGCACTCCCCACGATGTCGATCTTCTCAATCGTTCTCCTGATCTTCGGAGTCAGCCAGCTCTATTGGGCATGGCGCGCATATCTGTTCGCCGCCGCGCGCATCCAGTCGCGAGGCCGGCGGTTGGCTGTATGCGGGTCGGTTCTGGCGGCCTACCTGATCGAATACCAGATTAACTTCGGCGCCTGGCGCGAGCAGGGAACGCCCGTGCGCCTGACACTCAGCGACGCGTTGCTGGCCGCGCCGTTTCTTTGGTGGTCCGCCAGTTCGCTGGTCGCCTTTCTGGTGGTGATCCTGTTCGCCATCCCGCGAGGAGTCGTTGCCGGCACGCGCTGGCTGCTGGCCAGGCGGCGCGCAACAGGCGCTGAGATCCAATCGCCGGGCCGGCGGGACCTTCTGCAACGAACCGCCGCCGTGGCCGCGGGCGCCCCTTTCGTGGCCGGAGCATACGGCCTGCTGTACGGTCGGCTCAACCTCCAGGTCACGCCGCAGGCTATCCGCTTGCCGCGCCTGCCGCGCGCCTTCGAGGGATTCCGCATTTGCCAGCTTTCCGACATTCATATTGGCCCGTTCATGCCCGCCGCAGAGATCCGGAAGTACGTCGCCATCGCCAACGCGCAGAAAGCCGACTTGGTCGTGCTCACCGGCGACTTCGTCACTTTCGACCCCAGTACGCAGCAGCCGGTCGTCGACGCACTGCGCGGCCTGCGTGCGCCCTTCGGGGTCTACGGCAGTCTGGGCAACCACGATGCGTGGGCGGGCGTCGAGGATTCGATCACCGAGCTGTTCAGCCAGACGGGCGTGCGGATTCTCCGCGCAGCCAACCTGACCATCGCCTCTCACGGCGAGTCCTTCAACCTGATTGGCGTGGATTTCCAGAGCCCGCGGCGCTTCGGGCCGTCCCCGGCTGTAAAGCGTCTGCTGGGAAACATCGAGGGCCTGGTCGACCGGGATCGAGTAAACATTCTGCTCAGCCACAATCCCGACACCTTCGACCGCGCCGCAGAGCTCGGGATCGATCTCAGCCTCGCCGGTCACACCCACGGCGGACAGGCTGCCCTGGAATTCATCAGCCCGGAGATCGCTCCCAGCCGCCTGGTGACGCCCTACGTCGCGGGTTGGTTTCAAAGGCCGGGCGGTCAACTGTACGTCAATCGCGGCATCGGCACCATTTTCATTCCGATCCGCATCGGCGCGCCGCCGGAGATCACCGTCTATTCCCTCTCACGCGGTTCGATCTAATCTTCCGCACCGCATCCGTGGTGGGGTATGGTTTAGCTTGCCGTCGCCGTCGTTGCCGCGAAGCGGCGCGCGGTGAGTCTTCGACCGGGCGGCGGGCAAGCTCAAGCCTACCCACCACGGCAACTTTCGATGCTAGTGTCACTCCGCCCCGGCCTTCCCGTGGCGCCGCGAGCCCGAATACTTAACGCGCCGGTTAAATTTCCTTGACTCCGGCTCCCGCGGCCCCGTACAATTAACGCGATGGTTAACAATCAGAAAAAGATCACAGCCATCTTCGCAGCCTTGGCCGACCCCACGCGCCGCAGCATCCTGGTGCGTCTTTCGAACAGCGGCGAAGGCCCAGTCACTGCGTTAGCCAAGCCATTTCGCATCTCATTGCCGGCTGTCTCCAGACATCTTCGCGTGCTCGAGAAGGCGCGACTGATCGACCGCCGGCGCCAGGGACGAGTCCACGTGATCCGCGTTCGGCCCGCGGGATTCAAGCAGGCTCAAGACTGGATCGCCCAATTTGCGGCAGGCTGGGATTTCAGTTTTGACGCGCTGGACGAGTTGCTGAAAATCGAACAAAGAAAGGAAAAACAAGAATGAAGTCCGA
>Ga0302324_100020280_pt1 | contig 13010 bp, 13 predicted proteins | sample Palsa_T0_1_FD_201949 | JGI IMG/M metagenome (GOLD analysis project Ga0302324, IMG submission 201949) | Peat permafrost microbial communities from Stordalen Mire near Abisko, Sweden - Palsa_T0_1 | ecosystem: Environmental > Terrestrial > Soil > Palsa > Peat permafrost | place: Sweden: Abisko...
ATCTACTCGAAAACCGGTCTCTTGGCGAGCTACGGCGCCGAGTACGCCGAGGGGTTCCAGGTCGGCCTGGACTACGCGACCCACGGCACCGGCCTCGCCGGCGGGCACAAGATCGTGGTCGAGGAGCGCGACGACGCCACCGATCCGTCCAAGGCGGTCGCGGCCGGCAAGGACCTCATCGGGCAGGGCGTGCACATCCTGGCCGGCTCGACCTCCTCGGGCGTGGCCCTGCAGATGGCGGCGTTGGCCAACGCGAACAAAGTGCTCTTCATCTCCGGGGCCGCCGCGACCGACGCGATCACGGGGCTCAACCGCTACACGTTCCGCTCGGGTCGCCAGACCATGCAGGACGTGCTGACGGCTGGAACGATCGTCGGGACGAACCTGCGCGGCAAGCAGGTATTGGTATTCGCGCAAGACTTCGCCTTCGGTCAAGCCAACGTGAGCGCGGTGCGCACCGTGCTGGGCAGCGAGGGCGCCTCGGTGCAGAGCGTGCTGGCGCCGCTCACGACCAACGACTTCTCGCCGTTCGCGCAGAAGGTCAAGGACGCGCACCCGGATCTGCTGTTCATCGCCTGGGCCGGCGCAACGGCCGGAGCGATGTGGAAGAGCCTCGACGATCAGCACGTGTTCGACACGACCCGCGTGGTGACGGGTCTCGATCTGCGCGCCTCGTACCCGATCTTCGGTCCGGTCGCCGGCAAGATCACCTTCCTCTCGCATTACTTCTATCGAGCGCCGCATAACCGGGTGAACGACGCGCTGGTGGCGGCGCTGGCGAAGCAGGGGAAGGTCCCCGACCTGTTCGATCCCGACGGGTTCGTCGCGGCGCAGATGATCGTGCACGCGATTGAAACAGCCGACGGCGACGATCCGGCCAAGACGGTGCCGGCGCTCGAAGGCTGGTCGTTCTCGGCCCCCAAGGGTGAAGAGGTCGTGCGGGCGGCCGATCACGCGCTGTTGCAGCCGATGTTCGTCGCCAAGCTGGAACCGGCCGGGAGCGGCTGGGAGCCGAAACTGCTGCGCACGATCCCGCGCGAGGCCGTCGCGCCGCCGGTGCGTCCCTTCAAGTAACGGGTTGGACGCCGAGGGGAGTCCGCCGGTCCTGCGGACCGACGGGCTCGGCCTACGCATCGGCGGGGTCACCATCGTCGACGACGTCTCGCTGGCGGTGCGCGAGGGTGAGTTCCTGGTCATCATCGGTCCCAACGGCGCCGGCAAGACGACCTTGTTCAACCTGCTCTCCGGCGTCACGCGGCCGACGGCCGGGCGGGTCGAGTTCGCCGGCCGCGACATCACCGACGCACCGACCTACGTGCACGCGCGCTTGGGGATGGGTCGCACCTTCCAGACCTCGACCATCTTCGCCGGCCTCTCGACGCTCGAGAACGTGCGGCTCGCCGCGCAAGCGTACTTGGGCGGCAGCGCGTCGCTGCTGCGGCTCGCCGACCGCGAGCGCGCACCGCTGGCCCGCGCTCGCGAGGCGCTGGCGAAGGTCGGCTTGAGCGAGCGCGAACACGTCCACGCCGCCTCGCTCTCGCACGGCGAGAAGCGCAAGCTGGATCTGGCGATCCTGCTGTGCGGCGAGCCGCGCGTCGTGCTGCTCGACGAGCCGACGGCTGGGATGGCGGTCGAGGACGTCCCCGAGATGATGGAGTTGATCGGCCGCATCCACCATGCCGAGCACAAGACCGTCTTGATGGTCGAACACCGCATGGATCTGATCATGGGGCTGGCCGACCGGATGGCGGTGATGCACCACGGCGCGCTGCTCGCGCTCGACACGCCGGAGCGGATCGTCGCCAACGAGACGGTGCAGTCGGCCTACCTGGGCGATCCACTGTGAACGCGACCGCGCGCGCGACGTTGCTCGGCGTCCGCGATCTGCACGTCTACCTCGGCGAGTCACACATCTTGCAAGGCGTCTCGTTCGACGTGCGCGAGGGTGGCGTCACCGGACTGCTCGGCCGCAACGGGGTCGGTAAGACGACGACGCTGCGCGGGATCCTTGGGATGGTGCCCCGCACCGGCAGCGTGACGCTGGACGGCGCGGAGATCGTCGGGCTGCGCACGCACGACATCGTGCGGCGCGGCGTCGGGTACGTTCCCGAGGACCGCGACGTCTTCGCCGGCCTGACGGTCGAAGAGAACCTGCGGCTGGCCGAGCGTACCGGTTCGCCGCTGCGCTACGACCTCGTCTACGAACTTTTCCCCGAACTCAAGGTTCGCGCCGGACAGCGGGCCGGGACGCTCTCGGGCGGACAGCAGCAGATGGTCTCGCTCGCGCGGGCGCTGCTCAACGCCCAGAACCGGCTGCTGCTGATCGACGAGCCGACGAAAGGGCTCGCGCCGCTGGTCGTGCGCAACGTCGTCGAGGCACTGCGCCGCGCCGCGCAGGTCGCGACGATCTTGCTGGTCGAGCAGAATCTCAGCGTCGCGCACACGCTCGTCGGAGACGTCGTCGTGCTCGACCAAGGCCGCGTCTCGTTCACCGGTCAGGTCGATCAGCTGATGGACGATCCGGCGCTGGCGCGCCGCTACTTGGGTCTCGCGACGGCGGGGAGCCACTGACCACGTGAGTACGATCGCGTTGCTCGCCATCACGGGCCTGGGCTTGGGGGCGCTCTACTTTCTCATCGCCGCCGGCCTCTCGCTGATCTGGGGGCTGATGCGCGTGCTCAACTTCGCCCACGGCGCGTTCTTCACCGTCGCAGCCTACGCCGGCTGGGTCGCCGGCAGCGCCGTCCACGGCTCGCCCTGGTTGCAATGGTTCGTCGCCCTGGTAGTGGCCGTCGTCGCAGGTGGGCTCTTCGCGACGCTGACCGAGATCGTCCTGATCCGTCCGCTCTACGCGCGCCCCGTCGGTCAGGTGCTGGTCACCGTCGGCCTCGCGCTGGCGACGGTCGCGCTCGTGCAGGGCGGCTTCGGCAACGATCCCAAGCAGCTCGTGCTGCCCGACTGGATGTCGCAGACGACGCCCGTCCTGGGCGCCGACATCCCGAATACGCGCTGGATCACGATCGCCGCGGCCGTGCTCGTGTTGGGACTGCTGCTGTTCTTCTTGCGGCGGACCCGCTACGGATTGATCGTGCGCGCCGGCGTCGAGAACCGCGGGATGGTCGAGGCGCTCGGGATCGACGTGCAGCGTGCGTTCACGCTCGTCTTCGCGATCGGCGGGATGGCCGCAGGTCTGGCCGGCGCGCTGGCCGGCGACTACTACGGAACGATCGACCCGGCGCGCGGGAGTGCGATGCTGATCTTCGCCTTCATCGTCGTCGTGATCGGCGGTCTGGGCTCGGTCGTCGGTTCGGCGGTCGCCGCCGTCGTCGTCGGCCTCCTGCAGCAGTTCCTCAACTTCTACGGCGCCGCCGGCATCGGTGACTTCGCGGTCGTGCTGCTGTTGGCCGGCGTCTTGCTGGTGCGGCCGAGCGGCTTCGCCGGAGCGGCGACGTGAGGCGCGGGCTGCGCATCGCGGTCCTGGCCGTGGCCGGCGCCGTCTTGCTCGCGCTACCGTGGTTGCAGATCACCATCCCGGGGTTGTTCGACGCGCCGCTGGGCTCGCCGGGGACGCTGAACCTGATCGGCTTGTGCTTCGTCTTCGGAGCGCTGGCGCTGACGTACGATCTGGTCTTCGGCTATGTCGGGTTGCTCTCGTTCGGCCACGCGCTGTACTTCACGGTCGGTGTCTACGTGACGGCGATCGCGTTGAACCGGCTGCACCTGCCCTTGGGCGGTGCGATCGCCGTAACGGCCGTCGTCGCGCTGCTGTTGCCGCTCGTCTTGGGAGCGATCTGCTTGCGGATCCGTGACATCCCGTTCGCGATGGTCACCCTCGCCTTCGCCGAGGCCGGCTCGATCTTGGTCATGCAGAACCCCGGCGGCCTGACCGGGGGCGAGGATGGGCTCGCGCTCGGCCCCGACGTGCTGCCGGCAGGATTGGTCGGCGTCGCGAACACGCACAACCTGTATTGGATCGCGCTGGCGGCGCTCGCCGTCACCTACGCAGTCGCGTGGTTGTCGGTCAACTCGCCGGCCGGCCACGTCTGGCAGGCGATCCGCGAGAACGAACGGCGCGTCGGCGTGCTCGGTCTCAACCCGTATCTCTACAAGCTCGGCGCGTTCGTGCTCTCCGGCTTCCTGGCGTCCGGGGTCGGCGTCGTCTATCTCTTGCTGCAGGGAGCCGCGAACCCCGAGGTCACGACCTCGAGCTTCACCCTCGCACTGCTGGTCATGGTCGTGTTAGGTGGCGTCGGCACGCTCTGGGGCGCCGTCCTCGGTGGGATCGTCTACGAGTACTTGGATTTCCGCCTCGTCGCGCTCTCGAACGACGCGACGCTGCAATCGGTCCCCGCGCTCCTGCGCGTCCCGCTCTCCCAGCCGCTCTTCTTGCTCGGCACGCTGTTCATCGTGCTGGTCCTGTTCGTCCCCGGTGGCGTCGCCGGCGCGGTGCAACGCCTACGCCGGCCGTCGACCGAGGCGGGATGACGAAGGGCGGCCCGGCATCCGCCGGACCGCCCTTGGGTCCTGATTCGACCAGCCGCGCTCGGCTAGCCCCGGAAGTGGAAGTCTAGACCGACGTTGAGCGTCGTCAGACGAACCCAGTCGTTGCTGGGGGCGATACCAACGGTCGGTGAAAACGCGTTGATGTTGCCGAACGGATAGTTGAGGCTCGACTCTTCCTTCAGGTTCACGACCGCGGCGTGGAAGACCAGCCAGGGCGCGAACACCTTCACCAAGCCGACGACCACGATGTTGTAGTATTCCGGGCCCGGGTCGCTCGCGAAGTAGTCAGCACCGCGCGAGAAGACGACGAAGGGGAAGAACGTGTGCGAGTGGTTGATCGGGATGTGCAGCGTGATCGACGCCGGATAGATGAATCCGCTTCCGCCGTACGGCTGGTAGCGCGGGTTGGATTCCAACGCGCCGAGCTTGTACGGGTCGGGGAGGAGGACTGAGTCCCACGGCGCGGCGAGTGCCACGTTGTAGGGGTGATCGACGTACTGCGCCATCAGGTCGAAGTCGAAGATCGGTCCGATCGAGCTCATCGGTCCGAAGGCGTAGTTGACGCCGACGAACGGACCGTGGTAGCCGACCCAGTCGGGGTTCTGCGCGTCGGCCGGGCAGCACTCACGGCTGCGGTTCCGGTAACCTGCGCTCACGGCGAGCCCGTGCCCGACGTTGTACTTGATCCCTTCGGTGTCGAAGCGGTCGGTGAGCGCCCCGATCGGAAGGTGCACGGCGCCCAACTGTAACGTGTCGAGCGTGAAGTCGGCGTTCTCGTGCTCTTCGTAGAGGCTCAGCGCTTTGGTGAGTTGGATGTTGGCGCTGTAATTGAGGAAGACGCTGTTCGTGTCGCCCTGACCGTTCAGGGTGCCGTTCTGGGCCGGCTGACCACTGTTGGTCGAGGTCGTGTACACTGGCGAAACCGTCACGACCAGCCGGCTGAACGGATCGTCAGCGAATGCGGGCGCAGCGGTTGTGGCGACCATGACTGCGCCGACGGCGAACGTGGCCGCCTTGGCGAGAAGAGATCGTCCTGTCATCGGCTCTCCTGTAGAGGGGGGTTGAGTGTCCGTCGCAGGCGGAGGATTCGCGACGTGGGGAGCCGCTCCGAAACGACGCGCCCCATGAAGAAAGCCCCGTGCGCCTACGTGGCGCCCGAAACTCCCCTTTTCCTCCGCTCGTGCAAAAGGAACGTTTTTTCGTAAGTAACCGGGTTAGGGAATACTTAACACCGCAACGACCGCTTCGTCAATTAAGTTCCTGATCCCGCGCCGGCGCCCAGATAGGCTGCCCAGGGGCGACGCCGGGTCACTGTCGTGGTGCCCCCCTTGGTGAGCGCGGCGGAGCTGCGCTGGAGCGCGTCCAGGAGCGCCTCGAAATCCTCGGCTCCCAGCTGGTCCCGCAGATATCGCTCGATCGCCGAGACGCGCTCCTGAGCGCGAGCCAGGAGCTCTTCACCGGCCGGGGTCAGCCGGATCTCGAGGCTGCGTCCGCCTCCCGGGCACGGCTCGCGCCGCGCGAGGCCTCCCGTTTCGAGCCGGGCGATGATCGTGCTCATCGCCTGCGGCGTCACGAAGGTCTGCCGGGCTAGCTCGGCGCTGGAGATGTCCGCATTCATCGCGATCACGGTCATGGCCAAGAACTGCTGGTAGGTCAGGCCCAACTCGGCCAGCTCCGCCTCCAGGGCCGCGCGGCCGGTCCGGTGGGCGTACTTGAGCGCCGCCAGCAGATGGCCGCTGTACAGGTAGAGCCCCGGGTCGGCCAGGGGCGGGGTGGTCGCGCGATGGCCGGCCATGGCCGTCCCTCTTCGGGGCACCCACGGCCGGTCATGCACGAGCCGGTTCCGGCGCGCGATCAGGCGTGCCAGGTCGTGCCGTCGCTGAACGTCACGGCTTCGACCTCGATGGACGTCGGGGCGATGATGTTCGGCTGGAGATTCTGCGTGATCTCGAGGCCGGGCGCGAACGTGCCGCGGGCGTCGACCGTCTCTTCCGCTCTGCCGGCACGGACGACGAACTCGACGTCGGTCGCGGCGAGCTGGCCGCGGTTCACGAATGCCACCTGGAGGGTGCGCGAGCCGTCGGCGGGGTTGGCGCTGGTGGCCTCCGCGCCGCCGATCGGTTCGTCGACATGCCAGGCGACGAGGGCGACGGGCGGGAGGCTGACTTGGGCAGCGGCCGGGAGGCTGGCGCCGGCCGTGCCGACGGCGACGGCGAGCGAAGCGATGAGGGCCTTGGCGATCATGGTGTCTTCCTTCGGCGGCCAGGGGCGCCGCCGGAAATCGAGTGTTTCACTCCCTTATATTATCTTAGTTGATATCAATGAGTAGGACTTTAGTCGGCGCCCCGCGGCCTCCCGGGCTTTAGAAGCGGCCGCTCTCGATCGTCTCGAGGCCGCGCTGCGTGATGGCGTCGACGGCGGCACCGAGCTCGGCGAAGCGCCGGTCGTGCGTCTGCCCGCGCACGTAGCGCACGTAGATCTGCTGCAAGATCACCGCGAAGCGGAACATGTTGAAGACGACGTACCAGTGCAGGTCGGCGAGGTCGGCGCCCGAGGCGCGCGCGTAGCGCTCCGCCGCCTCACGGCGGGTCGGGAAGCCGGGGTGCCAGGTCGGCATCCGGCCGTGCAGTCCCTCCGCGCCGTCGCCCCGCTCGCCCCACAGGCAGAGCAGCTCGCCCAGATCCATCAGCGGCTCGCCGCGCGTGCACATGTCCCAGTCGAGCACCGCGACGGTCCGGTCGGGCCGCTCGGCGTCGAGCATCGTGTTGTCGAGCTTGTAGTCGTTGTGCACCAGCGTCGTGCGGCGCGCGACGGGGATCGTCTGGCGGATCCAGCCCACGAACGGTTCGGCCGGCGTGACGTCGGGGGTGAGCGCGTTGTACCAGCGCTCGATCCACCCGTCGACTTGGCGGCGCACGTAGCCGTCGGGCTTGCCCAGTTCGCCGAGACCGACCGCGGCCGGATCGACCGCGTGCAGCGCGGCGAGGTTGTCGATCAGGCTCTCGCCGACGCCGCGCAAGACGTCGGGCCGGTCGATCCACGGAGCGGGGATCTCGCGCCGAAAGACGATCCCGTGGCGCCGCTCCATCACGAAGAAGTCGGCCCCGATCACGGCGTGGTCGGTGCACAAGAGATAGCTGCGCGGCGCCAGCGCGTAGCCGCGATACAACGCCGAGAGGACGCGGTGCTCGCGGCGCATGTCGTGCGCGCCCGGCGCCACCGGCCCGAGCGGCGGACGGCGCAGCACCCACTCGCGCTGACCGAAGCGGACCAGATAGGTCAGGTTGGCGTGGCCGCCGCCGAACTGCCGCAGCTCGAGCCGCCCATCGGCGCCCTCGAGATGTTCGTGCAGGTACGTCTCCAAGCGGCCCAGATCGAGTCGCTCTTCCTCGCGGACTTCGATCGTGTCGGCGTCGCTGCTGGTCATCCCGCTCTCCGCGCGGCGAACGCGTGCAGGTGCGCGGTCTCGTTCGCGCTCATCAGCAGCCGCCGGCCGCCGCCGATGCGCACGACCGAGACCGATGCGTTGGCGAGCGGGAAGAGAAAGTCGTGCTCGGTGCAGGCGATCGCGCCGAGTGCGGCGTTGATCGCACCGGCATGCGAGACGACGGCGACCCGCTCGCCCGGATGGCGCGCCGCGATCGCGTCGAGCGCACGCAGCATCCGCGCCCGCACGGCGGCGCCGTCCTCGGTCCCCGGGATCCCGCGCCACGACCCGTCGCGCATCGCGATCATCGCGAGCCAGGCCAACCGGGTGCGCAGCGGCATCGCGTCGTCGACCGGGCCGATCGAGATCTCGGTCACGCCGGGTTCCTCGCGTACCGCCAGGCCGGCGACGGCGGCGATCGCCTCGGCGGTCTCGCGCGCGCGGCGGACGGGGCTGGTGTACACGGCCGCCACGCCCAGCTCGCGAAAGCGTTCGGCGACGCGCTCGGCCTGCACGCGACCGCGCGGGCTGAGCGGGTGCTGCTCGTAGTCGTCGTAGATCCGAAACGCGTCGTCGGATTCGGGGACGGCGTCGGCGTGGCGCACGACGTGCAACTCGGCCGCGCCGGCCCCTAAACTCAGGCCCAGCTCTTCGAGCGGATCGACTCGACTCACCGGCCGCGTTTCGCCAGTTCGTCCTTCGCGATCGTCACCCGGTGGACTTCGTCCGGGCCGTCGGCCAGCCGCAGGGTGCGCTGATGCGCGTAGGCCCGGGCCAGGAACGTGTCGTCACTGACGCCGGCCGCGCCGTGGATTTGAATCGCCCGATCGATCACCCGCAGCGACATGTTCGGGCAGACGACTTTCGCCATCGCCAGCGCGGCCCGAGCCGCCTTGTTGCCGTGCTTGTCGAGTTGCTCGGCGGCGTCGTACACCAACAGGCGCGCCTGATCGATCTCGATGCGCGAGTCGGCGATCGCCTCCATCACGACGCCTTGCTCGGCCAGCGTCTTGCCGAACGCGACGCGCGACTTGGCGCGCGCGACCATCGCCTCCAGCGCGCGCTCGGCGACGCCGATCGAGCGCAGGCAGTGGTGCAGGCGGCCCGGACCCAGGCGCCCCTGTCCGATCTCGAAGCCACGTCCTTCGCCGAGCAGCACGTTCTCGATCGGGACGCGCACGTTCTCGAACACCACTTCGGCGTGACCGTGCGGCGCGTCGTCGTAGCCGAACACCGGCAGCGTTCGGACGATCTTCACGCCCGGCGTGTCGATCGGAACGATCACCATCGTGTGCTGCTGGTGGCGCGGCGCGTCGGGATTCGAACGGCCCAGGAAGATCAGCACCTTGCAATGCGGATGGCCGGCGCCCGAGGTCCACCACTTGCGCCCGTCGATCACGTACTCATCACCGTCGCGCCGGATCGTCGAGCTGACGTTGGTCGCGTCGGACGAGGCGACGTCGGGCTCGGTCATCGCGAAGCCGGAGCGGATCTCGGCCTTCAAGAGCGGGCGCAACCAGCGATCTTGCTGCGCGCCGGTCCCGTAGCGCGCGAAGACCTCCATGTTGCCCGTGTCGGGCGCGCTGCAGTTGAAGACCTCGGGGCCGATCGTCGATCTGCCCATCGCCTCGCACAGCGGCGCGTATTGGCGATTCGTCAGCCCCGCGCCGAACTCGCGTTCGGGCAGGAACAGGTTCCACAGTCCCTGCGCGCGCGCACGCTCCTGCAACTCGTCCATGATCGGCGGTTGCATCCACGGCGTCGGCGCGGCGAGCAGCTGGGCGCGATAGACGGACTCGTTGGGGAGGACGTCGGAGGCCATGAACGCCTCGAGGCGCTCGAGCAGCGACGCGGTAGCGGTGGTCGTCATGATGCGACTACCTTCCGCGTCGGATCGGGGAATACCGCCGGGCGGGCCCCCTCCCGGCCGGCCGGAGAAGGCGCCGGCGCCGCACAGGAACGGCGCGCTCGCGCGGCCGAGTGCTGGCGATGCGCCCTCTGGCCGCCGCGTTCACCTCCCTCACACTCCTCGCCGCCGCGCCGGCCGCACCCCCCGCACCCACCGCACCGACCTTCGCGTACGACCCGGCGCGGACGAGCTGCCAAGCGGGCAGCGCGGCGGCTGACGGGACGATCCCGTTCACCGTCGCCGGCCCCGACGTGCCGACCACGCACGGTGTCCTGGTCCTGCCGGCGCATCCAGCCGCTGCGGGCGGTGCGGTACTCTGGTCCCACTGGCTCGGCGCGGTCGCGACGACCGACCACACCGAGTTTCTGGTCGACGCGCAGGCCCTCGCCGAGCGGGGCGTGCGTTCGCTGCTGCTCGACATGCCGTGGTCGCAGCCCGATTGGTTCACCAAGGTACGCGCGCCGGACCACGATTACGCCGACACGGTCGCCGCGGTGCTGCTCTTGCGGCGCAGCCTCGACTGTTTGGCCGCGCTGCCCCACGTCGACCCGGCGCGCATCGCGGTCGTCGGCCACGACTTCGGCGCAATGACCTCCGCACTGCTGCTCGCGGTCGATCGACGCCCGTCGTACGCGGTGTTGATGGCGCCGGCGCTCACCTTTTGGGAGTGGTATCTGCTCGGCGGTCCCCCCGCCGACCAGGGCGCCTACGTCGCGCAGATGAGCGTGCTCGATCTCCCCGGCTGGCTCACCCGCGGGCAGCAGCACGGCACGCTGTTGCAGTTCGCCAAGAACGACCAGTACGTCGCCGAGTCGACCGGGGTCGCGTTCTACAACGCGACGCCCAATCGCGACCGCGCGATCAAGGTCTACGACCTCGGCCACGATCTCGAGGACGAGACCGCGCACGAGGACCGGGTGGCCTGGCTGCTGGTGCGCGTCGGCGGCTGAAGCTCAGCCGACCGGAACGGCGGCGAGCGATTCGCAGACCGCGGCGGTGACGTCGGCGGTGCGCGCCGTGCCGCCCAGATCGGGCGTCCGCACGCCGGCCGCGGTGACGGCCTCGATCGCCTCCATCAGCCGCGCGGCGCTCTCGGGCTCGCCGAGGTGCTCGAGCATCATGACGGCCGACCAGAACGCGCCGATCGGGTTCGCGACACCCTTGCCGGTGATGTCGAACGCCGAGCCGTGGATCGGTTCGAACATCGAGGGGTAGCGGCGCGACGGATCGAGGTTGGCCGTCGGCGCGATCCCCAGGCTGCCGGCCAGCGCGGCCGCCAAGTCGCTGAGGATGTCGGCGTGCAGGTTCGTCGCTACGACCGTGTCGATCGAGCGCGGCTTCATCACCATGCGCGCCGCCATCGCATCGACCAGCTCGCGCTCGGCGGTCACGTCGGGGAAGTCGCGCGCGACGTCCGCGGCGACTTCGTCCCACAGCACCATCCCGTGCCGCTGCGCGTTCGACTTCGTGACGACGGTCAGCAGCTTGCGCGGCCGGCTACGCGCCAACTCGAAGGCGAAGCGCACGATGCGCTCGACGCCGGTGCGGGTGAAGACCGCGACCTCGGTGCCGACCTCGATCGCGTGGCCGCGGTGCGCGCGCCCGCCCATCCCGGCGTACTCACCCTCGGTGTTCTCGCGTACGATCACCCAGTCCAGATCGCCGGGCTCGCAGGCGCGCAGCGGGCTGGTCAAGCCGCGCAGGATGCGCGTCGGCCGGACGTTCGCATACTCATCGAAGCCTTGGCAGATCGCCAGGCGCAAGCCCCACAGCGTGACGTGGTCGGGGACGTCCTGGCTGCCGACGGCGCCGAAGTAGATCGCGTCGAACGGCCGCAGCTGCGCGACGCCGTCCTCCGGCATCATGACGCCGTGGCGACGATAATAGTTCGAGCCCCAATCGAAGCGCTCGATCGTCAGCCCCAGCGCCGGATCGCGCCGCTGCAGGGCGGCCAGCACGGTCAGCCCGGCCTCGATCACCTCCGGCCCGATCCCGTCGCCGCCGATCGCGGCAATCGCATGCGTCCCCATCGTCCCACCGTCTACGCCGTCCGCTGCCCGCCCCCATGCCGGCCCCTCGCCGCCGGCGGCATACGCGTGATAGCATGACGTGGCAAACCATGATCGTTCCGGCACGTCCCCTCGACGACGACGAACTGCTGGCCCTGAGCGCCGCCAATCCCGGCTGGCACATCGAACGCGAGCCTGACGGGTCGCTGTACGTGAGCCCGCCGTCATCCTACCGCAACGCTATCCGGGCGGCGGAAGCGACGCGCCAGTTGCAGGCATGGGGAGCGGGTCGTGGCTGGGCCGCATCGTCCGATGGTGGAATCAAGATGCCGGACAATGCGGTTCGCGCCCCAGGCGCGTCGTGGATCTCCTTCGAGCGTTGGGAAGCCTTGAGCGATCGCGATCGCGCGAAGTACCCGCCCATCGTCCCGGATGTCGTGATCGAGATCGTCTCTGAGTTCGACTCCTACGCCGCACAGCGGCGCAAGGTACCGCGCTATGTCGAGCAGGGCGCTCGCTACGGCGTCGTCATCGATCCGGAGCGGCGGAAGGTCGAGACCTTCGGTGAGCCGCCCGCAGACCTCGCGCTCGACTTCGACCGCATCATCGACGCGGGAGCGCCCCGCTCGCGTTAGACGCGCGCCGTCAGGCCGCCGAGTTCTTGCGTTTGGGTTTGGCTGCGTTGGCGGACTTTTTGCGCGCCGGCGCGGCGGCCTTGGGTGCTTTTTTTACCGGCGCGGCGGCCTGGGCGGCGCGGGCCGGCTTCGCGGCGCTGCGTTTGGCCTGCGACTGCTCGAGCGAACGCTGCAGGACGTCCATCAGGTTGACGACGTTGGTCGCCGCCGGGCGGTGAACTTCGGGCGCCTCGATCGTCTCGCCGTTGGCGCGCGCTTCGATCATCGCCAGCACGTCCTCGCGATACTTGTCCTTGAACTGCTCCGGGTCGAACGTCTCGACGCTCATCGTGTCGATCAGCAGCTGCGCGACCTTCTTCTCGCCCTCCGCGACGTGCTCGTTGAGCGCCGGGAAGTCGAAGTCGGCCGGCGCGATCAGCTCGTCGGCGAAGTGCATCAGCTCGAGGACCAGCGCCTCGCCGTGCGGCTTGACCGCGGCCAGGTGCTCGCGCGAGCGGATCACGACGCTCGCGATGGCGACCTTGCCG
>Ga0302324_100020281_pt1 | contig 13009 bp, 11 predicted proteins | sample Palsa_T0_1_FD_201949 | JGI IMG/M metagenome (GOLD analysis project Ga0302324, IMG submission 201949) | Peat permafrost microbial communities from Stordalen Mire near Abisko, Sweden - Palsa_T0_1 | ecosystem: Environmental > Terrestrial > Soil > Palsa > Peat permafrost | place: Sweden: Abisko...
CTTCCAGCTGCGCCTCGCTGACTTGCACGTTGCCTCCGTGTTCGAAATCATATTCGATCCCGGTATCCAATGCGGAATAGTCGCTGATCCGCAGCCCATCCTAACCTCGAAACCTGCCCATGGCAAGCCAACCGTTGCCTGAGGTGGAAAGCGGCGCCGCCTCGAACGATACAATCTCCAGCAGGCCATCCACGCGGACGGCCAGGGAGCGAATCGCCATGGGTTACCAGGTTCTGGCCAGAAAATATCGTCCGCAGCGCTTTGCCGACGTGGCCGGGCAGGATCACGTGACCCGCACCCTGACCAACGCGCTCACCCAGAATCGCATCGCCCACGGCTACATCTTTTCCGGACACCGCGGCATCGGAAAGACCACCATCGCGCGTATCCTCGCCCAGGCGCTCAACTGCCGCAATGAAATCGGCTCCGAGGCGCGTCCCACAGCCGAGCCATGCGGCGTATGCGACGCCTGCATCGAGGTGCGCCAGGGCAACGCTGTCGACGTGATCGAGATCGACGCCGCCACCAATCGCGGCATCGACGAGATCCGCGAGCTGCGCGACGCCGCACGCTATGCGCCCTCGCGCGATCGCTACAAAATCTACATTCTCGACGAGGCGCACCAGATCACCGAAGCCGCCTTCAACGCGCTGCTCAAAACGCTTGAAGAGCCGCCGGCGCACGTCATCTTCATGATGGCGACGACGCAGCCCGAAGACATTCCGCAGACCATCCGCTCGCGCTGCCAGCACTTCAGCTTTCATGCGGTCAAATTCGACGACATCCTGCTGCAATTGAAGACCATCGCTGCGGCCGAGGGCGTTGACGCCGAGCCCGACGCACTGGCCTTGCTGTCCGAGGCTGGCGACGGCTCCATGCGCGACGCGCTCTCCATCATGGACCAGGCTATCGCGTCTGCACCTCTCGAGGCGGGCCGGTCCGTGCTCTCTGCCGCACAGATTCGCGAGTTGATGGGCGCGGTGCCCAATGCGGTTTTCGAGCGGCTGCTCGAGGCTGTGGCCGCGGGGCAAAGCGCCGAGCTGATGGAGCAGCTGAATCTCCTCGTCAACGCGGGCCACAGCCCCTCGTCGCTGGCGCGGCAGATGGTGCGCTACCTGCGCAATGCGCTGATGGCCAAGCTGGGCGGCGAGCAGACCGACCTGCTGCAGATCTCCGGCGACGAGCGGGCTCGCGCTGCGCGGACTGCACTGCTGTTTACGGAAGAGGAGCTAACGCGCAACCTGCAGATCGTGCTGCGTACCTTTGACGATTTGAACTACCGCCAGGAGCAGCGCTTCCACTTGGAACTGGGCCTGCTCAAGCTGATCCATGCGCAGCGGCTGCTGCCCATCGAAGAGCTGCTGAGCGGCGCGGCCGGAGGGGGACGGAGCACGGCTCCGAGCCAGCGCGGGCCGGCAAACTCGCCTGGCCCGGCGCGATCTTCGAGCACAGCGCCGGCCGCAACACCCGCGTCTCCGCCGCTCTCACCCTTCGGCCCCGGCAGCGGCGGCTGGGGAGCGAAAGCCTCAGCCAAGTCGGCCATTTCGTCGCAGGTCGGCGCGCCCGTCGCGGAGATGTCTCGCCTCTCCGCACCCACCGCCATCGCTGAGCGGCCCATCGACACTTCTGCGGCCACTGCGCCGGTCAACGGTCACGCCCAAGCGATGGCCGCAGCGCGTGAAGCCGAGCCCTCGGCAGAGCCTCAATTCGAAGCATCGGAATCCGACGAGTCTGAATCCGCTTCGACGCCTGCATCTGCGGCTCCCGAAATCGATTTGCTGCGTCGCGCCGTTTGCGCCGCGCTCGACGCCGCCGGCCACGCCTCTGCCGCGCAGTTGCTGGGCGCGGGCGCATGGTCCCTCGACGGCGCCGCGCTGCGCATCGAAGTAGCAGGCATGGGCAAGAAGATGCTGAGCCTGACCGTGAATGCGGCGGGAGAAAAGATCATCCGCCAGGAGTTGCAGCGCCTGGGCGCGCCCACGCGCTTCCTGGTGGTTCCGGGCGAGGCAGGCGCGGCTTCGGCAAAGCAATCCGCGGCGCTGCCTGCCAGCGGATCGATTCAGGAGGCGGCGTTCGCCAATCCGCTGGTACAGCGGGCGCGCGAGATTTTCAATGCGGAGGTCCGCAGCGTTGTCGATCTGCGCGAAAAATGAAGACTTCACTCAATGAACGCTCGTCCAATCGAGAGCTTTGTAACAGGGCACGACTTCAGTCGTGCCGCAATTGTCGCAGATAGATTGCAGGGCTTTAGCCCCTGCGTGATGAAACCAGGAGTCCCACATGATCAACCCGCTCAAGATTTCCCAGATGATGTCGCAGGCCAACCAGATGCAGGAAGAGGTGCAGCGCAAGCTGAGCCAGACCGTGGTTGAGGGGTCGAGCGGCGGCGGGGCGATCACCGCCACCATGAACGGCAAGAAACAGCTTCTCAGGATTCGCATTGACCCAGCAGCCGTGGTGGGCCTGGGCGGCGACAGTCCCGACGTGGAGATGCTGGAAGACCTGGTGGTGGCAGCGGTCAACGAGGCCGGACGCAAAGCCGACGAGGCGATTCAATCGAGCGTGCAGGGCATGCTGGGCGGCCTCAACCTTCCAGGGCTTGAGTAACAGGCGCCGGTGCCGCACTTCCGGCTGTTTTAAAGAGCTCGGGCTTGGAAGCGCACGGGCTCGAAGGGGATGGGCTTTACAGGCTGCGAAAAGACTCTATCGGAGAGGCACGAAGTGTCAGGGCACGACTTTAGTCGTGCCACAAAGCTATCGAAACATCGGCGGGCTTTAGCCCCTGAGGAAACACTGTAAGCACACCAGGGCATGGAGAGATTCCCCAGAGAGGCAACCACGTGTCACGCTATGCCGAGCCAATGGCGCGGCTCATTGAAGAGCTGAAAAAGCTGCCCGGAGTGGGCTCTAAGAGCGCGCAGCGCTTCGCGTTCCACATCCTGCGTTCCACCGACGACGATGCGGCCGCGCTGGCCGATGCGGTGCGCGGCCTCAAGGCCAGCCTGCGCCTCTGCTCCATCTGCAACAACGTCACCGACGTCGATCCCTGCGCCTACTGCTCCAGCCCCACGCGCAATCAGCGCCTGGTCTGCGTGGTCGAGGAGCCCACCAACATCGCAGCCGTGGAGCGTACGCGCAGCTATCAAGGTGTTTACCACGTGCTGCACGGCACGCTCTCGCCGTTGCATGGGGTGGGGCCGGAGCAGTTGCGCGCGGACACGCTGGTGGCGCGCGCAGGGCGCGGCGAGCTGGACGAGATCATCCTCGCCACCAGCCCCACGCTTGAGGGCGAGGCCACCGCAAACTGGCTGGCAACTGCGCTGCGCGGCTCTTCGGTCAGGATCACGCGCATAGCCACGGGCGTCCCGGCCGGGAGCGACATTGAATATGCCGATGAGGTCACCATGTCCCATGCCATGGAAGGCCGCCGCGAAGTTTGAGCTGCTTCACATTTCCGAGCTGGAAAGAATGTCAATTCCGCTCGGCACGAAGTGTCAGGGCACGACTTTACAGGCAGCGGAAAAACTCAACCGCCGCCATGTTTTGTGTCAGGGCACGACTTTAGTCGTGCCAAATACGCCGTATAGTCGGCGGGCTTCAGCCCCTGAGGGATTGCAAATCAATCGACTGGAAGATCTCCGAAACACGCTCTACACCTTTTCATTGAGGAGAAATTGCCGATGGCGGAGATCGCAACCGTAGCCGTAGTAGGCGCAGGCACCATGGGCTCGGGCATTGCGCACGTCTTTGCCCGCGCCGGCCTGCGCGTGTTGCTGTGCGACGTAGAGCAGCGCTTTCTCGACCGCGCGCTCGGCCAGATTCGCACCAACCTGGGCCGCGAGGCCACCAAGGGCAAGCTGGATGCAAGCGAGATCGATGCAGTGCTCGCGCGCATCGAGCCCACCGTCGATCGCGAGACTCTATCCGAGGCCGACATCGCCGTCGAGGCCGCATCGGAGCGCTTCGAGCTCAAGTCGGAGATCTTCCGCGCCTTCGACCGCATCCTGCCCGCGGGCGCGGTGCTCGCCACCAACACCTCATCGATCTCGATCACCCGGCTGGCCGCGCAGACCCAGCGGCCGCAGCAGGTAATCGGCATGCATTTTTTCAACCCCGTGCCGGTGATGGCGTTGGTCGAAATCGTCCGCGGCCTCGCCACCAGCCAGCAGACCTTCGACACCGTTCATGCGCTTGCGGTGCGCCTCGGCAAGACGCCCGTCGAGGTCAACGACGCGCCCGGCTTCGTCTCCAACCGCGTGCTCATGCCGCTCATCAACGAGGCGGCCTTCGCGGTGATGGAAGGCGTGGCCACGCCGGAAGCCATCGATCAGGTATTCAAGCTGGGCATGGCCCACCCCATGGGCCCGCTGACGCTGGCCGACTTCATCGGCCTCGACGTCTGCGTGGACATCATGCGCGTGCTGCAGGAGGGCTACGGCGATCCCAAATACCGCCCCTGCCCGCTGCTGGTGCGCATGGTGGATGCGGGGTGGCTGGGGCGCAAATCGGGGCGTGGCTTTTATCCATATCCGAACTAACGGTTCGCATGAACTGCATTTCAGTTCTTCCACCGTCGCTGGGTGCCCCAGGTCCCGATTTTGGGACCTGGGATACCATACAACCCAATAGCAAAACACCAACTCAAACGGTGCCGATCTTCCACAATCGCTGGGTGCCCCAGGTCCCGATTTTGGGACCTGGGATACCATAAAACCCCATTAGCGAAACACCAACTCAAACGGTGCCGAACTAGGTGCAGCTGCACCAGTAGAATCTGCCCGCCACCCTGGGAACCGGCCCGATCCCTTCATCTGTCGGCACGCTGCCCGGACCAACAGGACCCTTTGCGAGTGAGAAGACATGGCACGTGCCAGTGCAGCTGATGCTCTTGCAATCATGAGTCCCTGGAGCGGCAGCCGGGCTGTTCATGCAAGCTCCAGGGGCGCCCCCCAATGCCGCAAAAATCACTCCCGCTGCCTCTGGGGACACGCCCCGTCTTACTGCATCCTCAAAGCTTGAATAAATCTCGAGTACGAGTTCCCCATCCTCTTCGAGGTACTCGCATGCACCGTTAAATCGAATCCGATTCAAAGAGTGCTTACGATGCACATCTTCTGTCATGGTTCCCCCTCCGGCTGATTTCGAATCCCAGCGCCCGGTGAATCTGAGGTCGTGCACCCGCTCACAGCTGTTGATGAGCGTCGATCAGAGAATACACCCACGCCGTCTTGCATGGGCATACATAATTCACGCCGGTTTTTCGGTGGAGGGAAGGCTTGCAACCAGATGGTTCTCTAAGCGCCGGCCCGAATGGGAGAGTTAAATTACAGGTGTTCCGAGACGACAGGCCGATCGGCGCACATAGGAGTTCTCCGTGACCGGGGAAACTCCTACTTCGTCAGCTCTTCCAGCAGCACCTTGGCCTTGGCGGCCAGCGTATTTGCGCCGTCCACGTCGCCCGTGGTCAGCGCCTGGTGCGCCTGCTTCACAAACTCCCGGATCTGGATCGCCGTCTTCTCTTCCTGATCGTTGAGCTTGCGGCCAATCTCGCGAAGGCCGCGCTCGGTCGCGGTCAGCGAATTCACCGTCTGCTGGCGCAAATCGGACGGGTCGCCCGTCGAAAGCTGCCCGATGGCGCTCACTCCCGAGTCGTTTGAGGCCTGCTCGGTGGGCTTGGCCGCAGGCGGTTTCTTGTGTTTGGCGGGTTGTTCGGCTGGTTCCTGTGGCTCCTGCTGCGCAGGCGCCTGCGCCTGCGCGGGCGCATTCACCACTGGCGGTGGCAGATCGGTGGGCGTTTGAGTCTTGACCGGAGGCGCATCGACAATGGGAGGCGCAAGTGGCTCAACCTGTGCCTGTTGTGTCTTGTGCTCGATGCACCCAGACAGCAACAACGGCAGCAGCCAAAGAACGCGCCTGGCTGGCAACTTCATCCGTCGAACCCCTTTTCGATCATACCCGCCGGCTGAAGATGCCGACGGCCCCATTCCGTGGCGGCGAGCGGAATTCGCAGCCGGAACTCCGTACCACGGTCTACCTTTGATTGTACTTCGATACTGCCATGATGCAACTGGAGAATCCGATATGTCATGGCGAGGCCGATTCCGCTGCCCTCCGCCTTGGTGGTAAAGTACAGGTCGAAAATCTTCTCCCGAATCTCCTCGGGAATGCCGCAGCCCTCGTCGGCCACGCGCAGTACAGCAGATTTGTGGTCTTCTTCGAGCGTCACTACCAGCCGTCCGCCCTCGGGCATGGCCTGTGCGCCGTTCTGCACCACGTTGAGCACCGCCTGCTTGAGCAGGTCGGCGTCGATCTTGGCCACCAATGGCTTGGACGAAACCCGGCTCACCAGCGTCACCTGGTGCGTGGAGAGTTCGGCCGAGGCCAGCGTCAGCACATCGCCGATCACGGGCCGCAAGTCCTGCTCCACCAGTTGCAATTCCACCGGACGGGAAAAATCCACCAGCATCTGAACAACGCGGTCGAGCCGGTGAATCTCCGCATCGATGATTTCAAGGTGGCGCATGGCCGGGGCGCTGGCCGCCCCCAGCTTGGTCTTCAGCAGTTCCAGGTGCACCACGATGGCGTTGATGGGATTCTTCACTTCGTGACCCACGCCGCTGGTGAGCCGGCCGATGGCCGCCATGCGACGCGAGAGCTCAAGCTCTGACTCTATCTCGGCCACCGACTCCAGGTCGTGCAGCGTCACCAGCGCGCCGAGCCCCATGCGTGTGTGGTCGTCGTGGATGAAGTCGAGCGAGGCCTCAATGCGCCGCCCGGTCTCGGTGCGCACCTCCTCCTGCACCAGCGTGATGCCCGTGTCGAAGGCGTCGCGCAGCGTTCGCCCCAGCACTGTGGAGCGGTCGAAGATCTCCCGCGCATGCAGGCCCAGAATGCTCTCCCGCTCGATGTGCAGAAAGCGCCGCGCCTCCTGCGATACCAGCACCGCGCGCCCGTCGCCCGTGAAGAGCAGAATGCCGTCCTGCAGGTTGGACAGGATCTGGTCGAGATTCTCTTTCAGCGCCGAGAATACCTCTTCCACGTTTCTCATGCGCTGGCCGATCTGCTCGATCTTGTTGGACACCAGCGCCGCTGTGTCCTGGCTGGGCGCTTCGTCCTCTTCCTGCTGCTCGGCGCTGGCCGCGGTCCAATAGTCGAGCTGCATGCTGATCTCTTCCATGGGCCGCAGCGCCAGGTTGCCCAGCAGGAACGCGACCACCAGTGAAGTGGCCAGCGCAAAACCCATCAGCGTGAACGCCTCCTCCAGCCACGGCTCATACACGGCCCGCAGCAGCGTAGTGCGCACGCCCACATGCACGGTGGCAAAGGGCTCGCCGTTGCGCTCCAGAGGCACCACCACGTCGTAAACGCGCGGTGGCCCAAACACGTCGGTCATGAGCTGGATCGCGTTGGCGTCGTTGAGCTGGTTGTAGTTGGGCCGGATGGGCAGCGGCTTGTCCTGGTTGTCGGGATTGGTGCTGAGCAGCGTGCGCGACTGGCTGTCGCCAATGTTGATGTCGTAAACCGTGAGTGAGTAGCGGTTGACCGAGTCCACCACGGCCTGCAAGGCGGCGTTGTCGCGCACCGCGGCGGCGGCCAGGTCGCGCAGTTGCTCGGGATTGTTGGGATCGACCTTGCGGTCCTTGAGGCCGGTTTCGAGCGCCCGTTGCAGCGCAAACCGGATCTGGTTGGCCACCAGCCGGTTGGTGTAGTAGGACTGCTGCACCGCCTCATGCAGCAGCTGGCTCACATACACCAGCGACAGCACCCCGGAGATGAGAAACACCAGGGCCGTGATAGCCAGCACGAGTTTGGTTTTGAGGCGCATGTCCTAGAGGGACTTATACCTTGAAATCAGGCAAGAATCCAGTGCTTCTTGGCTGCCGTCTGTTCCACGGGCTCACGGGTGGTACGTAGATTGAGTTTGCACCGGCCACGCGTACGTTCACATGTCGATCACTGCAACGGCTGCTCGATTGGGATCTCCACCTCAACAAAGGTGCCGGGCATAGCCGCGTTCACGGCTGCGACAACCCTTGCGACATGGGGCTCGATGAGCGTCCAGCGGCCTTTGCCGAGGACGACAACGGCGATCTTGCGGCCTGACAGGTTTTGCTGGTAGCCGAGATTCTTGTCGGTGGTCACGAGCACTTCAAACCCGGCGGCCTCGGCCTCATTCAGGAGCTTCCCGTTTTCCAATTGCTCCCAGCCCCGGGCGCGAGCTTCTGTTATCGTATGGAGCCCGACCAGGTACCGAGCAAGCGTACGCGGCGTGCCATTATCGAAGAGGACAAGCATTCTATTTGCGCGCGCCCGGAGTTTCCGCGCTTTCCGCCGCAAACTGCAGCACAGCTTGCACCTGCTCCCGCGTTACGCCAAACTCCACTACGAGTTGGTCGACACTCATATCCTGGAGGTTCTCGAACACGGTCGAAACAGGCGTGCGGGTACCCCGAAATACCCATGCGCCGCTGCGCTTGCCGGGAATGCTCTCAACAGCAGGGCATTGCGACCAATCCAGAGTTGCTGCGGGCATATTCCCACCTCGATTCAATCGTAAACTCATTCCCGTAGATCGGGAAGAGGCTTGCTTCCTTGACCGTCGATCAAGAGCTTTTGGCGCAAGACACGATGTTCAAGGAACACCGCGCAGCAAAACAGCGCAATACAGATAACCATCCCTGCGGAAAAGGTCGTGAACGCTTCCGCCGTTGCTCCGGCAATGGCCCCGACGCCAGCCACTTTCTGCGTTGCAACTGCGGCCATTGCGTCAATCCCGTTCATCGCGAATACAAGCACCGACGCGAGAAGGGTCAAGTGAGAGAAGTTCCTTACCGACCGTGTCCGCGCATTGCAAATCTCCCAAAAAGCCCGAGAATCAGGTGCGAGCGGCATGGTATGCTGTTGCGCTCTTCTGTGCCTCCTCAATGCCCACATGAGTCCAACCGAACGCACGACAGTGATGATCATGACAATTAAAATGTAGAAGGCAAACAGGCGATCGAACCAATGAGTCGAACCACCGTCACCCATCGGGCTAAACGTGACCGTCTGATCTTCCTGTGTAGCAAATCCTATGATTTCCATTGTGAGCATGGGATTTCACCTTCGATCGAGAAACGCACTTCAAGCAGCGCATTATCCATCCTTACGCCGGCGCATCCTCCCGGCTCGCGCCATAAAGCTTCAACTTGTTATGCAGCGTCTTCAAACTCACGCCCAATATCTCCGCGGCGCGCGTCTTGTTCTGGCCGGTAGCTTCAAGCGTGCGCATGATCAACATGCGCTCGGCCTCGTCCACAGTGGTGCCCACATGCACCGGCACAATGCTCGCATCGGCGGCCTGCGCGGCCTGCACCTGCCCCTTGCCGAACGTTGGATGCAGATGGCCGGCATCCAGCGGCGCGCCGTCAGGGCACAGAATCACAGCCCGCTCCACCGTGTTGCGCAGCTCGCGCGCGTTGCCCGGCCAGTTGTAACTCATCAGGCGGCTCAGCATGGACTCGGCCACGCCCGACACCTTGCGGTTGTGTTTCTGGTTCATCTCGTTGAGCATGGCCTCGGCCATCGCGGGCAGGTCTTCAAGATGATCGCGCAACGGCGGCATGTGAATGTTGAAAACGTTGAGCCGGTAATAGAGATCGGCGCGCAGATGTCCCTGCGCCACCACCTGCCCTGGTTCGCGATTGGTGGCGGCAAGCACGCGCACGTCCACATCGATCTCGGTGCGCGCGCCCAGCCGCCGCAGCTTGCGCTCCTCAATCACGCGCAGCAGCTTGGCCTGCGTGCCGATGGGCATTTCGCCCAGCTCATCGAGCAGCAATGTGCCGCCCGAGGCCAGTTCGAAGCAGCCGATGCGCCGCTCCGCCGCGCCCGTGAACGAGCCCTTCTCATGGCCGAAGATTTCGCTCTCGATCAGCGTCTCCGGAATAGCCGCGCAGTTGACCGCGACAAACGGCCTCGGCTTGCGCGGGCTCAGGTCGTGCAGCGTCCGCGCCACCAGCTCTTTTCCGGTGCCGCTCTCGCCGGTGATCAGCACAGACACGTTGGAGGGCGCGATCTGCTCAATCAATCCAAAAATCTCGCGCATCTGCCGCGAACTGCCCACCAGCGCGCCCAGCACGCCGGTCTCGCGCAGCCGGCGGCGCGCCACTTCCAGCTCGATGTCGGTGTCGCGCTGGCGCACGGCGTTGGCCAGAATGGTGCGCAGCCGCGTCGCGTCCACCGGCTTCTGCAGGAAGTCGTACGCGCCGCGCTTCATCGCGTCCACGGCCAGCTCGATCGACCCCATCGCCGTGAGCACCACCACTGCAACATTGGCGCTGATGCCCGAGCCCTCGGCCGCCAGCTTGTTGAGCAGGCCAATGCCATCCATGCGCGGCATCTTCAGATCGGTGACCACAATGGCCGGCTGCCACGCCAGAGCTTTTTCCCAGCCCTCCACGCCGTCGCGCGCGGTCTCGGTCGAGTATCCCCACCCGGAGATCAGCTCCGCCAGCCCCATCAGCGCGTGAGGCTCGTCTTCCACAATCAGCACTTTGACAGCGTCAGCCATGCAGCCTTTCAGCGCGAGTTATTTCTCCTCGGGCAAACAGCACGATTCCGAGTTTTGAAAGGGCACGACTTTAGTCGTGCCGCCACCGGCAGAAAATGAACGTGGGCTTTAGTGTGTGCGTGAGAACTCGATTGACCCGCCAACCTGCCAACTTGCTACCCAGCGAAGCGGCGCCAACTCGCTGCATTCGTCTTTGAAATGACTCCGTCAAGTCACAATGCCAACCATAAAGCCAGTTCTGACGCAGACACTTTAGCCCCTGAGGAACGTTTGCGGCAATGCAAGACTGACTCAATGCTTCCCACTCCCTAGTTTCTACTATCGGCCCGACACGCTCAACCCGCCTTCTCCGTCAGCTTGGCCCAGCGCGCATAGAGCGCGTCGTTCTCATGCTGCGCGCGATCGAGCTCCGCGAGCGCCTCCTGCAGCGCGCCCGCGTTGGTCGCGATCTCCGGGTGGTCCACGCGCTCGCGTGCGGCAGCCAGGCGCGCATCCGACTCCTCCACGCGCAACTCGATCGCCGCGAACTCGCGCGCCTCAATGTACGACAGCTTCTTCTTCGCGCCGGAAGCGGCCATCGCTTCCGCGCCCCGCGTGTTCGCGCCAGTCGTCTGCCCCGCGCTCGATCCGTCCGCGCGGCGCACCGCTTTGCCCGGCTCATCGTCCTGCCCGGCGATCCAGTCTTCCCACTGCGCGTAGTCGGCGAAGCGCCCGGTGCGCCCTCGGCCGTCGAGGCCCAGCACCGTGCCCGCCACGCGGTTGAGCAGATAGCGATCATGCGTTACCAGCACCAGCGCGCCGGGAAATTCGAGCAGATTCTCTTCGAGGATTTCAAGCGTGGGAATATCGAGATCGTTGGTCGGCTCGTCGAGCAGCAGCACGTCGGCCGGCTCCAGCATCAGCTTTGCGATCAGCACCCGCGCTCGCTCGCCGCCGCTCAGATTGCGCACCGGCTGGTTGAGCTGCTCGCCAGTGAAGAGAAAGCGCGCCGCCCAGCTTGCCACGTGCACCGTGCGTCCCTGGTAAATGATGCCATCGCCCTCGGGAGCAAGCGCGCGCCGCAGTGTCAGAGTCTCGTCGAGGTCGCGCATCTGGCTGAAATAAACCATTCGCAGCGCCTCGGCCCTGCGAATGGTTCCCGCCGCCGGCTCAATCTCGCCGCGCAGCAGCCGCAGCAGCGTAGTCTTGCCGCTCCCGTTGGGCCCAACCAGCCCGACCTTCATGCCGGCAGTGAGAATGAAATTCAAACCCGTGAAGAGACGGCGTCCGGAATCCGAACCTTCCGACACGGGCACATCGCAAGCCACATCCGTAAACTCCACCAGCCGCTTGGTCTTTCTCATGCTGGCTTCAAAGTCGATGCCCGCCGTGTTCACCGTGGTCCGCGAATCCATGGCGGCCAGCTGCCCAATCATTGCGTTGGCCGTGTCGATGCGCGCCTTGCTCTTGGTGGTGCGCGCCTTGGGCCCGCGCCGCAGCCACTCAATCTCGGTGCGCACACGGTTGCGCAGGCTCTCCTGCTGCTTGGTTTGCGACTCGAGATAGGCCTGCTTCTCTTCCAGGAAGCGGCTGAAGTTGCCCTTCACACGCAGCAGCCCGCCGGCAAACACGCGGTTCAGCTCGATGATCTCACTCGACGTGCTTTCAAGGAAATAACGGTCGTGGCTCACCGTCACTGCGGCAAACGACGACGACGTCAGCAGCTCCTCCAGCCACTCGATGCCGGCCAGGTCGAGATGATTGGTGGGCTCGTCCAGCAGCATCACCTCGGGCTCGCTCACCAGCGCCTCGGTAATGGCGAGCCGCTTGCGCCATCCGCCGGAGAGCGACGCGGCCTCCTGCACGAGCGACTCAAATCCGGCGCGCCCCGCCAGCTCGCGCAGCCGGCCCTCGCGCTCGCTCTCGTTCACATGCGCGGCGGCCAGCGCGGCCTCCAGCACCTGCCGAATGGTCAGCCCCGGCCCGAAACGCGAGTCTTGCGGCACGTATGCGGCGCGGGCGCGCTTGCGTACTGCCAGCTCGCCCGAGTCCGGCTCAACCTGCCCGGCCAGAATAGCCAGCAGCGTCGACTTGCCCGCGCCGTTGGGGCCGATCAGCCCGATCCGCGCGCCGTCGTCCACGGTAAAAGAAATGTCCTGAAAGAGAGGCTTGGCGCCGAACTGCTTGGTCACCGACTGCGCGTTGAGAATAGGCGGCATCTCTCTCAAGGATACCTGCCAGCGGCGCGGGCCGTAATGAGCCGCCTGGCGACCGATGGGCGTATCGCGGAATCCCGAAGAGCAGAACCAGCGCGCAGAAGAAGCGATGCCCTAAACTGGATTCATGCTGGATTACGAAATCTCGCCCGCCGAAGCCGCCACTCTGCGCAGCGAAAAAAAGGCCCGCTTCATCGACGTGCGCGAGCCGTGGGAGTGGGAGGCCGCGCGCATCGAAGGCAGCCTCCCGATGCCCATGGGC
>Ga0302324_100020282_pt1 | contig 13009 bp, 11 predicted proteins | sample Palsa_T0_1_FD_201949 | JGI IMG/M metagenome (GOLD analysis project Ga0302324, IMG submission 201949) | Peat permafrost microbial communities from Stordalen Mire near Abisko, Sweden - Palsa_T0_1 | ecosystem: Environmental > Terrestrial > Soil > Palsa > Peat permafrost | place: Sweden: Abisko...
CCTCCACTCTTTGAGGTGGCGGACGCCAGTAGTAGTCGAGTTGCTTTTGACGAGCGGTGGGGTCGTTTTGTCAATGAGCTTTTAGGAGATCCTGTTCATGAAGACATGGTGGTCCGGGCACTGAGTTGTGGCATGACATGGGAGCGTCTGCGCGTTGCCGCGCTCGCTTGTGAGGAGAATTGGGATCTCCTTGAGGACCAGGTCGAGACGCCCGCCTTGCCCCCTCCGCTCAAGAGCCAGCGACTGGTCGATCTGCTGCGACAAGCGGTGGATCTTCGCACCGAGTGCAGTGACAGCAATGACACCCTGTTCGTCCACCTCACGACCCGCACCGTGCCGATCCTCACTCTCATCGGCCAGGCGAGCGGCGAGATCGACCTGCTCCAGATTCTCAGTGGCACTTCAGGTCTGCGGGCGAGCAAGGCGGGAAGAAAAGAAAACTGGACGACATCCTCCGTCGGCGTGGCCCGCAAGGAAGACGTCCTCTCGTTGCTCCGTGAGGCAGAATCCGAGCGGGTCCAACTCATCGACCAGACGGTGCAGTGGGTCTTGACGAGGTTGTTCGGAGCCATCAACTCCTTCACCTTGGATGCCGCGGCGGAGCGCCGATCCTCGGGTCGGCTGGCCTTTCACGACCTTTTGGTGCTGGCGCGTCAACTGGTGCGTGACCATCCGACCGCCCGAGCCGAACTGCACGACCGCTATACGCACATTCTCATTGACGAATTCCAGGACACCGATCCCATTCAGGCTGAGCTCGCCATGTACCTTGCCGCCGGACGGGCCGCCGATGCCACGGGCAGCATGCATGCGGAGTGGGAGGACCTTCCCATCCCGCCGGGACGTCTCTTCTTTGTCGGTGACCCGAAACAATCCATCTACCGGTTCCGGCGTGCCGATATCAATCTGTTCATGAAGGTCAAGGACCGCGTGGTTGGCGACGCTTTGCCATTGACCACCAATTTTCGATCTCGCCCGGGCATTGTGGCGTGGGTCAACGCAGTGTTCGGCGGCGTGTTCGGTCAGGGTGAACCCGGCAAGCAACCCAACTACGTTCCCCTGGAGCCGTTCGAAGACCATGGGCGCGACAACGAGAGGGGTTTGGCTCCGGTCATCGTCTTGGGTTCTCGGGCCATGAACGATTCGGCCGATGGCGTCCGGGCAGCGCAGGCCAACGACATTGTCGCCGCTATCGCCACCATGCACGCGGAAGGGTGGCTGCTCGGTGATCCCGCCCAGCCGCTTCGCTATGCGGACGTGGCCGTCCTGGTGCGCACCCGAACCGGACTGCCCATTCTCGAAGAGGCCTTTCGGACCGCCGGTGTCCCCTATCAACTCGAGAGCAGTTCGTTGGTCTACGAATCAGACGAGGTGCAGCAGCTTCTGGCCACGCTGCGGGCCATTGATGACCCCACTGACGCCCTCAGTGTGCTGGCAACCTTGCGCTCACCCGGGTTCGGGTGCGGCGACGATGACCTGTACGCACACCACGCTGCAGGAGGAGGGTGGGATCCGCGGTCGGTGCCCACGGACCTCCACGGTCCTGTGGCAGATGCGCTCGGCGTCCTCGGGTCCTACCACGACATGCGCTGGTGGAGCAGTGTCGGCGCTCTGGTCAGCCAGGTGGTGGCCGACCGGCATCTGATGTCACTCGCCCTGGCCGATGATCGGCCCCGGGAAACATGGCGACGTATCCGTTTCCTGATGGATCAGGCCCGACTCTTCGACGAATCGAATGGCGGCGACCTGCGCGCCTTCCTCCGTTGGACGAACCACCAATCCGAAGACGGCGCCCGAGTCACCGAGGCCATCCTTCCCGAATCTGATGACGATGCCGTCCGTATCTCCACCGTGCATGCGGCCAAGGGCCTTGAGTTCCCGGTCACCATTCTTCTGGGGCTGCAGACCGGGCAGAATTCCCAACGGGCACCTCTGCTTTTCGGCCCGCAGGGTCGGGAACTCTGCCTGAAAAAGGGCATTGAAACTCCCGGTTACGACGCCTGCCTCCAGGAAGAACGGCAGATGGAACTCTTCGAACAGCAACGCCTGCTCTATGTCGCCGCCACCCGGGCCCGCGACGTCCTGATCGTCAGTGTGCACCGCAACGTCGCCACCAAGCTGAGCTTGGCCACCCAGGTGGTGGAGCAATGTGAACGGTGCCCGGACCTCTGGTCCGATGGATCGGAACTGTGCCTGACGCCGGAATTGACCCGGAGCCATCCCAGCGCCGAACTCGGTTCGGTGACTCCCGATGACGAGCAACACCGCGCCGCGTTCGAGCGTGAGCGGGTCGACGCGCTCAGTCGTGCCGCAGTACCCCGCACCATCGCCGCCACCGGAGTGCGTCGGTTGGCGGAAATGGAGGAGCCGGTCGAGAGCGGTCTGACTGCCCAGGCCGGTGAAGAACTGTTGCAACGTCCCGACAGTTCGGCTGTCCAACACCGTGGACGGGCTGGCACGGCCATCGGGCGGGCCGTCCATGCGGTGCTCCAACTCATCGATCTGTCGACAGGCGAGAACTTGCCCGCCCTGGCCGCGGTGCAGGCGGCGGCCGAAGGGGTGCCCGAGCGCACCAGTGAGGTGCGCCAACTGGTCCAGGCGGCCCTGGACTCCGATCTCGTTCACCAGGCGGTGGCCAGTGACCGGTACTGGCGCGAGGTGTACGTGGGGGTGCCGGTGGGCGAGCGGGTGCTTGAAGGCTTTATCGACCTCCTGTTCGAAACGCCCGAGGGCCTGGCCGTCGTCGACTACAAGACGGATCGCCTCTCCGATCAGGCCGGACCCGGCGACATCGCATCCCGCTACCGCCTCCAAGGGGCCTCGTATGCCGTGGCTGTGCGCGAAGCTTTGGGGAAACCGGTCTTCAGCTGCTCATTCTTGATTCTGGGCCAGCACGGAGCCACCGTGGCCCCCTTGGAGGACCTCGCACTGGCGATGACAGAAGTGGAGAAAATCCTCCATTCCCCGGTTCTGTGAGGACATATGCCGGTGGGCATGCCCGGGTTCATTTAGGCTGCGGGCACCGGCTACTCCACCGACGCAACACGTGATCAGCGATCGCACAGTTCGCATTCAGGCGATACGACCATTATTGGCCCGGGTGCAGAAGGTGTGGAGCAGCGGAATCGGCAAGAAAAGGAAGACATGAAGATATTGGTCCTGGGCGGTGACGGGTACCTCGGGTGGCCCACAGCGCTCCACCTTTCGGCGCTGGGGCATCACGTCACCATCGTCGACAACCTGGTCCGCCGTGAGTACGACCGCGAAATGGGTGTTGAAAGCCTGGTGCCGATCGCCTCCATTGACGAGCGGGTCAAGAAGTGGAAAGAGGTCTCCGGGCATCAGGTCGATGTGCGCATAGGGAACTTGACCGACGCCGCCTTCACTCATGGCGTGGTGGCTGAATGCAAGCCCGATGCCGTGGTGCATTTCGGCGAGCAACGTTCGGCTCCCTACTCAATGATCGACCGCGAGCACGCGGTGTACACCCAGGTGAACAACGTCGTCGGCACCCTGAACCTCATGTACGCCATTGCCGAAGTGGACCCGACCATTCACCTGGTCAAGTTGGGGACGATGGGGGAGTACGGCTACCCGAACATCGACATCGAAGAGGGTTTCATTGAGATCACCCACAAGGGCCGCACCGACGTGTTGCCGTATCCCAAGCAGCCAGGTTCCTTCTATCACCTGTCCAAAGTGCATGACAGCGCCAACATCATGTTCGCCTGCCGGGTATGGGGACTGCGTTCCACCGATCTGAATCAGGGCATTGTGTACGGGCAGTCGACCAAGGAGACGGACCTTGACCCGATCCTCGGCACGCGTTTCGACTACGACGGGGTGTTCGGCACCGTGCTCAACCGCTTTTGTGTGCAGGCCGTCATGGGGCATCCTCTGACCGTGTACGGGGCCGGCGGGCAGACCCGCGGCATGCTGCACATCCGCGACACCTTGGCCTGCGTCACCCTTGCTCTGGAGAATCCGGCCGAACGGGGCGAATTCCGCGTCTTCAATCAGTTCACCGAGTCATTCTCCGTCCGGGACATGGCTGAGATGGTCAAGCGGGTGTCGCCTGAGCCGGTGGTGATCGCCAAAGGCCTGGCCAACCCCAGGGTCGAGCGTGAGGAGCACTACTTCAACGCCGCCAACACCAAGCTGCTGGACCTCGGACTGGAGCCCCACCTCTTGACTGACGAGGTGATCGCCGGGATGTTGGAATTAGTGGCCCTGCATCGCGACCGGGTCGACGACAACGCCATTGCCCCGACCGTGCAGTGGCGCAACAGCACCAGCACCCTCAAGACGGCCAGCGCATCGTCTGATTCTTCGTTCCTGGCTGTCTGAACCACGGCAGTAGCGTGGCGCGGCAATGCAGCCGCTGATCACTCGCCGCCGCTCCCGCCGCCGGCCGGTGTCCGGGCGGGTCTTCACGTACCTGGCCATGCTCGCCGTCATTGCGGTGCTGGTCGGGGGCTTTCTCGAAGTTGGGCGCCAGTCGGGCCGTTACGACAACAGCGCCTACCGGTCGTTGGCCGCACAGGCCTCGGCCGTGGCCGACGCCTCGAACGCCACGGCCACCGAGGTGCGCTCCATCATGGCGGTCATGCAGTCAAATGACCGGCGCACCTTGCAGGCTGATCTGGACAGCGTGGTCCAGCAGGCCTCGGATCAGGCGACGGGGGCCGGCATGCTGGCCACCCCGCGGACGCCCCGCAACCTGGGCGGGCAACTGGCCGAGGTGTTCGCGGCACGGGCCCGAGCGGTGAGCCAGCTGCGCAGTGCCCTCGACGGACTGCTCGGCATGCACCCACTGCCGGTGGCCGGCGGGTCCCATAGCGGGAGTACCGATGCGGCGGCACCCACGCTGCTGACCTTTATGCAGGCGACAAACCGGATCACCGCGGCCGGCCAACTCCTGGCCCGCTCGGATCAGGAGTACGAGGGGGTGCGGCACGACCTGGCCGGTTCGGCCGCTCATGCGAAAATTCCGTCATCGGTGTGGATCACCAACGCAGCGGTCTGGCAGATCGGATCGGTGGCGACCCAGGTCGACCTGGTGGCCTCGTCGACCTCACTTTCCGCCACGCATCGATTGGTCCTGCGCACGGTCAGGCTGACCCCGCAGGCCCTCCCGGCCGTCAACGGCACTGTTCCCCCGAACGTCTCGGTGCTTTCGCCCACCTCCAAGGTGGAGGTCTCGGTTGTGCTGGCGAACCTGGGGACGGTCGATGAACCCCATGCGTCAGTGACGTTTGCGCTCACCCGCCAAACGACCGGGAAAACCGTGCTCCAGACCCGGACCACATCCCTGGCCGCCGCCGGATCCTTGACGCTCCCCGGGGTCATCTTCACGGTCAAGCCGGGGCATACGTACCAGCTCACGGTCTCTGTCGTTCTCCCGTCGAACGAACCTTCGGGCGTCGGGTCGACGCTGACCAAGCTCCTCCAGATCGCACCCGCCACATGAGGGTGACCCCGCCGGGAGCACCGGGAATTCGGCGCGTCTCGACCGGAGACCATTTCGGGCCGTAGGATCGGCGTTGAACCTACGCAGGGATTGGAGGGGTCGCACACGTGGCCGAGAGCATCACAATTACCGACAATCGAAACGGCGAGACCATAGAGATTCCGCTGGTGAACGGCGGAGTCTCAGCCGAGGAGTGGTCCAAGCTCCTCCCAGGGGTCTGGTTCTTCGACCCCGGCTTCATGGCGACAGCGGCCTGCGAGAGCGCCATCACCTACCTGGACGGCGAGGCGGGGATCCTGCGCTACCGGGGCTATCCCATTGAGCAGCTGGCTGAGAAGTCGACCTATCTGGAGGTGGCCTACCTCCTCCTGAACGGCGAACTCCCCACCACTGAGCAGTTCGACAACTGGAAGCACGAAATTACGTACCACACGTTCATTCACGAAAACGTACGCAAGCGCTTCCTCGATGGCTTCCACTACGACGCCCACCCGATGGGGATGCTGGTTTCCGCCGTCGCCGCGCTGTCGACCTTCTATCTGGACGCCAAGGACATCTGGGACCCCGAATCACGCAACAAGCAGATCATCCGCCTGATCGCCAAAATGCCCACCCTGGCGGCGGCGGCCCACCGTTTCAGTGTCGGCATGCCCTTCGTCTATCCCGACAACTCACTCGACTTCGCCGGCAACTTCCTCTCCATGCTGTGGAAGGTGGCCGAACCCCGGTTCGAGGCCGATCCGATACTGGCGCACGCGTTGGACGTCCTGTTCATCCTCCACGCTGACCACGAGCAGAATTGCTCCACGACGGCCATGCGTGTGGTGGGCTCGTCGCACTCCGACCCGTACTCGGCCACGGCCGCAGCCGCAGCCGCGCTCTACGGGCCCCGCCACGGTGGGGCCAACGAGGCCGTCATCCGGATGCTGACTGACATCGGCAGCATTGAGAACGTGCCGGAATTCATCTCCCAGGTCAAGGCGGGACATGGCGCCCAGCGCCTGCAGGGCTTCGGGCACCGCGTCTACAAGAGCTATGACCCGCGGGCCACCATCGTCAAGCGTGTGGCGGACGAGGTGTTCACGGTGACCGGCAAGAATCCTCTGCTGGATATCGCGCTGAAGCTGGAGGAAATAGCGCTGAACGACGAGTACTTCACGTCACGCCGGCTCTACCCGAATGTCGACTTCTACTCCGGCCTGATCTATCAGGCCATGGGCTTTCCCATGGAGATGTTCACCGTGCTCTTCTCCATCCCCCGCACCGCCGGGTGGTTGGCGCACTGGCAGGAGATGTTGGATCAGGACTCGAAGATCGCCCGTCCCCGCCAGCTCTACATCGGATCTGAGCCGCGGGACTACGCCCCCATCACCGCCCGCAGCTAGCCGGTCGGCCGCATCCGGACCAGGCCTTCCTGGACGAGCGATACGCACAATTTCCCCGAGCGATCGAAGAGAAAGCCCCGGGCCAATCCCCGCCCCTCCGCCGCCACCGGTGAGTCGGTGTCGTAGAGCAACCATTCGTCCGCCTTGAAGGGACGGTGGAACCACATGCAGTGATCCAGGCTGGCGCCCATGAAATCGGTGTCATCCCAGCGCACGTCGTGCGGCGCCAAAATGGTGTCGAAGAGCGACATGTCCGAGGCGTACGCCGCCACGCAGGCATGGAGAAGCGGATCGTCCGGCAAAGTGCCATCGGCTCGGATCCACAAGCGTTGGTACGGCTCGCCCACCCCCTCGCGGTGCCAGGGCAGGTCGCCGATGTGGCGCTGGTCGATCGGGTGGGGTCGGTCGAACCACTCGCCGAGTTCCTCCCGCCACGGCTCCAGCCGTTCGAAGAGAGGGGCCAGAGACTCAGGCGGCGGCACCTCGGGCATGGGGAACTGGTGATCCAACCCCTCCTCGTCGTCATGGAACGACGCCGACAGGTTGAAGATGGCCCGACCGTGCTGCACCGCTACCACCCGCCTGGTCGTGAATGACCGGCCATCGCGGATGCGGTCGACCTCGTAAAGGATCGGCACGTTGGGATCGCCCGGGCGCAAGAAATACGAGTGCAGTGAATGGACCCGGCCATGCTCCACGGTGCGGCCGGCGGCCATCAGCGCCTGTGCCGCCACTTGGCCGCCGAAGACCCGTTGGCGCTCCTCATTGGGCTGAATCCCCCGGAAGATGTTCACCTCAATCGGTTCGAGATCCAGCAGATTGACGAGGAACTCGAGTGAGGCGCTCATCCACCCATGTTCGCAGGCTCCCGCACCCGGCGTGCCCGGCGGGAGTGAGGCCGCTACCCTGCGCCGGCATGAGCACTTCGCCAGAGAATCGTCTCGTGTTCCCCGCCGGGTTCACCTGGGGCGTCGCCACGGCGGCGCACCAGATCGAAGGGGGGAACACCAACAATGACTGGTGGGCCTGGGAGCACACTCCTGGTTCTGGGACCTTGGCCTCCAGCGGAGACGCCTGCGACTCGTTCCACCGCTGGCGCGAGGACGTCGATCTCGTCGCCGAACTCGGTCTGGCGGCCTACCGCTTCTCGCTGGAGTGGAGCCGCATCGAACCGGCCGAAGGGGAATTCTCCCAGGCTGCCTTGGATCACTACCGGCGGATCTGTGCCGCGTGCGTCGGGCAGGGCATTGTGCCCGTGGTCACCTTTCACCACTTCACCACCCCGTTGTGGCTGACCGCGCGTGGTGGGTGGGAGTCGCCCGACGCACCGGATTGCTTCGCCCGCTTCGTCACCCGGGCGGCCGCCAGTCTGGGCGACCTCATCGGGTGGGCCTGCACCATCAACGAACCGAATGTCGTCTCCGTCATGGGCTACTTCCAGGGTCAGTACCCGCCCGGAGTGAAGGACGACTTCGCCCGCTATGCCGCTGTCAACGAACAGATGGTGCGAGCCCACCGCTTGGCGGTCGAAGCGCTCCGTTCGGGACCGGGGGACTATCCCATCGGCCTGACGCTGTCCATGGCCGAGATCACCGCCGACGAGGGCGGTGAGTCGCTGCGCGACGCGGCCGAAGAAATGCTGGAGAACATCTTCCTAAGGGCCACCGAAGGGGACGATTTCGTCGGTGTCCAGTGCTATACCCGCATGCACTTCGGTCCCGACGGCGTCAACGAGAACGACCCGACGGTACCGCTCACCCAAATGGGCGATGAGCGTTGGCCGCAGGCAGTGGAGTACACGGTGCGCCGGGCGGCCGCCGTGAGCGGTCGACCGATCGTCGTCACCGAGAACGGCATCGCCACGGAGGACGACGCCGAACGGATCTCCTTTTTGAGCGAAGCGATCGCCAGCGCGCACCGGTGTATCGAGGAAGGCATCGACCTGCGGGGCTATTTCGTCTGGAGCCTGTTGGATAATTTCGAGTGGCACCTGGGATACGGGCCCAAGTTCGGCATCGCCGCAGTGGCCCCCGGCACGTTTGAGCGGAGACCCAAGCCCAGTGCGTACTGGTTCGGTGAGGTTGCTCGCGCCAACGCAGTGATCACAGCCCATTCATAGGCCGCTGCCAGGGAAGGAATTGGTCCCCCGGCTAGTCTGACCCCGTGCGCTCCCGGTTCCGGACCCTGTACAACTGGCTTCACACGCACGAAGGCCGGAAACTCTTTCGCTACACCATGGTGTCGGTCATCTCGACCGTGGTGTCGTTGGTCGTTCTCGCCTTGGTCTACGGGGTCATCAAAGAGTGGACTGAAGTGCCGAGCACCATCTTCGCCAACTGCGTCGCAACCTTCCCGTCCTACTGGTTGAATCGCAAGTGGGCCTGGGGCAAGCACGGCAAGTCCCACCTCTGGAAGGAAATCGTGCCGTTCTGGGTCATGGCGGCCCTCGGCATTGCCTTCTCCATTGTCGGCGCGTCGGTGGCCCGCCATGTCGGGCACCACCTGAAGCTGGGCCACCTGGAACTGACCCTGCTGGTCATGGCGGCCAACGTGCTTTCCTTCGCCGTGTTCTGGTTGGTCAAGCTGGTCATCTTCAACCGCCTGTTCAAGGTGGAGCTCGAAGAGTTCGATGATCACCTGGTAGCCGAAGAGGCGCTCGAGGAATCACACCTGCCCTAACCAGTCGCGCCGTTTTAGTCCCGGAAGTTGTTGAATTGCAGCGGGATCCCGAAGTCCTCGTCCTTGCACTTGCTGATGACTTCCTGCAGATCGTCCCGCTTCTTGCCGGTTACCCGGAGCTGGTCGCCCTGGGTCTGTGACGACACGCCCTTGAGCCCCAGGTCCTTGATGAACTTGTTCAGGCGCTTGGCGTGGTCCGAGGAGATGCCGGCCCGTATGGCCACCTTCTGGCGCGCCGTGCCCTTCTGGGCCTCTTCCATTTTGCTGTCCTCGAATGCCTTAAGCGATACCTGGCGCTTGACCAATTTCTCGTCGAGGACCTGGTGCAGCGCCCGCAGGCGGTCCTCTGTCGAGGACCGGAGCACCAGTTCGTTCTCACCGATCTCAATGGCCGAGTCGGTGTTCTTGAAATCGAAGCGGGTGGCGGCCTCCCGGTTGGCCTGGTCGACCGCATTGCGGACTTCTTGCATGTCGACTTCGGAGACAATGTCGAAGGTAGGCATGGATTGCAGCGTACCGGCCGCTCGCGGCCGACCGGGGTTCCCCGTCGGGCTATCCTCCCCGGCTGCGGGTCGGTGTCCGAGTGGCCAAAGGAAACAGGCTGTAAACCTGTCGGTTGACGCCTACGGAGGTTCGAATCCTCCCCGGCCCACGCAACGGCGAAGCACCGAGATGGTGTTCGCCCGATGAGCTTGCTTTGCCTCAACCAGTCATTACAATGATGTTTCAGATTGGTTGCGGTGACCCGCTCCCGGAGCGTGGACATACACAGCTTGCCGGATGGTCGGGCCGGGATACGAGAAGCGAGACTGACACCCCAGTGGACGAGCGAGCAAGCACATCTGCACCGGCGTTGGTGGTCCGCGTGCGCTCGCGTCTCCAGCGGGTCGGCCTGGTCGCTGAGGGCGTCCGCATGCGGATGATGCCGCGCCTGGCCCTGTCCGAACGGGTGGAGGCGGAGAGCGGTGCTCCCGACGACTGGTCCTTCCTGCGACGACCGGCCCTGCTGGGATTTCTGGCCATTCTCCTTGTCTGCGTCGGTGCGTCCCTGCCCGGTTCGCCCTTCAAGTTGGAAATGGCCGGAACGTGGTTCTTCGGTGAGCCACCAGCGTCCAACCCGAGCCAGACGATCCTGCTGCTTCCCGGCATGGTCGCCGTCTACGGCGGCATGATCCTCTTCGTCCGGGTCTGGTTCGGTCTGGTGCAGGCACTGCGTCATCGTCCCGGAGCACCGATCCGCACCCTGGCGATCATGCTGGCGCTGTGGATCGTCCCGCTCCTGTTGGTGGCGCCGCTCTTCAGCCGGGATGTCTTCTCCTACGCCGCCCAGGGTGAGATGGTGAGTCACCACATCAACCCCTACATCCTCGGTCCGGGCGCTGACGGATCGGGACAGTTCGTGAATCCGGTCGATCTGCTGTGGAAGAACACCCCGGCGCCCTACGGGCCACTGTTCTTAATGGTTGACGGCTGGTTCGCCTCGCTCAGCGGGCACAGCGACATGGTCACGGTGCTCTTCCTGCGCTTCCTCTCGGTGATCGGCGTCGCCCTCATCGCTTTCTGCATCCCGAAGCTGGCCACCGCCTACGGACGTGACCCGGGCTCGGCCTTCGTCCTGGCCGTGCTGAACCCGCTCACCCTGCTGGCCCTGGTGGGCGGTGTGCACAACGACGCCATCATGGTGGGGCTCCTGCTGGCCGGCATCACCGCAGCCAAGTACCAGCACCCGGTGATCGGCATCGTTCTGTGCACCCTGGCCGCAGCGATAAAGGTCCCCGCCGCCATAGGAATTGTCTACGTGGCCTGGGACTGGTCCGGGCCTGGGGTGGAGTGGCGCCAACGGCTGCGGCCCTTGATCAAAGCCGCGTTGATCGCCATGGCCGTCATGGCCGTCCTTTCCCTCGTTTCGGGCCTGGGGTTGGGTTGGATCGGGAACTTGGGCACTCCGGGCACCGTCCGCTCGTGGATGGCCCCTGCCACCGCCATCGGCCTGGTCATCAGCGGTGCCCTGCACGTGGTCGGCGTCGGCGTCGGGCTCGGTGGTGTGCTGACGGTGACCCGACTGCTCGGGCTGATCGGCGCAGCCGCTATCGCGTTCTCCTGCCTACGCCACAAGGAACGGTTGGGCACACTGAGCGCATTGGGCATCTCCATGCTGATGTTCGTCCTGCTCGGACCGGTGGTCCAGCCGTGGTATCTGACCTGGGGCATCATCTTGATGGCGCCCGTCGTGGTCGGGCGCATGCGGTACCTGTGCCTCGGGCTGTCCATGGTGGCGCCGTTCATCGGCTTGACCGGCGGCGCGTCTCTGCTCAACCAATTGGTGCACACCAATCCGGCCAGCATGGTGGCTGCCGTGATTGTGCTGTGGGGCATCGTCATGTTGCCCTTGGGGCGCTGGACGACATCGTGGCGCATCGACACGGCCCGCTTGGCCTCGGCGCTGCCCGGCCCTCACGGCCAGAGTCCGGCCTTCGAGTCCTAGAGCATCCGTTGCAGCTCGACCACGTCGAGCCATTGGCGGTGTTTGCGCCCGACCTCACGCTCCACCCCCACCAACTCGAACCCCGCCGCCGTGTGCAGCCCGATGGAGGCCTGGTTGTGGCCGGCGATGCGGGCGATCACCGAGTGGAATCCGTGGGATGACGCCAGGGTCAAGAGCTCGGCCAGCAGTGCCTTGCCCACCCCTTTGCCACGGTGGGACCGGTCGACGTAGAGCGAGTTCTCGGCCGTTCCGGCGTAGCCCGATCGCTCCCGGAAGGTGGAGAGGGAGCCGAAGCCGATGACCACGTCACCGCCGGCCCCGGCGTGACCCTGGGTGCCCCCCGGCAATTCGGTAGCCACAATGGCCGGATGGACGCCCCCGTGACCAGCCAACCAAGCCTGCTGGTCTTCGACCGAACGCGGCACCATGTCGAAGGTATTGGTGGATTCGAGCACCTCAACGTTGTAAATGGCCCGGATGGCCTCGGCGTCCCCCGAAGCAGCCAGTCTGATCTGCATGGGCGGATGGTACTGTTGCCCCGTCACTGGCAGGAGAGGCGCAGGCGTCGTCTGCCATGCTCTGGCTATCATTGACGATTCGCGGATTGATGCCGCGGCGCCCCCTTAGCTCAGTCGGTAGAGCACAGCCATGGTAAGGCTGGTGTCGTCAGTTCAATTCTGACAGGGGGCTCGCCCTTGGCGGCGTAGCTCAGTTGGTCAGAGCACACGGCTCATAATCGTGTTGTCGCGGGTTCGAGTCCCGCCGCCGCTACCAGAACCGGGGCGGTTCCCCGGGTAGACAAGGAAGGACAGAAGATGGCAAAGAACGAGAAGAGGGTGCAAGTCACGTTGGCATGCGAAGTATGCAAGCGGCGTAACTACATCACCACGAAGAACAAGCTGAACGACCGGGAACGGATCGAAATGAAGAAGTTCTGCCGCTGGGACCGCCAGCACACGGTGCACAAGGAGACCCGCTGAGCGATCCGGG
>Ga0302324_100020283_pt1 | contig 13009 bp, 9 predicted proteins | sample Palsa_T0_1_FD_201949 | JGI IMG/M metagenome (GOLD analysis project Ga0302324, IMG submission 201949) | Peat permafrost microbial communities from Stordalen Mire near Abisko, Sweden - Palsa_T0_1 | ecosystem: Environmental > Terrestrial > Soil > Palsa > Peat permafrost | place: Sweden: Abisko...
CAGCCCGCACCCGGCTACCCACCGCCGAACTCCCATGCCCCTTACCCCGATGCGCAATGCTAGCAGCAATAAACGAAGAAAACAGCGGATGCGGACTTAGCGGTTTCGACTTGAACTCCGGATGAAACTGGCACCCCAAAAACCAAGGATGTCCCGGCACCTCCACAATTTCCGCGTAAACGCCGTCCGGAGTTTTCCCAGTAATCGCGAACCCCGCCTTGATCAAAATACTCTCGTACTCGCGATTGAACTCGTAGCGATGCCGGTGCCGCTCCGAAATTTCGGTGGTGCCGTAAATCCGCGCAGCCAGCGAACCAGCCGCCAACTTGCAAGGCCACGACCCCAGCCGCATCGTCCCGCCCATTTCGTCCACGCCCAAAAGCTCGCGCAGTTTGTAAATCACCCGGTTCGGCGTGGACGCGTCGAACTCCGTGCTGTCCGCGTGCTCCACGCCCGCGGAACGCCGCGCGTATTCAATCGTCGCGCACTGCATCCCCAGACAAATCCCAAAGAACGGCACCTTATTTTCGCGCGCGTACGTGATCGCATGAATCATCCCGCCCGTGCCGCGTTTCCCGAATCCCCCAGGGACCAAAATTCCGTCCACGTCGCGCAATGCCTTGCCCGCAGCCTCGGGCGAATCGATATCCTCGGCCTCAATCCAATCGATAACCACTCGCTGGTGATTCGCCAGGCCGCCGTGCCCTAGCGCCTCGCGCAAACTTTTATACGCATCCTCCAGCTGAACGTATTTCCCCACCACGCCGATGTGCACTTCGCCCTGCGGGTGTTCCAAATTCTGCAGCATCGCCAGCCAAGGACTCAGGTCGCGCGCCGGTGCTTCGATACGCAGGTGACTCAGAATCTGCTCGTCCAGCCCCTCGGAAGCCAGCCCCAGCGGCACTTCGTAAATATTCGAAACGTCCGGCGCGGAGATCACGCAATTTTCCTGTACGTTGCAGAACAGCGCGATCTTGGCTTTCAGTTCGCGGTCCAGCGGACGATCGCTTCGGCACAGCAAAACGTCCGGCTGGATTCCAATGCTCAGCAATTCCTTCACGCTGTGCTGGGTAGGTTTGGTTTTCAATTCTCCGGCGGTGTGAATGAAAGGAACCAGGGTTAGATGAATGAAGACAACGTTTTCTGCACCCAGCTCCAAACGCATCTGCCGGATCGCTTCCAGGAACGGCAGCGATTCGATGTCCCCTACCGTGCCGCCAATTTCCACGATCACCACCTCCGCGCCGGAAGAAACCTTTCGGAACGCCGCCTTAATTTCATCGGTCACGTGCGGAATCACCTGAACGGTTTTGCCCAGGTAATCGCCGCGCCGCTCTTTAGAAAGGATGGATTCGTAAATCCGGCCGGTGGTCCAGTTGTGATCGCGGGTAAGCTTGGCGGAAGTAAATCGTTCGTAATGCCCCAGATCGAGGTCGGTCTCCGCACCGTCGTCGGTGACGTACACCTCGCCGTGCTGGTATGGACTCATCGTGCCGGGATCGACGTTCAGGTAGGGATCGCACTTCTGGAGGGTAACGCGGAGCCCACGACTTTCCAGCAAACAGCCCACCGACGCCGCTGCCACGCCTTTTCCAAGGGAAGAAACCACGCCGCCCGTCACAAAAATATACTTCGGGCCCTTGGCCAGAGTCAGTGTACTTACCCCCAGGAAGATAAACCGTACACCGCATTATCGCGGCAACCCGTAAGTGTGTCAAATCAAGATTTCAGTGTCCCCAACCGCACAATTTTCCCCACGAGCAGCATGGGATGTTTTGACTTCGGTTCTACGGTTCGACGCCGTTATCCTTCCCGGGTGCCCCATTCTTCTGCGACTCCAATATCTTCTCCACCCGCGCCACATCCCCCACCACATCCACGCTAACCGCGTCGTACTCCGTCTCCACCACCTGAATCTCGAACCCATTCTCCAACCACCGCAACTGCTCGAGCTGCTCCAGATGTTCCAGTTCCCCCGGCGGCAAAGTAGCAAAATCAAGCAACGCCTCGCGCCGAAACGCATACAGCCCGATATGTTTCCAGTGCAGCGCCGCCACCGGCTCTTTAGCGTCGCGCACCCACGGAATTGGCGCCCGCGAAAAATAAAGCGCGCGCCCATCGAAATCACGCACCACTTTCACCACATTCGGATCCATGATCTCGCCCGGCTCGCGAATCGCCACGCACGGCGTCGCGATGTGAATGGATTCGTCTTCCAGCATCGCTTCCACCACCGCGTCGATCGCCCCTGGATCGATCAAGGGCTCGTCGCCCTGCACGTTCACATAAATAACCGCGTCGGTATGCGCCGCCACTTCCGCGACTCGCTCGGTCCCGCTGCGGTGCTGCGCCCGAGTCATCACCGCGTCGCCCCCAAATCCCTTAACCGCCTGAACGATCCGATCGTCGTCGGTAGCGACCAGCGTGCGAGTGATCCGCCGAGCTTGCCGCACCCGCTCCACCACGTGCTGCACCATCGGCTTCCCGGCAATCGGGGTCAGCGACTTGCCAGGAAAACGCGCCGAGGCGTACCGCGCCGGTATAACCGCGAGAACCACGGGCTGCTGCGTGGGATTCACTCTAAATCCTTCATAGTTATGACTTTAAAATGCCCCGCAAGGCATCCATCGAAATTCCCAAAGATCGATCCGTTCCGTCTGTTCATCCCAGACGCGAACGTAACACCGCGCCGTTCCGCTGGCAAGTAGCGCGCCACTCCCGGCGGCAGTTTGGGCGCGTAGCAGCGCCATGCGATCGCGCAAAAACGTAATAAATCCAGTAGACCCACCCGCGCCGTTTACAATTTAGCGACATGCCCGAGACAGTATATTCACCCTCCGCACCGCTTCAACATCTTGCTTGCAGTTTCCGGAGTGATACAATCCTCGGTAGTTCAGTTGCACGCCCGAGCTGAGCCAGCGCTCCTCGGGTCCCTCGGAGTGCTTCTGTTGAAAAGGGTAACCACGCAGCCCGCAAAGATGTGGCTGATCGGTTTGCTCCCAGTGTGCCTGTGTGCCGTCGCCGTTGCCTTCCCCTCCCTAAGATCCTTCGCCCAGGACGATCTCACCAAAGCCCCAGCCACCGAGCCCGTGCAATCCCCCGCCGAGAAAGCCGCGAAAACGAAGCCCGTTCAGCAGGAAGTGCAAATGGTGCTGGTGAACGCCACCGTCACGGATCCCTACGGCCGCCTGGTCACCGGACTCGATCAGCACAACTTCCAGATCTTCGAAGACAACACCGAACAAGAAGTGGTGCATTTCTCGAGTGAAGACGTCCCCGTTTCCATCGGCATGATTTTCGACATGAGCGGCAGCATGGCCAACAAATTCGAGAAGTCCCGCCTGGCCGCGGTGCAATTTTTCAAGACCGCCAACCCCAAGGACGAATTCTTTCTGATCAGCTTCAACGACCGCGCCCAACTCAGCAGCGGCTTCACCGACAGCGTCGAGGAACTTCAGGAACGCCTGATGTTCACCTCCGCCAAAGGCCGCACCGCGCTGCTGGATGGAATCTACCTGGGCCTGAGCCAAATGAAGACAGCACACAACCCCAAACGCGCACTTCTCATCATCTCGGATGGGGGTGATAATCACAGCAGGTACTCGGAGTCGGACGTTCGCACCTTTTTGAAAGAGGCGGACATCCAACTCTTCGCCATTGGTATTTTCGAGCAGCCCGGCTACTGCCCCACGCCCGAGGAATGCAGTGGGCCCGATCTGCTCAACGACATCACGGCGATGACCGGCGGCCGCGTATTCCGGGTGAATAAGCTCGATGAGTTGCCGGACACCGCCACAAAAATTAGCATGGAGCTTCGCAACCAATATGTCTTGGGATACCGACCGAGCAATCACGCGCACAACGGCAAGTGGCGCAAAATCCGAATCCGGCTCCGCCCGCCCAAGGGCTTGCCACCTCTCACCGTCTACTCCAAAACCGGCTACCTCGCTCCGGGCCATTAAGGAACGCCCCGGCTTCTCCGCGGGTCTGTTGGTTTGGGCCGTCTGCGTTTTCCTGAGCGCGGCCACACTTTTCTCGCAACCACAACCGCAGTCGCCCTCCCAGGCCCCACCTCCCCTCCCAGGCGCCACGCCCAATCTTCCTCCGCCGCCGGGACAGACCACCGCGCCGCTCAACAACCGCATTCGCTCCGAAGTCGACCTGGTGGTCCTACGGGCCACGGTAGTCGGCAAGGACGGAAGCTTCGTCTCGGGCCTGAACCGCGACAACTTCCGAGTCTTCGAAGACAAAGTCGAGCAGCGCCTCACCGTTTTCCATCAGGAAGATACTCCGGTCACCGTTGGCTTGGTGATCGACAATAGCGGCAGCATGCGCGAAAAGCGCGGCCAGGTTAACGCCGCCGCCCTCCGCCTGGTGGAAAGCAGTAACCCCCAGGACGAAGTTTTCGTGGTGAATTTCAACGACGACTACTACCTCGACCTCGACAAAGACTTCACCAACGATCCCAAAGAACTCAAGCAAGCCCTGGATCGCATCGATTCCCGCGGCGGCACCGCCTTCTACGACGCCCTCGTAGGCTCTCTGGACCACCTGAAAAAAGGCCACAAGGACAAAAAAGTCCTCCTGGTAATCACCGACGGCGAAGACCAGGACAGCACAAAAACCTTCGAATACGCTCTCCACGCCGCCCAGCAATCCAGCGCGGTAATCTACGCCGTAGGCGTATACGGCGAGGAAGATCGCAAGAACGAAAGAGTAAGAATGAAAGCCGCGAAACGAAACTTGAAAACGCTGGCCGACGCCACCGGCGGCGCCGCCTATTTTCCCAATAATCTAGCCGAACTCGACGAGATCTGCACCGAGATCGCCCACGACATCCGCAACCAATACACCCTGGGCTACAATCCCACCAACGTAGCCAAAGACGGTTCCTTCCGCGCAGTCCAAGTCCAAGTCGTGCCGCCACGCAATTCGGGAAAGCTCACCGTGCGCGCCCGCAGCGGCTACTACGCCCCCAAATCCTCCAGCCCCGCGGATTAACATCGCACGCCGTATCACCTTGCCGCGTGGCAGTCGTCGCACCACCATTCGTGGTCGTAAGCTACCAGTATCGTTCGCGCAGTATCAAATTGTGGTGCTCCACGTGCCCGGCAATAATGTAAGCCAGCGCCCGCACGCTAACCCGATTCTCGCTAGCAATCCCAGTCCGCGCCCAAGCCTCGCCCGGCATATTCCGACACAATGAAATAGTAGATTCCCGCACCCGCCGAAACTCTTCCACATGCAACGCCCAAGATATCCCGTCCGCCTCCGCCCCAGCCGCGGCAATGTTCTGATCGTAACCGGCAGCGGCGTCTCGAATCCGCGGCCAAACCAAAGAGCCCGAAACGCAAACGCCCTCTCCGTATCGGTAACATGATTCAGCACCTGCCGAATGCTCCACTTCTCCGGCGCATAACGGTGCATCGATTTCTCCTCCGAAATCCCCAAATAGAGCGCCAACGATGTTTCCAGTTGCCTCTCGATCGCGCCAACCACATCATCCCCAACCACTCGGTCGATGTAAGTGAAGTAGTAAGCCGCAGCCTCATCCTTACGTGGCTTTCCGTTCATGAGCTCCCCTCATTTCTCCGAAATCAAATCCGCAAAACTTTCCCCATGCAAAATCCGGCCCCCAAAATTCGCCGCCACCGTCTGCCCCATGTCCGCCAGCGTAGACCTCGTCCCAAGCCCAACCCCCAGCCGCACCGCAGGTGTATACGCAACGATCGGAACATATTCCCGCGAATGATCCGTAGTAGGGTTCACCGGATCGGGATCACACCCGTGATCCGCGGTAAGCATCAAAAGGTCCGAATCCTTAAGCGCCCCCAGCAAAGGCCCCAATAGCAAATCGAACTCCTCCAGCGATCTGGCAAATCCCTCCACGTCTTTGCGATGCCCATACAGCATGTCGAAATCCACCAAGTTAGCAAAGATCAGCCCGGAGTCCTGCCGCGCAAGCGCCTCCGAAATCTTATCCATGCCGTCGGCATTACTTTTGGTAGTCACGTAATCGTCCACGCCGCGCCCGTTGTAAATATCGTGAATCTTGCCCACTCCCAGCACCGGTACGCGCAGTTCCGCCAACACATCCATCAGCATCGGACGCGGCGGCGGCACCGCATAGTCGTGCCGTCGTTCGGTGCGCCGGAAATTCCCAGGCGTGCCAACGAACGGCCGCGCGATCACTCGCCCCACCCGGTTCGGCGGCTCCAGCATCGCCCGCGCGATCTCGCACATGCGGTAAAGCTCAGCCACCGGAATAATCTCTTCGTGCGCGGCGATCTGAAAAACGCTGTCGCCCGACGTATACACGATCGGAAATTTGGTCCTCAGATGCTCCGCCCCCAACTCCTTCAGTATTTCCGTCCCCGACGCCGGAACATTCCCAATCACCCGGGTACCAATGGCCCGCTCGAATCGCGCAATCACCTCCGCGGGAAAGCCGTGCGGATAAACCGGAAACGCATGCTCCAGCCAGATCCCCGCCATCTCCCAGTGCCCCGTAGTGGTGTCCTTCCCCGGCGACACCGTAGCCGCCTTGCCAAAACAACCGGCAGGCGCCGCAGCCGCCGCGAGATGCACCAGCGGTTTTATATTCGCCAGCCCCAGCCGCACCAAATTCGGCAGATGCAGCGCCCTCGACCGCGCGATATGCCCCAGCGTATCGCGCCCCACGTCGCCATACTCGCCAGCGTCAGGCAGCTCCCCAATCCCAACCGAGTCCAGCACAACCCAAATGATCCGCTCAAAAGCCGCCATGAAGTTAGCTCCGCAAAAGCAACCTAGCACGACAAGCCCACAACGTGAAGCGCCTCAAGTTCAACCCTCATGGGTTAAACTTACGGCCGCGTTTTGCTCGTCTTACGGTTCTACGCTTTTACCGCCGACCTCCCCTTCCCCCAACCCGACCCCGCCGACACCGAAAAACCGGCGCCAGCCGTCCCAGAATCCGCTCCCGAGGCCCCAGATTCGAAAAGCAGCACCGTGCAGGGATACCCCCTGCCGATCCTTCTAATTCTAAAAGCCCGGAATCAACCGAATCGCGGCAGAACAACGATTCATGTAATCGGAAAAATCGCCCCCCAGCACACGTCCCATATTCTCGCCTGCGCCAGAAAGTCGCCACCGAATTGGTCAAAGAGGAGGAGCGCCGTCGCATCCCACCCGACTAGAATCGGCTTTTTCGTCGTCATTTCGCACTCTCAACCAGCAAATCCCAGTTTGCTCTGAATTTTAGGGAGACGTATAATTAATGGTTTCGGACGTGACGTTGAAAACTACAGATAAAGCTCCTATGAAGTCTGCCCATTCTGGGCGCTCCGGGCGAGGTGTGCCCGCCGTGCAACCGGCGGCGGACGCAGCGTTAGCCGCGGCCAAATCCAAATCGAACGCCTCCGGCGAACCTGGCGGCGTCTCTGGAATTATGGCCAGGCTCGAATCGGCGCGCGCCAGCGCGGCGCGCAACGCGGAGGCCACCGCTGGAACCGGAGGCGGCGCCGGCCCGGCAGTGGCCGTGGAATTCGCTGGCGGCGGGCTCGCCACCCAGCGGGTGCTGAACGGCGACGACGTCGAGATGATTCGAATCCGCGGCGCGCGGCAGCACAACCTGAAAAATATCGACCTCGAAATTCCGCACAACGCCATTACCGTAATCACCGGGGTCTCCGGATCCGGGAAATCCAGCCTGGCGTTTGACACCATTTATGCGGAAGGCCAGCGGCGCTACATCGAATCGCTCTCCGCCTACGCGCGTCAATTTCTGGAGCGCATCGAGAAACCCGACGTGGACGAAGTGAGCGGGATCGCGCCGGCCATCGCGATCCGCCAGAAAAACACCACCCGCAATCCACGTTCCACGGTAGCCACGGCCACGGAAATTTACGACTATCTGCGGCTACTGTTTGCCCGCGCGGGACAAACGTTTTGCGTGGAGTGCGGCTCGCTGGTACAGAAAGACACCGTCGACGAAATTGCCGACCGGGTGTTCCAGCATCCGGCAGGAACGCGCTTTTATATGGCGTACGAATTGCGATTCGGCGCCGATGCCGCGTTAGCGGCGCCCGCGGCGCTGGACGCGCGGCCGAAAAAAACTGCTCACCCCACCCAGGAGGCGATCCGTTCCGCGCTGGAGGGTTTGCAAAAGCGCGGATTCCAGCGGCTGTTGCAGGACGGCAAAGTCTACGAGTTCTCTTCCCCGGAATCGTTGCTGGACGTGGATTTCGACCGCCCGGTTTTCGTGGTGGTGGATCGCCTGGTGCTGGAACCCGAAGTGCGCTCGCGCCTGCGCGACTCGATCGAGATTTGTTACCGCGAGGGCCACGGCGAAGCAATCGTCGAGTTCGCCGCGCGCGAAGGCGAAAAAGCGCCGGAGCGAATGCTCTTCAACGACCGCTTCGAATGCAAGAAATGTGGACGCGTCCATCTCGAGCCCGAGCCGCGGCTGTTCTCGTTCAACAATCCCTTCGGGGCGTGCCCCCGCTGCCAGGGCTTCGGCAATACCATCGATTTCGACATCGACCGCGTGATCGCGGACAAAAGCAAATCGCTGGCCGACGGCGCAATCGATCCGTGGACCAAGCCGCGCTACCAGAAAATTGCCCTGGAGCTGAAAAAGTTTGCGCGCGCCAAGGGCATCCCCATGGATGTGCCGTTTCGGCTGCTCACCGTCGCGCAGCAGGACGCCGTCATCGAAGGCGATCCCCAGAGCGGCTATCCCGGCGTGAACGGTTTCTTCGCCTGGCTGGAAAGAAAAAAATACAAGCTGCACGTGCGCGTTTTCCTCAGTCGCTATCGCGGGTATGCCACCTGTCCGGACTGCCGAGGGACGCGTCTGCGCCCGGACGCGCGAGCCGTAAAGCTGGGCGGAAAATCGATCGTCGAAATTTGCCAGTACCCAGTTGTCGAAGCCCGGGAGTTTTTCCGCAACGTGAAGCTGAGCCCTTCCGCGGCGTCGATCGCCGCCAAGATTCTGGAAGAGGTCGAGCAGCGCCTGCGCTTTTTGGATGACGTAGGATTGGACTATCTAACGTTGGATCGGCTGACCTCCACGTTGGCGGGCGGCGAGGCGCAGCGCATCCAGCTCGCCACTTCGCTCGGCTCGCACCTGGTGGGCGCGCTGTACGTGCTGGACGAACCTTCCATCGGCCTGCATCCGCGCGATACCGACCGCCTGATCCAGATTTTGAAAACGCTGCGCGACCTGGGAAACACGCTGGTGGTGGTCGAGCACGATCCGGACACCATCCTCGCCGCGGATGTCGTGATCGATCTGGGTCCGGGAGCGGGCGAACACGGCGGAAAAGTAATTTTTGCCGGAACCCAGGAAGAATTGCTGAAGGATTCGCGTTCGCTCACCGCGCGCTACTTGCGAAACGAAATGCGCATCGCCGTGCCCGCGCAGCGGCGCCGGCCGCAGAAAAAGTTTTTGCGTGTCTTCGGCGCGCACAGCCACAATTTGAAAAATGTGGATTTGATGCTGCCGCTGGGAATGATGGTGGTGGTCACCGGCGTTTCCGGCTCGGGAAAATCGACGCTGGTCTACGACGTGCTCTACAAAGCGCTGCAGGCCAAGCGCATTGGCGGAAATTATCGCGAAGTGTGCGACCGCCTGGAGGGCGACAATTCGGTCCTGGAAGTCGAGATGGTGGACCAATCGCCGATCGGGCGCACCCCGCGGTCGAATCCCGCCACCTACATGAAAGCGTTCGACGCCATTCGCGAAGTGTTTGCGGCCACCCCCGAAGCGAAAAAACGGAATTACACCTCCGGAGATTTCTCGTTCAATATTCCCGGAGGGCGCTGCGAAGCATGCCAGGGCGACGGCACGGTGACGGTGGAGATGCGCTTCCTGGCCGACGTCGAACTGATCTGCGAGGAATGCCGCGGCACGCGCTACAAAAGCAGTTTGCTGGAAGTGAAGTATCACGGGAAAACCATTCACGACGTGCTGCAACTCACGGAGCGCGAGGCCCAGGCATATTTCGCGGCGGTGACGAAAATCGCCACCCGCCTGCGCGTGCTCGATGAAGTGGGCCTGGGATATCTGCGATTGGGGCAATCGGCCACCACGCTTTCGGGTGGCGAGGCACAACGGCTGAAACTGGCCGCGCATCTTACCCGGCAGGCGAATGCCGGAGTCCTCTACATTTTTGACGAACCCACCACCGGGCTGCACTTCGACGACATTCAGAAATTACTGAATGCCTTCCGCAAGCTGCTCGACGCCGGCGCTTCCGTCTTGATCATCGAGCACAATCTGGACGTCATGAAGTCGGCCGATTGGATTATCGATATGGGCCCGGAGGGCGGCGCCGCCGGCGGCCGGGTGATCGCGGCGGGAACCCCGGAGCAGGTGGCGCGCAACGCGCAATCGCACACTGCGAAATTTTTGGCGCGCGCCTTGCAGCAGTCCGCGCACTCGCCAGCGAACGGCCACGGGCTTTCGCCCGTTGGAGTGGCGGCTGCGGATGCGGTTGCGGGTGGGACCTCGAAATGACGGTGCGGCGAGAACCCGCGATGTGCAGCGTGGCGGCGCTAGCGATCGCGGCCATGGTATGCGGCGCTTTCTCGCAAGAGTTTGCCGCAGCGCGAAGCCAGGAAGCTCCCAGTGCCAGCCGGAAAAAAGTGGTTGGCGCGGAAACCGCGGAAGAAGCGGAGGCCAAGCAACTCCTAAAAACCGGAGCCGCGCAACTCGAGAAAAAAGATTTTCAAGGCGCGGTGGAAACTTTCGAGTATTACACCGACGCGGTACCCGACGACGCGTTCGGGCATTTTCAACTGGGCTACGCTTACACCGGACTCGGAGACTCCGACCGCGCGGAAGATGAATACCGGCAGGCGACCGAGATCGACCCCAACATGGGTGCGGCGTTTCTCAACCTCGGACTGACTCTGCTCGAGAAAACTCCGGCCGACGCGGTGGAACCGCTGCGCCAAGCGGTGGGGCTGATGCCCAAAGACGCTCGTCCCGAACTGCTATTGGGCGACGCGCTCGAGCGCACCGGACAGACGGCGCCGGCGATCGAAGCGTTTCGAGCGGCGATCGCACGCGACAAAGATAATCCGGAAGCCCACGCCGGCCTGGCACGCGAACTGCTCAAGACCAACGACGCGGCGGGCGCCGAAACGGAATTCCGCATCGCACAGGCGTTGCAGGCGGCGTGCGCGGGCTGCCAGGGCGGATTGATCGACTCCCTCTTGGCGCAGAAAAAGGCGGACGCCGCGGAGGCGGAGCTCACAAAATTCCTGCAGCTGCATCCCGCGGACCCGGCGGCGAGGCTTGAATTGGCGAGGCTCTTTGCCCAACAGGGCGACGACTCCGAAGCGATCGAGCAACTGGATAAAGCGGCCGCCGCCGCACCGGAAACGCTGGCGTCTCTGAAATTGCGCGCCTCGGTGCTGCTGCAAATGAAGGACTACAACGGAGCGGCGGCAGCGATGGAAAAGGCCGCGGCGCTATCGCCCAAAGACGCGGATCTGCGAGCGAGCCTCGGGCATGTGGAACTTCAGCGGAAGGACTATCCGGACGCGCAGCGATATCTGCTGGAATCGTTGCAACAGCAGCCGCAGAATCTGGACGCGCTGAAGGATTTGCTGACCGCGGAATATTTGGCAAAAAATTACCCGGCCACGCTGAAGCTACTGGATGAACTCGCCAAGCGGGAGACGCCTCCCATGGGATCGTGGTTCATTCGCGGAGCGTGCTACGATAAACTGGGTCAAAAGCCGGAAGCCATCGCCGCGTACAAGAAGTATCTCGAGTTGAACGCTGGAGCGAGCAACGATGAGTACTTTGAAGCCAGCTCGCGCGTCCGAGCATTGGAACGGGACCTGCAAAATAAGAGGAAGTAGCGCCGCGATGATCCTCCGGTTCACGCGCACCCTCTCCGTCGCGGGTCTCATCGCCTGCGCTGCGGCAAGTTTGGCGGCGCAAAACTCGATCGAGCAATACCAAAACCAGTTCAACCATGAAAGCAATCCGGTCCGCCGCGCCAAGATAATGCCCAAGCTAGGCCGCGCCGAATTCGACGCCATGCGCCGGCAGTTGGCGGCCGGGGACTACGATGGCGCGGTGAAAACCGTGAAGGAACTCGAGAGCCAGGCTTCCGATGTGGAAACCGGACTCGAAAACACCGGCATCGACGCGGAAAAAAGTCCTTCGGGGTTCAAGGAATTTCAGATTTCGGTGCGCTCGAGTATTGACCGCCTCAACGACGTGCTGGCGGGAATGACCGCCGACGAACAGGCGCCTTTTGCACATGCGCGCAACGAGCTGGAAAAAATCGACCGCGCGTTGATCGAAAGATTATTTCCGCGGCAACCCAAGGCGGAATCCGAACATGGCAAAGTGAAGCCACAATGAAAATGCGGAGCGAAGCCGGATGAAACTTTTGCTGATGCTGGGCGCGGTGGCCGGTGCCAGCGCGCTGCCTGCGGCAATGCCCGCGGCGCGGGCTTCGGCCGCCGCTGCTGCGACGTCAATTCCGGCGGCTCTGGCGGCACCCGCCGCAGCCGGCGCGGCCGCCGCGCAAGAGAAAAAAGATTATCTGACGGATTCGGAGGCCGACCACATCCGCGACGCGGAAACACCGAACGAACGCGTGACACTTTATATTTCGTTCGCTTCCGACCGGCTGAAGAAATTTCAGTATGAAGCGTCGCGGACCATTCCGGAGCGGAAACGCGAGGAAACGCTGAACGGTTTGCTGAATGCCTACTCCGGTTGCGTGGACGACGCTGCCGATCTGCTGAATCTGGAAATCGATAAGGGCGCGGACCTACGCGGAGGATTGAAGGAAATGGTCACCCACGGCAAAGAGTTTTTGGCCGCGCTCGATAAGATCAAAGTGGCCGGCGGGCCGGAGTTGGAGATTTATAAGGACACTTTGGACGACGCCATCGAAGGGACCCAGGACGCGGTGACTGAAGCCGAGGCGGCGCAAAAATCCTATACGCCGCCGGTGCGGCGCAAACCATCGTGATCCCGCGGAGCGCTGCGATCCCG
>Ga0302324_100020285_pt1 | contig 13008 bp, 7 predicted proteins | sample Palsa_T0_1_FD_201949 | JGI IMG/M metagenome (GOLD analysis project Ga0302324, IMG submission 201949) | Peat permafrost microbial communities from Stordalen Mire near Abisko, Sweden - Palsa_T0_1 | ecosystem: Environmental > Terrestrial > Soil > Palsa > Peat permafrost | place: Sweden: Abisko...
ACACCGTTTCGCGCTGTAGCCTTTGGCCCCTACCTCCCGCGCACGCTCGAGGGCTCGGCGCCGGCTGTGGCCATTCCGGATCTAAGCCAGTTCAAGATGAATGGGCCGCCGCAAACCGTTCAAGGCGGATTCGAGGCCATGTACGCGCAGACCGTCGACCAGGCCATGCGCGGAGTCGGCCAGGAAACCTTCGAGGCCATCGACCAGCTCAAGAAAATCGACCCCAGTTCTTATCAGCCGGAGAACGGCGCGCAGTATCCCACCAGCCGCTTCGGAAAGAGCCTGATGGAGATTGCTGAGCTATTCAAATCGGATGTCGGCCTTGAACTCGCGTTTCTCGATAGCGGTGGCTGGGATCACCACGTCAACGAAGGCGGCGTGCAGGGCCAGCTTTCTAATCTTCTCCGCGATTTGGGGCAGGGAATTGCCGCGTTTCACCAGGACATGGGCGATCGCATGGGCGATGTCGTTTTCGTGAGCATGTCGGAATTCGGCCGCACCGCTCACGAAAACGGAAATCGCGGCACCGACCACGGCCATGCCAATTGCATGTTCGTGATGGGCGGCGACATCGAGGGCGGAAAAGTCTACACGCGCTGGCCGGGCATGGAGGAAGGGCAGCTTTACCAGGGACGCGACCTCGCCGTCACTACGGACTATCGCAGCGTCCTCGGCGAAATCATCTCAAAACATTTGGGCGGCCGCGATATGAAAACCGTCTTCCCGGGCTTTGCCAACGATCCGCGCCAGTATCTCGGCCTAGTCAAAGTATGAGGTCAAGGGTATTCACCCGACGCGCGTTCCATATTCAGAGCGTATTTAGGGAGTCTGTCGCGGCGCGGCGGGCGCAGGCTTTGTGGCGGCGGCGTCAGCGGCGGCGTCAGCGGAGTCGAATGACTTTTGCCATGTTCCGGCAGGCTGAGGTATGCGAATGAGCTGGCCGGGTTCGATCTGGTCGGGATTCAACTGCGGATTGAGCGCGCGGATTTGCTTTACCATTTCATCATCGAACCGGCCACCGTGCTGCAAGACCACATCGCGAAGGCTCTGCTGCGGCATGGCGACGACCGTCAGCACCTGCCCGTCGGTAGTGTCATTAGGCGAAGCGCTATAGTCCGTCGGGCCAAATTCGGGCGCATACGCGGAGTCCTGTGATGCAGGCGGCGCGGTGTGGCCGACCTTTGAAAGCGAAGCCGCGCGGGCGAGCCCCGGCCCTGCAAGTCTGAGCAGCGACGGGATCGAAATCGCCAAAAGCGCGAGAATGCCGATCGCGACGGCAGGGTAGACCCAACGGCGCTGCTGCTCCGCTTGATACGTGAAAGCCTGATAGGTAATTGACGGCTGATCCAAGGTCTCCGCAATGGCCGTCCCCGTTAGCCGGGTATTGCTTTCCTGTACCAGCTCGGTTTTCGCAGCGATGGGATGTGACTTCACGTCGGCGAAAGATTTCATTCCCAGCTTTGCCGCCGCCTCGTGCACCACGTCAGCTGTCACTGGCTTGAGCCCACGCTCGCAGCCCAAGGACAGCGCATCGAAGCACAGACTGTTTATATTCCTAGGTATGCCGCGCGTCGCCTGCGCAATCGCCTCGAGAGCTTCCAGCGTAAACGCGCTCGGCATAGTCACGGGATCGCCGCTCCATCCCGCCACTTGCATCCGGTGCTCGATATACGCCGCAGTCTCCTCGGTCGAAAGCTTCTGCAAATGGCCGAAGAACGCGATGCGCTGCCGCAACTGCAAAAGGCGCGGCTGTGCCAGCTTTACGGCCAGTTCTGGCTGCCCGGCCAAAACGATTTGCAGTAGCTTCGAGTGCGTCGTCTCGAAGTTGGAAAGCAGGCGAATTGTTTCCAGCACAGGCTCGTCCAAGTTCTGCGCTTCGTCCACTACCAGCACGAACCGTTTCCCCTGGAGCAGTTCCGCGAACAGGACTTCGTTCAGCTTGTTGTGCAGCGCCACTACGCCCAGGCCGCGCGTGTCTACGCCCAATTCCCCCAGCACGTATTGAAAAAATTCACGTTTGTCGCACTGTGTCTGGAATAAATAGGCGGTTCGCGCCGACTCGCGGAGACTTTCGAGCAGTCGGTACAACAGCGTCGTCTTGCCCATGCCCGGCTCGGCCACCAGCGCGAAGAAGCCGCGGCCTTCGCTGATGCCCGCCGACATCGCGGCCAATGCTTCGCTGTGCGTCTGGCTGGCATAGAGGTACGCCGGGTCCGGCGTCACCCCAAAGGGTTGTTGGCGCAAACCATAAAAATCGAGAAACACTGTTGCGAGCCTCCCCGCGCGCATCGCGAATGAAATTCCGGAAAGGGGCGTCCCTGCGCGAAGGAAGTAGCAGTTTGCTCCACCTGCGCAGAGGATGCAAGCCATCCCTAACCTTCTCAGCTAGGGGATCGTCCGGCTATGCTCGCTACAAGCTCGGAGTGTCTTCTTCCCAAATTGGCGCTGCGCGGTAGATACTACGATTCGTGAAGTCACCTACGGCCGCCGTTCTTGGCGAAATTGGATTGCCCGCTCCCGTTCGGGAATTGGCGGCGCGCCGCTGGGATGTGGTCATCGTCGGAGCCGGTCACAACGGTCTTGCGTGCGCTGCGTACCTGGCGCGTGCCGGCAAGAGCGTTCTGGTTTTGGAGAGTCGCGCGCGAGTAGGTGGCGCTTGCACGATTGAGGAGCCTTTCCCCGGCGCGCGCATGTCTCCCTGCGCGTATCTGGCTGGCTTGCTGCATCCACTGGTTGTCTCCGAGTTGAATCTTCCAGAGCGCGGCTTTCATTGGATGCCCGCAGTCAACGGGCTCTTCGTGCCATTCCTTGATGGTTCGAGCGTCCAACGCTGGGACAGCGACGAGCGGTGCGAGGAAGAGATTCGTAACTTCGCTCCGGGGGATGTCGAAGGCTGGCGCGCGATGAACGACGTCCTGCGCCGATTGCGCGACGCGTTGCGTCCCGCAGGCGATGGCGATCTGTGGATCGGCGAGCCTCCCACGCGGGAGCAAATCGACGAGCGGCTCGGCCGCGACGAGCAATCGAAGCGCGTGCTTTTCGACTGGTCCATGGCAGAGTTTGTGGAGTACTTCCTACGTGACGAACGGCTGCAGGCGGCATACCTCGGGCAAGGAGTGATCGGGACAAACGCCAGTCCGTTCGACGCCGGAACGGCCAGCATCCGGTTTCATCATTCGTCGGGGCGGCTCGGTGGAACGCCCGGGATGTGGGGCTATGTCGAGGGCGGAATGGGCATGATCTCGTTTTATTTTTGCGATGCTGCCCGAGAAGCGGGAGCGGTGGTCGCGGCCGGCGTTCCGGTCGCGCGAATGGTCCCAGGCGAAGGCGTGATGCTTGAAGGCGGCGAATTGATCGCCGCGGGCGTCGTGATTTCGAACGCCGATCCGCGGCAGACGCTGCGATTATTAGGCGACGCGGCCGATCCCGCATGGCGCGAACGCGTCCAACAGATTCCGATGGAAGGTTGCACTGTAAAATTGAACGTCTTGCTGCGCGAGCTGCCCAATTTCACCGCACGGCCGGGAACGGATCAGCCCCATCACTACGGGCAGGTCAACACACCGCTAAGCAAGACCGAATGGAAGGCGGCATTTTCCGCCGCGCAACGCGGCGAATTGCCGCAGCATCTATGGTGCGAGTTGTACTTTCAGAGTGTTCACGATCCGGCGGTTGCCACGGGCGGACGGCATACGATGAGCGTCTTCGCGCAGTACGTCCCGTACAAGTTCGCCCGCGGCACGTGGGATGAGCGGCGGGCGGAAGTTCGAAAGCTCGCACTCGCGTCGGTTGGCCGGTTCAGCTCGAATATTGATAGCGCCGTCATTGATTCCCAGGTGCTAGGGCCGCCGGATATCGAACGGAAGGTCGGCCTAACCGGCGGCCACATTTTCCAGGGTGAATGCTTGCCGCCGTACATGTGGTCGAAGCGGCTTCCGGCGCGCACACCCATGCCTGGCGTCCATTTGTGCGGGGCGTGCACGCACCCGGGAGGCAGCGTGATCGGCATCAACGGGCGCAATGCAGCCGCGGCTGTTCTGAGAGATACTGAACAGGTCGAATTTGGAAGGCAGCGGAGGGATTCATAGTGTCGATGGCATTTTTCCGTATTCGCGCAATCACGTTCCTGGTTTTTGTAGTGGCGATCGGCGGAGTTTTGATCGGGATAGGCGGCGCGCAAGATTTGCCGAAGAACCAGCCACCCCTGTGGAGCTCCAAGCCCGATATTGCCGCGTTCGAGAAGATGGAAAACGACCGCATAGCGGCAGCCCAGCGTGCCATCGACCGGATCGTCGCGGTGCAAGGTCCAGCGACGATTGAGAACACGCTCGTCCCATATGATGAAGCGACACAACAGCTGAATGCTGCGAATTACTTTTCCGGTTTCATGGAGCAGGTGCATCCGGACGCGGCTTTTCGCGATCACGCGACGGCCATGACCACCAAGGTCAGCAACGTCGCCACGGCCCTTTCGCTGAATCGCGGCGTTTACCAGGCGATGGCCAGCTTGGATCTCTCGAAAGCCGATTCGGCGACACGTTACTACGTCCAGCGCCAGTTGCTCGAGTTCCGTCTGGCGGGCGTGGACAAAGACGATGCGACGCGCGAGAGGTTGAAGAAGCTGCAGGATCAGCTCACGCAGGACCAGTCGGCTTTCGAACGCAATATCGCGGACGAGCGAACGAGTGTCGCCGTGAGCGACGTTTCCGAGCTGGATGGCATGCCGCAGGATTACATCGATAACCACAAGCCCGGCCCCGATGGAAAAATCGTCATCGCCGCCGACGAGCCGAACGGCTATCCCGTTTTGGAGTTTGCCAAGAGCGACGCGTTCCGGCGGCGCATGGCGGACGCCCTCAACACGCGCGCTTACCCCAAGAACCACGATGTGCTGCTCGATATGATGCGGACGCGCTACGAGATCGCGACGCTGCTCGGCTACCCGTCATGGGCGGATTACAACGCAGCCGACAAGATGATCGAAAATGGAAGCAACATCGCCAAGTTCATCGCCCAACTCGATGCGGCGACGCGTCCGCTGGCGCAACGGGAGTTCGATATTTTATTGGCGGAGAAGCGAAAAACGGATCCCGGCGCAACCGAGGTGCTGGTGTATCAGTCCTCGCGGCTCTCGGAGCTGGTTCGCCGCGAGCAGTACAATTTCGACTCGCAAAGCGTGCGCCCGTATTTTCCCTACAATCAGGTGAAGCAGGGAGTCATGGACACGGCCGCGACGCTCTTCCATGTCACCTTCCGCCAGGAGATGAACGTTCCCGCGTGGGACCCTTCGGTCGAAACCTGGGACGTCATCGAAGCCGGCAAGATGATCGGGCGGTTCTATCTCGACATGCACCCCCGGCCCGGAAAGTACAACCACGCGGAGATGGTGCCGGTGCTCGACGGGGTTCGCGGCAAGCAATTGCCGGAAGCAGCTCTGGTATGCAACTTTCCGGCGCCAACCGTGTCCGATCCTGGCCTGATGCAATACAGCGAGGTCGTCACCTTCTTCCACGAATTCGGACACTTGATGCACCACATACTCGGCGGGCAGCAGCAATGGGCGGGAATCAGCGGCATCACCATGGAAGCGGACTTCGTGGAGGCTCCTTCGCAGATGCTGGAGGAGTGGATGAGCAGCCCCCAGGTGCTCGCCACTTTCGCGCATAACTACAAGACGGGCGAGGCGATTCCCACGGATCTTGTGGCGCGCATGAATCGGGCATCAGCTTTCGGACGCGCCAATGAGGTCGCCGAGCAGAACGCGTTCTCCGCGATCTCATACGATATCTACAAGGACAAACCCGAAAAACCCGATGTGGATGTGGTTCCTATCGCCGATTCGCGGCGCTACACCTTGTTCACTCCTCTACCTTCCGACGCCCACATGTACGCGGCGTTTAACCATCTGGCGGGCTACTCGTCGGCGTACTACACCTACATGTGGGACAAAGAGATCGCCGAGGATTTCTTTCGGCAGTTCGATCAGGACCATCTATTGGCAGGCGAGACTCCTATGCGCTATCGGCGCCTGGTGCTCGAGCCGGGCGGGTCGGTTTCTGCCAACGACCTCGTGAAGAGTTTCCTCGGCCGTCCGCAGAATATGACCGCCCTCCAGACATGGATGGGCGAAGAGTTTAAAACCGCGCCGCAGGGCAAGCCCTAGAGCAAGCCCCCCAAATGTCGCGGTGCCCTGAACAGCGCCAAGATTTTCTCGAGAAGAGGCAGAAGGCGATTGGGCGGAACCGAGCGTTGCGCTTATACTGTGATTGAAGTTGGCGCCGGGGATGGAAAGGCTGGGAAGTCATGGATGAGCCCGCCGTAGTCTCGTCGAATCCCGAAGTAGATCGTCTCGAAGAAATCTGGGAATGGCAGGAGTCTTTCGACGCAGTCCTCAAGGAGGGCGGCGCCCCGTTGGCGGCCCGGATACTCGAGCAGCTGCGCGACCACGCCAAGGCGTCCGGCGTGCGGATCCCGTTCAGCGCGAACACCCCGTATGTGAATACGATCCCGGTAACCGAGCAACCGGAAATGCCGGGCGATCACGAAATGGAACGCCGAATCAAGAGCCTCGCGCGATGGAACGCGCTGGCCATGGTCGTGCGCGCCAATAAGGCCGACGGGAGCATCGGCGGGCATATTTCCACCTACGGGTCGGCAGCCACGCTTTTCGAAGTGGGCTTCAATCACTTTTTCCGCGGGCGGACGAAAGATTTCGAAGGGGACACGGTTTACTTCCAGGGGCACGCTTCACCGGGCGTGTACGCGCGAGCATTTTTGGAAGGCCGGCTGTCCGTTGAGCAACTGCAGAAATTCCGGCGCGAGCTGCTCCCGGGCGGCGGCCTTTCTTCGTATCCCCACCCGTGGCTCATGCCCGATTTTTGGGAGTTTCCCACCGTTTCGATGGGCTTGAGCCCCATCATGGCCATCTACCAGGCGCGTTTCAATCGCTACCTGGAAAACCGCGGACTAAAACCTGTCACGGATGCAAAAGTATGGGCGTTCCTGGGCGACGGAGAAACAGACGAGCCCGAGGCGCTGGGCGCCATCACGCTGCCTTCACGGGAACATCTCGACAATCTGATTTTCGTGGTGAACTGCAACCTGCAGCGACTGGACGGCCCAGTGCGCGGGAACGGCAAGATCGTTCAGGAGCTGGAAGCGGCTTTCCGCGGAGCGGGCTGGAATGTGATCAAAGTGCTCTGGGGATCGGATTGGGATCCGCTCTTTGCGCACGACACGGACGGACTTCTCCTGAAGCGCGTCGATGAGATGGTGGATGGCGAATTCCAAAAGCTCATCGTCGAGTCCGGAGCCTACGTGCGCGAACACGTCTTCGGAACCGATCCGCGCCTGTTGAAGCTTGTCGAAAATATGCCCGACGAAAAGCTACGCACGCTGCGCCAGGGCGGCCACGATCCGCAAAAGGTGTATGCGGCGTACAAGGCGGCGGTCGAGCACAAGGGTGGACCGACTGTGATCCTGGCGCGCACCATCAAGGGTTACGGTCTGGGAGAGAGCGGAGAAGGGAAGAACGTCACACACCAGCAGAAAAAGCTGAATGAGGACGAGCTGCGGCACTTTCGCACGCGCTTCGGAATTCCAGTCAGCGATGAACAGATTGCCGAGGCGCCTTTCTACAAGCCGCCGGACGACAGCCCGGAAATTCGCTACCTGCAGGCGCGCCGCAAAGAGCTGGGGGGGTATGTTCCGGAGCGAAAAGTGCGCTCCAAGGTTCTGCCGCCCGGAGACAAGCAGCTTTTCGAGGAATTCTTTACCGGGAGCGAAGGCCGCGAGGTTTCGACGACCATGGCCTTCGTCAGCATGCTGCGCAAAATGCTGCGGGATCCGGACATCGGCAAACTCGTCGTGCCCATCGTGCCGGACGAGGCGCGCACTTTCGGCATGGAATCGCTCTTCCGGCTGGTTGGAATCTACAGCAGTCGGGGCCAGGTTTACGAACCGGTCGATAGCCACACGCTGCTTTATTACAAGGAAGCTAAGGACGGGCAGATCCTCGAAGAAGGCATTACGGAAGCTGGATCGATGTCGTCGTTTATCGCCGCGGGCTCGGCCTATGCGACGCACGGCATCAACACCATTCCATTTTTTATTTATTACTCGATGTTCGGCCTGCAGCGGATCGGCGATCTCGTATGGGCGGCGGCGGACATGCGCTGCCGCGGGTTCCTGCTGGGTGGAACGGCTGGACGCACCACGCTTGCCGGCGAGGGATTGCAGCATCAGGACGGCAACAGCCACGTACTGGCGCTGCCGGTGCCGAATCTACGGGCCTATGATCCGGCGTTTGCCTACGAAGTAGCGGTCATCATCGAAGACGGCATCGACCGGATGTATCGCAAGGGCGAAAACATTTTCTATTACATCACGCTGATGAACGAGCAGTACGCCATGCCTCCGATGCCGGCCGGCTCCCGCGAAGGAATCTTGAAGGGCATGTATCGCATTCGCGCCGCGGCGGACGGGAAATCGAAACTGCGTGCACAACTCTTTGGGAGCGGAGCGATCCTGCGTGAAGCGCTACACGCCCAGGAAATTCTCGCGGAAAAATACGGCGTGGCCGCCGACGTGTGGAGCGTGACGAGTTATAAGACGCTCTACTACGACGGCATCGAGGCGGAGCGCTGGAACCTGCTGCATCCCGAGGAAAAGCCGCGCGTTCCGTACGTGACGGAATGTTTGGCGGATGCTCCCGGCGTGCTCGTGGCCGCGAGCGACTATTTGAAAACGCTGCCCAATATGATCGCCCCGTGGGCGCCACGGCGAATCGCGTCGCTGGGCACCGACGGCTTTGGACGCAGCGAGGTGCGCGCATCGTTGCGCAATTTCTTTGAAGTCGATGCGCGATTCATCGTGCTGGCCACCCTGCACGAACTTCAGCGCGAAGGTAAGATTCAGGCGGCTGTGGTGCGCAAGGCTATGAACGACCTCGAAATCGATTCCGAAAAGCGCGATCCGATAACCACGTAATAAAAATCAGGTCGGCGAGAATCAGCGGGGCTGCTGCTGGGTCATGCAGTGGATCGTTCCCAGGCCGAGAACCAGATCGCGGCAGGCGATTCCGATTACCTTGCGTGTGGGGAAAAGCCTCGCAAGGGTATTGAGCGCGTCGCGGTCGCGTGGATCGTTGAACGTAGGCGCGAGCACGATCTTATTGGCGATATAGAAATTGGCGTAGCTGGCCGGCAAGCGCTGTCCCTCGAAATAAACGGGTGCGGGCATGGGCAAGGTCTCCACGCGAAGCCCGCGGCCCTCCTGGTCTTTCATCTTCTTCAAGCGCTCGAAATTTTCGCGCAGCGGCGCATAGTTTGCGTCGGAGCGGTCGTCCTCGACGACGGTGACCACGGTGCGGGCATCGGTGAAGCGCGCAAGGTCATCCACGTGGCCGTGCGTATCGTCGCCGGCGATCCCCTTGTTGAGCCACAGCACGCGCGTCGCGCCCAGGTAGTCGCGCAAAACCTGCTCGATTTCAGCGCGTGTAAGACCCGGATTGCGTGCCTGCACGGGACTCAGTAAACATTCTTCGGTAGTGAGCAGCGCACCGCGGCCGTTCACGTCGATGCTGCCTCCTTCGAGCACCAGGCGGCGGCCTTTGTAGGCCGGCTGCCAAATGCGGCGCCTGAGCTTTCGGTTGACCCTGGTCACAACCTCGCAGTCCTTGCGAAAATTTCGATACTTGGCCCAGCCGTTGAACATCCAGTGAGTGAATGCGACATTGCCGGCGCGATTTTTCACGCACAACGGGCCGGAGTCGCGCATCCATCCGCGGTTCGTAGGAACCCGGAAAAAATCGACGGCCCTCAGATTCGCGCCGGACTTTTTGAGAATTGCGCGCGCGCGCGCTTCGGCGGCGGCGTCTTCGACCAGCAAGTAGACGCGTTCGACTTGCGAGAGATGGCGCACGATTTCCGCAAAAGCCCAAGGGATAGCCGTGAATTTCCCTGGCCAGTCGGTGCGCTCGTGCGGCCAGCCGAGCCATGTTGCGTGGTGCGGTTCCCATTCGGCGGGCATGCGGTAGCCAAGAGAAAAGGACGTCGGGGAATTCGAGATGAGAGAGGGGCGCGACGCGCTCTTCATTCGTCGAGCCAGCGGTTGAGTATCGGCGGATAGGCGTCGATGCGGCGATCGCGGAGGAACGGCCAGTTGCGTCGAACGTCTTCGGCTTGCGCGGGATCGCATTCAGCGATCAGAATCTCTTCCTGCTCGCTGCCGGCCTGTGCGACCACAGCGCCGAAAGGATCGGCGACGAAGGAATTTCCCCAGAATTCGATTCCAGTATCGCCCACGGCGGGATTCCCCTCGAAACCGACGCGGTTGGCGACGGCCACGTACACGCCGTTGGCGATCGCGTGGCCGCGCTGAATTGTGCGCCATGCGTCGAGCTGCGCCGCGCCGTACTGCACTTTTTCCGCAGGGTGCCAACCGATGCTGGTGGGATAGAAGATTACCTGCGCGCCCTGCAGGCCGACGAGGCGGGAACCCTCCGGATACCATTGGTCCCAGCAAATCTGTACGCCGACGCGCGCGTAGCGTGTGTTGAACGCAGGGAAGCCGAGATCGCCGGGCGTGAAATAGAATTTCTCGTAGTAGAGCGGGTCGTCGGGAATGTGCATCTTGCGGTATTTGCCCAGGAAGGAACCGTCGGCGTCAAGAACCGCGCACGTGTTGTGGTAGATGCCGGGAGCGCGCCGCTCGAAAAGCGAAACGACCAGGGCGACCTTCTCTTCTTTTGCGATTTTGGCGAGGGTCTCGGTGTCCGGGCCGGGAACGGGCTTGGCCAGATCGAAGAGGTTGGCATCCTCCCTGCGGCAAAAATATTCGGACAAGAAGAGTTCGTGCAGGCAGATGATCTGCGCGCCACGCGAAGCGGCCTCGCGGATTTTCTCGACGGCGCGGTCGAGATTTTCCGCGGGATTTTTGGCCGAGCGCATCTGTAACAGACCGATAGTGAATTTATTCGCCATGTCGCTGGCTAGATTATCACGAACCGAACGGATGGATTCGAGCGAAGAGCTCTCAGGGCACGGCGATTTTTTCAAGCGAGGGCTCGGCGGATGGTTTTTCCGTTGAAGTGGATTCAGCGCGGCGCTTGGCGCCGGCGTGGCGAACCTTGAGCGCGAAGATGGCCAGCACCTGCAGGCCAGTCAAAGCGTTCGCAACCATGATGGGGAAGGACATCCGCAGCACACCGTAAACGAACCACAGCCACACGCCCGTTCCGAAGAGCGCAAGCATGGCCCAGGAGAGGCCTTCGCCCCCGGTCTTCCACGCTTTGACCAGTTGAGGCGCGAACGCGATGGTGGTCAGCAACCCGGCCCACAAGCCGATTGTTTCCGCCTGCGATCGCAAGGGATCGAGCAGCAGAGGCCACATATTTTTCTAGCATGGCATGAGCGCGCGATTTTGGGTAACAGCAATCGCGCGGGCGGTTCGAGCGTAGGACTGGGAGTCAGGGCTGCGAACGGCGGCGGACTTCGATGTTGTCGATGCTCCGTCGCGCGAAGGTCAAATCCGGGTTGAGGTCCAGGGCATGCGAGTAGGCCGCTTCCGCCGCATCCCAGTCCCTGCGGTGCATGTAGACGGTGCCAAGATTCACATATGCGTCGTCGGAGTGTTCCTCGCGAGGATGAGCTTGCAGAGCGGTGGTCAGCAGCTTGACAGCTTCATCGGTATTTCCACTCTGCGCCAGGGCGACGGCAAGATTCAGGCTGGCATCGAGGTAAGCGGGCTGGAGTTCAAGAGCTTGCCGCCAGGCAGCCATGGCTCCAGGCAGGTCGCCCTTTTCTTGCAAGGCTTCGCCGAGCAATTCAAACATGAGCTGATTGTGGGGATCATCAGCCGCAGCCCTGCGGTAACAGTCGGCTGCGCGATCCCATTGATGCAGGTTGGCGTGGGCGAGTCCAAAAACGGACCACGCCGGTCCGTTGGGAGCATGGAATTCGTAAGCTCGCTGTAGTTCGAAATTGGCTTCTTCTTCCTTGCCCAGAGGTGCGAGAACAAGCGCAAGGTAAAGATGGGGTTCGTAGGCATCATGGCCCAGGGCTATCGAGCGCTCCAGCGGCGCGATGGCCTTATCGAATTTTCCCGCCCGGTAATAGGAGCCTCCCAAGGCCAACTGCACGATGGGTAAGCGAGGAGAAAACACAGCCGCGCTTTCAAACAGTCGAATGTCATCGTGCCATTCCGGAATGCGCCGCTCAATTTGGAGCACATAGAACAGCAACAGGACCGCGACGCAAGCGTAGGCCGCGCGGAGCGTCGGCTTCCGGACCGAGCTGCGTGTCAAATGGAATACCGCCCACCCTGCCAGCACGCAAAAACCAAGAGAGGGAATGTAAAGGTATCGCTCGCCAAAAACCATGTCGCTCACGTGTGAGATGCTCAGCGCGGGCGCCAGAGTGATGAAAAACCAGGCGATGGCGAACGACAGGAGCGGTTGCGGCTCGCGCAGGTAGAACATTGCGGCTATGAGAGCGCCAATCAGCAAGATGCTCGCGAAGAACTCCCAGCCAACCGTGTTCTGAGGAATGAAGTGGTAGTAATAGTTCAGCTTCACCGGTAAAAACAACTTGAGCACGTATTGGGCGAGCAACACCGGCACCGAGAGAAAATTCTGCCAGGGTGTGAGGTGATGGTTGACGCTCGCGGAGGGAGCGAAGGAACCCAAGGCCCGCAAACGGGAAATTATATACACGCCCAGCGCGGCCACGTAAGGAGCCATGCGGCGCAGGCTCGGGAAAGAGAAAACGGCTCGCAGCGATTCCCGGCGATACAGGAATTCATAAGCCACCAGGACTGCCGGGAAAACCATGGCTGGTTCTTTGAAGAATAGGCCCGCGAAATAGATTGCGGTGGCAAGGGCGTGGTTCAGCAAGGGCCGGGGGCCCGTTCGGGCGCGGTGGTAGAAAAACATGGCCGTGAACATGGACAAGCCGCAAAGGGGATCGCACAGCGCCGAGATCCAGACAACCGGCTCAACATGCACGGGGT
>Ga0302324_100020287_pt1 | contig 13007 bp, 30 predicted proteins | sample Palsa_T0_1_FD_201949 | JGI IMG/M metagenome (GOLD analysis project Ga0302324, IMG submission 201949) | Peat permafrost microbial communities from Stordalen Mire near Abisko, Sweden - Palsa_T0_1 | ecosystem: Environmental > Terrestrial > Soil > Palsa > Peat permafrost | place: Sweden: Abisko...
AATCCGGGGTTCGGAGCTAGGTTGATGATCGGATCGCTCTACGCGGACTTCCCGCAACAACTGTTCGCGTCGACAGGCGGCTCGGGCGGCGGCGGCCAGGTCAGCGGGGCGGCGGGTCACGGCGGTCAGGGCGCGTGGGCGAGCGGCGGCGGCGGGGGCGGCGGGGGCGGCGGGACGTCGGGCGGCACGGGCGGCGCCGGCGGCGCGGGCGGGCCGGGCTTCATCTACATCGTGTGCTGGTAGGCTGAGGCGTGTTCGGCTTCGGACCCTTCTCCGGCGCCCCGTTCTCGGCGCTCCCGGCGGCGACGGGGATCACCCTGTCCGCCGCCGGCGGGACCTACGCGCTCGCCGGCGCCTCCGCGGTCCTCGAGTGGGCCCACCGCCTCTCTGCGACCGGCGGGACCTATGCGTGCTCGGGTTCAGCCGCGACGCTCGAGTGGGGTCACCGCGTCTCCGCCGCCGGCGGGACCTACGCGCTCGCCGGCGCCTCCGCGGTCCTCAAGTGGGACCACCGCGTCTCCGCCACCGGCGGGACCTACGCGCTCGCCGGCGCGATCGCGACCCTCGAGCACGGCTACACCGCCACTGCCTCCGGTGGGACCTACGCGCTCGCCGGCGCCGCGGCGACCATCGAGTGGGATCACTACCTCTCGGCGACCGGCGGCACCTATGCGTGCTCGGGTTCAGCCGCGACCCTCGAGCGCGGCCGCGTCGTCGCCGCGACCGGCGGGACCTACGCGCTCGCCGGCTCGGCCGCGGCGCTCGAGTGGATCCACTACCTCTCGGCGACCGGCGGGACGTACGCCTGCGCCGGCTCCGCCGCGACCCTCGAGCGCGGCTACCTCCTCTCCGCGACCGGCGGGATCTACGCGCTAGCTGGCGCCGCGGCGACGCTCGAGTACGGCCGCGTCGCCTCCGCCACCGGCGGCGCGTACTCGTGCGCCGGGTCGTCCGTCACGCTGACCCCGTCGTCGGGCGGAATCCGCCTCGACGCGGACGTCGGGACCTACGCCTGCGCCGGCTCTGCGGCGACGCTCGAGCGCGGGCTCGTCGCCGCCGCGACCGGCGGTACCTACGCCTGCGCCGGCTCTGCGGCGACGCTCGAGCGCGGGCTCGTCGCCGCCGCGACCGCGGGCAGCTACGCGCTCGCCGGCGCCGCGGCGACCCTCGAGCGGGATCACTACCTCTCGGCGACCGGCGGCACCTATGCATGCTCGGGTTCAGCCGCGACGCTCAGGTACGGCCAGGCCGTCGCGGCCGCGTCCGGCGCCTACGCCTGCTCGGGTTCGGCCGCGACGCTCGAGCGCGCGCGGATCTTCGGCACCGCCGCCGGGACCTACGCGTGCTCGGGCACCGCCGCGACGCTCAAGCGCGGGTACGTCGCTTCCGCCTCCGGCGGGATCTACGCGCTTGCCGGCTCGGCCTCGACGTTCCTGCGCGGCCGCGCGGTCTCCGCCGCGCCGGGCAGCTACGCGTGCGCGGGCACCGCCGCCGCGCTCGAGCGCGATCGCATCTTTCACGTCGCCGCGGGCGCCTACGCCTGCACGGGCACCGCCGCGACGCTCGAGCGCGGCTACAGGGTCTCCGCCGCCGGCGGGACCTACGCGCTGGCCGGCGCGGCCGCCGCGTTCGCGTGGGACCACGTGGCCGCGGCCGCGGGCGGGCGCTACGACTGCGACGGGGAGCCCGCGACGCTCGCGCGCGGCCGGCACTTCCCGATCGCCCCCGGGGCATACGCGGCGGACGGCTCGGACGCCTCGCCCCGCTACGGCCGCGTCGCCGCGGCGGTACCCGGCGACTACGCCCTGGGGGGCACCGCGGCCGCGTTCAGGTGGGCGCACAGGCTCGCCGCGGGCGCGGGGAGCTACGTCCTCGTCGGCTCGGCGAGCGCGCTGGCGCTCTACGTCGTCGAGACGATCTTCGGGGCCGCCGGGGTGTCCTCGTCCGCGACCTACGTCGGCTACGCCAGGGAGGCCGAGGAGCCGGGCGTCGAAGGAGCGGCGACCGCCGCGTCGTCGGTCGTCGGGTCGGTGCGCGCGACCAGCGAGCCCGGGGTCGCGGGCGCCGTGCGGGGAAGCGCCAAGGCGGGTATCGTAGGTACGGTCAAGCGCTGAGGAGAAAAAATGTCGAACACGCTCAGCATCACCCGGGGCAGCAGCAGCACCTTCGACGTCGCCCTGACCGACTTGAACGGCCAGCCCCTGCGCTGGCACCGCCTCCACGGCGCGGTCGCGCAGCTCCTCGTGCGCGTCCAGCCGACCGACGACTCGAGCGTCCTGTCGTTCACGACGACGCTGAACCCGAACAACCTGTACTTCCGCCCCGGCGCGTCGACGCTGGTCATCGCCTTCCTGCCGTCCGACACCGCGGCGCTCCCGCTCGGCCTCTACTTCTACCAGGTCCAGCTGACGCTGCACGACGGCACGCTCCAGTTCCCCGTCGAGTGGAGCCTGCTCGACCTGAACCTCGGCGGGGCCGCGGCGGCGCCGCCGGCCCCGTTCCCGTCTACCGTGGCGATCACGCAGGACTACCCGCTGCCCGGCGACCTGCTCTACCAGACGCCCGGCGGGCACGGCGTCGAGGGCGCGCAGGTGCGGGTCTACCTCAAGAGCGACTACGACGCCGGGAACATGAACTCGCCCGTCGGGACGACGACGACGGGGCGGGGCGGGAGGTGGCTGGCGCCGGTCCTGGTGGCGCCGGGGTTCACGTACGTCGCGTACTTCATCCAGCCCGGATCGTACGGGCCGAACGTGAGTCCGCCGTTCTTCGCGTAGCTCGGAACCTAGGCGCTGTTTCAGCGCCGCACCTGCTCCGCCGCGCGCTCGTTGCGCTATCGGCGCCGGCTCTGAGCCGCGCGGACTTCGACGATCAGGCACGAGACGCACGTCGGCGCGTCCTCCGTGATCATCACGCGGGCGAAGTCAGGCTCGATCGCGAAGCATCGGTGCGGCTCGCACAGCGGCTGCCAGATCTGGCCCTCCACGTGGACGACGCCGTGCGCGTCTCGCACCCGCACGACCTAATCGTACCAGGCGTCCGACGCCGGGGTCTCGTCCTCGGGGTAGGCCAGGCGCCACAGGGTGCGCAGCGCGTGCTCCGCGCCCGCTCGCCGGGCCTCGCCGCAGCGCTCGTCCCACCACTCCCAGGGGGTGCCGCACGGATGGCTCTTGATGGTGGAGAGTGTGCCCAGTGCGCCGCGCGCCGCGCCGCACCGCGTCGTCTTGTTGGCGGGCACCCGGCCGTACCACGCGGCCACGCGACCGAGCGGGTCGGCGATCGCCAGGATGACCTCGGTCTGGGCCCGGTAGCCGTACGAGTTGGCGACGGTCCCGCCGTCGCGCGCGCAATAGTCCCACGCGCCGGACCGCGCGGTGTTGATCGAGAAGCTTTTGAGGTTGAACTCGACCCTGCGCGCGCGGAGGCGCGGCAGATCGGGCGCCCGCATGACGCGGATGGTGTCGTCGCTGTTCATTCTGCCTCCGTCGCGATGCACGCGACGCACGTGATGACCTCGTTCGACGCGTCGACGACGCTCAGGTGGCGATCCAACCGGCACGAGGCGGTCGAGCCCGCGGTTCCACGGGAACGGCCTCACAGCGTCCTCAGGCACAGGATGCACGTGACCGCGCTCCCGGGCTCCTGCAGCTCGTCGGCCCCGAGGTACCGCTCGGCCCCGCAGCTCGGCACCCACGTGACCTCGTACTTCGAGATCGGGTGCATCCGGTGCGTCACGCGGTGCTCGTCGGTCCACGTCCGCCTCACTTTTGGCGCGCGATGCCACGTCAGCACCTCCGCGCGGCTAATCCGCATCGCAGCTCCGCGCGATGCACTGGATGCACGTCACCGGGTGGTCGTCGCCGACGCGGAATCCGGCGGCCGGCAGGGCCGCCAACTCCTCGACCCTGTGGCACCGCAGGACGACGGCCTGCACGATGGAGCCGGCGCGGTCACTCATCAGCGTCAGCTCGGCGAAGTGGACGAGGTCGTCCCACGGCGAGACCGCGCAGACGATCGTCACCTTCACGAACGACTTGACGAGGCCGTCATGCGGCACCTTGAATGACATGGGGGGTCCTCCTAGTAGTCGTGGCCGCGGCGAGCCGCGAGATGCACGCGATGCAGTTCGGCGCCGTCCCCTCCGGCTGGACGTCCCACGCCAGGGGCGTGTCGATGCCCATGCACAGGACGTCGAGCACGGTCTCGCTCTCGCGCGTCGCGACGTGGACGAGGTCGTCGACGTGCCAGTTGGGGACCGCGCGGACGGCCACCTCAGCCGGCGAGCGCATCGATGGCCGCCCCGGCCGCGTCGACGGCGGCGCAGCACCACTCGGAGGCCTCGTCCGAGTCGTCGATCGTCGCCCCGAGTTCGACGTGGCCCGAGGGCCCGTCGCAGAAGATCTGGTGCATCAGCTCGTGCGCCCGCACGCGCTGCTCGCCGACCGGCAGGCTCAGCGCGGCGAGGTCGTAGAGCACCGTGAGCTGCACGGCGAAGGCCTCTCTCGCGTGCGCCCACATCCGCGGGCGCTCGCGCATCGCGCGCAGCTTGTCCTGGATGAACCGGTCGACCTCCCCGTCGGCCGCGTCGGCCACGGCCTTCCAGTGGGACTGGACGCCCATCGGCAGGTCGTCCCACTTGGGGCACGGGTTGCCCAGGTAGTTCTTCCAGTCGGAATCGTCGCAGTAGGTCTCGTACATGGCTCGCGCCGTCATCATGGCTCCTCGCTCTCTTCGTTCTCTTCGCCGACGTCCGCGGCGATGCAGGCGATGCAGTTTACGACGCGGTCTCGATTGCGGTTGCGCAGGACGTGATCGATCGACCTGCCGGCGACGCGGATGCCGCAGGCCGTTCGCCCTTGCGCGTGCGTCGTCTCGTTGAGAGTCGTGATGATCGCGACCGCGTGCGTGACGCCGTACTCGTCGATCCACGTCGCGACGGTCACGGGTCCCCTCGCTCCACGCGTCCCTCGGGCATCCGGCGCAGCCACGCCTCCCGCAGCTTGGGGGTCAGCCGGTCCGCCACGCAGGTGATGCACGTCACGACCTGATCTCGCGTCATGACGGACTCGTACGCCACGATGCCTCCGTGCGCGGGCAGCCACGGGCGCTCTCCCAGAACCACCAGCACAAAGTGAGTGACGCCGTGCGGGTCCCGGTAGTGCTCCTCGCGGTACACCCTGCCGTAGTAGAGGTGGTGGTCGCCGATCACTTGGTGCCGGTCCTGGGCTCGCAGTCGAACTTGATCTCCGCGAACTTCTCCCGCAGGTCGTCCGTGTTGCACAAGATCTCCACGGCGTGGAGGAGGGCGTCGCGGTCGAACTTTTTGTTGGTGCGCGCGGCCGCCCACAGCATCGTCTCGACGATCGAGCCCCAGTCCGTCAGGGGGAGCGTCAGCGAGGTCGACCTCCCGCGCGCCGCGAGGTACGACGCCCGCCCTGGATCTGCGGCCAGCGCCTGGCCGGCCCTTACCCGGGCCCGCAGGAACGCCGGGTACACCGTCAGCTGCGCGTTGCGGGTCGTCAGGCGCTTGCCGCGCTTGCCGCGCTTCGGCGCGCTCGCGATCGCCACGAACACGGCCGCCGCGTCCTCCCCCGACAGCACGTCGAGCTTCGCCGCGAACGCCGCCGGGTCGAAGGTCTCCGCCATGAATTCAGCCGCCAGCTTCTTAATTCTCGCCGCCATCGATCCTCTCTTTGTCCCTGACGAGCCCCGCCGCCGCGAGGCGCTCCCAGAGCCCCGGGACGGCGCGCAGCGCGTCGATCGTCCTGGTGACCTGGTCGACGGCGGCCGCCGGCTGCTTAGCCGCCCTGAGCATGTTCCGGAACATGGTGAGCTGCACGACGACGTCGCGCCAGGTCTCGAGCGGCAGCTCGCCGTAGAACGTGTCGCTCACGGGCGACCGCACACCGTCTCGTACCACCGGTCGGCCTGGCCCTTGATCGCGCCGACGATGTGCCGCAGCGCGGCGGGCTTCGTCGCCTTCTTCGCCTTCCTCACGGTGCCTCCCTGCTGAACCGGGCGTCGAGCCCGGGCGTCGTCTTGATGGTTGCGCTGCCGACCTCGAGCGTCACGTTCTGGCCGTACTCGCCGACGCCGACGGCCCTCACGACCGCGCGGCGGCCGTCGTAGTAGACCGCGTCGCCGACCGCGTACGGCTCGTCGCCGCCGATCACCAGGACGCAGGTCTCGTCGAGCGGGACCCGCGGCGCCCTGCGCAGGCGCAGGCGGCCGCTGACCTGGCTGTAGTGGGCGACGTCCAGCCGCTCGCCCGTGCCCGCGACGCGGACCGCGGACGCGTGGTGGACGCCCTCGAGGTCTCGGGGGAGGAAGAGCGAGCACGGGCCGGGGCCGCGCTGCAGCACGCGAACGCGCATCACCCGACCTCGGTCGCCGCGTGCCGCGGTTGCTTGGGCACGTGCTTGGGGCACCGCCACCGTAGATCCGTGAGCAACTTCCGCCAGCCCGCGTCGCTTGGGCCGTACTCGCTGTCGAAGTACTCCGCCGCGTCGCCACCTGTCTCGGCGCATGAGACGCCGTAGGTCATGCGTCCCTTCATGCGAGCCTCCTGTGCTCTTTGCTGGCGTAGTACTTCTTGCGGTCGTACTCGACGCCGATCAGCTCGAGCGCGTCGAAGAACATGTCCTGCCACGGGCCCATGGACTTGGCGCCGCCGTTTTTCAGGTCAACAACGACGCCCGACCCGCGGCGGAGGTGATCGCCGAACTTGAGGGCGAAGGTCGCGCACCTCGCCAGCTCGATGGCCGCCGCGCGCCAGTTGACGCGCTTCGGCTTTGGCGCTCTTGGCGAGCGCCTCGGCCTCTTCTTAGACTGCTTCTTTGCTGCGCTGGACATCGGGCTCCTTGGTGCTCGCCGCGATGCACGCGATGCACGTCGTCGGGTCTTCCGTCTCGATGGAGCCCTCGGTGAGGCCGCAGCGCGCCTCGAGCCAGCGGTCTTGGAAGTCCCCGACTTCGACGACCTCGTGGACGACGCCGTGGTGGTCTCGCCACTTCAGGATGTAGGGCGGCATAGCGTCTCCTCGTGGTGCTGAACTGCGATCCTGATGACCTCCTCGACGCAGCACTCGTAGCTGCCGCCGCCGTCGACGTAGACGATCAGCGCCGAGCCGCTCACGTCGACCTCGAAGTGGCCTTTGACGCCCTTTGCTTGAAGTCCCCGCCGCCCATCGTGAGGTACAGCGAGTTGCCGGTGTGCAGGACGGGCACCGTTCCTGCGATCGCTCGAACCTTCGGTTCGGCCATCGGCGGCTAGTCCTCCAGCGCCGCGATGCGCTTCTGCAGCTCCTTCTCCGACAGCTCGGAGAGCTTGCCCGCCTGCTTCTCGGCGAGGATCTGCAGGAGCTTCTCCTTCTCCTGCTTCTTCGTCGCGCGCGCCGCCGCGGCCGCCTCCTCGGCGAGCTTGATGTCGATGATGTACTTCACGATCTCCATCGCCGCCTCGCGCTCCGCGTGCTCGGCCGTCTTCTTCGTCTCGACGAAGCTCTCCTCCGAGACCTCCTTGAGCGCCTTGCTGGCGGCCTTGGCGACGGCGTTGAGGTTGAAGTCGTCGCGCGAGCGCAGCGGGACGTCCCAGAGCTGCTCGACGGACAGCACGCCCTTGGTGGAGGTGAAGCGAAGCTTCTGACGGGTGGCGATTTCGAAGATGTTGCTCATGGTGATTTCTCTTTCAGTGCGGGTTGCGTGTGAATGGTTAGCGTTCTCGTTGCCACCAGCCGTATTGGTGGATCTGGCTGAGAATCTCTTCGAGCTTCGTCGCGTGGCCGGGATGTGCATCGAAGAACAATTTGCGCGCCTCGTACAAGGCGTGCGCGCTCTCGTGCTCTTCGTACATCGGGAAGTTAGGGAACAACGTCTTGAAGACGCGCTCCGCGACACCCTCGCACGTGTAGCGTCCCGACGGTGTCGCCATCCACTTGTCGTTCGAGTGCTGTCCTTTGCTGATCGTCCAGTTGAATACGCCGCCGTCTGATACGGCGTCGCACCCGTTATCTCGCCTCGCGGTCACCGTGGCGCGGTAGTAGCGCCGGTTGTACCAGATCGGCAGGTAGACGATGTCACCCACGTTGAGTTGTTCGTTTGGTTGGATTGCGCGGAATACGTCACCGTCGGATCGAACGTGACAACCCGCCTCGACAGGCTCTTCAGGCGTCTTCATGAGAACTCCCGGTTTGGCGTCGTGCTCACGCACGACTACGCTCCGACGTGAACGCAGAACAGCCGCTGCCGCTTGCCCTGCTGCACGCGGACGACGACGTCCGTCTTCTTCGTCGACGAGAAGCCCAGGCCCGACAGCCCGCCCTCGGTGGGCTGGCACTTGGTCTTGTCGCCGATGACCTCGAAGACCTTGCGGTGGGCCTCGAGGCGCGGGTGCAGGAACTCGTTGTAGATGCCGCGCGCGGGCTCGTCGCACGTCGCGCCGTGGAGCACGAAGAACGTGTGCTTGTTGCCCACCGCGTTATCGCCCCAGTAGTTCGGCGACAGCGTGACGGCGTCGACCTTGACGTACTGCTCGGTCGTGAGGCCCCACCGGGTCTGGGAGATGTTCGCCGCCGCGATCGCCGGATCGCCCGCTTCGACGCGCTCGACGCGCCCCTCTTCCACGCCCAGGGTGACGACGTGGACGTCCTGCTTGTCGCGCACCGCCTTGTTGTACGAGTAGTGCGAGAGCTTGCCCCCGCACTCCACCTCGACCACGAAGCCGACGTCGCTGCTCTCGCGCTTGCGGTAGTTGTTGACGACGACCTTGTAGGCGCCGCTTGGCATCTTGTCCATCCAGACGACGTTCTCGACGGCCTCGCGCGTGTGGCCGCCGCCCGCGTTCATGTCGACGTCGAGCACGCCGCCCGTCGCGCCGCGCTTGCATCCGAAGAAGATGTGGTCGCGCATGCTGTTCGCGCCGCGGCCCGCAGGCTCGTAGATGTGCAGGTCGAGGTCGTCGTAGTTGTGCCACGACAGCGACACACGCAGCGTAGCCCCCTCGACCTTGCCGCCCGCCTTCTTGACGCGCTCGGCGATCGAGTCGGTGACGTTGCCGCCGTAGCTCCACGCGAAGTCGTTGCTCCAGCGGAACAACTGCTTGGGTTCCGGGTGCACGGGCGCCGTGAGCGACATCAGGTTGCCGAGGTGCTCGCCCTTGAGCAGGACCTCCATGGCCGTCGCCTCGGGGAGCACCTGAGCGACGAAGGCCTCGAGCCCGATGTCCTCGGCGCGCTCCTCGTCCTTCTTCGCGTTCACCGGACCCGTCGTCGCGGCCTGCATGAGCACGTCGCCGATGCCGCCCTTCATCGCGGGCTTGACGCTGCCGTCGACCCACTTCACGTCGTTGACCGAGATGTCCTTGATGGTGGCGAAGCGGCGCTCGAGCGCAGGCTCGAGGCCCAGCGCCTCGATGGTCTCCATCGCCTTCTTGACCATGCCCGGCGTGATGACGGCCGACGTGCGCTTGTAGTTGGTCGGCGCGACCTTCTGCTCGAAGCTCTTCACGGCGTGCTCGACGTCGACGCCGTCGCTGAGGTCCTGGACGAGGGTGCCGATCACGGTGTTGCGGAAGCGCGACGCGGGGCCCGTCGCGTGGGTCCACGCGAAGACGTCACGCGCGTACTGGTTCTTGCCGCAAAACGCCTCCTGCGCCGCCTTGAACTGCTCGACCGCGACCTTGTGCTCGGCACCGCGGTACAGGTTGTTGGCCTCGATGAGCGCCAGCACCGTGTCGATCGCGGACGGCGCCAGCTCGACGAGGCCGCGCGTGAAGACGGCCACCGTGGTGCGGTAGTCGCCGCGGGCCTGGTCCGGCGACGTGACCCGCAGGGCCGGGGGGATCTCGCCCGTGTGGAGGTGGCTCCAGGTGAGCGCGTTGCCGTCGGGATCCATTGACCGCGTGACGGCCGCACCGAAGCCCGCTTCTCTCGCGCCCACGCGAAACAGATCCGCGATGTTCGCGGCGCGCACGTCGTCGCGCAGCACGTTCGCCACGACGTTGTACGGCTTCGGCGCCTCCTCAGCCGCCTCGTCCCAGACGGTGCGAATGGCGCCGCGATCGTCGACGGAGACGACGCTGCCGGCCCGCCGGATGAAGTGCCGGCAGCTCGAGCACTCGTGCTTGGTCACCTTCTTGAAGATCGGGTTGGTGCCCTCGGGGAACGCGGACAGGTAGCGCTGGTACAGCGCGTCGCCATTGACGCCCGTGACGTAGACCTGCGGGGCCTCGGCGACGGCTTGGAATGACGCCGCGACGATCTTCGCGAAGGTCGAGAACTTGTCGGTGGCCATGTCTTGGTTTCCCTTCTTATCCATACTTCAGCGCGCCGAGCACGCCGAACTGCACGATGTTGTCCGCCATCGGAGCGTCGCCGGCGCGATCGCGCAGCCACTCCGTGAACGCCCAGCCGCCCTCGTCGGCCGGCATCTCGGAGCACAGCTGTAGGCCGCGCGCGACGGCCGCGCAGTTGAGCCTCAGCCAGGGAGCCTTCGGCACGTCCCGCTCGCGGATCAGCGCGGTGCCGCGGTCGCAGTCGTACTGCCTGACCTGGGCCCAGTAGCAGATGCCGTAGCTGCTCTCGACGGCGGAGGTGATGATGTTCTTGAGGTCCTCGCGCGAGATTCTGATGGTGATCTTCGCCGTCACGTCGCCTCCCTGGTACTCGCCGCGATGCACGCGATGCACGTCACGGGCTCGTCGACGAACGTCAGCAACGCCTCCCGCACCGTGTAGCGCGTGCACGCGATTCGGTAGTGCGCGACGGCGGCCTCCGGGTTCCCCGACGCGACGGGCTCCACGAAGTGAACGACCAGGTCGACGCGGTACTTGCGCGAGCGCCTTGCCGTCAGCAGCATCACGCGTTGATCGCGCTCGGTGAAGATCATCTCGGGATCCTTTCTACGCGACCCGCCGCGACGCACAGGATGCACGTGACGGGCGTCGCGTCGACGACCGGGTTCGTCTCGTACGCGTCGAGCCACCCGAGGCACGGCAGCCAGCGCAGGCCGTGAACAGTCACGCCGTGGTCGACGAACGTCCGGTGGACGACGGCGTCCGGTGCGATCTCGAGCATGACGGGACCGCACTCGAACGGCGTGCTGCTCCTCGTCACGTCCGCCTCCAGTAGGTCGAGACGCGGACGGCGCCCCCGGCCCTGGTGTGGGCGCGGACCCTGGCCAGCAGGCCGAAGAGTCGCATCAGCACTCTCGCGATGTTTATCATACTTACCTCCTCGCCCGGATCGCGACGCACAAGATGCACGTCACCGGGGTGTTCGGCGGGACTCGGTCGACGCCCTCGCAGGCGCCGAAGTTCTCGAAGCTGTCCTGGCGCAGGCACCACGGGTCTCGCGTGCGCCTGAGCCCCTGGTTCTCGTGGACGTAGTGGACGACGCCGTGCCGGTCGCGGCCGCGGGGGTAGTGCGACATGTTCGCGCCTCCGTCGAAAAAACTGGGGCGCCGCCGCGCCCCGGGGTCACTTCTTGATCTTGAACGTCCCCGTCGTCTCGATCACGCGGACCTCGCGGACCGCGTGCTCGACGCGCACCTCGCCGGACTCGTCGACCTCGATCCGGAACGACCTGAGGTTCGGGATCGCCTCGAGGATGAGGCGCACGGCGCCCTCGACGTCGTTGTCGCGCACCGCGGGAGCCGCCGGTGGCGCCTGCACCTCTTCGGGCGGCGGCGCCGCCACCACCGGGATCTCGGCCGAGGTCCGCGCGCGCCTGCCCTCGGCGCGCATCTCGGCCAGCTGCTCCGCCGGCAGCTCGACGCCGAACCAGCTCCTGAGGAGCGGGTTCACCTCGGCGTCCTTCATGGCGCCCTTGCGGAACAGCATGCGGGCGTACTCGATCGCCTCGAGCAGCACGGGGGGAGCCGGCGGCGGCGCGGGCTCGGGCGCGGGCTCGGGCAGCGGCGGCTCGGGCGGCGGCTGCCGCGGGCGGGCGGCGTGCTCCGCGGCGGCGCGCTCGGCCTCCAGCTCCTCCAGGATCCCGTCGACGATCGGCATCCCGATGCCGACGGTGAACTGCTCGCGCACCATGCGGACGACGGCCGCCTTGGAGCGCCCCGCCTTGAGCAACTCGCGCGCGTAGCGCGAGCGCTCCGCGATCGCCGCCGCCGACCGCCACCCGGCGGGCAGCCGCTGCGTGGCGATGTACGCCTTCGACAGGTCGTAGTTCTCGCCCACCAGCGTCTCCGGGACCGCGGGCTCCGGCGGCTCGGGCGGCGGCTCGGGCACCACCGTCAGCTTCGGGGGCTCGGGCGCGGGCTGCGCTTCGGCCGTCTTGGACAGAGCCGCCGCGAACGGGCGCTGCGTCAGGGCGTCCCCGGTGACGCGCGCAGCCTGCACCGCGCGCTCGGCCTCCTCCTCCGCCCGGGCCCGCTGCAGCAGGTGCTCGTAGCCGGCCAGGCCGCCGGCCACCATGTTCTTCAGGCGGGCCCAGGTCCGGTTGTCGGGGACGGCGCGCCCGCCCTCCCAGGCCTCGACGGTGCCCGCCGTGGTCCCGCACCGGTCCGCCGCCTGCGCGCGGTTCAGGTGCCGCTCGTCCCGGTAGAACCGGATCACCGAGCCGAGCTTCTGCCTGGCCGTCTCGTTGTCGTCTTGCTTCGGCATCATGTTTACCTCATAAACACTGGCACGCGGCCGGTGCGGTGTGAAGTGCCCGGAGGGCGCTTAGGGTTGTTTGCGCGTCGTCGCGTCACCGCTTGCAGAACCTCCGCACGACGCCCGCGATGGCCGCCTGCAGCTCCTCCTCCGTCTTGCAGTAGTGCGGCGCGCCGCCCGCCTTGATCACCCAGCCGTTGGCGATCTCCGAGACGCGGAGCTGCACCTCGCGCGTGGTCTCGGTCTCGTGGACCGTGAACGCCACCGCGACCGTCACCGCGTCCTCCGCCACACCGTCACGCTCATCGGCGCGTGGCGGTGCTGGTAGTCCATGTCGCCCAGGACCTCGAGGACGACGCCGGCCTCGCGCGCCCACCGGTCGACGAGCCGCCGCACGCCGACGC
>Ga0302324_100020288_pt1 | contig 13007 bp, 13 predicted proteins | sample Palsa_T0_1_FD_201949 | JGI IMG/M metagenome (GOLD analysis project Ga0302324, IMG submission 201949) | Peat permafrost microbial communities from Stordalen Mire near Abisko, Sweden - Palsa_T0_1 | ecosystem: Environmental > Terrestrial > Soil > Palsa > Peat permafrost | place: Sweden: Abisko...
AATTGGCATGCATTTCGTGCGTGCGGATCTGGATCTCGACCGGCTCGCCGGCCGGCCCGATGACGGCCGTATGGATCGATCTGTACAGGTTGTCCTTGGGCGTGGCGATGTAGTCGTCGAATTCGCCCGGAATGAACTGCCACAGGGAATGGACCACGCCGAGCGCCGCATAGCATTCGGCGACGGTGTTGACCAGAATGCGCGCCGCGCGAATGTCCATCAACTGCTCGAATGCCAGCTGCTTGGCCTGCATTTTGCGCCAAATACTGAAAATGTGCTTCGGCCGCCCGTCGATACGCGCCTCGATGCCCGCCGCGCGCAGCTCACGTTGCAGCTTAAGCTTCAGCTCATCGATGTAGCGTTCGCGCTCCGAGCGGCGCACCTTGAGCGACGCCGCGATGTGCTTGTATTGGGCCGGTTCGAGGTAGCGAAACGCGAGGTCCTCGAGCTCCCACTTCAGCTGCCAGACCCCTAGGCGATTGGCCAGCGGTGCATACACCTCCCGGCTCTCGGTCGCGAGTTTGCGCTGCATGATGGCGCCGACGGCCTTGGCGGAGCGCATCTTTTGCACCTGTTCAGCGAGCCTGACGACGACCAGCCGGACATCGCCTATCACGGCCAGCAGCATCTTGCGCAAAGCCTCGGATTGCGCAGTTTCCAAGCCGCGCTCAGGCGTCCAATCGGCGGACAAACCGAATTGCCCGAGAGCCTCCAGGTCGCGTGCCAGACGCACCGGTTGTGCTCCGAAGATCTTCTGCGCCGCCTCCGCGTCCAGGTATTTAGCCGCCAACAGCGGCTGCAGCATCGCCGCGATGACGACATCGTCGTCGGCCTCGAGATCGCGCACGATTGCCGCGACTTCGGCGGCCGCGTCACGCAGCCGCGCGCCCTCGATGCCAAGCTCCAGCGAGCGAATGGCATCCGTCGCTACTTGCAGACGGTCGCTCGGCGGTCTATTCGGACTCGTCGTTTCCATGGCGTCGGTGCCGCGCTTGTGGGTTTAAGCGCCTATTGCCGGTATCATACTAGGGCCATGCCAACCCAGAATAACCGCCTCCGCCACGCGAGCGAGACGATTGCGCGAACCTAAGATCGCAACCATTCGTGTGCTCGGCATCGACCCCGGCTCGCAGCGCACTGGATTTGGCGTGGTGGATGCGGCCGGTGCGCGTCTGACCTATGTGGCCAGCGGTGTCATCCGCACCACGCAGGGTGAATTTGCCGCGCGCCTGTGCGAGATCTTCCGCTGCATGCAAACGATCGTCGCGCAGTACCGGCCCCAGGAGATTGCCATCGAGAAGGTGTTCGTCAATCGCAATCCCGACAGCGCTCTGAAGCTGGGCCAGGCGCGCGGCGCGGCCATTTGCGGTACGGTGGAGTCGAATGCCGACGTATTCGAGTACGCGACGCGGCAAATCAAACAGGCGGTGGTCGGCACCGGCGGCGCCGACAAAGCTCAAGTGCAGCTCATGATGCGCAGTATCCTGAAGATCGATGGTCCCGTCTCGGCCGACGCTGCCGATGCACTGGCGGCGGCGGTATGTCACGCTTTGCGCGGCCGCGTGCGCACCTCGCTGCTGCGGGTCGGTGCCGGATGATCGGTTTCCTCAAGGGCCGGTTGGCGGCGAAATTGCCGCCCATGCTGCTGGTGGATGTGAACGGCGTGGGCTACGAACTCGAAGCGCCCATGTCGACCTTCTATGGATTGCCGGCCACCGGCGAGGCGGTGGCGCTGTTCACTCATCTGGTGGTACGCGAAGACGCGCACGTGTTGTTCGGTTTCGGCACGGACGGCGAGCGCCGTTTGTTCAGGAGTTTGCTCAAGATATCGGGGGTGGGTCCGAAGATCGCGCTGGGCATTCTCTCAGGTGCCAGCGTGGAGGAGTTTCTGCGCACGATCGAGGCGGAGGACGTGGCGATGCTGACGCGGATACCGGGGATCGGGCGCAAGACCGCCGAGCGGGTGATCATCGAGATGCGCGACAGCGTGCAGAAGTTGTCTGCGCCCACGGGCGCCGGCAACCCGCTGTTCGCCGCAACGGGGCACTCGCCGCAAAGCGAAGCCTACGGAGCGCTGATCTCGCTGGGCTACAAGCCGCCGGAGGCCGCACGCCTCTTGAAGAATGCGGATGAGCCCGGCTTGTCGACCACCGACATCATTCGCCGCGCCTTGAAATCGGCCGTGAGCTAAAGGCGCGCATGGGCATCGAGCAGGACCGTATCATCGCGGGCACCGGCGGGCGCGAAGAGGAAGTCGCGGAGCGCAGCGTACGGCCGCAAACGCTGCAGGATTACATCGGTCAGCCCAACGTCAAGAAGCAGATGGAGGTATGGATTCAAGCGGCGCGCAAACGCGGCGAGGCTTTGGACCATGTGCTGATCTTCGGACCCCCGGGCCTGGGAAAGACCACGCTGGCCAACATCATCGCCAACGAATTGCACGTCAATTTGCGGCAAACCTCGGGCCCCGTCTTGGAGCGCCCGGGCGATCTGGCGGCGCTGCTCACGAACCTGGAGCCCAGGGACGTGCTTTTCGTCGATGAGATTCATCGGTTGAGTCCGGTCGTGGAGGAGGTGCTGTACCCCGCGATGGAGGACCAGCAGCTCGATTTGATGATAGGCGAGGGACCCGGGGCGCGCTCCATCAAGCTGGACCTGCCGGCCTTTACGCTGGTGGGCGCCACCACCCGCGCAGGTCTCCTGACCTCGCCGTTGCGCGACCGTTTCGGCATCGTGCAGCGCCTCGAGTTCTACAGCACATCGGAGCTGACCAAGATCGTCACGCGCAGCGCATCGATTCTGCAGTTGCGGCTGCAGCCGGATGGGGCGGACCGGATCGCCGAGCGCTCGCGCGGCACGCCGCGCATCGCCAATCGGCTGCTGCGCCGGGTGCGCGATTTCGCCGAGGTGACCGCGGACGGCAACATCACCGGCGAGGTGGCGCTCGCAGCGCTCAACATGCTGGAGGTCGATCCGCAGGGATTCGACAACTTGGATCGACGGCTGCTGAAGACCATCATCGAAAAATTCGAGGGCGGCCCCGTGGGCGTGGAAAGTCTCGCCGCCGCCATGAGCGAAGAGCGCGGTACCATCGAGGATGTCATCGAACCGTTCCTGATTCAGCAGGGATTTCTGATGCGCACGGCACGCGGGCGGGTGGCGACCCGGGCCGCGTACGCGCACTTCGGATTGGCTGCGCCGGCGCTGGAGCGCGACGCTAATTTACCGCTGTTTCGGGACGGCGAGTAGATGGCGGGCGCGCCGAACTTTTCCCGCAGTTACAGCATCTATTGGGAGGACACTGACGCCGGTGGAGTGGTGTATTACGCCAATTACCTGAAATTCATGGAACGCTGCCGCACCGATTGGCTGCGGGCGTTGGGAATCGATCAACAGCGCCTGCGAGCCGACCGCAGCATGCAGTTTGTGGTGGTGAGCGTGTCGGTGGATTTCCTACGTCCGGCGCGGCTGCATGATGAAATTCTCGTCACCGCCGAACTCGAGCGGCTGACCGGTGCGACAATCGTGTTCAAGCAAACAATCATGCGCGGCGCCGAGCAATTGATCGACGCGACTGCCCGCGTCGCATGCCTGGACTCCGGCACCCTTAGGCCGTGTGCCATCCCAAAGGATCTGTTCATGGAGTGGCGCAATGCCCAATGACATGTCGGTGTGGAGTTTGGTGCTCGATGCGAGCCCGATCGTGCAATTCGTCGTCGGATTGCTGCTGGTGGCCTCGGTGGCCTCATGGGCCATCATACTTCGCAAGGGACAGGTGATCGCCCGTTCGCGCCGGCAGGCCGAGAAATTCGAGAGCGCATTTTGGTCCGGCGGGGACCTGGCAACTCTGTACCGCGCCGTCGAGATCAAGGGACGCGCAGGCACCGGGTTGGAAAGCGTGTTCGAGTCGGGCTATAGCGAGTTCAGCCGATTACGGCAACTCGGCACGCCGCCGGAGCAGCAATTGCCCGGGGCGCAACGCGCCATGCGCGTGGCGCTATTGCGCGAGCTCGACCGCTTGGAGAAGAACCTGGCCTTGCTCGCCACGGTGGGTTCCACCAGCCCCTATGTCGGTTTGTTCGGCACCGTGTGGGGCATCATGAGCGCCTTTCACAATTTGGGAAACGTTCAGCAGGCGACGCTTGCGGCCGTCGCGCCCGGGATCGCCGAAGCGCTGGTCACGACCGCGGTCGGCCTGTTCGCCGCCATTCCGGCCGTGGTCGCCTACAACAGGCTGGCCGATCAGGTGAGCCGTCTGGAGCTGCGCTTCGACACCTTCATCGAAGAGTTTTCGACGATATTGCAACGCCACGGGACCACCCGGGCGCCGCAGGCTTGAGTCATGGCCTCCACGCGCCGACGCCGATTGATGGCCGAAATCAACGTGGTGCCGTACATCGACGTCATGCTGGTGCTGCTCATCATATTCATGATCACCGCGCCGCTGCTGAAAGAGGGCGTCAAGGTGGACTTGCCCACCGCCGCCGCGAAACCCATCGATGCGGATTTACTCAAGAACCACCAACCGTTGATTCTGACCATCGACGCGCGCGGCCGTATGTACATAAACTTCGGGCAGAACCAGGACCAGCCCACGTCGGAGGAGACGGTGGCTTCGCGCACCGCCGCGCTGCTGCGCCGTGATCCTCAGACGCCGGTGCTGGTCAAGGCCGACACGACGGTGCCTTATGGCACGGTGGTGCGCGCCATGGTGCTGCTGCAACAGGCCGGCGCCACCAAGGTGGGATTTCTGACCGATCCGCCGCGTACCCCGACCGGTGCACGCTGAATGCCGGATGCACGCCAAACGCCAGGCTTTCTGCGCGAACATTCCTTGCCGATCGTCTTCTCCGTGCTGCTGCATGGGCTGTTGGCGATGGCGCTGCTGTTCACCGCGCTGATTTCGGTCCAACACACTCCCGTAAGCGTGCAGCCCATTCCCATCGATGCCATCGTGGTCGATTCGCAAGTGCTGCACGCCGCACAGCGCGCCGTTGCCGAGCAGCAGGCTGCTGCCGCGGCGGCGGCGGCGGCTTCAGCCGCTGCCAGGGCGCAGAACGAAGCCAAGCAGGCCGAGGAAGCCTCTCGTGCCGCAGACGAAGCCGCGCGCACGGCCGCAGCGGCGAAGGCAGAGGAAGCCGAGAAAGCGGCGGCACAGCAGCGGGCTGCCGAATTGAAACGCTCCGACGAGGCGAAGCGCGCGGAGGATGCCAAGCGCGCGGAAGAAGCCAAGCGTGCCGAGCAAGCCAAGCTTGCCGAGGATGCGAAGCACGCCGACGAAGCCAAGCGTGCCGCGGAGGCAAAGGAGGCGGAGGATGCGAAGCGGGCTGCCGACCAGAAGGCCAAGGCTGAACGGGAGGCGGAACTGCGCCGGCAACTGGCCGCCGAGGAACACGCCAACGCCGTGCAAAGCAGCCCCCTGCGCGATCAATACATTGCGCGCCTGCAAAGCAGAATTCAAAGTGCTTGGATAAGGCCACCTTCGGCGCGCGTCGGTCTGGATTGCTTGGTCGAAGTCACGCAAATACCCGGCGGCGAGGTGACCAACGCCCAGGTAACCCAATGCAACGGCGACGCGCCGACGCGCCAGTCGATAGAAAATGCCGTGTATCGGGCCTCGCCGTTGCCGAGTCCGCCTGATCCCGCCTTGTTCTCCCGAACCTTTGCGTTTCATTTCCATCCGGACCAATAGGGTCGACCCGATCATGAACAAACTCTGCAGCGTGGCTTTTTTTGCACTCTTGATGTGGGGCGCCGCAGCCCGCGCGCAATTCGTCGTCGAAGTGACGCGCGGCCAGACCCAGCCAATTCCCATTGCGGTGGTTCCGTTTGCATCGGCCGAGGTGAGCGCGGCCTCATTCGATGTCGCGCAAATGATCAACGATGATCTGGCGCGCAGCGGCCGCTTCAGGACCATGGACGTCAAGGACATGATCGATCAGCCCCATACGGGCGCGAACATCTCATTCGATGACTGGCGGCGCCTCAACAACGATTACATGGTCGTGGGTTCGCTGCAGAACACGGCCGCGGATCGCTACAGCATCACCTATGAGCTCTACAATGTGCTCACCCGGCAGCGATTGCTGGGTTTTCAGATCAATGCCAATCGCCCCGGTTTGCGCGTGGCCAGCCATCAGATAGCCGATGCCGTGTTCGAGAAAATTCTCGGGATGCGCGGGGCATTCAGCACGCGCATCGCCTACATATCGGCTCGCGGCCATGTACCCAACAGGACGTACGAATTGGTGGTTGCCGATGCCGACGGAGAGAACCCCCGCGTGGTGACGCAGTCGAAGGAGCCGCTGATGTCGCCCGCCTGGTCGCCGGACGGCGCAGAGCTGGCCTATGTTTCCTTCGAGGACAGGCTCTCCACGATATATGTCCAGAATTTGAAGTCGGGCGAGCGACGTCGCCTATCGGCCCATGCGGGTGTCAATCAAGCGCCGGCGTGGTCGCCGGACGGCAAGAAAATGGCGCTGACGCTTTCCACGCGCGACGGCAATCTGGACGTGTATGTCATGGATCTCGAAACCCAGGCACTGACTCGTATCACCGACGATCCCGGCATCGACACCGAGCCGCAGTGGGCGAAGGATGGCCTCAGCCTTTACTTCACTTCCGATCGGGCCGGCGGGCCGCAGATCTACAAAGTCGGCATCAGGCCCGGCGATAAGCCCCGGCGCCTGACCTTTCAGGGCAGCTACAACGCACGGCCGAGGATCTCGCCGGACGAATCGCAGATGGCCTTCGTGACGCAGGACGAGGGCGGCTATCGCATTGCCACGATGGATCTTCGCGGCCGTGGAGATGTCCAAGTTGTCACCAAAGGACCTTTTGATGTGTCGCCGAGCTACGCGCCGAACGGCGCCGTGGTGATTTACGCGAGCCGCGATCACGGCCGCGGCGTACTGGCGCTGGTCAGTGCCGACGGACACGTGCAGCAGCGATTGGTCGCGAGCGAGGGCGAACTGCAAGAACCCGCGTGGGCGCCGTTCTAATTGCGCCGCAAATTAGAGTACCCTTACACCTTGTCGAACTTGGACGGAGAGGATCAATGAAAAGAACGATATCCATAGTATTGCTGCTGGCGGGCACCATCATGTTGGCCGGATGCCCCAAAAAGCACAATGTCAATGAACCGCCGGTCGCGGGCACCCAAGTTCCAGAATCATCATCCGCCAGCGGCAATGAAGGCGCCTCGACCTCGACCAATCCGCTCGGAGGCGACGCAGCCAATGCCGCCCGAAGCCTCAATGCCGCGCCGCTTTCGAAAAAAATCATTTATTTCGACTTCGACAAATCGGAGATCAAGCAGGAATATGCCGATATCATTACGACCGCCGCGCGCAACCTGACCGGTAATCCGAACCTCAAGCTCAAGCTCGAGGGCAACACGGACAATCGCGGCACGCGCGAGTACAACATCGGGCTGGGCGAACGGCGAGCGCAGGCAGTGCGCCGCGCTCTTCTGCTGCAGGGGGTGTCCGAGTCGCAGCTCTCCACGACGAGCTTCGGCGCCGAGCGCCCCGCGGTCGAGGGTGACGATGAATCGGCGTGGTCGCAGAATCGACGCGTGGAACTGGTCTACGGTCCGTAAGCCATGAAAGCCTCGGTGCGGGTAGCAGCGCTGGCGATGGCGGCATCGGCATTGGCCGGCTGCATGTCGACGCCGCCGGAAGAGGATCCCGTGCAGGTCAAGCTGAATGACCTCGACGCGCGCCTGATACGCATCGAGCGGGTCATGCAGAATCAGAGCCTGCTCGAGGTTTCGAATCAGCTCGAGGCGCTGCGCGCCGATGTGCGGGGCATGCACAACGATGTCGATCAGATGAACAACGGCATGGAGTCGCTGCGCCGGCAGCAGCGCGACTTGTATGCCGACCTGGATCAGCGCATGAAGGCTCTGGAAGCTCGCGGCGGCGCCGCACCGGGTGCCGCCGAGTCGCCTTCCGCGCCCGGCTCGGCGGCCGGGTCCCAGCCGCCGACCGAGACCAGCGTTTATCAGACGGCTTTCGGCCTGCTCAAGGACAGCCAGTACGACCGTGCCATTCAGGCCTTTCAGCAGTTCCTGTTCAACTATCCGAACAGCTCATTGGCGGACAATGCGCAGTATTGGCTGGGCGAGGCATACTACGTGAATCGATCCTTTCCCGAAGCGCAGAGCGCCTTTCAGAAAGTTGTCGATAAGTATCCCCAATCCCGGAAGATTCCCGATGCGCTCCTGAAGATCGGCTACTGCCGCTATGAGATGAAGCTTTGGGAACCAGCCAAGGCGGTTCTCGAGCAGGTGGTCAGCAAATATCCGGACGCACCGGCTGCAAAATTGGCGCAGGAGCGGCTCGATAAGATGTCCACGGAGAAGCATTGATTGGCCAGGAATCAAAACCCGACCGCCTGCGCGTCAACGAAATCTTCCACTCGTTGCAGGGGGAAGCGAACGCCGTGGGCTTTCCGACGGTCTTCGTACGGCTCACGGGCTGTCCCCTGCGGTGCCACTATTGCGACACCGAATATGCCTTCCACGCGGGCGACTGGCATGATTTGCAGGCCATCGCCGCGAAGGTGCGCGAGTTCGGCACGCGCCATGTTTGCGTCACCGGCGGCGAGCCGCTGGCTCAGCCCAACTGTCTGAAGCTTCTCAAGTGTCTATGCGATGAGGGTTTCGATGTCTCCCTCGAGACCAGCGGAGCGATGGACGTCGGCGCCGTCGATGCGCGTGTTGCGCGAGTGGTCGACGTCAAGACGCCCGACTCAGGGGAAGCCGCGCGCAACAGGCTCGCGAATTTTCCGTTGTTGACTGCGCGCGACCAGCTCAAGTTCGTCATCTGTTCGCGTGCCGACTACGAATGGAGCAGTGCGTTCATCGGCCAGCACGGGCTCGGCGATAAGTGCCAGATCCTGTTCTCTCCCAGCTATAAGCAGATATCGCCAGCCGTGCTCGCGGACTGGATCCTGGCCGATCGGCTCTCCGTACGTTTTCAACTGCAGCTCCACAAGGTGTTGTGGGGCGACGTGCCGGGCAAATGAACTCCGCTCGCGACAAACGCGCCGTGGTGCTGCTCTCCGGCGGCCTGGACTCCGCTACGGTGCTGGCGATGGCCCAGCGCCAGGGTTTCCAATGCTATGCGCTGAGCGTGCACTACGGGCAGCGTCACAGTGCCGAGTTGGATGCTGCGAAACGCATCGCATCGGCGCTGGCCGCTCGCGAGCATCGCATCATGGGCGTCGATCTTGCCGGCATCGGCGGCTCGGCTTTGACGGATGCGTCGCTGGCGGTTCCCGAATCGCCCACCAGCGATATCCCGATTACCTACGTCCCGGCGCGCAACACGTTGCTGCTGTCGCTGGCATTGGGGTGGGCGGAGGTCATCGGCGCTGCGGACATTTTCGTGGGTGTCAACGCCGTCGACTACAGTGTCGCGGGTGATACGCGCGTGTGGATAAGGAGGTGTGGCAGCGGCGCGCGCCTCGCTAAAATTGCGGATATCGTCGCCATGCCACCCGACGAGTATGAAACTCTCGCGGTCGACCCGGAGTCTCTCGAGATATCTTGGCGGCGTGTGATCGGACGGCACGCCCACAAGGTCGTCGGGAAAAAATGCTTCAGGGTTCGATTGGAACGAGGGCAGCAGATCGAGATCACGGAAGACCACTCTCTTTACACTATCGAGAACAATAGGATCGTGGCCGTGCCTGGGGCGGCGATTAGGGTTGGGACGCCACTCGTCGCACCTTTCGATCTCTCGGCGCACGCGAGTTGTTGGGAATCGGAACTGCGGTTTGTCGAGCTATCGCTGTTACGTTCCGAAAAGCTCAGCACTCATAGGAAATCATCAGTGGTCGAGGTTGAGGGCTACCTGACCAATCGTTTGGGCCGAACCAGGGTACCGCTGAGCTTCGCGCTGACAGATGATTTTCTTCGTATCGTCGGCTTGTGGCTCGCAGAAGGCGGCAAGGAAGAAGATGGCGTATCGAGGACCCTGGCTTTTTCCATCGGCGCACTGGAAGGGGCTGCGGAGCTTCTGGGTCGATATTTCGGTATTTACGGCGTTTCTACAAGAAAATCGTCCCGCAACAAGTTTGACTATAGCGTCGACTCGTCTGTTTTTTATGAAGTGTTCCGCCGGCTTGCGCTGCTCGGCACAGCTAAATCCGGACGAAAGCGCTTTCCAGCGTGGTTTTGGGACCTTTCACAGCGTCAGCGGCGAATTGTCGTCGCCGGCTTTTGGGACGGGGATGCATGTCAGGTATGGAACGGCGAAGCTCCGATCTATCAGAAGTCTCATCAGCTTATCTACGACCTTTATCACTGTTTACAGCTTGATGGCATCTTCCCGACCATCAAGCGGGCAGCGCATGGACAGTTGCGATTAGCTCTAACCCGTAGGGTGGATTTCGGACGGTTCGAGAGCCTATATCCACTGTGGCACACCGGAAAGCGAGAGTCGATACGGCGAGTTTGCGCTGGGTCAGGGCGCGACAAGACTACTGGAATTTGGAAAAGCGAGGCTTTGTGGACCGCAGTCTCTGCCGCGAGGCTGCCCGCGGGGTCGAAAACCCGCATATACAATATGGGGGGTAAATACGACGCGAGCGTACGTGCGCAAAGTTCCGCATTTGCATCGGTTCCCGATCTCAATCGACTGATCAACTCGAGATTGGCGTTTTTGAGAGTTTTGGAGATTGAACCGGTTTGTCACGAGATCATGTATGACCTTGCCGTCGAGCACTGCCAGAACTTCTTGGCGAACGGGTTTCTGGCCCACAATTCCGGCTATCCCGACTGCCGTCCTGAGTTCATTTCTGCATTTGAGTCACTGGCGACGCTTGCTACCAAAGCGGGCGTCGAGGGGGCCCGATATCGGATCAATGCGCCGCTCATCGAAATGTCCAAGGCGGAAATCATAAAGACGGGCGCTGCCTTAGGGGTCGATTACGCCACCACGATATCGTGTTACCAGCCCGATGCAAAAGGCGCTGCCTGCGGCAAATGCGATTCCTGCCGGCTGCGCGCCGCAGGCTTTGCCGCTGCAGGCATGGCGGATCCGACGCGTTATGCGGCCACATCCCCATGATCCGCCGCGCAAGTTCGGCTATGATGCGCGCCTGCAAATGGGACGGTAGCTCAGTTGGTAGAGCAAGGCCCTTTTAAGGCTTTGGTCCTGGGTTCGAGTCCCAGCCGTCCCACTTATTGTAAATAAATCAATAGCTTATAGCTTATAGCTTATAGCTTATATCGATAACTCACATTAATGTGCGTTTCCGCGGAAGCGTCCTTGTAGCGGTTCCGCAAATCAATCCGCTTGCCCTCAAAGTCGGCGCGGTGGTGAGCTTCCCGAATCCGATGACCGCATCGTATCCGTCCGTCTCACACGCCGTTGCCGGTGAATTTCTTGTCGCATCCTTCCGGCGAATATCGGGCTGACCAGGCGGTGGAAGATAGTCGGTCCTTGAGTCTCGCGCTAAGCGCATGATACGTCTCTGAATCGCCCGCGCGGCACGCCATGTAGGCGTACCCGTTCATCAGGTAATCGCTGTGCGGATACTGCTTGAGCATGAGATCGAACCCGTCGCTCATCCGAGGCCAGCTCGCCATGCTGTCTGTGAAAATATCGACATCATCTCCCTCGAGTGACGCGTAGGCCCAATACAGCCGTGCGTACATCTGCACACCCGCTGCCGAACCCCGTCTGGAAGCAGCATCATCAATGAGTTCATTGACCTTCTCGTACGAACCGCCCCAGCGTGGCATGAATGCTCGCAGTACCGCCCTATAGAGCGGTAGGAAATCCGGGAACCGATAGATACCGTCGTCAAATACGCTCTTGATCTCTCCCCTCGTCTGGCCAAGATTCAGCTTGATGTTGACGTACAGCAATCGCCACCACTGGCCGCCCACCGTCAGCGGGCCATAGTTTGATCCCCATACGGTTAGCAGCTGCGGCTGCACCCCAAACCAGCCCTTGGTGTTGATGAAGAAGACCAGAAACACCAGCACGTTGATGAGCACCAGCGCGGTCGCTCCCCAGGGGTAGTTGCCGGGTGCATACAGCGCGCCGTGGAACGCGCGCATTTCTTGCCACTCGCGCTCGAAGACCGAGTCGCGCACAGGGGGGAGCCGCCCGCACAGGCTCAACGCTGACTCCGGTGAATCGCAGTCGAACTCGAGCTTGCGACCGGATTGCGACCAACCGGCGACATTGATCAATACTGTCGCATTGTCTCGCCCCACGTTCCGGATTGATTCGAGCGCGATGCGCCGCTCACCTTGTACCGGCATTCCGAGCCACGTGCGCTGCCATCCCCTCAGCACAATTTCTGCGGGCTGGATTTCCAGAAAGCCGCGTCCGTAGAACCATTGCCGACGACGCTTTGCTTGGACCCAGCTCCAGAAGCTTTCCGAGCGCGAGAATCGAATGTCCCATCGGTCGCGGGGAGGAGAATTGGACGCTTCCGTGCGCTTTCGGCGGTTCAATTCTTCGACCAGACGCGCGTGATTGCGAGGGAAACGCTCCGGATCAATGCTCGACTCGAGCTCGACTAGCTGCTCGGTCGTATAACCTCCAAAGTCAATGAGCCCATCGCGGGCGCTAGCTGGAACTTTGTCGCTGTTATCCATAACAATCTGTTCCTTCGTCCCCAATAAAAAATGGTTCGCCCAATAGTCGGTTACCCGGAGCGCTTATCATCGATCCCGTGGCGTTCTTCGAGACCGAATCCCTTGCTTGACCGGCAGCAGTCGCGCATCGAACGTGTACGCGTCGGGACCCGTCACGACCCATTTCAGCGAGAACTGCGGATGGAGGGGATTCACGAGAACATTCCATTCGCCCGGAGTGATCACGGTGGGCACCCGCAGTGCCGGTAAATTGTTCGTCTTAAGCCATGCATCGCCAAATGCTCGACTGACCGCGATCCGGCTCTTCCAGCGTACCGGCAAAGACTTGGGCGTCAGAATGAGATGGTCGGGGATTTCCATGGAATAGGCGTAAAAAGGTTGAATG
>Ga0302324_100020289_pt1 | contig 13006 bp, 6 predicted proteins | sample Palsa_T0_1_FD_201949 | JGI IMG/M metagenome (GOLD analysis project Ga0302324, IMG submission 201949) | Peat permafrost microbial communities from Stordalen Mire near Abisko, Sweden - Palsa_T0_1 | ecosystem: Environmental > Terrestrial > Soil > Palsa > Peat permafrost | place: Sweden: Abisko...
CGCTGGGCAAGAACGACGTGCAGGAGGCGACCGTCACCACCAACGCCTACTCCGGCCAATACGGTCAGCAGGCCGGCGCGCAGGTTTCCTACGTGACCAAGTCGGGCAGCAACCAGTTTCACGGTAATGCCGAATACTGGTGGACGGGCAGCGCCATGGACGCCAACGACTATTTCAATAACCTGAGCGGCACGCCGCGTCCCTTTGCCAACAACAACGAATGGGCCGCGTCGCTGGGAGGTCCGATCAAGAAGGACAAATTGTTTTTCTTTGCGGACACCGAAGGAATTCGCTACATCGTTCCTTCTACTACGACCGTCTTCTCTCCGACTGTCGGGTTTGCCAATGCGACTCTGTCCAACCTGGCAGTGACCAATCCGGCTGAGCTTCCGCTCTATTCGAAGATGTTCAGCCTGTACCAATCCGCGCCCGGGTACGGCAATGGCGTGCCGGTGGCGGGTAGTTGCCTTGACTTGACCGCCTATGCCGGCAACTGCTTCCAGCAGTATTCCGCTAATCCGGCTCTGCCGGGCACGGAGTACATCATCAGCGGCCGCGTAGACTATAACCTCTCCGACAAAGACCACATGTTCTGGCGGGTGCGGATGGACCACGGGACGCAGGCCACCTATGCCGATCCCATCAACAGTGCCTTCAACGCCGCCAGCTACCAGCCTGCTTATGATGGACAGGGGCAGTGGACGCACACCTTCGGCTCGAATGCCACCAACCAGTTTGTCTATGCCGGCAGCTACTATCGGGCCATCTTCACCCAAACCGATGGGGCCAACTCAGTTTTCCCGCTGACAGTCGATCTGGCGCCCCTCGGCTACACCAACATAGGCAACAACCTGTTCGTCTTCCCACAGGGACGCAACGTCACCCAGTATCAGTTCGTGGACGACTTTTCCTTGAGCAAGGGCGCCCACAACTTGAAGTTCGGGGCTAATTTCCGCCGTTACGACCTGACCGATTACACCTTCAGCATTCTGAATAACCCGCTGGCCGTGATCGCCGGGCCAACCGCCATGACGCAGTTCTTCAGCGGTAACGCGGCTGAGTTTCTGCAAAACTTTCCCAGCCGAGCCACCGAACCAGTCGCCCTTTGGGGCCTCGGAGTCTATGCCCAGGATGAGTGGCGAGTGAACAAGAGCTTGAAGCTCACCCTGGCATTGCGAGCGGAGCACAACTCCAATCCCAGCTGCAACCTGAATTGCGCTTCGTACTTGAACAGCCCATTCCTGGGGACGAGTACGAACCCGAACACTCCCTACAACCAGATGATCCTCGCCAACCAGGGCGGCGTTTTCCGGGGCACGGATGCAATCAACCTGGCGCCACGCTTCGGCTTTGCCTGGTCTCCGGGCGGCAGCGATAAGACTGTCGTTCGCGGCGGCTTCGGCATCTTCTACGACGCCTTCCCTGCCGTCTATGGCGATCTCTCCATGACCAACATTCCCAACCAGGTCAACGAGGCCCTGTTCGGCGCTCCCGGCGTCGGGATTCCGTGGGCGGACCAAACCACGCCAGCAGGGGCATGGTCTATTGCTTCCAGTTCCGCCGCAGCCGTCAAGAACGGCTTCGCCAGCGGCGCCTCGCTCAACTCGCTGTCGGCAGCGGTTCCGGGCTTCTCAGCCCCTAACATCAATACCTTTGCCGGGACCTTCCAAACCCCGCGCTACCAGGAATGGAGCTTGCAACTGGAGCAGCAGTTAGACGACAAGAGCTCCGTTACCCTGGCATACGTCGGAAACCACGGTATCAACATACCGGTCGTCAACTACCCCAACGCTTTCGCCGGGGTTGCCGGTTTACCCGCCGCTCCTTTCAGTCCCTCATTTGCTTCCGTGCAGGAGGTCTACTCGGGTGCGGTTTCTAACTCGAACGGATTGACCGCGAGCTACCAGCGCCGTCTGACCTATGGCTTCACCGTATCGGCCAGCTATACCTGGAGCCACTCCCTGGACGACGATTCCAATAACGGCGTCCTGGGCTCGGCCTACAACGCCATAACCAGCATCCAGTATCAGATCAATCCCCTCTGCCTGTCGTGCAACAACTACGGCAACGCGGATTACGATATCCGCAACTCCTTTAACGCCCAGTACGTCTGGAATACCCCCTGGAAGTTCGGCAACAAGTACGTCAACGGAGCCTTTGGCGGCTGGACGCTGTCGCAGAACTTCTTTGTTCGCTCGGGTCTGCCTTTGACGGTACTGGACAGCACTTCCAGCATCGGCAATTACAACGGAAACACTCCCAATTTCCCGGCCCAGGCGATCGGGGCCGGACAAGGGAGTTGTAACCAATATGGAGCCGGGTGCCTGGTCTCCTCCGGGTTCGCGACCGCCAATACTCTGACCGCGTTCCCCAACCAGATTCGTAACCAGTACCGTGGACCCGGGTTTTTCGACTCGGACTTCAGCCTCAACAAGAACATCAAGCTGACGGAGAAGATGTCGTTCGGTTTGGGTGCGAACTTCTACAACGTGTTCAACCATCCGAATTTTGCCTCGCCCGTGAATGCTTTCGGCGCTGGCAACTTTGGTCAGGTTCTCCAAACAACGGCACCACCAACCGGACCGTATGGAGCATTCTTCCCCGGTCTGCCTTCAGGACGCATCGTTCAGTTCCAAGGCAAACTGGTGTTCTAAACACTTCCCCCGACCTACAAACTACATAACCTATGGCGGTCCGCAAGGACCGCCATACTTGCAGACGGTTGAGCGACCGCGTGTCGACCGCTGGAAATCTCGATGAATATCGATGCCGGCGAGTTGGAGGTTGTGGCCACCACGGCGGAGTTGGGGTTATGATTGCCCGACCCTGAGCGGGACTTTGTACTTTTTCCCGTGACCCCTGGGACGTGTGCCCAATGGACAGACGAACGCTGCTTAAGCGCCTGGCGGCATTGCCGCTGCTGCATACTCTTTGGCCTTACCTCTCCGCCCTTGAGCCCATGGCGGCCGCCAAGTCCGCGTTCCGCCGCGTCCGCCTGGGCGATCCCTCATGGCCCAGTTCCGCTAAGTGGGAAAAGCTGAAGGTGCAGGTCGGCGGTAACCTCATCCCGGTACAGTTTCCGCTCGCTGCGTGCGACGATGTGCCCGACGCCGCTACGTGCGCGGATGTCCTCAAGAATTTAGATAACCCTTTCTACATTGGCGACGAGCCCGGCCTGACCCAGACTTTGGGTTGGGCGAATGCGTGGATTACCAAGCCCAGTGTTTATGCAGTCGCAGCAAGAAACGCCGAGGATATAGCGGCAGCAGTTAATTTTGCCCGCGAGAACCATTTGCGCCTGGTCGTCAAAGGAGGCGGACACAGCTATCAGGGCACCTCAAACGCGGCCGATTCACTTCTGGTCTGGACCCGGCACATGAATGAAATCACGATGCACGACGCATTCGTGCCGCTGGGGTGCGCGGGCCAACTAGCGCCGCAGCCGGCCGTGACATTGGGCGCCGGGGTGATATGGCTGCACGCCTACAACGCCGTCACCACCACGGCCGGTCAGTATGTGCAAGGTGGCGGTTGCACCACCGTCGGAGTGGCAGGCCTCGTCCAAAGCGGAGGCTTCGGAAGTTTCTCCAAGCACTATGGCCTGGCGGCAGCCGGTTTGCTGGAAGCCGAAGTTGTAACCGCCGATGGCAAGATTCGCGTCGCAAACGCGTGCACGAATCCGGACCTTTTTTGGGCACTGAAAGGCGGAGGCGGTGGCAGCTTTGGTGCGGTAAGTAAAGTTACTCTGCGGGTGCGCGAGCTTCCGGAGTTCCTCGGCGGCGCTATGTTCACGATCAAAGCCGCGTCTGACGATGCCTTTCGCCGCCTTCTCCACCAGTTCTTCGCCTTATACCGCACCAGCCTGTTCAATGATCATTGGGGCGAGCAAGCCCACGTAAACGCTGACAACTCTCTGACGATTTCAATGGTCTCGCACGGGCTGGAAACGGCACAGGCCAAAAAGATCTGGCAACCGTTCCTCGATTGGGCGGCAGCTTCGCCGGGTGTTTACACGTTGAAGGCTCCGCCAATTGTCGGGAGCATGCCGGCACGAGGCTGGTGGGACGCCGAGTGGAGAGAACAGCATCACCACCCGGTTTTCGTCTCCGACTCGCGTCCGGGCGCGCGCGCGGGTGACGTGTGGTGGACAGGCGACGGTGGCCAGGTAGGGCAGTTTCTTTACGGCTTTGAGTCGCTCTGGCTGCCCGCATCCCTGCTGAAGGACGATTCGCAGGACCGTCTTGTCGATGCTTTGTTTGCTGGTTCCCGCCACTGGGAAATCGAACTGCATTTCAACAAAGGCCTCGCGGGTGCTCCTGCCGATGCCATAGCGGCGGCCCGTGACTGCGCTACAAATCCCGCCGTGCTCGACGCTTTTGCTCTCGCCATCATCGCCTCGGGTGAGGGCCACGCCTACCCGGGAATTCGCGGCCATGAGCCTGACCTTACCGCTGCTCGCAAACAGGCCGGTGCAGTCGCTGCTGCAATGGATGAGTTGCGCAAGGTCGCTCCCACTGCCGCATCGTACGTATCGGAGAGCAACTTCTTCGAGCCCGCTTGGCAGCAGTCTTTCTGGGGCTCGAATTACCCGAAACTGCGGGCGGTGAAAGCGAAGTACGATCAGGACGGCCTTTTTTTTGTCCACCATGGCGTTGGCAGCGAAGACTGGAGTGCGGATGGTTTCACCCGGTTGACATGACGCGCTAAGCTCAGCCGAAGCGTCCGCGAAACCTATGCTCATTCGTCACCCGGTTTTTCCCCTTGACAGCTTAGGAGAGATCGCGATACTCTCCTAATCATCTTAGGGGGACTGGTGACCAACCAGGCACAACTTCTTCCCGGCACTCTCGATCTCCTCATTCTGCGGGCGGTCTCGCTCGGCCCACTGCATGGTTACGGCGTTCTACTGCGTATCGGACAGATCTCCGGCAATGCCCTGCTGATTGAACAGGGCGCGCTCTATCCCGGGTTGTTTCGCCTGGTTCGCCAGGGACTGCTCAAGGCTAGCTGGGGCACATCGGAAAATAATCGCCGCGCCAAGTTTTACGAACTTACCGTCGCCGGCCGCAAGAGTCTGCGCGAAGAGACCGCCAGTTGGAATCGGCTGGCGACGGCCATCGGCTCTGCGCTTGCCGCGCAGCCGGAGGAAGTATGAAACTGCTCGACTCGCTTCGCTTCCGTATCGCCACTCTCTTCCAGCGTTCACGGATGAGCGCCGAGCTGGAGGCTGAGCTTCGCTCCCACATCCAGCACCGGGCTGACGATCTGGAGTGTTCCGGCATTGAGCGCGCCGAGGCAGAACGCCGCGCGCGAATCGAGTTTGGCGGCCAGGAGAAGTTCAAAGAGGAATGCCACGAAGCGCTCGGTGGCAACTTCATCGAAGGTCTAATCCAGGATGTGCGTCTCAGTATTCGCATGTTGCGCAAGTCGCCCGGCTTCACTATCGCCGCTGTTTTGACCCTGGCCCTGGCAATTGGAGCAAACGCCGTTGTGTTTAGCGTGATGAATGCGTTTATCCTGCAACCGCTCAATGTGCCTCAGGCGCAGAGCCTCTACGCCATCTGGCGCCCGGATGCTAGCGATGCGCACATGTCCTATCCCGACTATCTCGATCTGCGCGACCGCAATCGCAGTTTTGATGGCCTTATAGCCTGGAACATGTATGAGGCGGGGCTGGACACAGGTAAAGATCCTTCCAGCGTCTGGGTCTACGAAACCAGCGGGAACTACTTCGACGCCTTGCGCCTTCAGCCGTATCGGGGCAATTTCTTTCACGCCTCCGACGAGCACGGCCCGAACAGCGCTCCCTTTGCGGTACTCACCTACGCGTATTGGCACCGCCATTTTCAAGATGATCCTGGCGTCCTGGGCCGTGTGGTTCAGCTGGACAAGCGTCCTTTCACCATTCTCGGTGTCGCACCGCCAGAGTTCCACGGAACCATATTGTTTTTCAGCCCCGATTTTTTTGTGCCGATCGTCAACCACGCGCAGGATGAACTCAACGCGCGCGGCAACCGCTGGGTCTTTATGACCATGGGACACCTGAAGCCGGGAGTCACTCCGGAGCAGGCGACAGCCGATCTGAACTCGATTGGTTCGTATTTTGAAAAGGCCTATCCCAAAGACGATGGCAAAATGCGCTTCAGCCTCACGCGTCCAAGTCTTTATGGCGATTATCTTGGCCGTCCGGTGCGGGCGTTCATGACAGGATTGATGCTGTTGGCAGGCCTGATTCTGCTGGCCGCATGTGCCAACCTCGGCAGCCTGTTTGCCGCGCGCGCGGCAGACCGTTCCCGGGAAGTGGCTCTGCGGCTTGCGCTGGGATCTACGCGCAAACGCATTCTGCGGCAACTATTTACTGAAGCCCTGCTGATTTCGCTGGTCGGAGGCGCAGTGGGACTGGTGGGCGGCGTATTGCTCTTGCACGGGCTGAGCGCGTGGCAGCCATTTGCCAGATGGCCGATCCATTTGGCCGTGAACCCCGACGCCAATGTTTATGCGGTAGCTGTGCTGCTGACCTTAGCCAGCGGATTCCTCTTCGGCGCGGTCCCAGTGAGACAGGTGCTTCGCACCAATCCTTATGAGGTCGTCAAGGCGGGATCGACCGGCAGAGTTGGCCGGCGGGTTACCGTCCGGGAGCTGTTGCTGGTTGTGCAAATTGCCATCTGTGCCGTGCTGGTCACTTCTTCCATGGTCGCGGTGCGCGGACTGGCGCGCTCGCTGCACAACGACTTCGGATTCGAGATGCGGAACACAATGATGGTAGACACCGACCTGGGCATGGCGGGTTACAGCGGCGATCGAGTGCCCATCATGCAAAAGCGCATGATCGACGCTCTACAGGCAATTCCTGGCGTGGAGTCTGTCGGATTGGCCGACACCGTGCCATTGGGTGAGGGCCAGAACGGCTCGCCGGTCTTCACCGACAATACCTCAGATCTGAGGTCGTCGAACGCCGCCGCTGACGCCATTCTGTTTAAGGTCTCTCCTGAATACCTCCACGCGGCGGGCACAGCCTTGCTGTCGGGGAGGACTTTCACGTGGCATGACGATAAAGATACTCCGCGTGTAGCCGTGGTGAATCAGGAGTTTGCGCGCAGAATCTTCAGCTCTCCAACAAACGCGATCGGCCGATACTTCAAGATGCCGGATGGGACGCGCATTGAAGTTGTGGGCATTGTGGAGGACGGGAAATATGGCAGCCTCACCGAAGATCCTCAGCCGGCGATGTTTGTGCCCATCCTGCAATCGCCATCCACTTCGACCTGGCTGGTGGTGCGCTCGAGTCGCGATCCGCAGCAACTGGCGGCAGCGATAAGGAGCACACTCCAGCAAGTGGATGCCGGCCTGCCCTTTTACATTCAAACTCGCTACAAAACGCTGGATATAACCCTGTTTGGTCCGCGTATGGCGACGATTTCTCTGGGGGTGCTGGGGGTGCTGGGGGCCATGCTGTCAGTCACCGGCATTTTTGGAATGGCGGCGTACTCGGTCAGCAAGCGGCTGCGGGAGTTGGGAATTCGCATGGCCCTCGGCGCGCAGCGGAACGAAGTGCTCCGGGCAGCGTTGGGACGGCCATTCAAGTTGCTGGCTTTCGGTTCACTAGCAGGACTGATTCTGGGGATTCTGGCGAGCCGAGTGCTGGCTTTCCTCGTGTATCAGGCGACTCCGCGCGATCCGCTGGTACTGGGCGGCGCGGTTCTGGCCATGACGTTGCTGGGGTTGCTGGCCACCTGGATTCCGGCGCAACGCGCTCTAAGAATCGATCCTCTGAGATTGTTGCGCGAGGAGTAAACGATTTGCGGCAGCGCCTTCCCCTCCTGTTTCGCCGCTTGTCCCGGCCTGCTCAACCGATCTTCAGAACCTAATTCGCGTTAGGCGGCATCCATAGCGCCCATGAGGCCACCTTGCGACGAAGCCGTCATCCGCTCCCGAGAGGTCGAAGCTTCGTGTGCGGCAAGCACCCAAACATGGATACTGGCTGCGACCATCATCGGGTCCAGCATGGCCTTCATCGACAGCACGGTCGTCAATGTCGCTCTGCCGGCACTGCAAACCAGCTTTCACGCAACCGTCGTGGTTGTGCAATGGGTAGTCGAATCCTACGGACTATTCCTGGGCGCACTGATTCTGGCCGGGGGCTCGCTGGGCGACTTGTTCGGACGCCGCTTGATCTTCCTGCTCGGCGTGGCGACTTTCGCGCTGGCTTCCGCGGGTTGCGGCTTCGCCTCGACCACAAACCAGCTGATCCTCGCCAGAAGCATTCAAGGGGTCGGCGCCGCACTCCTGGTGCCCGGCAGTTTGGCGATTATCAGTACATCCTTCGATGAGAAGAGCCGCGGTAAGGCCATTGGCACGTGGTCCGGGTTCACGGCGATCACTACCGCGATTGGCCCGGTCCTCGGCGGCTGGCTGGTCCAGCATGCTTCCTGGCGCTGGGTATTCTTCATCAATCTTCCGCTGGCGGCGGCCGTGATAGCCATTTCGCTCCGCCATGTTCCCGAAAGTCGCAGCGCCGCTGGAGGACGCGTCGATTGGCTCGGCGCTCTGCTCGCCACGCTTGGATTAGGAGGCCTGGTTGCCGGCTTCATCGAATCGGTGAGCCTCGGTTGGAGAAATCCTCTGGTCGTCGCCAGCCTGATTTTGGGCTGCGCCTGTCTAATGTTGCTCCCCTTAGTAGAAGCCAGAGTGGCTTCACCGATGGTTCCGCTGTCGCTATTTGCATCTTCCAGCTTTAGTGGAACCAATCTACTTACGCTGTTCCTCTACGCTGCCACCGGAATTTTCTTCTTCCTGTTTCCGTTGAATCTGATCCAAGTCCGGGGATATTCCGCAACTGCGACAGGTGCCGCGCTGCTGCCTTTCATTTTCCTGATGTTCTTTCTTTCCCGCTGGTCCGGCGGGCTGGTGACGCGTTATGGCCCCCGGCTGCCGTTGATCGTCGGCCCACTCGTGGCAGCGCTGGGATTTGTTCTGTTTGCTGTGCCCTCCGTCGGCGGCAGCTACTGGAAGATGTTTTTTCCTGCGGTCGTTGTTCTCGGCCTTGGTATGGCGATTACTGTAGCTCCTCTGACCACGGTGGTCATGAATTCGGTGGGGCCGGACCGCGTCGGAGCCGCTTCCGGAATCAACAACGCCGTTGCGCGCGTCGCTAGTGTACTTGCGGTTGCGGTCTTCGGGGTTGTCATGGTGAACGCTTTTGCTTCTCACCTGAATCGCAGCTTGTCCCATTTCGTGCTGCCGCCTGGGGTCCTTGAGGAGGTTCGTTCGGGCGAAGTCAAGCTTGCGGGGATGCCAGTGCCCGCTGGTCTCAGCCCCACTGCCCAACTTGCCGTCGAAGAATCGATTGGTGAAGCATTTGTCTTCGGGTTCCGAAGGGTGATGTCGATCTGCGCAGGCTTGTCTGTAGCGGGTTCCGCAGTGGCATGGCTCATGATTCCGAACGCCACCCCAACCACTGCGGAATCATCCGCGCTGTTGAAGCGACGGAAAGACGCGGCTGGTTAAGATACCCGGCCTTCACAGGGATGCGAAGGCCGGGTTACGGGACTGCCGCAAGCACCGCGCGACGCCGGAAGTCTCTAACTTCGCGACATCTCCCATCTCAATGCCCGGTGGAATCTCCGCGCCGGCTGGCTTCGAACAGGAACCAGGTACGCCGTTCAGTTTCGTCAACCCAAACTTCGATCAGGCTGGCGGTGGCAATGTCATCATGCTCTTCGCAAACGCCGTGGGCTTCGCGCAGACGCGCCGCCAGCGCTTTGCTGTCCTCACGCAACTCGGCGAGCATGTCCTCGGGTTCGACGTAGTCGGCGTCGTTGTCTTCCACTCGCTGGATGCGGGCTATATTACCGATCGACCGCAGCGTCGTGCCACCAATCTTGCGGACGCGCTCGGCAATGGCATCCGTCATCGCGAACAGCTGGTCAGCCTGTTCGTCGAGCAGGAGATGGTAATCGCGGAAGTGCGGACCGCTCATGTGCCAATGGAAATTCTTGGTTTTCAGATAAAGCGCGAACACGTCTGCCAGAATGGCATTCATTGCGCCGGCTATGTCCCTGACCGCCGCCTTGTCCAGATCGGTGGGGGTGACCAAAGGGGCCTCTTGTAGTTTGCGTCCAATTTCAACCGTTGCCGCATTCGATTTCTTCATGATGTCGCTCCTGGTTGCGATGAAGGTGCGCTCAATTAGATGCCGCATCGGCGGCAATCGTTACGGGAACGAAACCGATCGTTGCTGTGTCTCAAATGGATTTTGGCGTCAAGAGAGGATAAGACGCCACGGCGGCCTGAGGATTTGCGAACGTCGAGTGGATGTCCGCATAGAGCGGGCCAATGATGGATGCGAGATTTTGGCTTATGGTGATCATATCAACCAATGTGGGCGGGATTGGAAGAGCGGAAGCCGTGTAGTGCTGTTCAATCTCCTTTCGCAGTCTCGCAGCCGATTCCTGAACATCGGGAGCGGCCTGAGCCACCTTGCCAGCCACTTCATCGGACATGGCACGGGCGGTGATCGCCATATCTTCCTCAAAGGCCGTCAGCGCGTCTGCGATAGGCTGCGATAGTTCCGGATAGCGCTGCTCGAACAGGTACTGCAAGCCCGTGATCTGCACTTGTAACAGAGTTCCGAGCGTGGGCTGCCAGCGCCTGAAGTCGTCGCGAATCCTCAGTTTTCGTTGGCGCGAAGGGCCGAACTCAAAGACCACCGCGTCGGCCTGCGCTTTCACCGCGTTGAATCCCTCGTTGATCTGATTACGTAACTGGACCGCCCGCAGGACTGCTGCCTTGCGATCCGGCACGCGCGCTTGCTCAATGACTTCCGCCAACAAGCGCAAGTTCCGGGCAAATCCCGCCTCCATCTCCTGCAAAGCGTCTCGAACCCACAGCCGATCGAAAACCAGCCACATACAGAGCAAGCCCAGAAGCACGCCGACGATACGATCGCGGGCGATGGCCAGCGAACTCTGGATGGCAAATTCCTGCAAGTTGATCAGATAGAAAGCCAAGGCAAGCTGCACTCCGAGATAAGAGAGCCGTGGCGTGGCGACTGCGATCCAGGCAGAAATTGCAGTAACGACTGCAAACAGGACGGTGAATCCGGTGATTGAATCTAGATAAGGGAGCACGAAAACCTGCGCACCCGTGCCAAAGACGAATCCCCCGATGATGGCTCCTCCCAGACGAAGAAATTGCTTTTGCCGTGACGACCCGATGGTGGACAAGGCCGTAATAATGCACGTCGGAACCGCAGTGCTAAGCCCCGTCCAATCGACTGCCTGGTAAACGACGTAGGCGAGCATGGTAGCGGCCGCACCCCGCACCGCAAACTTGAGATGGTCGGGATTGGAAAAAGCATCGGGGACCAGCAGCCGTTGCCGTACCTCTGTCTCCAATGGCGGCGGTAGAAACAGGTCCTCCACGCTCTCTGAACCGGAGAACGCGTGCGGTATCAACGCCACCGTGCGCTCCATTTCCGGAAGAAGCGGCAGGCCCGAGGCCTGAGTCTGGTTGGAAAGTTCGATTGAGCGTGGCAATTTGCTTTGCGCTAAATCGCGCCGAAGACCCGAAATTTGGTTCGCGAGGCGCAAGCACCGGTCTCGATCCGATGCGCTAAGAGCGCCGGGCTGAGTGGAACGGACAATCCGCATGCTGGCGGCCAGATCGGTCAAACGCCCCAGCAAGGCAACGGCGACGTTCATCTGCGCGATAAGCTGCGGTGGGAAACCGGAGCGAAGCAGCCGTCTTCGCATTCTGGAGGTGCCCGTGGCCGAATACAGGGAAATTTGCTTTTCCAGCTTCTCGCCAAGAGGAAGCTCTGCCGCCGTTTGCCGCAAAATGTCTTCCACCGCCCGCAACCTGCTCTCAATTCCCTCCGTGAGTTCGGTGGTCGGATGTACGCGGCGAAAGACGTACTCTACGGCAACTGTGACGGCCGAGCCCAGCACCACGGAAGCGCCCAGCCAAAGCGTATTTTCGGTACGCTGATTCACGGTGAGATAGGTTTCATCCCACAGCGGAATCGCCCCGGCCAGCAGGAAACCGAAGCCCACTGCCGTGAAATAGTCCGGCATGATGTGGATCAGGTAAAAGGCCAGGAAGAGCGAGGTCGCGATCCATAGAAAGTGAGTAATCGGCGAGCCAACCATGGTCACGACCCCGACGACGGTGTAGATCGTGGCAATAACGTAGATGACTGTTACTCGAATTGCGCCGCGCAGAGTTACCGTGGGATTCTCGCGGCTGAGAAAGAGTGTGTAGATGGCGCCCAGGAATCCGTACGGGATCCGGAAGGTCATCACCAGAATCATGGTGAGAGTGGCTGCAATGGTCATGCGGCCCACTACCCAGGCGCGGCCGGGGTAAGGAGCAAGCTCGGTCTTGAGAAACTGCCAGAACCACACACTGGCTTCATCCAATGCCTTGGACGGCGCGATCGCGGGCAGAGCCTGGTCCTGGGACGACATCGCTACCGCGTCCTTCCGGAAGCATCCGGTCGCAGGACCACGACTGCGGATTCGCTCAAACGAAACGGCTCCGTCTCAGGCGCCTGAATGCGCACCCGCACGGGAAAACGTGTGGCCAGGTGCACCCAGTTCAGAGAGCGCTGCACATCGGGCAAGCCGGTGCCGCCGAAGGTGCCGATCAGGGTTGAGTCCGGTTGCACGCCGAAGCCGACGCTATCCACCACGCCGTCGTAACGCACATTGGGATGCGACAGCACGTACACGTCGGCATGCATGCCAGGCTTAATGCGCCGGATCTGGGTTTCACGGAAGTTGGCCACCGCCCACCAGACCCGGGTGTCGATCAAGGTAAACACCTGTTGGCCGGTATGGGCATAAGCGCCGCGAGAGATGGTCAGGTTGGTTACGCGGGCATCAAACGGGGCGTAGATGCGACAGTTGTTCAGGTTGTACTCGGCGTTGCGGATGATGGCGGCCTTGCCCTCGCGTTGCGCAGTAAGCGGATCGAGGGTCAAGACGCTGTGCTGCGACTGGGACAG
>Ga0302324_100020291_pt1 | contig 13006 bp, 10 predicted proteins | sample Palsa_T0_1_FD_201949 | JGI IMG/M metagenome (GOLD analysis project Ga0302324, IMG submission 201949) | Peat permafrost microbial communities from Stordalen Mire near Abisko, Sweden - Palsa_T0_1 | ecosystem: Environmental > Terrestrial > Soil > Palsa > Peat permafrost | place: Sweden: Abisko...
GGCCGAAACCAGTCTAACGCTGCGCGGAGCGTTGCGGTGATACAACGTGGGCGTGAGGAATTGTTTAGACAATGCAAAGGCGACGCCGCGCCCGCGGGGCCCACGTATAGTCCCGCGGCCGGCCGGCGCAGGCCGGCGCGATCCAACAGGAGATTACACATGAACACACTGAACAGAGTCGCGATCCGGGGCCTGCTATTCGCCGCGCTGTGGTGCGCAGCCGGTGCCGCGCTGGCGCAGCCGCCGCAAGACCAGCCGCCCCCGGGCGATCAGCCGCCCGGCGATCAGCAAGGACGCCATCACCACGGTCCGCCGCCCGAGGCCTTGGCCGCGTGCAAGAGCGCGACCAGCGGCGAGCAATGCAGCTTCACCTCGCCGCATGGCGATCAAATCAGCGGAACCTGCACGTCTCGCGAAGAAGGGAAGCCGCTTGCATGCAGGCCGAGCCATCCGCCGGGCGGAGACTCGCCGGGAGCGCAGCCCCCGAAACAGTAGAGCATCCCGAAGCAGTAAAGCGGGGCGGATTGTGTACCTGCCGAGCTTCTATCGCTCCGTCAACCGGCCGGCGGCGGTTGGCGGGGCGTGCACGGCATGGTCGCGTTGATGCACGCCCAGGTGGGCGCCGATTCCGTCCAGATGGTAAGGGAGGGGCGTGCTAGCTCCGGATCATCCAGCGTTCCCGCGCGCAGAATCATCAAATGGGGACGCGCCTCGGAGGCGCTGGTGACCGGCGTGCCGCACTGCTCGCAAAATTGACGATGCATCCGGTTGCCGCTTTCGGCGATGCTCGTGTAGTCGCGTAGGGGTCCGCTCACCGAGAGTGCCGACGTGAGGAACACCACGTTCACCGTGGCGCTGCCGGCGGCAAAGTACTGACAATCCCGACACCAGCAGATCCGACAGGCAATCGGGTCTTCGGTGGCTGTGTAGCGAACAGCCCGGCACAAACATCCTCCGGTGATTGGCATCGGTTTCAACCTTGTTGCGCGGCGACCCTAAGGCGTCCGCGACACCGTCGGGTGCCGCAGCTGGAGCAGATATCGAGCGAAGATGATCAGAGCGATGACAGTCGTGACAGCCGCAGCGGCGAGCAGCATGGGCGCGAGCCAATGTGCCCAAACGAATACCGGCAGCAGGTAGAGCGCGTCGTCCGGCTGGAATCCCCAGCCGCCCTCGAAAACGCGCTCACCGGTCCCGATCGAGTTTTCATAGGTCTCCGCCAAGATACAGCAGGCGAGCATGGCTACGCAGGCGACGATGCCCGCCAGGATTGCCCAATGGCCGAGCCAGCCATACCGAAGATTGATTCCGGCGGCGAGGAAAAAGCCGGAGTTCAAAGCCACGTCCGTGTAGTAATCGTAGAGATGTCCGCGCCGGCTCTGCATCTTGCCGATGCGCGCCAGTTCGCCATCTGCCCGGTCGAGGAATGCCGAGATCAACCACAGCATTCCCGACCACAGTTCCGCCGTGCCGCCGCCCCGCGCCAGCAAAAGGCACGCCAATACGCCGGTGACCAACCGTAGCGATGTAATGTGGTTGGGCTTAACCCACGTGCCGACCAGCGGGCGCACCAGTGTGCGGGCCGCAGCGTGACTCCAGGTATTGTTCATTCCTTGCTCCCTCGCGGCTGGCTCGCGGGTCAGCTTGCGACTGCCGCGAATTCTACGGGGGCAGCAGCGGCACGGAAAGGCGCCACGGGCAGAGTTGCCGGCCCGTTAAGTCGGTTGCGCCGGGAATGGCGGGCGGCCGCGCCTACAATTTTTATAGTTTTATATTCTAATATATTGTTTTTTATGGATTAAATAGAGGTCATAAGAGAGTCAACGATACTCTGGCGCATGGGTCACCGGGCGCCCTCAAACTTTGTCTGCTTTACTCAGTCGATCGACGAGAGCGGTCGCGATCAGATCCTCGACGATCACCACTTCGGATGCGCCCGCGCGATGAAGCAACGCTCCCCGCGGGCCGTTTGCCCCGGTCACCGCGATCTTCAGCTTTGGGTTGCGAGAATGCGCCATGAGCGTGATCGAGAGCTTACGGTCTGAATCCTCGGTGGTTACAACGAGCGCCTTGGCCTGCTCGATTTTCGCCTTGTCGAGCGTGGCGTCATCGCCCCCAGCATCGCCTTGCACTACCAGATAACCGAGACTCGAGGCCGCGGTCGCCAGGTCGTCAGCGCGATCGATGACGATCACTTGCTCGCCGGCATCTTGCAGGCGGCCTGCCACCAGGCGACCGAGCGTGCCAAAGCCGATAACAATCACGTGATCGGTGAGACGATCGAGCTTGCGTTCCATGGTTTTGTTCTCCCGCCGAGTCATCACGGCATCGCTTGAAAGGAAACCGGTCAAACTAGACAGTGCGTAACCGCCGATCACCAAAAACGCGCCCATCGTCGCCATCATGAAGAACTTCTCGCGCTGGTCCAGGCTGGTGAAATCCCCCAGTGTCGTCACCAAATTGAGGGCATTCCATAGCCCACGGAACACCTTAGCAGGCAAGAGCAAGCCGGAGGAATCCAGCACTATCAACCCAATTGCGCAGAGGGCGAGCGTCGCCAGCAACAGGGCAACCGTATGCAACACGCGGCGGCGCCACTCGCGCATATGAAGCACGCCCAAGCGGGGCTCTTGTACTCGGTAGATGGGCATCGGCTTACAGCGGCATGGGCGGCCCTTACCTCAAACCGCTTCTCGCCCATTCAGGCCAAAAGGCATAGACAAAAGCAGCCGCTGTCTCACTGGCCGCCGAAGGATCAGTTCGTCGCGGCGCTGTCCAGGCCCAGTACGACGACCGTGGCGATGACGGGCTTCACCGGCCATGCAACCATCGTAAAGCCGTCAGCCACCGCGACCTTTTGTTGACCGTTCACGCTGTAGGTGATCACTCCGCCGCCGATCCCGCCGCCGGTGCCGAGAGTTTGTCCCCAAAGCTTCTGACCCGTCGCGGAATCGAGCGCATAGAAGTTCCCGCCCAAGTCGCCGAAGAATACGACGCCGCCCGCGGTTGGAGTAACAGCTCCGAGAATGGGGTAGTTGGATTTCACGCGCCACTTCCACACGCCGGTATCGGCATCGGTGGCGTACACCCATCCGGCCCAGTACCCGTCCGTCTTGTTTTCTTTACCGAACATATTGATCGGGTTCAAAAATGCCGCGCCGGTCCATGGCTGCCCGACTGCGACCGATCGGAGCTTATCGTCCGTCTGGATTTTCACGGTGTCGCACCAGTCCACGGTTCCGCTGATGATCAGATTCGTGGTCGGATCGTAGCCCGGCGTGTTCCATTCATCGCCTCCCACGGGTCCGGGACAGAAATGCACGAGCTTGCCCACCTCGAATGTCTCGGCGTTATTCGAGACCGTGGTGATCGGCACGCGGTAGAGTTGCTTGTTGTCGGCGAGATCATAGCCGTACAGGCGCCCATCCTTCGGCGCGACGGCCATGATCTGCTTGCCGCCCATCGTCTGCAGCAAGATGGGCGGGTTGGAGACGTCATAGTCGTGCCAGTCCTTTGGCACCAGCTGGAAATGATTCTTGTAGTTCCCCGTCTTGGCGTCGAGCACCACGACCGAGTCGACATAGAGATTGCTACCCTGCCGCGCTCCGGAAGCAAAGTCGGGGCCGGGATTGCCGCCCGGGACGTACACCAGCCCGTTCTTGATGTCGAGCGTATAAGAGGTCCAGGCCCCGGCGCCGGTGATGGGTATCCCGGGCGCGTTGTTCCACGTCGATTCATCGAGCGGCGTCGTGCCCACAGGTCCTCGCGGCTCATCGTCGGCAGTCTTGGGCGTCAAATAGAATTGCCACACGATCTTGCCGGTCTTTGCATCGAGGGCGTACATATGCCCTTTGCCGCCTTTGAAGTCTCCACCCGCATTGCCGACGTAGACCAGGCCGTCCCAGGCGATCGGGGCGGACGGCGCCGTCTCGCCACGGCTCGTGTTCCCTATCGTCGTCGCCCACAACTGCTTGCCAGTCTTGAAATCAAAAGCCAACACTCGCGCGTCCTGCGTTCCGCGAAACAGCATCCCGTCCATGTACGCCGCCCCTCGGTTCGAGGGCAGCAGGCTGCTGCCGCCGTCGAAGTGCGTGCGCCACTTCTCAGCGCAGGTGGCGGGGTCGAGGGAGAAAATATCGAATTCGGTGGTGCCTATCAGAGAGCCTTCTACCATGATCAAAGAGCTCTCAAAGGAGGTGAACTGATGAGTGCTGTATGTGCACAGAACCTTCAGCTGACCCACATTCTTGGTGTTGATCTGTGTGAGCGGCGAGAAGCGCTGCGAAGTGGGGGTTCTATTGTAGCTGGGCCAGTCCCCGGCCGCCGCGTTCGGCCATGCCGGGTCGATCACAGGATTCGACGGCACGGCAGTCGCGGGCGCTGTGTAGGCTGGATTCGCTTCGGTACTCACCGTGCCCGCCGGTGTGGACAAGGTCTTGAGGTAGTTGAGACTCATCCCGCCATAAGTGGTCATCGCGACTGGGAAGGCGACATAGAGAATCCCGGCGATTGCTATGCCGGCCACAAACAGGGCGCCCAGTATAATCAGCAGTCTCTTCCTCATCTTCGCACCTCGTTTCTGCCAGCGACCGCGAGCGGCTCAAATGCCCATGTCGAGCTATGCCGCCGTAAGTCTGGGAAAGCAAGTCTCCGAAGACTTGGAGGGTCCAGCAATTAGACCTTGATCCCATCCGCTGGCTGAGAATGGTTCGTTCGAAGGAGCAATGCACCCAGGGCAAGCAAAGCGTCAAGCAGCACGAACGCGAGGACTGCATGCGGGAAAACACCCGAGAGTGCGACAGACACGCCGACCGCCGGCACGAGTATCCATCGGTCGAGCACAGAAGCGGGGATGATTTGTCGGCCTCCGGAGCGGCCGCCGAACAAATATAGCCAGCCAATCACGGCGACCGTCATGCCGAGGATCCGGAAGAGTCCCTCTTCTCGCCCGACAAACGGCTCATCCCTGAAGAGTGTCTGCACTGCACCTGGCCAGATCATAAATAGAGCGCCCAGGCTCAGGTAGATGTAACCATTCATCGCCGTCCATTTGGACGCGCGTGACAGATTGGCGGGTGTATCCAAAAGATCGCTGGTAAAGGACATTTCAAGTTCCTCTAGATGGCGGTCGGCTCTCGAGGATTGGGAGAAGTCAATGCCAATCGACATTAGATCATAGGGAAATCCCGATTCGCGCCGGACACTAGGTCCTATTGTACTGACGTCGCCAGGGTGTTAGACGCGGAATTTACCGGGCTGCGAGGCGATGCGTGTCTTCCCATCCGCCGCCGAGCGCCCGGACGAGATCGACGCTCGCTCGCAATTGCAGCGTATCGAGATTGAGGTCCTGGAGCTGCGCTTGAAGCAAAGCGGTCTGCGACGTTACCACCGTCAGGTAATCGGCGGCGCCTTGCTTATAGAGCGCCATGGAGAGGTCCAGCGTGCGCTGCGCAGCGTCGACGGCGGCTTTCTCCTCTTTTGCCGCGTCATAGTAATGATTGAGGCTGGCGAGGCTGTCCTCGACCTGCTGGAACGCCGCGACGGCGACGCCGCGGTAGTCCGCCGCAGACTCGTCGAATTCGGCGCGGGCCTGTGCGACCTGCGCGCGGCGCAGTCCGCCGTCGAAGACCGACAGCAGCGCGTTCGGTCCGATCGCCCAGAAGGTGCTCGGTGCACTGATCCAGTTCGAGAAGCCCGTGCTCTGAAATCCCCCTTGGGCGCCCAGGGTGAGCGAGGGGAAATAGGCCGCGCGCGCAACCCCGATGTTTGCGTTGGCGGCAATCATGCGGCGTTGCGCGGCGGCGATGTCCGGACGGCGCTCGAGCAGCGTGCTCGGGACACCGGCGGGGACTTGCGGCAGCTTGATGTCCACGAGGGCGGGCGCGATGGAAAAAGTCGAGGCCGAGACTCCGAGGAGGGCGGCAATCGCGTGCTCCATCAGGGCGCGTTGTGCGAGGACCTGCGCGGCCTGCGCGCGTGCTGCGTCGAGTTGCGTTTGTGCCTGTGCGACGTCGAGGCCCGCAGCGATCCCGGCACCGTGGCGTTGCTCGGTGAGGGTGAGTGCATGGTCATAGGCCTTGACCGTATCGTCGAGGATCGCATTTTCACGGTCGAGGCTGCGCAGCTGCACGTAGTCATCGACGAGTTGGGCGAGCAGGGACAGGCGCGCGTTCTCCAGATCTGCCGCGGAGGCCTGCGCATTGGCCTCGCCTGCGGCGACCTGGTTGCGGATCTGTCCCCAAAGGTCGAGCTCATAGCTCACGCTGCCGCCGAGGACGTTGTTATCGTAGTAGCGTGGCGTCGTCGGCCCGATCAGCGGCGTGTTGACGGACTCGCGGGCGCGGGACACACCGGCATTCAGGCCGAGGGTGGGGAAGAGACCTGCGCGCGCCTGATCGGCGAGCGCCTTGGCCTGTGCGTAGTTGGCGAGCGCCGCGGCCAGGCTGGGATTTCCGGCGATGAGCTTCTTCTCCAGATCATCGATTTCCGGCGTCTCGTACAGCATCCACCAGCTGTCGCGAGGCAGACGGTCGGCCGGCTGCGCCGGGGTCCACGGCCCGAGCTCCTTGTAGACAGCTCCGGTCGGCACGTCGGGCGTTTCCATGCGTGGCGCGAGCGAGCACCCGCCGAGCAAAAGAGCAATCGCGGCGCCCCAGGGAAAGGCTCTAGCCATGGTCGCTGTCGCTCTTGGGCTGCGCGCCTGCGACCGCCGCGCGCGGCGTGACCACGTGCACGGGGTCGCCGTTGGCGACCCCATCGGGGGGATTCTGGATGACCCGATCGTGCTCGCCGAGGCCCGAGGCGATCTCGATCACGGCCCCCAGGTCGCGCCCGATGGTCACCGGCTTCAGGAGGACACGATCGTTGCTGCCGACTGTGGCGATCGACAGGCCCTTGGCATCGAAGATGACGGCGCTCGAGGGCACGCTGAGCACGTTTGTCGCAGCGGTCGCTTGGAGACGGATGCTGGCATAGTCGCCCGGCATCAGTTCGCCCGAGGGGTTATCCACGATGATCTGCATCAGCGTCGTGCCCGTGCTCGGATCTACGGACTGCGCGGACGATTCCACGGTTCCGGTGTAGGTCTTGCCGGGGTGCTCGGGCACTTGAATCGTCGCCTTGGTCCCGGAGGGTACGCTCGGCACATAGTTTTGCGGCACATTGACATAGATGCGCAGCTTTTCCGTCTCGGAGACGACGAACATCTCCGCGCCCCCGGTGGAGCCCACGTTGATCAGCTGGCCGATGTCCGTTTCGCGTGCTGTGACGATCCCGTCGAAGGGCGCGATCAGGCGCTTGAACCCGGTTTCGGCGACCAGCCGATCGACATTGGCCTGCGCTGCCTTGACCTGCGCGATATTGGCGTCCCACGTGAATGTGCGTTGATCGACGTCCTGCTTGGCGACCGCATCGGTGCCGGAGAGCGACTGCCAGCGCTTGGCCGTGATCTCCGAGAGCTTCGCATTGGCGCGAGCGACATTGAGGTCCGCGCGCGCCTGCATGAGCTGCTGATCGAGATCAGGCGTATCGATCTCGGCAAGGAGCTCGCCCGCCTTGACCTTGGCGCCGATGTCGTGCTTCCAGCTTTTCAAGTAGCCGGGAACGCGCGCATAGATGGGGGCGCGGATGAAAGCCTCCAGACGGCCGGGCAGCTCGAGGCCGCTGTTATTCGCAACGCCGGAGGGAGTGACGACAGCGACGTTCGGTACGGCCTCTGCTTCGGTGAGGTCATGCAGCCGGGAATTCTGCGCCGCCCGGGAGACCACGCCGTAGGCGAAGATCGCCAGGATCAGAGCCAAGAATGAAATCCCGGCCACGCGCAGTTTTCGGAGATCCGGGTGACCCGGGCTTTGATCAGGCGGTGACATGTGCTTCTCCCAAGCTCGCTTCCGGCCCCGGCAGGGGGCGGTAGTTGCGGTGAATGATGCTGAACACGACGGGCACGAAGAACAGCGTCGAGACTGTTGCGAAAATGAGGCCCCCGATCACGGCACGGCCCAGAGGGGCGTTCTGTTCGCCACCCTCGCCCAAGCCGAGCGCCATGGGCAGCATGCCGATGACCATCGCAAGGGCGGTCATGAGGACGGGTCGCAAGCGCACGAACCCCGCCTCGAGAGCGGCCTGGGTCGCATCGCCGAGCTCGGTGAGCTTCTCGCGGGCGAAACTGATCACGAGGACACTGTTGGCGGTTGCCACACCCATGCACATGATGGCGCCCGTCAAGGCGGGGACCGACAGGGTCGTATGAGTCGTGAACAGCATCCAGATGATGCCGGCGAGCGCCGCCGGCAAGGCAGTGATGATGACGAACGGGTCCGTCCAAGATTGGAAATTGATGACGATGAGAAAATAGATCAGCACCACGGCGCCTAGCAGACCGAACAGAAGCCCCGAATAGGCGCTATACATGGTGGCTGTCTGGCCGACCAGGGCGATGATCGAGCCCTTCGGCTTGTCCTTGTCGTTGCGCGCCATGATGCCTCGGATGTCGGAGGAGACGGAGCCGAGATCGCGGCCCTGGACGGTCGCGAAAATGTCCACCATGGACGAGATGTCGTACTGCGAGACCACCGCATTGCCATGCGTGCGCCGAATGTTGGCGATGCCGCCGAGCACCGTGGTCGGTGCGCCGGTGGCGTTGATGGGAAGATTCTGCAGGGCCGGGAGAGTATCGAGGTTGTACTGGGGCGTCTGCAGAGCGATCGGATAGGTCACTCCATTCTTCTCGTTCAGCCAATACGTCGGCGCGACTTGGCTGGAGCTCGCGAGGTTGACCACCAGGCTGTTGGTCACGTCGGCCGCCGTCACGCCCGTGTATTGCGCGCGCGTGCGGTCGATGTCGACGTCGAGCGTCGGCAGCCGGCTCGACTGCTGAATCCTTGCATCGGCGACACCGGTCACATGCCGAATCTGCGCGAGGAGCTGGTTGGCGTAGGCGAAATCCGCGTTGAGATCGTTGCCGCGAACCTGCAGATCGATCGGTGCCGGTGCACCGAAATTCAGGATCTGGCTGACGATGTCCGCCGGCAAGAATGAGAAGGTGAGACCCGGGAAGCGCTTCGGCAACTCCTGGCGCAGTCGATTCACGTACGCGGGCGTCGGGGCGTGGCCCTCGGTGAGCGAGATGGCGATGTCGCCATCGGAATTGTTGATCGTGCCGGTATTGTTGTAGATCGTGTTGATCGACGACAAGTAGGTGCCGATGTTGTCGACGATGGCGCCGGTCTCCCTGGGGGGGATGATGGTGCGGATGGCCTTTTCCACGTCGGCGAAGCGCGCCGCGGTCTCTTCGATGCGCATGCCCACGGGCGCGCGCACGTGCATCAAGATCTGCCCGCCATCGACCTGCGGAAAGAAGTTGCGTCCGAGGAACGGCGCCAGCATGAAAGAAATCAGCACGAATCCCAGGAAACCGGGGATGAACATGCCGCGGTGTCGGATGGCCAGGGCGAGGAGGTCGTGATAACCCGTGCGCAGCCGCATGAAGCGTGCCTCGAACCCGCGTTGAAAGCGGACGAGCGGATTGAGGGACGGCGATTGGCGGCCGTCGTCATGGGCCACGTGCATCCGCAGCAGATACTTCGCCATGGTCGGCACGAGCGTTCGCGACAGCAAGAACGAGAAGACCATGGCGAACATGACGCTCTCGGCCATGGGGACGAACAGGAACCGCGCGACACCTTGCAAGAAAAACATCGGGACGAACACGATGCAGATGCAGAGCAGGGACACGAAGGCCGGCACGACGATTTGGGACGCGCCGTCCATGATCGCCTGCTCGACACCCTTGCCCTGCTCGAGGTGATAGTTGATGCTCTCGATCGTCACCGTCGCCTCGTCGACCAGGATACCGACCGCGAGCGCGAGGCCGCCCAAGGTCATGATGTTGAGCGTCTCGCCGAGCGCCCACAGCGTGCCGATGGCGCCCAAGACCGACAATGGAATGGAGGTGGTCACGATCAGGGTGGAGCGCCAGCTGCCGAGGAACAACAGGATCATGAGACTGGTGAGCGCCGCGGCGATCACGCCTTCCCGGATCACACCCTGGATGGATGCGCGCACGAACAGTGACTGATCGCCGATCGGCTTGATTTCGAGGGCGTCCGGGAGCGACGGCTTGATGACGTCCAGCATTTTCTTGATGCCGCTGACGATGTCGAGCGTCGACGTCGAGCCGTTCTTGAAGACACTCAGCATGACCGAGCGATTGCCATCGACGTGTACGACGTTGGTCTGCACGGCGCTGCCGTTATGCACGTGCGCTACATCGTGCATGTAGACCATGGCGCCGCGTACGCTCTTGATCGGAAGATTGGCGAGATCCGAGATCTTCGAGGGCGCGTTATTGAGGTTGATCGTGTATTCGTAGTCCCCGATTTTCTCGGTGCCTGCCGGAGTCAGAATGTTTTGCGCGGCGAGCGCACTGGCGACATCCTGCCCTGTAAGCCCAAGCGATTGCATGGCGCCGGTATCGAGGTCGTACATGACCTGCGGCGACTTACCGCCGAAGGGAAACGGAATACCGGCGCCTTGGACGGTGACCAGCCGGGTGCGCACGAAATTGAGGCCCAGATCCGCCAGATTTTGCTCCGTGAGTCCGTTGCCCGAGAGCGCGAGCTGGATGATGGGCACGGTGGAGGCGCTGTAGTTCAGGATCAACGGCGGGGTCTCACCGGGCGGCAGCTGCTTGAGGAGCGTCTGTGCGATCGCCGTCACCTGCGCATTGGCGGTGGCGATGTTGGCCCCCGAGTGAAAGAAGATTTTCACGATGCCGAACGTGGTGTAGGAGTTCGCCTCGATGTGCTCGATGTCGTTCACCGTGGTGGTGAGCGCGCGCTCGAAGGGGGTGATGACCCGTCCCGCCATCTGGTCGGGAGGCAAGCCCGTGTACTGAAAGGCGACGCCGATGATGGGAATGTTGATGCTGGGAAAGATGTCGACCGGCATGCGCAGCGCTGCGAGCGTGCCGAGGATGAATATCAGCAAGGCTGCGACGATGAATGTGTAAGGGCGGGCGAGCGCGATCCGTACTATGGCAAGCATGCGGATCAATGTAGTGGAGCCGCCAATCGGGACCATTGCGGCCTTGTTTCAATTGAAATGCCGGGCGCGGGGCCTGACATACCCGCGCGACCGGGCTCCCCGACCATGTATCCATGGTTGACGCCCTGGACATTGTCATCTACGAAGAGGACTTCCTGACCCGGACCTTGCTAGAGGAGTGGTTAGGCGAGGCAGGCTATCGCGTGCGGGTGGGCAATCGGTGCAATCCAGATGCCGATGCGCCTTGCGACCTCGTAATCCTGAGCGTCTATATGCCGAAGCAGGGCGGCGCACAGTGCGTCCGCGGTGTCCAGGAGGCTCACCCGGACACGCCTGTGATCGCCATCTCGGGACAGTTTCGACCCGGACTGTCGGCCGACGGCGCGACGGCGCAAAAGCTCAGCGTCCGGCAGGTCGTCGCCAAGCCGCTGTCCCGTCAGGAACTTCTGGAATCCGTGCGGGGTATAATAGGGTCGTAGCCTCACTCGCTTAAGACCCGTCACTCCCGCATGTCCTCAGCAAGCACTCCTGCCTCGCCCGACAGCGGAGCGATTCGATTCAATCGGCTGCAGTTCGGCGTGGTCGTGGTGGGCGTGCTGCTGATGTGCGCCTTCGCGGGCTCGTCCGCTTACGATGCGTGGCGCTCGTACCGCTACACGGTCGCGGCCATCGAGCGCGAGCTCGGGAACCTGGCGAATGCGCTCGCGGAGCAGACGGCCTGGAGTTTGCAGGCCGTGGATCTGTTGCTGGCCGATACGGCTCGATGGTATCGCACCGAGAGCCAGGGCATTCCAGAGGACGGGCGCGATGCCGCGCTCGCGGCCCGTGCCGCCGGCGTGCAGCCTGTGCGCCAGGTCACGATCATGGATGCGCAGGGGAATCAGCTCTATCGCTCGCGCGGCTTCTCCATACCGAACCATAACGTCGCCGATCGCTCCTATTTCATCGCGCAAAGGGACGATCCCAACCGTGGAATGTTCATGAGCGAGCCGCTGACGACGCGCTCGGAGGGGCGCACCGCCGTCGTGGTGTCCCGCCGCCTCGACGACGCCGACGGACATTTTGCCGGCGTCGTGACCGCCACCATGGATCTGCAGGATCTCTACGAATTCTATCGAGCCGTGCACGTCGGGCCCGAGAGTCACATCGCGCTCTTGCGCGAGGATGGCACCCTCCTCGTGCGCGACCCCCGGGTTCCGAATATCGAAGGCCGCCTCTTTCCGGCGCTGACGTCCGCACCCGCCGATAGCCGGGTCGTGAATCCGATCGATGGCCGTATGGATTTCATCGCGGTCGCCCCGGTGAGGAATGCGCCCCTGCGACTTGCCGTGACGCGCGACGCGGAGGTTGCGCTCAGGCTCTGGCGCGATGAGACGATCCGCGTTGCAATCAGGACGCTCATCGTGGTGCTGCTCGGGGCTGCGCTGCTGGCCCTGCTGCTGCGCCAGATCAAACGAGTGGCCAGCAGCCAACGTGCGCTGCGCGATAGCGAGGAGCGTTACGCGCTTGCCATGGAGGGCGCGAACGAGGGCCATTGGGACTGGGACGTGCCGGCCGATAGGCTGTTTTTGTCTCCTCGAATGAAGATTCTCGATGGCGAAAGTGCGGACAGCGCAGTGGTCTCGGGCAGCGAATGGATGAGCCGCATCGCGATGCACGAGGAGGATAGGCCGCGGGTCGAGTCCGCGATGCAGGAGCATCTGGCCGGACGTATGCCGCGTTTCGAAGTCGAGTATCGAGTGCGCTATCCCAGCGGGGAGTGGCACTGGTTGCTGGCGCGCGGCCGGTGCTCGTTCGATCCGGCCGGCAAGCCCTCGAGATTCGTGGGCTCGGCCATCGATATCACCGATCAGAAGCAGGCGCAGCTCGAGAAGGAACGTTTGGAAGCGCAGCTGCGGCACTCGCAGAAAATGGAGGCGGTCGGCACCTTGGCCGGGGGCATCGCCCACGACTTCAACAACGT
>Ga0302324_100020293_pt1 | contig 13005 bp, 13 predicted proteins | sample Palsa_T0_1_FD_201949 | JGI IMG/M metagenome (GOLD analysis project Ga0302324, IMG submission 201949) | Peat permafrost microbial communities from Stordalen Mire near Abisko, Sweden - Palsa_T0_1 | ecosystem: Environmental > Terrestrial > Soil > Palsa > Peat permafrost | place: Sweden: Abisko...
ATTCGTCGCCGTCGCCGTCCCGGTGGAGCTGCTCGACGAAGCGACCGCTGAGCTCGTGGCGCCGGCGGGCGGTACAGGGGGAGTCGGTGATACGGGTGGTGGAGATCCGGCTGCGGTCATAACGACGGTCGGAGAAGCGGTAATCGCTGCACCTCCGATGGTGCCTGTGATCGTGGCGGTTCCGGTCGTGGTCGGCGACGTCAAATGCGCCGTGTAGGTGCCGTTTGTGTTGTCTACGACTGCGCCCATGGTTCCGAGCGTGGAGGCGAGAGTGACTGTGCCACCGGTGGCCGTCAGATTATTCCCGTGAGCGTCCTTGGCCTGTACCGTTATGGTCGATACTGAAGAACCATTGGCGACGAGTGTGGCTGGGTTCGCCGAGATGGTTGTTGTAGCGACGCTCGGCGGTCCTGGGGTGAATGCCACGGTCGGCGAGGTCGTGCCGATCGTGAGCCCTCCGATGGTGCCGCTTATGGTGGCGGTCCCCGTGGTGGTCGGCGACGTCAAATGCGCCGTGTAGGTGCCGTTTGTGTTGTCTACGACTGCGCCCATGGCTCCCAGCGTGGAGGCGAGAGTGACTGTGCCACCGGTGGAGGTGAGGTTATTTCCACTGGCGTCCTTGGCCTGTACCGTGATGGTTGACACCGAAGAACCATTGGCGACGATTGTCGCCGGACTAGCGGAAATTACAGTTGTGCTCGCACTTACTGGCCCCGCCACGATCGTGTAAGCGGGGGTGCTCGCCAATGGTGTCGAGTCGACTGACGTATTTACGCCGATCGTGTACGAGCTAGCGATCGTGGGGTTGGTGGCCGTGATCCCTATGCCTGCTAGCACGGTCACCGCCGTCGCATTCGGCACGCTAACCGGAGAAGTTATCGTGACATTGTTGGCGGCCGACTGCGTCGGGAGTACGGTCACCGGTTGGGTAATGACGGAATTATTGACGGAGTAATCCGCAGCTACTAACGGGAAAACGGTGCCTGTTGGCCCATTCAAGGTGATCGTGCTCGTTGTGGTCAGCGCACCCGACGCACTGGTCGTGAATCCGACGGTGTACGTCGCGAGAGCGCCCGCCGTGAGGGGAGACGGAGAGGCGGTCACGCCGGTGACGGAGATCGCGGACGCAACTGACGTAAACGCCACCAACGAAGCTCCGAGCGCGATGATCACACCCAACGCGATTCTAGGGATCCAACGACTACGCATGACAGGGTCTCCTCTCGGGACCACACGGTCAGAGCCCCAGCCAATGGAACGCAGCGGTATTCGCTAGAAAACCTTTTCCCAGTCGCAGCGAAACACAAACGCCATCAAATCCGACATGGCGGTTGAAGTGTCTTTTTAGGCTCGGGTGCCGACGGTCTCTCTGCTCGGTAGCGTGGACGACCGTGGACCCTGGCCAGAGCGTGCGTCTCTTGGAGTGGCCCGAATCGGCCACACTCGGCGTGGCGGTTGCTGTGACTACCCGACATGGCGGAGTGTCCATGGGGGTGCATGGGTCACTGAATCTCGGATTACACGTAGGAGACGACCCCGAACGCGTCATCACGAACCGGGAACGCGCCGTCCATGCTTTTGGTGTCGAACTCGAGACCGTCGTCTTCGCCGAACAGGTCCACGGGACGGTTGCCACCGTGGTGGGCATCCCCGAGCGCGGACGGGGAACGCTGCAGATGGCTGACGCCATCTCTTCGACCGACATCCTCGTCACGGCCACTCCGGAGACGACGCTGGCCATCCTCGTAGCCGACTGCGTTCCCCTGGCCCTGCTCGATCCTGAGGCACGCGTGCTGGCCGCAATCCACGCCGGATGGCGAGGAACGGCGGCACAAGCCAGCGCGCGGGCCCTCGACGCTATGTGCGCGCTGGGGGCCCGCCCCGAGCGCGTCGTCGCCTTCATCGGGCCCGGAGTTCATCCGGCGCGCTACGAAGTCGACGCAGACGTCTACGACGCCATCGCCCTCGCCGTGTCCCCACATGCCCTCGCGGCCGAAGTGGCGCGCCCCGCCGGGGGCGGCCGATGGCGCATTGATCTGATGGCCGCCAATCACCAGCAGCTCCTCCTTGCTGGGGTAACTCCTGAGCACATCTTTGACTGCGGGGTCACCACGGCCGACGACGACTACTTCAGCGACCGTGCCGCGCGTCCCTGTGGGCGGTTTGCGCTCTTTGCCCGGCTTACGGGAAGCGCCGGCACCTGACGGCACCGGAGAGGGTCCGCGACCCGTAGCATGTGATGGCCCGATGCAACCTTCCCGCCAGAGAGCCGACCGCTTCCGCTATGACGGCTATACCGTCGATCCCGGTCGAGGGGAAGTGCGCTGCACCTACTCGACGGGAGGCCACGCCTTCACCGAGCGCTACGTCTTCGAACCGGGTGGAAACTGGGATGATCCGGCAGTGGGGGCCGCCGTGCGCATTCTCTTCCTCATGGCGGGCGTGTCGTACTACAAGACCACGGCCGCCCACGTCATCGACCTCGGCGATACCGCCTCTTCCGCCGAAGAGCGCGCCTTCCTGGCGCAGTACTACCGGCACGGTCTGGCTGAGTTCGCCTACCGCAACGGAATCGACCTGGGCGAACTCTCCGTCGTGGGACCCGGCGCAACACCGTCTCCGGCCCATAGATACGTCCCGATTCCCCGGCGTCCGCTCATCCCCTTCGGTGGTGGCATCGACTCCATCGTGACCGCGTCGGCGCTGAGCGGCGGATCGGATGTCGCCCTCTGCATCGTCCATCCGCCGGATGACCTTTTCGCGGCGATCGAAGACGCGGCAGCAGTAACCAGCCTGCCGATCGTGCGCATTGCCCGCGAGATCGACCCACTGGTTCGCCGTTCCGACGAATTCGACTTCTACAACGGTCACGTGCCCATCACCGCTGTGATCACTGCGGCCGCTCTCGTCGCTGCCGTACTCGGCGGGCGTGATGCCGTGGTCATGTCGAATGAATGGTCGGCCTCGGTGCCCACACTCGTGCACGAAGGCAACGAGGTGAACCACCAATGGTCGAAAGGCATCGAATTCGAGGAGGGCTTCGCACGGCTGGTTGCGTCGGTGCTGGGGCCGGACCTTTCGATCTTCTCCTATTTGCGGAGCCGGAGCGAGCTCTGGGTGGCCCGGGAGTTCGCCCGGCTCACCGAATTCCACGGGGCCTTCCGAAGCTGCAACCGTTCCTTCCATCAGGATGAGGACGAGAGACTCAGTCGCTGGTGTGGCGCCTGCGACAAGTGCTGCTTCATCGATCTCATCCTGGCTCCCTTCATGAGCGCCACTGCCCTTGAAGTCGTATTCGACGGCCACGAGCCACTGCAGAACCCTCGACTGAGGGACCGCTTCTCGGTCCTGCTCGGGCTGGCGCCTGACGCCAAGCCCTTCGAGTGTGTGGGCGACGTGGGCGAATGCCGAACGGCCCTCCTCCTGGCAGCAGACCGACCCGATCGACGGGACACCGAGTTGCTGCAGTCCTTGCGCACAACGGTGCGGACTACGACGGACACGCACGACAGCACGGCCGAATTCCTCTCTCCTATCGGACCCCACCACATTCCGGAGCGTTATGCCCCCCCTGATCTCCTGGTCGACGCTCACTAGCGCCTCCGTCGGCGTCTGGGGTCTGGGCGTCGAGGGGCGGGCCAGCATCCGTCGCCTCCAGTCAATGGGGCTCGTTCCCGTTCTGGTGGACGATCGGCCACCCGCTCCTGCCTCTGTGGACGACCTAGAGATTCTGGCCACCGAAGACGGTGGGCTCCAGGCGCTGCTGGCGTGCGACGTGGTGATCAAGAGTCCGGGCATCAGTCGATACCGTCCCGAGGTTGCTCAAATCGAACGGGCCGGGATACCGGTCCGCGGTGGGCTCGGGCTCTGGCTGGAGGATGTGCCGCTCGACCGCGTCACGTGCATAACCGGCACGAAGGGGAAGAGCACCACGACCGCGATCGCCGCCCATCTTCTGACACGGTTGGGCTACAACGCCAAGGTCGGCGGCAACATCGGCCATCCGCCCTGGGAACCCTCGACTGCACCCGAGCCTGATTTCTGGGTTATTGAGACATCGAGCTTTCAGGTACCTGACCTGACCAATGGTCCACCCGTCGTTGCGGTGACCTCCCTGTCGCCCGATCACCTCGACTGGCACGGCTCGGTCGAGCGCTACTACGCCGACAAGCTGTCGTTGTGTTCCAAATCTGGGGTCGCGGCGTCCATCGCCGACGGAACCAACGCAGAGCTACGGGTCCGTCTCGACTCGTTGGGGCCCCACGTGCAGTGGGTGGATGAGGACACCCCCACGTTCGGTGGTCCATGGGTGGAGGCACTCCGTCTGCCCGGGTCACACAACGTTCGCAACGCGTCAATAGCCCGGGCCGTGCTTCTCGCTATGGGCGTCGAAGAGGCGGGGGACGATGCCCAGATGGCAGCAGCCGCTGAGGGATTCCTCGGGCTGCCGAGCCGCTGCCGTTCGATCGGCCATGTCGGTGCCGTCGAGTTTGTCGACGACAGCCTCTCGACGAACGTTCTGCCGGCGCAGGCTGCTCTGCAGGCGTACGGCGACAGGGCCGTGGCGCTCCTGGTCGGTGGCCACGATCGCGGTCTCGACTACTCCGCATTGGGTCACGCCCTGGCACGTCGTCAACCGCGCACCCTCGTCATCACCATGCCCGACAACGGGCCGAGGATCGGTGGAGCGATCCGAGACGTGGTCGGCGACGGGGTGACGGTGGTTGACGCAGCCAGCCTCGAGGAGGCCGTTGCCACCGCATGCGGATGGGCCCGTGATGGCGGCGTGGTCCTTCTCTCGCCGGCGGCTCCCAGCTTCGGTCGATTTGCCGACTACAACGACCGGGCCCGGGCCTTCGCCGAGGCGGCGTCGAAGTGCGGCCCGCTGACCGAGCAACCTACGTAAGGCCGTCCCTCAGGACGAAGATCCAACGGGCGCCAGATCCTCACGCTCGCTGAGGAAGGCCCACCAGGCCTCGGCCGCTAGGCGCGCCGCGGCGTGCACATGCGAAGGATCCGCCTCCAGCGCGGCCAGGGCCTCGGTCGACCAGTCCGCGTGAGCAGCCTCCTGGACCCTGTGGACGTCCCAGAACTCCGTTCCTCGCGCGTCCATGCCGTAGTGGAGACGGAGCCCTTCAGCCTTCGAAGCCGCTATGTCGGCGGCTTGTACCTCGTAGGCCGCCACCATCGCCAACGCAGTCACTGGGTCCGAGGTCGAAGCCGTACGCACCGCCGCGAGGAGTGCCGCGGTGGCGGCGCTCGAGGCGGCGTCGGGAGCCGCGCCGGCGGCCTGGGCGAACAATTCGAAGAGCTCGATGTGAGGAGCCGGCACGCTGCGTTCATCGGCCAGGTTGGCCTCTACCAGGGCACGAGCCTGGCCGTCGGGAAGGCCGGCAGCGATGGCCGCCAGGGTGACCGGAAGGGCCCTTTCGATGTACCGGTACTGCTCGGCGTAGGCCGCCAACTCGCCCTCGCCCAATGTGCCCGCCTCCCAGCGACGGTAGAAGGGGTGGGTCAGGAGCTCGCGACCGGCGAGTGCATCGGCCAGTGCTTCTCGGATCCGCTCAGTGTCCATGGAGCACATTATCCCGCTCCTGTGACGTGGGCCGCACGAGACCCTCGCCTGGAACGGGCACAATCTCTCCCGTGCTCAGCCTCCTGTGCTTTGTCGTGGGGGCTCTCATCGGGTGGTTCGCCTCCCGGGGCGGTGGGCGCGTGCAGCGGTCGTGGCCAGTCGTACTGCGGATCCAGATCCTGGTCACGTCCGCCACGCTCTCCCTCTTCGCGGCGTGGCGGCTCACGGCATTTGGACAACTCGTCGGGCCCCTTGTCCTGGCCGGCGGGTTCTGGTTCCTCTTCGCCGCCGCGGTGATGACGCGCGGGGGCAGGAGCTCCGGCGAGGCCGCACTCGAGTCCTGGGCCGTGGGACCGAACAGCGGATTCTGGGTCGTCCCGGCGGCGACGGCATTCGCCGGGTCGGCCGGTGCGATGATCGCGGTGTTGGCCAGCGCAGCCAATGCGGCCGAGAACGCCGTCTGTGTCCATTTGATGCGCCGAGACGCACCGATTCGACAACGTCGATCCACCACGTGGGTCGACCAATCCCCGGTCCTGGCGGTTGTGGTCGGACTCCTGCTCCACCTCGCCGGTGCGGCGCCGTCATCGTCGAAGGACATTTTGACGTTGGCCGGGCCGCTGCTCGCGTTCTCCGGCGCCGCACTGTTCGCCGGCTCTGTGGTCCACCCCCACAACGTGTCTGTGCCGAAATCGAGCCATGCCGTTCGACGCTGGAGCTGGCTCACGGCGCTGCGGGTGGGCTACTACCTGGTGATTGTCGCGTGCACATCGTCGACCGCCCTGGCCGTGGTCGCGGCCCTCTCTGCGCTGAGCGCTCCGTCCTTCAGCCCGATCCAACAGGCCGTTCTCTACGGGTTCCGGTCGGGCGTCGTGAACGTCGCCGTTCGGTGGGGTTGGGTCTTGGCCCCTTTCGGGCTCGGCCTGGCCGCGGCCATCCGCTGGGCTTGACCGGCGGCCGGATGCGGATATCATTGGATGATGACATCGTTCGATGACATCGTGGAATGACCCCAGAGGGAGCGGAAGGATTGAAGCGGGTAGCCCAAGGGCCCGAGGTTGGCGCAGGTGGAGATGGCGCACGTCCACCTGCCGCGCCGAACAGGGCTCGCACACAGCTCCTCGTGCCCACGCTGGTTGTGGCGGGCTCGTTGATGGCCGTCGTCTCGAGCCTCGGGGCGCCGCTTATCCCGACGCTCTCGAGGGCCGACCACGTGTCGCTGAGCACGGGGGAATGGCTGCTCACGATCACCCTGCTCATCGGGGCGCTCGTCACGCCCGTGATGGGAAGGCTTGCCGACGGGCCCCGGCAGCGGGACGTCATGCTCGTGGCCCTCACCGCCGTCGTCCTCGGCTGCGTGCTGGCTGCGGTTTCGGACGGCTTCGTAGTGCTCATCGTCGGTCGAGGCCTGCAAGGCGTGGGTCTCGGGATCCTGCCCGTCGGCATGGCAGTTGCCCGTAGACACCTCACGCCGGACAAGGCCCGGCGGACCATCGCCACGCTGTCGGTCACCACGGCGATCGGCGTTGGCCTCGGGTACCCGGTGACGGGACTGATTGCCCAAGCCTGGGACTTCCGTGCCGCCTACTGGTTCGGCGCCATCACCGTCGGTGCCGCGCTTGTGCTCGCGGCGTTCGTCCTGCCGCCCGGGTCCGACGTCGTCCCCCGTCGGTTCGACACCGTTGGTGCTGGCATGCTCAGTCTCGTCGTCATCGGCATCTCCGTCGTGCTGAGCGAAGGCGGTGGGTGGGGATGGACCTCCCCCCGTTCGCTTGGAATCGCCGTGGGCGCCGTCGCGCTACTGGCGCTCTGGATCCCGTACGAGCTCACGTACTCCGAGCCGCTCGTCGATCTGCGACAGGTTCGAAGTCGATCCGTGCTCACCGCAGATGTGGCGGGGTTCCTGATCAGCGTCGCCATGTATCTTCTCCTTCCCATCCTCGTCGTGTTCGTCCAGATCCCCGTCGCCGATGGTGGATTCGGCGCGTCGATCTTCGTTTCGGGATTGGTCCTGCTGCCGCTTTCCCTTTGCAGCTTCGCCGCCAGCCGATTCCTGGTCATGTACGAGAGACGGTTCGGGATCAGGACCATGATCCCGCTCGGTTCACTCGTGTTTGCTGTGACGGCCACCTTCTTTGCGTTGGAGCACACCGCGCTCTGGGAGGCATTCGTCACCGCCGGGTTGGCCGGCCTCGGTATCGGCTTCACGACGGGAGCCATGCCGGGGTTCATCATCCGGGCGGTCGCCCGATCCGAGACGGGGAGTGCGACGGGGTTCTATCAAGTGGTGCGAAGCATCGGGCTCACCGTAGGTAGCGCGCTGAGTGCCGCCGTCCTGATGGCGCACACCCGCCCGGGTCAGACGCTTCCCGATGTCGACGGCTTCCGCGTCACGCTTCTGATCGCCGCCGGGTTCTGCGTGGTGACCGCCATCGTCAGCTTCGTTCTGCCGGGCGCCATGCCGGGCCGCCGGGCGCCGAAGGCCGGGCCACGCGACGACCTCGAGTTGATGATGGAGGAGGAAGCGGAGCTGGCCGGGGCCGGATTCGTGTTGTCCGAGATACATGGTCCCGCTGCATCGTCGGAGGAAGCCCCGTGAGCGTCCCGCCCGAGGCGGCAGGTGAGACAACGGCGTCCAAACCGGCCCGATCCCGAGATGCCGCGGCGAGCAAGGAGGCTCTCCTCCAGGCGGCGCAAGAGTTGTTCGGACAAAAGGGGTTCGAGGCCACCACCATCCGCGACATCGGCGAGCGTGCCGGCGTCGACGCTGCGCTGATCGCTCGCTACTTCGGGAGCAAGGGCGACCTCTACATCGCAGCGGTGGCGGCGGAAGATGGAGGCGTGGAGGGCCTGCGGGACTACACGGGTCTGGACCAGATGGCCGACGCCGTGGTGTCCAGAGCGGACGCTCACGGACCGGGACCGATCATGCAGGCGATCATCCGCTTCGACACCTCCCAAGAGATCCGCCAAGCAGCGTTGCAGCGCATCACGCGGCGCCTCGTCGACCCGCTGGTCGTCGACATGGCCGACCACCAGGTGGACCGGGCCCAGCTCCGGGCGCAGATCGCGGTATCTGCACTGTTGGGTATCAGCCTCGCTCGCTCCCTGGGGTGGTTTGGTGAGATCGGATCCGTACCGAAGGACGAATTGACGTCGCTCATCGCCAAGGCTCTCCAGGATGTGATCAGCGCGTCTTCCGATCCCGACCAGTGATCGACCATCCGGCGTACTCGCTGGGCCAGGGGTCCTCGTCATGCCCGTGAGAGACTTTTGACGTGAAGATCGCCCTGGCCGACAGGGGGCCGAAACTCATAGTTGGAAGGGTGCCCGACCGCCCCGAGGGGCGCTCAAACCCCCTCTGATCGCGCACGACTCGGTAATTACGATGATCGTCAGGAACGCGGCGTGGCGCCTGGACCGGACCCAGCGACCGACGATCGTCGATGCACGGCGCGCTGGCAACGGCGATGCTGACGCGCTGCTGTGGGTGTACGGCGCCGTGCCAGCAGAAGAGCTGCTCTCGCTATGGCCGGGTGTGCCCGCCGCCGCCGTCTTCCAAGGTGAGGCTGTGCCGAGCATCGACGGAGTCGATCTGCTCGATCTGAGCCATAGGGGCCGGCGTGCCGCCACGACGATCGTCCGTCATTGGCTGGCAAGCTCGTCGTCCTTCGTCTCGACTGCGGAGATTCGTATGCTCAGTGCCCTCCTCTCTGACGTGCATGCGGCGCTCGAGTCTCGGGTGTCCGCCACCGTGCCACTCCTCAATTCCGTTCAGGCGATCGAAGTCGAGTTGACGGCCCCCCGAAAATCCCGACGCGTCGTGGGCATGGCGTTGGAGCACATCGCCTCCCATGTCGGTTCGGCGGCGCCAATGGAAGACCTCGCGTTCCTCCCGGAGTTGCTCGACCTCTTCCCGGGACTACCGAAGGCCGCGTCGGGCGGCGACGATCGCGCCACCAGCCTTTGAGTCCGCCACCACTGGAGCCTGAGAGGAGATTCGAACTCCTGACCTGCGCATTACGAGGGAGGTCGCGGGATTCCTTTTGAGTCCCGACTGGTGCCGCCAGGTGCCGATCCGTCCTGGTCGAAGCGGTGTCCTCTGGCCCAACGTGGACCCAGCGAGACACGGTGGGATTGAGCGGGACCCAATTGTTGGGACGGAAGTTGGGACAGACAATCGGTTTTCGACATGACAATGAGAGTCAACCAGGACGATCCCAACCGTCCCAGCCCTTCTGAAACTCTTCGAAGGGGTCGATCGGAATCCGCTCAGCGAACGATTCGATCGTCTCGACGATCGTGTACCCCTGATATGCGTTAAAGCTGACTGCCCATCGGTTGAGGAAGCCCTCGTAACCAAGAAGGGCAAATGGCAGCCCCTCGTCAACTGAGAATCTGACTGGAGCATCCCATTCCAGATCCTCGAAAGGGGGCAGCACAAGGGTTACCGTCTTCACCACACACGGCCAACGATGGCCCAGCATAATTACGATCTCATCTCCGTCCGAGCCATCAGGAGGGAAGTCGATCCGAAGGCGATCACCAACTCCACGTGGAAAAACGGTGATCGGGGCCCCAGTGTCGATGAGGGCATTCGCTCGAGCCCGGCCCGAACCTGAAACCAGGCCAACGTCGACCGTAGGACGAAGGATTACCTTCCCGGTCTCGAGCGATTCCTCTTCACGCCACGGGAAGATGTGGAATCGGCTGTTCACCACGAAAGTGGCGTCTCAGCCGACCCCGATGACGTAGCCCGCGACAGGCGGCCGTACAAACTGCATAACAGCGTCTTCGGCCGCAGGACCGAGTTCAATTAGCTCCCGAGCTAGCCCTCGGGAGGTGTCAGCCGCAGCCACTACCACCCCATTGGCTACGGCCACCCACCGACCGGCGTACTGCTCAATCCCGATAGGCCTCGGCACGGGCGGGATATGGCCACTAGGCACTGACCGGGCAATTCCCATCTCTTCAGGATAGGCCGGAGCGAGAATCTTGGCTAAGGCAGCTTTGAAACGCATTTCGATTCGCCTCCCGTTCTCTGGATATCCGATCTACCATTCATTACAAATGATTCGAATTTCGTGATTCACTATATCTGATTCAATACTAATGAATTGACCGACAGTGCAAGGAGGTGGATTTGCCTGATCCTCAAACGCTCGGTCACCCCTTGGCTCGACTTTCAAGCCAACTGTTCAACAGTGGATACGTCCTCCCCGTCGCTGAACGACTCGTTTCCGACACTGAAGGCTGGACCGCAACCATGCTGGCCACGGCGCTGGGTATCCAGGGATCCAACAAGGTTGGTGGTGCATTGGCGCGACTTGAAGCCGCAGAGCTCGTGAAATCCATGGCGTCATCCCCGGGAAAGGTCTTTGAGATCGTCGACAGAAGTCATCCGTTCTGGGTTTTTGTTCGGTCGATGTCATCAGCACCATGAGTGAGTCCCGGATCCACGACGACACGACTGTTGTCTCGGCCCGCGCTCTGGGGCGGCGCCCCGTCCGCCTGCAATCCCGACCTACTTCTGGCTCCCCAAAGCACGCGAAATCCCGCCGCGTACCCGTCAATTCAACGCGGCAACCTCCCTGGATAGTTGGTCGATGACCTTGGCTACCTCGAGGGGGGCCACGGCGATTGCCTGGATTGCTGGATCCTTGCTACTTGCCGAGCCGAGGGTGTTGCGAACCTTGTACTCCGTCGTATAGGTGGTCATGTACTCATTTCTAGCGTGAGGGTGTTCGCCGGCATCGGTGAGCCACTCAACGTCGGTCACGTTTTCGTCAGCAGGGATCAGGCAGCCCTTCGGGATGCGACACGCACCACGTCCTCCATGTCCGCGATGGGAACACCAAAATCCTCGGCTACCTCAGCAAGGTCCTCTCCGGCCCAGAATCGATCCAGGACGTCCGACACGCGGACGCCGGCGGTGCCAAAAATGGGCTGGCCGAACGACCGAAGTGGATCAACGAGGACTTGTGCTCGGTCGTACTCAGGCAGTCGGATCATGACTGCAAACTTGTCCTTCGGGTCATAGGAAATCCGAGTCAGATACTCCGAAACCACCTCGGCAAAGACTCGCTGGCCGCTACGAATAACAACAAGGTCGCTTAGGACTCGGCTGAGCTGATCGTCATTGCTGCTGTGCTCGGCAAAATCAAAAAGAATTTCGGCCCCGTCGGTGTAGAGACGCTGGGAGGCAAGCGCATGCGTCACCCCCATCTCTTTGTTCAGGGCATCGAGAGCCGGACGAATTCGCTGAAGCGGAACGCCAGATCGACGGATTGCCGCTAGAACCATTCCTTCGACAAGTCCAATGAAGGGGACCGACGGATAGTGCGCACCGCGGCTCGGAAATGCCGTGACCACTGGATCCCCATTGTACGGAGCTCCGCCTCGTGGACGGCGCTCGTAACCACGCGCCCAGGTCGCAAAGGTGGTTGACGGAACACCCAATGCCCGAGCAGCCTCAGAAACCGTATAGAGAGGTACCGCGATTCTGCTGTCATCGGGTTTCAGGTCTCGGAGAGAGGTCTTAGTTGGCACAGAGAACGCTGGATCTCCTCGAATTCGACGGGGATGCTGCCGTGGCCAGTGTACGAGGGGGTAGCGACACACTCGCGGCAAATATCAAGTGTCCACCAAGGACGCTGAGTAGGTGACATGGCACCCTGTTCCCGAAGATCTCGAGCGGGGCGCTCGGACATACAGCCTCAGAATTGTTGGGACGGCACGGTCAGTTGATACCGACGCGCTCAGGTAAGAGGGGTTCCTACCAGGACATACATGGAGCCTGAGAGGAGATTCGAACTCCTGACCTGCGCATTACGAGTGCGCTGCTCTACCGACTGAGCTACCCAGGCAACACTTCGACCAGGACTCCGTGAACAACCGGTTCCGGCGTCCCCTCCCTGGCGAAGGGTTCATCGTAGGCGCGCCGGAGGGTCCGCCCGGTGCGACCGATGCGAGCTTTACGTCGAAAGGGCGCCCAGGCGGACGAGGAGCGACTGCAGGAGGAGGGACTCCTGGGGATTGCGGGGCAAGGCCCGGGCGGCGTCGGTAATGAGCGTCACCGCTTCCGCCGCCGCCTGGGCGTGCACGCCCGCCGCGGTACCGGTGCCGACGGCCTGGGTGGTCATCCGCTCGCGGTACGCCCTGGCCAGGGCGCCCAGCCCGGCCCGCAAGGCATCGGTGCGCCACCTGCGTTCCTCCCGTTGGTAACGCTCCGTGATCTCCTTGCGCCCGGGCAGCGTCTTCTCCCCGTACTCCGCCGCTTCCCGGGTGAGACGCTCGAGCTCTTGGGCGTGCTCGGCCCGCAGCGGTTCGACGGCGCGCTCGGCCGAAGCGATGAGGCCGCGGGCCAACTCGGCCGCCACCACGCCGGTACCGGTCAAGCGGTCCGGCACCGACGACCACAGCGTCGCCCG
>Ga0302324_100020296_pt1 | contig 13003 bp, 10 predicted proteins | sample Palsa_T0_1_FD_201949 | JGI IMG/M metagenome (GOLD analysis project Ga0302324, IMG submission 201949) | Peat permafrost microbial communities from Stordalen Mire near Abisko, Sweden - Palsa_T0_1 | ecosystem: Environmental > Terrestrial > Soil > Palsa > Peat permafrost | place: Sweden: Abisko...
TGAGACAAAATCGAGTTCTCACGCAGGCTGTAAAGCCCTGGCGTACGTAATCTTCGAAAGAAAATGGGATTTAGCGTCTGGGTGAGAACTCAAGAGAGGCCATCAGGGGGCAAAACTTCTGCGGAAAAATTCGCGACGGGGGCAGGACAGGCAGGGGCTAAAGCCGGGGGAGCGGGTTTTCAAACCCGCGGCCATGCAGCCTACCTGGCAGATCCTGATCGCTCTGCGGAGGGAGGAAGATTCCCGCAGACTCTCCAGCCCCGGGGCTTCTAAAAGTTGAAGAGCGCCTGAAAATTAAAGTCCCGGACCGCTGACCCGTGAGAGAAAAACCCGCTTGCTAGCTGGTTCGATTTTCCAAAGAAAGGAGAATCAGTCGTGCCGGCGGGCGGTCCGCCCAGGGTTCCATTCGGCGGCGCCAGGTTCACAATGTTGAAGAGGTTGTGCGCAAACGCGCTCAACGTAATGCTGTAACGGCGATCGACTCGGGCAGTTTGGTTGTGAGGGCCACCGCCCGTTCCACCCAGACCCATCCCCGGCATGTGCCCTCCGCCTCCGCCTCCGGGTCCACCCCCGCCGCCCCCGGCGACCGCTCCTTTGCCTTCCTCCACCTTCGGGCCAATGCCAAAGCTCTTGGCTACGCGCAGATTCATCGCAAATTGAACCGGACCGTTTCCATAATTAATCGGGATCAAATGCGACCCAGCCGGCGGAGCTGAGCTGATATCAAAATTTCCGTACTTCGTTGTATCCACGTTGGCAGGATTGGAAAGCGAGGAGGCAAATACCGGGCGATCATTAAAGAAGGAATCGCCATTTACATCCTGGCTCAGCTGGATATTGAAAGGCGCTCCCGAAGATGCGCTGAGAAAAGGACTGATCCTGAAACCAAGCGGCGCCGAGTAATTGGCGAAGGCAAATACCCGATTGCGGACGTCGAAGAACTGCCGTCCATAATCCTGCATGATGTCGTACTGGTTCGAAGGATGGTAGCCAGGACCACCCGTGTCGCTATTGGCCTTGCTGTAAACATAAAAACCGGTAAACGTAAGCTTCCGGCCATAAGCCACATTCAAATTAAGAAATATCTGGTTCTCCTTGAACACGGCCAGCGAATCGTACTCGTAGATGTTGCATGCAGCACCCTGCGGGCACAAGCCTAATGCCGGGCGCGAACCATCAGGCACAGGAGCATCGATATTGCGGGACAAAAGCTGGTGAATGCCCCGGGAATAGAGATACGTCGCCGAGACACTTACACTTTTATTGATCTGGTGCTCGATCCCGGTTCCAGTCTCTACGGTGGCCGGCGCGTTCAGGCCCGGTTGTACGCGATAGAACGTGGGCAACGGGGTCGACTCCTGCGTCGTGCTGTCCGGAGGGGTTCCGTTGGGATTGGACTGGATCGACTGCACTTGCCCCAACCCGTCGAGATTGTAGCGATTGGCATTCAACAACAAGTCATACGTGAAGCGGTGATAGAAAATTCCATAGCCGGCCCGCAGCACCGTCTTGGGCTGCTTTCCACCTGCGCCAATGCCATAGGAAAGAGCGACCCGGGGAGCAAAGTTTGCTTTGTTGTGGATCTGGTTCTGGGCTTCGAAACGAAGGCCATAGCTAATGGTGAAATTAGGCTTAGCCTTCCAGTCGTCTTCTGCATAGAGCCCCAGATCGGTAACGCTGGACGTCTGCGTGGGCGTTCCGGTGGTGATGGAGAACTGACTCGGCTTGGCGGCAAGGTAGCCATCGAGAGTCGAGTAAGTGTACGTGCCCTCAAAATTGGCGCTGGAAAAATTAGTGTCCCTGTTATTCCGCAGCCGGCCGCCGAAGCGGACGTAATGATTCTTGAGCGCAAGCGACGCGTAATTCTGGAGCTCAAATTCCTGCTGCGTATCGCGCACCGTGCCCAGGGGACTGCCGCCCCCCTCAAAATTCTGCAGCACGATGATCGCTGGAGCGACCAGCTGCGGTGTCTGGTTGTTGCTATCGCGAACATATTGGAAGCGAGTATTGTTGACGAACTTCGCGCCGTAGACCTGGCTGTCGCTGACCTGAATCCTGTTCTCCGTTTCGTTCGTGTTGTAGGCCTGGCTAGGCAGGACAAAAGCGCTGGTGCCCAAACCGCTGTTGTTCTGGCTCTCCTGGTAATAGCTATAACGAACCGTCAAGGTCTGGCTGGGCGTCAACTGGTAGTCGATACGCGGGCTGAACCAGGTGCGCGTCTGTGGGGAGGGAACGGCTAGGTTGCACAACGTTCCGGAGGTCTCGGTGACAACTCCGTTGAGCGGCCCGCAGGTAACAGGATCGGGCACGTACGGCACATTGGCGTTGACGATACTGTTGTCCTGGATGTTGCGCCGGTCAAAACTTAGAAAGAAGGAAGCCTTCTTTCCCAGCCCTCCGCTTACGTTACCGTCCCACTGCAGAGTATGGTAAGGCGGCTGATTCGAAGCAAAGGGATTGGACGTGTTAAAGGCGGAAGCACTGGCATTCATGAAGACCTGACCGTGCAGTTTGTCAGTGCCCGGCTTGGTCAGGATCTCTACCCGGCCATACCCTGGCGTGTCATATTGAGCGGAGAACGGATTCTGGTTGATGATGATGGCGCGGATCGCTGACTTGGGCGGCAATTGCCCGCCGGTGAACCCATCAATATAAATCTGGCCACCACTGGGACCCGCGGCCGGACCGGCCAGCGCCGTCAGTTCGTTCGACAACTCGTCAGGGTCGTCAGAAAGCGCATCCAGATCTTTGCCGGTGAGGACAACCGCGCTCACGTTGTTGTCCGGGTCTACGCTCACGCCCGGTGTATCGCCGGAGACCTGCACCTGCTGCTGCTCGATCTGAATGGTAAGCGAAACATTCAAGTGCTGTGTTTGTCCCGCCGCAATCTGCACCGGCGGCGAAGTGAATTGAGAAAAGCCGGCAGCCTGCACCGTGACCGTATATTGGCCGGGCGCCAGGCCGGAGACCGTATATTGGCCGGTTTCATCGGAAGTTCCCGTATGGCTCACTCCATCCCTTGATGTCACGGTAAGCGAAGCCTGCGGAATGACGGCCCCGCTGGGATCCGCCACCTGGCCGCGGAGTGTTCCTGTGGCTGTTTGCGGCAGAGCATGGGATGTAGAAAAAAAGAACAGGATGGTCAGGCAGAAAACGAGCAATCGGTGCAAATCTTCTCCTCAGATGTTCAGTATTTTTTTCGAACAGGTTCGGACAGAGTGATGCCAGCCGATTACTGCTGGCCTTCTCCACCGCCGCCACCCTCTCCTCCACCACCCAGGTTCCAGCTGGAAGAAAGCAAGGCTTGGCTTGCGCTGGTAGAGGCCTGCAGCATAGGCTCTACGCCGGCGACGACCGTGACTGCGGTTGCGGATGCGGGGGTATGCCCCTCGGTTGCGACAACGATGACCATGTTGCCTTTTTGCAGGTCTTTTAACGTGACAGACGGAGCACGAGCCAACAGCTGCTGGAAGTCAGGTCCCTGTCGGCCCTGACCTTCCCCTGTTTGACCCCCTCCTGGATGACCCGCGCCGGCACCGGAAGGTCCGGCCCCAGCCCCGCCGGATCCCGGCCCCCCCGCCGCGCCTGCAGGAGATCCATCCGGCCGTTTCGCTGCGCCACTCATGCGCGCGGCGATCCGTTGGGCAACCGCAGGGTCAAGCTTTTTCACTTCACTATCAGGCGTAACAGAGATGAGCACCGGCTTCTTGGTGGCGGTATCCGTCAGCGTAATCGTAGACGCGGATGGATCTACGGCTTGAATGGGCCCAGCGAGATTCAGGAAGCTTCCACTGACAATTTCTTCTGCGTCAAGCGACGCGCCGTCGGCACTCTTTGAACCGCGGGCGCGAAGCTGATCGCCAGGCTTGATTTCATCCAGAGTACCTTTTACGGCCTGGTCAAATTTCACCGAGCCCGGAGCGTAGCGGCGAACCACGGTCGCCGGCGTGGCGTGGATGGTGATCATCCGGGCGCCACCGGCTCCAGTGGAAACGGTGACGGCTTGCGCCGCTGGATCGACTGACTTTACCAGGCCGCCAGTGCCCCGTTTTTGCCAGTCTTCCCGCTCCTTCTCCTGCTTCTGGGCGATGTCGGCGCCCTTAATGGCCACCAGCATCGTCGCAGCCAGTGAGGTGTTATCCGCATTGGCAGAGCCGCGAGCCATCACCCGATCCCCGGTCGCGAGATCGCTCAGGCTGAATGGGCTGGCCCCGGCCAGCGTCTTCTGTCCTGGCTCGATGCGCAGCAGGCGGGCATTGTCCTGCACCGTAACCTGCATGGTCGCCCCGGAATCGTTCTTCACCGTAATGTTGTTGCCGCTGAGCGACTGGACGGTCCCCAGGAAGGTTGTCGGCTTGGCCGCGTCCTGTGCCGCGAGTGGGAACGATGCGGCCAATACCGCCGCGCAAAGAAGAAATCGCGAGAACCTCTGTACGCTCGCTGCTGGCATGCTTGCCTCTTACTGGGTTGGTTTTACGCCGCCGACCGGCACGCTGGCGGGATAGAGGAGACTCGTATTGGGCTGGCTGGTTTTCACTCTGATCTGCTGCAACCCGGGTTTCGACCCAGAGACGAAACTCAACTCATATTGGTTCTGAAGTTTGTGCTGAATGTCGGAGAGAAAGGGCGCGAACGATACCGGGTTGCCAAAACCCTCCGTATAGACTTTGCCCCCGGTCGCGCCGGAGACCTGGGTCAAGTAGTTCTGTCCGGTATCGGTCGCTACAAATCCGCGATCGGAGCGCCCCGCGCCCCGGTAATAAATGGAATAGACGATGATTTGGGCTCTTTGAGCATCGCGGATCGCTGCTTGCACATAAGGATCTTCGGGATCGAAGCGTCGTTCCCCGGAGTAGCGATCGACGCCGTCGGTCACCATGATCACCTCCCGACGAATGTCGCTGCTACTTCCGGGCCATTGCTTGGCCAGGGCCGAGAGGCAAAAATAAGGACTTCCGTTAATGCCAGCAGAGCCAACAGGCAGGCGCAAAGCCTGGGCTGCCTGGGCGTGGTCACTGGTGAAGTTCTGCACCAGGTTCGGTGCTCCGTTCCGCATATAGCCGACGGCCACCCGCGCGGTCGGAGGCAACGCCGTTAAGAAGTTCTTGAGATCGTTCAGTTGGAGACCCAGGTTGGCACGAGAAGCATCGTCCAGCAAAACCACCAGTTGCAGGCCCGCGCGCGGCCCGCGCAGCGGAACCCAGCCCGTCACTTGCTGAGTCTTGCGATTTTCCTGAAGCGTGATGCTCTGCTGGGGCACCTTGGTTATGTCCTCGGCTGACTTTGTAGTCACCGTAACCACGGCATGAGCGGTCGAAGTTTCCTGCGCGGTCAAGGACCGGGCACCGCTGAAAAAGGCAAAGCAAACCCCTGCCGCGAGCACCATGTTGCTGATTTTCATGAGCTTCCTAACCGCTCGCCACTGAAAGAGAAGGCCGGTCGAGCGTGCACTTAGTATGACGATACCCGGGCTTGAAAGGTTCGACGAAGGGGGAGAATACTTGTCTGCTCTGGTATCCTCAACATGAACTGTGGTGGTTCCTCGGGTTCTGCCTGCTGCTCGCGTATCTCGTTGATAGGTCTGGATGAGGGATTCTCGTCCAAATCCGAACGAGCAGTTCAGGTGCGGTCTCGTCCTGCAATCAACAGCAACAGGAGAACTGCTCTGAATGACAGAATTTAGGGTTATGCAGCCTCCAGTCGCGGTCCAATCAGGGGTCCGGGCAGAGCGCCCCCTCTGTGTCGACCTCGATGGGACCCTGGTCAAGTCTGACACATTTGTCGACTCGCTGATGGTCCTCGCTCGACGGCATCCCGGCGCATTTGTGCGCAGCCCCTTGTGGGCCCTCCAGGGAAAAGCCCATATGAAGTCTCAAGTGGCTTCCCTGGTCACTCTCGACGTTGACCATCTGCCGTATAACCGTCCTCTGCTGGATTATTTGAGAGACGAGCACGCTGCCGGCCGCAAGCTTTACCTAGCTACCGGCGCCGACCGCGTCCTGGCGCGCAAGGTGGCTGCCCACCTCGGTATTTTTGAAGACGTACTGGCCAGCGATGGCGCAGTCAACCTGACCGGGCGCAACAAGCTGCAACATCTGGAGCAGCGGTTTGCCGCCGACGGCTTCGATTACATCGGCAACGCACTGCCTGATTTGCCGCTGTTACAAGGCGCCCAGGAGGCAATGGTCGCCAACCCTGACCTTAGCCTGAGGCTGGCTCTGAAAAGCCGGAACGTCGCGGTAAGCAGAAAGTTTCAGGATCGTTCACACCTGCTGGCCGCGTTGGCGAAAGCTCTCCGGGTGCATCAATGGGCAAAGAATCTGCTGGTGTTTTTGCCTCTGCTGCTGGCCCACTCTTTCCGTCACGCTGCCTCGGTGCTGGCCGCAGTGGCTGCTTTCTTCTGCTTCAGCTTTACCGCCTCGGCCACCTACATCATCAACGACCTGCTCGATTTGGAGTCGGACCGGGTGCACCTGCATAAGCGCAAGCGCGCGTTTGCTGCCGGGAATCTCTCTGTGGCCACCGGGCTGGGAATCTCTTTTGCGTTAGCCGCCGCGGCCCTGATCACCGCCGCCTATTTGCCGCGAAAGTTCCTGGTCTACCTGCTGCTGTACTTTGTTACCACGTTGGCCTATTCCCTCTCACTCAAAAGAATCGTTCTGGTGGATGTCGTTGTCCTCTCGAGCTTGTACACCATCCGCATGTTGGCCGGCTCCGAGGCTACGCACGATCCTGTCTCACCCTGGCTGGCTGCTTTTTCGATTTTCCTTTTTCTCAGCCTGGCCATGGTCAAGCGGTTCAGCGAATTGCAGAATCTGCATAGTCGCGGCGCGACGCCTAGCAATGCCAGAGGTTATCTCCTCAGTGACATTGAACAACTGCGCAGCTTCGGCACTTCGAGCGCCTATGCCTCCATCGTGATCTTCGCGCTCTATATCAACGGCCGCGACGTGGTGGCCCTTTATCATCATCCCACCCGCATGTGGTTGATCACTCCGCTGTTGATCCTGTGGATCAGCCGTGTGTGGCTGCTAGCTTCGCGGGGCTTGCTCGATGAAGATCCGGTGGTCTTTGCGTTATCAGACCGCATGAGCCTGCTGCTTTGTTTGGGAGTAGCGGTCGTTGCCTACTCCGCGCTTTAAAGAGTCTTGGAAAGAAATCAACCTATGTCGCCTCGGCAGGACCAGCCACAGTTTGAATCCTGGGGCCGCTACCCGAAATACCCCGCGGAACTCCATCCCCTTTTCTGGAAAGAAGACTTTCCGGCAGCCAATGCGCCTGAATCGAAAATGCTGGCCGTGGGTATGGGACGCAGCTACGGCGACGTTTGCCTGCTGCAGCACGGAACCCTGCTGCAGACGCCGAACCTGGATCGCCTTATCTCGTTCGATTCCCAAACCGGCCGGCTGCGCTGCGAAGCCGGGGTGACCCTGGCGCAGATTCTCGATTTCGCCGTACCGCGAGGATGGTTTCTGCCCGTGACCCCGGGGACGAAATACGTAACTATCGGAGGAGCGATTGCCAACGACATCCATGGCAAAAACCACCACGTCGCCGGCACCTTCGGCTTGCATACCCTGTGCTTCGAACTGGTGCGCTCCGATGGCACGCATGTGGTCTGCAGCCCCACGGACAATCAAGAGTGGTATGCAGCGACCATCGGGGGACTGGGACTGACCGGCCTGATTACCTGGGCTGAGGTGCAGATGCGGCCCATTGTTTCCCGTAGCATTCGGTATCGCTCGACCAAGTTCGTCGGGCTGGATGAATTTCTTGCGCTCTCGCATGCCAGCGCACATCAGGAATATTCGGTGGCGTGGATCGATTGCGTTGCCCAGGGCCGCAACTTTGCCCGCGGGCTCTTTCTTGCGGGTGAGCATGACGAAAATCCTGGTCCTCTGACCCCTTTGGACAAGCCCAGGGTTGTGATGCCCTTTGACATGCCGGCCTTTGCTCTTAATCGGACCTCGGTAGGCGCCTTCAACACCCTCTACTATCACAAGCAGATAGGCAAGCGGCGTTCGGGACTGACAGACTACGAGCCGTTTTTTTATCCGCTGGACCGGATTCTCAAGTGGAATCGGCTTTATGGCACGCAGGGCTTGCTCCAATTCCAATGCGTTCTGCCGTTTGATAGCGGAAGCCTGGGTATGACCGAGGTCTTGAAGGCGATTACCGCATCGGGGCTGGGTTCTTTCCTGGCCGTCATCAAAGTCTTCGGAGACGCGGTCTCTCCGGGAATCATGTCCTTTCCTGTACCGGGCGTCACCCTAGCGCTGGACTTTCCTATCCGGCGGGAAGTGAGCTTTGCTCTGCTCGATAGGCTGGCGGATATCACAGCCGAATTTGGTGGCCGCATGTACCCGGCCAAAGATGCCTGCATGAGGGCCACCCACTTCCAGCAGTTCTATCCCCAGTGGCAGCAGTTTTCCGCTTATGTCGATCCGTCGTTCAGCTCCAGTTTTTGGCAGAGGGTAACCGGTCTTGGCTAAACGCGATCCCCAGGTGCCCATTGGAGTTGTGATATTAGGAGCGACCTCCAGCATCGCCATCGCGACGATGCGGCGGCTCGCGGCGCAAAACGCGCATTTCATGCTGGTGGCGCGAAACAGCGACCGTCTCACCGCCGTTGCCCAGGATCTGCACACTCGCGGTGCGTTTGCGGTGGACACCTGGGTGATGGATCTGGACGACACTGCGGCCCACGCAGAGATGCTCGCTGCCGCAGCCCAACGGCTGGGCAGGATCGATCTGGCCCTGATCTCCCACGGAGTGCTGGGCGACCAGCATGCGGCTGAAACTGATTTTCAGTTTGCCGCGGCTATCCTGCATACCAATTTCATCTCCACGGTGTCTTTGCTGACCTGGCTGGGGAATTACTTTCAGGCGCAACGCGCGGGCACGCTGGCGGTTGTTTCTTCCGTAGCCGGCGACCGGGGGCGAAAGAGCAATTATGTTTACGGCGCCTCCAAGGGGGCGCTCAATGTATTTCTTGATGGACTGCGCAACCGCATTGATCGCGATGGGGTGCAGGTATTGACCATCAAGCCTGGTTTTGTGGCCACGCCGATGACTGCGCATGTGCCGCACAACGCGCTCTTTGCTTCACCTGATCAGGTCGCTCGCGGAATCCTGAAAGCAATCGAGCGCGGCCGCGATGTGGCCTACGTGCCCGGGTTCTGGTTGTTCATCATGCTGCTCATTCGCGCCATTCCGGGTCGCGTCTTCAAGAAGATGAACCTTTAGCCCATAGGGGCTTGCCTGCAGGTCCCTCCGCTATGGTTCGCTTGGTCCAAAATAAAGCTGCAAACTCTAGGCTTTAAGTGGGTGGCCCAGGTCTCGATTTTGAGACCTGGGTTGTTCCGGCCGGTCGGGATGACAAGGGGAGGGCGGCTACTTTCCGGAAGAGTGGCGACTCGGATGGACGGAGTTAGAAGCGGCTACTCTGCAGTTCTTGCCCCCTGGGGTTACGTCTTTCCTTCACGGTTAACCCAGCGCCCTGAACTGCAGCGAGGCCGAGTTCATGCAGTAGCGCAGACCTGTCGGTGGCGGACCGTCATTGAACACGTGACCCAGGTGCCCGTCACAACGAGCGCAGGCGACAGCCGTGCGCTCACCGAAACTCCGATCTTCCGTGGTGACTATATTTTCCGGCGCAATTGGTTGCCAGAAACTGGGCCAGCCGGTCCCCGAATCAAATTTGGTTTGGGAAGAAAAAAGCGCTGTGTCACAGCAAATACAGCGGTAGACCCCTTGCTGGTGCAGATTCCAGTAGGAGCCGGTGTAGGCCATTTCCGTATCGGCCCTGCGGGCGATGTCGAAGGCGTTCGCCGAGAGTTGTTGTCTCCACTCTGCGTCGCTTTTGACTATTTTTTGCACCCGGACTTTCCCTGACAGCACGCCTGCGGCAGAGAATTCAGCGATCTCAATTTCGGGCGCTGGCCCACTCTTCAGCGTGATCGTAGACGGTGGAGGCGCAAAATGCAGGGACCAGGCAGCAATCGCCGCTGCCGCCATCCCACCGCTCAGAAGAAAGGCGCGTCGCGTCACTTTTTGCCGTGCAGCATCTTCGTTCAGGTCAGAGTCGAACATGGATTCACCCGGATATTGGACGCACCGCGCGCCGCCGGGTTACAAGTCGAGCTGCTTGGTCACCAATTCATTCAGCAGTGCAGGGTTGGCCTGTCCTTTTGACAACCGCATAACCTGCCCCACAAAAAACGCAGCTACCGTCTTCTTGCCCGCCCGGTATTGTTCCAGCTGCTTGGGATTGGCCGCAATCACTTCCTGGATCAGCTTTTCGAGCACCGCGGGATCGCTGATCTGCTGCGGCTTCTCGCGCTCATACACCACGCCAAAATCCTCGCCCTTCTCAAAAGCCGTGTCGAACAACCCTTTGAGCTGCTTGCTCGAGAGCTCGCCGGCCTCTGCCAGGTCAGCCGCCTGCACCAGCCCCTTCATGGTGATTGGAGACTGCTCCAGCTCAAGGCCTTTGGCCTTCAACCGGCCCATCAGTTCGCTCTGGATCAGATTAGCCACCCGCCGAGGACTACGCGCCTGGCGCGCCGCCACTTCGAACTGGTCAGCAAACTCGCGCGTGGCGGTGAGCGTCTGCGCATCCTGTATCGTGATGTCGTATTCAGCGATCATGCGCGTGCGGCGTGCCTCGGGTAACTCGGGCATCCGTTTGGCAAGGATCGCCCTCCACTCCCCGGAGATCAGCAGCGGCGGGAGGTCCGGCTCAGGGAAATAGCGGTAATCGTGCGCCTTCTCCTTGGATCGCATGGAGTAAGTGCGCCCCTCGCTCGCGTTCCATAGCCGCGTTTCCTGGGCCACGCGGCCGCCGCTCTCGATCAGCTCTACCTGGCGCTCGATTTCGTACTCCAGCGCGGAACGGATAAAACGAAAGCTGTTCACATTCTTGACCTCAGCTTTGGTTCCGAATTGCTCCTGCCCCCGCGGCCGGACGCTCACATTGGCATCGCAGCGCAGAGAGCCCTCTTCCATGTTGCAGTCACTTACTCCGGTGTAAAGAAGAATCTCTTTCAGACGAGTCAAATACTCATAAGCCTCGTCCGGCGTACGCAGATCGGGTTCGCTCACGATCTCAATCAGCGGCGTTCCGCACCGGTTCAAATCCACATAAGTCTTGCTCGCAGAGTCGGGGAATCCGTCGTGCATGCTCTTCCCCGCGTCTTCTTCCATGTGCAGGCGTGTAATGCCGATACGCTTGGTCACACTGTGTCCAGAAGCATCGAGCGCGGGCACATCGATCCAGCCGTGCTCCGCCAGCGGTTTATCAAACTGTGATATCTGGTAGCCCTTGGGCAAGTCCGGATAGAAATAGTTTTTGCGCGCGAACACCGAGTGCTCGCGAACTTCGCAGTTGATCGCCGTCGCGGCCAGCACCGCGAACTCCACCGCGCGCTTGTTCAGCACCGGCAAGGCACCCGGCAACCCGAGGCAAGCAGGGCAAATATGAGTATTCGGTTCGCCGCCGAATTGATTTGCGCAGCCGCAGAAAGCCTTGCTGTTGGTCAGCAACTGGACGTGAACCTCAAGCCCGATGACGGGCTCATACCGCTGCAACACTTCACTCGTAGTGGCCGTCATTACTTTCGATTCTAGCAACGCTGCGGCCCCGAACGGCAGCGTTTTGCCTAACCATTTTTTTCTTCACTAGCGAACGAGAGTAAGATTCTGAGGCAACAAGTGAGCCTGGAGAACCCCGCGAGTGATCGACATCCGTCAGGAAATAACAGCGGTCATCGAGGCCACGATCCTCGTCGTGGCCACCCTGTTTCCCATCGTTAATCCACTGGGGAGCGCAGCGATTTTCGTTAATTTAGTTGGGCCGGTGGCTCCCTCTACCCAACGCCAGCTGTCCCAGAAAATAGCCATTTATAGCTTTTTTCTACTACTCTGCTCCGTGCTCTGGGGAGTGCATGTACTTGCATTCTTCGGTATTTCCATCTATGCCGTACAGATCGGCGGAGGCCTGGTGGTCGCCGCCACCGGATGGTCTCTGCTAAACCAGAGCACCGGGCAAGCAGTACCCCAACCAACCCCGGATGACCAGATCCTTGAAAACGCCTTTTATCCTTTCACTCTACCCATCACGGTGGGGCCGGGTTCTATTTCCGTCGCCATTACCTTAGGAGCGCACTTGCCCCCGGAACTGCAAGAACATTCGCTTTTTTCCATTAGGGTTCTGATCGCTGCCATTAGCGGCATCACCTTGATCTGCGCCATCATTTACTTCTGCTACCTCTATGCCAGAAAGGCCGAGCAACTTTTGGGCCGGTCAGGAACGTCGATGGTGATGCGCCTTTCGTCCTTCATCCTACTCTGCATAGGAGTGCAAATCATCTCAACTGGTCTCAAGGCATATCTTTCCGCAATAGGTAAAATCTAGTGGTTCTTGTGTACAAATTACGGGTCCGGAAGTGTACAGGGCAGAAGCAGAGAATCAATCTTTGATTTAATGGAGATATTGAGAGTATCTGGTTTACAAAACGTTCTCCTCGCTGGGTTAGTGGTCCTGTGCGCTGGGTGCAAAACGCCTGCGAGCGAAAAGCCAAGAGGCGAAGTTGTTGCTATCCGGGCTCCGCTAGGACTTCCGCCGGTTCCTATCCCACCTGACAATCCCCCCACTGCGCAGACCATCGCCCTGGGCCGCCGGCTCTTCTACGACCCCAGGCTGTCCAAAGACAACACAGTTTCATGTGCTTCTTGCCATAACCCAAACTTTGCTTTTACTGACCACGTCCCCATTGCACGCGGGATCGGTGGTTTGCTCGGTGTGCGCAATACTCCTACTCTTTTGAATGCAGCTTATTCACCGATTCAGTTCTGGGATGGACGCGCAGCGACCCTGGAGGCGCAGTCTGCATTTCCTATCGCGGACCCACTGGAGATGAATGAGCCGCACGAGGTTTCTGTCTCCAAAATCGGAAACGATCCAGCCTACAAGGCTGAGTTTGCCCAGGCCTTCGGTCCAGGA
>Ga0302324_100020298_pt1 | contig 13002 bp, 11 predicted proteins | sample Palsa_T0_1_FD_201949 | JGI IMG/M metagenome (GOLD analysis project Ga0302324, IMG submission 201949) | Peat permafrost microbial communities from Stordalen Mire near Abisko, Sweden - Palsa_T0_1 | ecosystem: Environmental > Terrestrial > Soil > Palsa > Peat permafrost | place: Sweden: Abisko...
CGAAACGCTTCAGGACCAGAGGACGGTCGCTAATTCCAGCAAGCGCGCCCGCAGCGATGAACTGATAGTAACGAACAATATCCAGCTTCGACAGCTTCGTCTGCTTCGAAAAATACGGCTTGTGCGGATGCGTGATGCGGACTTCATGCCCGTCGACGGACAGTAACTCAGCGGCTTCGTCTTTGCTCATAACAGCCTACTTTCAACGTCCGACGCAAGTACTTCCACGCCACCCAGAGGGTTCCGGAAGCACCGAGCCAGGCTATGCCGGCGCTCAAAAGAATAAGTAAGGAGCAATGGCCGGGAAGCAACTTCCAACAAATCGCGGCGAACAAGAGGAGGCCACCGCTCCCTGAAGCCCTACCCATGGCATCTCCAACCTGAAACTGATCATCTCCGCCGCTCGAGTTCATGAGGACTCCAGGTCGTGAGACCCTGATCGAGGGAAGATCATTTCAGCGTACTTTCTGAAACATGCCGGACCGGTTAGACTGTCTTTTCCAAAAAGCCTCCTCCGGTAGTGGTCGATCCCGCCCTCGAGCAGGGGATGCCGTATCATGTTTGCGGAACCAACAATTTGACGGACCGCGCTGTGCGAACCTCAATGAGTGAGCAAGTTCGGAGAAGGACTGGAACTTTTACAGCGGAGACTGCTCGAAATGGGTTCGCTTGTGGAAAACGCGATCCAGCGCAGCATCGATGCCGTCATCAAGAGAGACCGGAACGCGGCGCAGGAAGTCCTGGACTCCGAGCAACGGATCAACTCGATCGAACTGGAGATCGACGCCCTTGCGATCGACCTGCTGGCGCTCCACCAGCCGATGGCGAGCAACCTGCGCTTTATCATCGCGGCTCTTAAAATTAATTCTAATCTGGAACGCATGGGTGACTTGTCTGTGGTCATCGCGCACAGCGCGCGAGCGTTGATTGAGTCCCCAGCTATCGAACCCATGGTTGATATCCCGTATATCGCCGGTATCGTGCAGTCCATGGTGCGGACGAGCCTCGACGCGTTTGTATCAGCCGATGTTGATTTGGCGCGCAGCGTGCTCGCCTCCGACGACGCGGTTGATAACCTGCGAACGACCTGCTTCCACCAGCTGGTCTCCTTTATGCAGAAAGATCCACAAAATATCAATCCGGCGCTGAATCTGCTGACCGTGACGCGGACCCTGGAGCGGCTGGCGGATCATTCAACGAATATTGCGGAGGACGTGTTGTTCTTTGTAAGCGGAGTCGATGTCAGGCACTCTGGAGGCGACGGAACCGCCAACCCACGATGATATGTTCGGAGTGCCTATTCCCGAATGAATAATTGAATGATGGCCATCGACAACCAACCGACCAACGCGGCGGCTGGGATGGTGAGAATCCACGCCCAAAGAATATTTGTCGCCAATCCCCAACGCACCGCCTTCAGGCGCTGAATCGACCCCACGCCGGCGATTGCTCCTGCCGTGACGTGGGTCGTTGAAACCGGCAAGTGCGCATATTCGGTGGCGAAAAGAATTGAAATTGCCGCTGCCGTTTCCGCACAGAACCCACTGCGCGGCTTCAGACGCGTGAGACGCGAGCCCATGGTGTGTACGATCCGCCAGCCTCCCGAAAGTGTGCCCAGTGCGATCGCGGAGTAAGCAGAGAAGATGACCCAGCGCGGCATTTCAAATCTATTGAGTACGCCCGAAGCGACCAGAACGCCGGTGATAATGCCGGCCGTCTTCTGAGCGTCGTTGCCGCCATGAGCGAAACTCAGCAGCGCCGACGATGCCAATTGCAGCCTTCGGAAGTAAAGATCCATCTTGAGCGGTGAAGTGGCGCGGAAAAGCCAATAGACTGCGACCATCAAGAGGTACGCAAGCGCCATGCCGATCATCGGCGCAAGGAAGATGAAGATCACGGTCTTGATCCACGCCCCCGCGACCAGTGCTTCGAAGCTGTGATCGAGGCCCCGAAGATGGGCTACGCGCGCCATGGCAGCACCGGCATATCCGCCGATCAGCGCATGCGAGGAACTGGTGGGTAACCCAAACCACCAAGTGAGAAGATCCCAGCTAATGGCTCCAATCAGACCTCCAAGGATTACGTAAGGCGTCACATAGCGAAGATCGATCATTCCGCTGCCGACGGTGGCGGCCACTCCCGTGCCCACCACGAAAACAGCCACGAAGTTAAAGGTTGCCGCCCACAGCACAGCCTGGTGCGGCGTCAGAACGCGAGTGGCGACTATCGTCGCGATGGAATTGGCGGCATCGTGAAAGCCGTTGATGAAGTCAAACGCTAACGCGACCAGCACGACGATGGCGACCAGGATCAGCGAAGCGCCCATACGTCCACCTGTCTAGCTGTTCTTAACCTGCACGCTTTGGAGCACATCCGTGACGTCTTCGCAGTAATCCGTGGTTTGCTCTAGAAACTCATAGATCTCCTTGAGCTTGATGAGCCGGATTGGGTCCTTTTCCTTCTCAAACAGTTCTTTCACGGCCGCCCGGCCCAGTTGATCCGCCGCCTCCTCCAGCCGGTTGATCTCAATGCAGTGCTCGATGAATGGCTGGTGGTGAGCCAGCGCGTCGATGGCCTTTTGCAGAATCAGACAGCAGGACTGGACAACGCGGCAAAGTTCGAGCACTGTACCGGGCATCGGCTCGACGTGGTAATCCAGCATCCGCTGTACGGAATCCTCGATCCCGTCGATGACATCATCCAGGTGGGAGGAGAGCGACTGGATGTCCTCTGGATCGATGGGGGTGATGAACGTAGAGTTCAGGCGAGTATAGGTTTCATGCAGGATGCTGTCGGCCTGCTCTTCGAGCACGTGTATCTGATGCGCCGCATTTGCCAGATGAGCGTTGCCCGCGGCCGCGCCCTCGACCAACAAGTCGGCAGCCTGACAAATGAGTTTCACTTGCTGTTGAAAGTAGTGGAAGAACTTCTCGTCACGTGGAAGCAGCGTCATGCCTGGACCATCATCTTCTCACATCGTTGATCTGTGAGATGCGGAACTGTTGCACCCGCGGCCGATGGGAGACTACCCGGCAGCCGGCAGCTTGACTCGGAAGCGACAACCTTTTTCCGGTTCGCTTTCCACCTCAATTTCACCGCGATGCGCCTCGACGACCCACTTCGTAATTGCAAGACCGAGTCCCGCACCACCGGATTCACGCCAACGGGCCTTGTCGACGCGATAGAACCGGTCAAAGATCCTTTGCCGATCCTCCAGCGGAACGCCCGGGCCGCGATCCTCAATTTCCACAATCACCTTGTCAGTGCTTCTTTGAACACGAACGGCGATGATTCCGCCGACAGGTGAGTACTTCACTGCGTTGTGGAGAAGGTTCACAAGCGCCTGCCTGAGGAACAGGCGATCGCCTCGCACTGCCGCCGACTCGTCGCCATCGACGACCAACGTCAGGGCTTTTTCTTCGACCAGCACTTCGAAAAGTAGCGCCGCCTCGCGAGCCAATTGCATCACGGGGATCCGAACCATTTCCAGTTGCAGACTCCCCGCGTCGGCGCGGGAAATGATAAGCAAGTTATCGACCAGCGACGTCAAACGATTCACTTCTTCAAGCATGCTTCCAATGATGTCGCGATATTCGGCGCGGCTGCCGTCTTTCTGGAGTCCCACTTCACCCACGCTTCGGATCGCGGCAAGCGGCGTGCGCAACTCATGTGAGGCGTCAGAAGTGAAACGCTTCAGTTGCTCGAAGGCCTGCTCCAGGCGCGCGAGCGTCCCGTTGAACACGCGTGCGAGTTGACCCAGTTCGTCGTCCGTGTTGTCGTTTGGAAGACGTTCGTGCAAGCGCTGAGGCGTGATTTCCTGCGCACGGCGCGCCATCTGCTCGATGGGGCCAAGCGCTCGCCGCACCAACCCATAGCCCGCGACGGCGGCCACGGCAAGCACAATCGGTAAAACAAACATCGACGCGATCAACATCTCCTCGATACGGGACCAGAGCGGTTCTTCGGAGTGCCCCAGGCGAATTAACAGGCGGCGTCCGTCGAGAGTATGCATCCGGCTCACCATGCGGACTCGCCTTCCGTCGCCCAGGCGTTCCGACCGCACCGAATATCCGCCGACCCCTTCGCCCGCGAAGGGTAGCCCACCGAGCTCCTGATCCCCGAGGCGTTCGTTGCGATAGAGCACCGCGCCTTCTGGCGAAAGCACTTCCACGAACCTGTCGATCACTTCCTTTGACTCTGGATGGTTGTGATAGTCCTCGTGCATCCGCAATTCGCCTTGCGGAGCGAAGTACATCAAACCCTCCACGGTTTCGATTTCCTGGATCGCAAAATGATCCAGCTGGCTCCGTAATTGCCAGAAGAGGAGGGCGAAGGTGCCTCCCCAGGCAAGTATCAACAGCCCGGCTAGCACACCCATGAACCATAACGTCAGACGCGCACGCAGGTGCGTCGGCCGCAGGTTCACGACTGTTCTTCTCGCAAAATGAATCCTACGCCGCGCACGGTCTGCAGAAGCTTTTTTTCGAACTGGCCGTCGATCTTGCGCCGGAGACGCACGATTTGTGCATCGATTACGTTGTCGAGAGGAGTTTGGCGCGCTACCTCCTTCCAGATCTCGCGGGCAAGCATCTCTCGCGATACCACCCGGTCGCGGTTGACGAGCAGATAGCAGAGCAGATCAAACTCGCGGGCGGTCAGTTCCAGCGACTCTCCTCCTCGCGTAACGGATCGCAGTGCGACGTTCACTTCCAGGTCCGCGACTCTCAGGCGCGGAGCCGCATCGGTTTTGCCGCGGCGCAAAAGCGCGCGCATGCGGGCCAACAGCTCAGGGAACGCGAACGGCTTCACGAGATAATCGTCGGCGCCGATATCCAGACCGCGCACCCGGTCCTCCAAGGTGTCTTTGGACGTCAGCAGAAGCACGGGCGTAGTCATGCCTCGCTGGCGAAGCGCGGCGAGAATCTCGAAGCCGTCGCGCCCGGGCAGCATGACATCGAGAATCATCATGTCAAAGGGACCCGCCTGTGCCAGATAGAAGCCTTCTTCCCCCGTGTGCGCGACGCTGACGGCGTAGTCGTCCGCCTCCAGGCCCTCCCGCAGAGCCTTCGCCATCTTTTGTTCGTCCTCGACCACGAGGATATGCACGTTCCCTTTATAGGTGTGAAACAGGCTGTTGCGCAACTGACAAGATTCTGACAGTTTCCTGACCGGAGCGTTTGAAAAGTATCAGGTATTCTTCAGGCGCAAAAGACAAGATTGGATGTTAAAAACATGATGCGAGATCAATGCTTGCATCTGGGTTGGCGAAGAAAGTCACGATTCACCTGAACGAGGACACCAGTGCGCGCCACGACTTTCTCTACAACGAGATCTTTTCTTTCCTCCGCGAACAGGGTGTGGCCGGCGCAACCATGCTGCGGCCGCAGGCCGGCTTTGGGTCCCACCACCGCGTCCACTCCACGGATGGAGATACGGCCGAGCGGGAACATCTGCCGGTCCGCATCGAATTTATTGAGAGTAAGGAGGCGGCCGAAGCGCTTCTTCCGGCGCTTTGCGCATTGATTACCGACGGATTGATTGAGGTTCAGGACACCACCATCCTTAAAGCCGTGTCCCGGGAAGAGCGCACTTGAAATGCGCTACGCTTTCGCGCTCTCTCTGACCGGTGTTTGCTTCGTGGCACTCGCGCAGCCTTCTCGTCAACCCAAAAAGCTGACGCTTGCCGAGGCGGAAGCAATGGCCCTTAACAACCATCCCCGCGCCGGTTCCGCGGCTCTGATCGCGCAAGCGGCAAAGTTCGGCGTCAGCGAAGCGCGCGCGCCGCTATATCCACAGCTTTCCGGTATGGTCACCGGCGTTGCGGCGGAGCACGGCTCCACGCTTGCCGCGGGGTCGGTCCAGACCTCCAGTCTGTACAGCAGGGTTGCCGCCGGCGTAGCAGTTACGCAATTAATCACGGATTTCGGCCGCACCGGCAGTTTAGTGGCTTCCGCGAAGGCGCGCGCCGTGGCGCAGGACCAAAACGCGGCCAATGTGCGCGCCGCCGTACGCATCGTGGTCGATCAGGCATACTATCAAGCCCTCGCCGCAGACGCAGTCTTGAAAGTTGCGCAGGCGGTCTCGGCAAACCGGCAACTGCTGCTGCGGCAAGTACGCGCACTTGCGCAGAGCGCGCTCAAATCGACGCTCGATGTCAGCTTCGCCGAGGTCGCGGCATCAGAAGCCGAGTTGGGTTTAGTCCACGCCGAAAACGACGCCCGTGCGGCAGAGGCACACCTGTCGGCGGCGGTGGGATCGGAACAAACCGAAGTGTTCGAGCTGACCGACGAGCCCTTGCCTACGGCCCTCGATCCCGATCCGGAGGTGCTGCGGGTGCAGGCGTTAAAGCAACGACCGGACCTGGCCGCGCTTCAGGCGAATCGAGACGCCGCGCAACATTTCGCGCAAGCGGAAAAGGATCTGAGCAGGCCGGCCATCGGTTTGGTGGGGGTCGCCGGTGCACTCCCTGATACCGATCCCCGGCTCAAAAGCACGTACAGCGCCGCGGGGTTTAGCGTCAACATTCCGATTCTAAATGGAAAGCTATATGCGGCGCGGCGCACGGAGGCCGAACTGCGCGCGCAGGCTGCTGAAAAGGACGTACAGGATCTCGCCGTTCAGGTCTCTGAGCAGGTGCGCCTCGCGTGGCTGGAGGCGAACACGGCATTCCGAAGGCTCGACGTGACGGCGCGCCTGGTAACGGAAGCGCAGCAGGCTTTACGACTGGCGCACGCGCGCTACGAGATCGGCCTGGGCAGCATTGTCGAGGTGAATCAGGCGCAGTTAAGTGAGGTCTCTGCCGAGATCGCGGCCGCCAGCGCCAAGTATGACTATCTCAGCCGGCGCGCCGCGCTGGCCTTCGTGACAGGAGCTTTGCGATGAGAGTGCTGTTGGCCGTGCCCATGCTAATCCTGCTGACCTCGTGCTCTCACACCGAAGCCACAAGCGACAAGGCGACAGCCGCTGCACAAGATTCGCCGCCCCTTGTACCCACCGCGAAAGTGGCGCGTATCGACTTAGTCAACGACCTGGTGCTGACCGCCGAGTTCGAGCCGTTCCAACAAGTGGACCTCATGGCGAAAGTTTCAGGCTACGTTCGCTCGATCGGCGTAGACATTGGAGATCGCGTGCACACGGGACAAGTCCTCGCGACGCTTGAAATCCCCGAAATGGAAGACGACCTCACCAGGGCGGCAGCTTCCATCGATCAGGCGCAGGCCGAAATCACGACCGCCTCCGACGAACTTCGGCGGGCCGAGGCTGCGCACGATATAGCGCACCTCTCCTATAGCCGCATCGCCGATGTGTTAAAGCGTGAGCCGGGTCTGGTGCCGCAGCAGGAGGTCGACGAAGCGCATTCGCGCGACCTGGTAGCGGAAGCGCAAGTCGCCGCCGCGAAATCGAGCCTGAAGACCGCCGAACAGCACGCCCGCGTCTCCCGCGCTGACCAGGGCCGCGTCGAGACCCTTCACAAATACATGACGATCGCGGCTCCGTTTGAAGGAGTCGTCACGAAACGCTACGCCAATGTCGGCGCCATGATCCAGGCCGGCACCTCTTCGCAGGCGATGCCTGTGGTGCAGCTTTCGCAGAATAATTTGCTGCGCTTGATCCTGCCCGTCCCGGAGTCCTCGGTGGGCCGCGTGCGCGTGGGCGAGACGGTCGATGTGCGCGTACGATCGCTTGGCCGCGTGTTCCCCGGGCGTGTCGCGAGGCTTGCCGGAAAAGTACAGCCCTCGACGCGAACGATGGATACCGAGGTCGACGTTCAGAACCCCAGTCTCACTTTAATTCCGGGGATGTACGCCGAAGTGAATCTGCACATCGCGGAGAGCCGCGGCGCGCTCACCGTGCCGCTCGACGCGGTAGATCGCAGCACTGCGGCCGCCCGCGTATATGTGGTCGTCCCGCCAGGGGTAATTCATATTGTCCCGGTGACGCTTGGCCTCGAAACCGCTCAAAACGTCGAAATCCTCTCCGGATTGAAGGAGCAGGACATCGTCGTCGCTGGCCGCCACGCTGGGCTCCGGGACGGCCAAGCGGTGCTGGTGAAATAGACATGTCACGCTTTGCTATCCGCACTCCCTATCTCATCGTTGTCCTCTGCCTTCTGATAACCATCGTCGGAATCGTGAGCCTGATGCGTATGCCGGTAGATCTTTTCCCGGCGATGAACATCCCCGTGGTCGCCGTTGCTACGTTCTATTCGGGCATGCCGCCGGAGCAGGTGGAAGGCAATATCACCTACCACCTGGAACGCTTCTTCACACTCGCCAGCGGCATCGATCACATGGAATCGCGATCGCTCGCCGGAGTGAGCATCATCAAGGTGTATTTCCAGCCGGGAACGAATCCGGATTCCGCCGTCACCACCATCGCGAGTCTTGCTATGGCGGAGATCAGCCATCTTCCACCCGGCACTCTCCCGCCGTTCGTTCTCAAGATGGACGCCTCCAGCTTGCCGGTCTGTCTCGTTACATTGAAGGGCAACGACCTCAGCGAGACACAGCTCAAGGATCTCGCGCAGAACGTGGTTCGTAATCAGCTCGCAGGCGTCCCCGGAGCGGCGGTGCCGCAACCGTTTGGCGGACGGTGGCGGGAGATCATGCTCTACGCCGATCCATATAAGCTCGAAGCGCGGCAAATGAGTCTCATGGACGTCGTCCGCGCTATGAACGACTCGAACCTGATTCTTCCCGCGGGCGACGTGCAAATCGGCAGATACGACTACAACATCTACGCCAATAGCCAAGTGAGTAAGGTCGCCGACATCAACAATGTGCCGGTCAAACTTACGGGCGACAATCCGGTGCGCGTCTCCGATATCGGTGTTGCGAAAGATGCCTACGCCCTGCAATACAACGCCGTGCGCGTAGATGGACAGCGCTCGGTTTACCTGCCGGTGCTGAAGCAGGGCGGCGATTCGAACACCATTGCGGTCGTGGACGGGGTGCGCGAAAGGCTGAAAAAGCTGTTCGACGTTCCATCGTCGCTGGAGAATCACGTCGTCTTCGATCAATCGCAGTTCGTGAAGACCGCGATTCAGACCTTGCTGCACGAGGGCGCCATCGGTTTGTTCCTTACCTCGCTGATGATTCTGGTGTTTCTCGGCAGCATGCGCGCCACTGTGGCGGTACTTTTTTCCATTCCGATTTCGGTGCTCGCAACCATGATCGCCTTACAGCTGGGCGGGAGCTCCGTGAACACCATGGTGCTCGGCGGATTGGCCCTGGCCCTCTCGCGCCTGATTGACAACTCCGTCGTCGTACTTGAAAACATCTATCGTCATCTCGAATTGGGCGACCCTCCGGTGGTCGCGGCGGAAAAAGGCGGCCGCGAGGTGGCGCTCCCGGTGCTGGCCGCGACTCTGACCACGGTGGTGGTGTTCTTTCCCGTCACCCTGTTGTTTGGCGTAAGCAAGTTTCTGTTTTCTTCGCTGGCGCTGGCCGTGGTTCTATCGCTATTTGCGTCTTACGCCGTCGCCATGACGGTGGTGCCGCTGTTCTGCGCAAACTTTCTAAAACATACCGGTCACGATGCATCCGCCAAACGCAGCCTGGGACAGAAATTCAACAGCGGATTCAATCGCGGATTCGAAAGGCTTTTAGACGGCTACGACACGCTGGTCGCGGCGACGCTGCGGCGTCCGGCGCTGTTCCTCGCTTTGTTTGCGGTTGGCTTCGGAGCCAGTCTGCTTCTTTTCCCGCGTCTCCAGCTAGCGTTTTTTCCGCGTACCGATGCCGGCCAGTTCGTAATCAACGTGAAAGCTCCTTCCGGCACCAGGCTGGTCGAGACGGAGAAGGAGATTGCGCAGCTTGAACAACTTATCCGCACCGTGATTCCGGAGAGCGACCTGGGCATGATCGTGTCGAATATCGGCGTCGATCCCGGCTTTTCCGCCATCTACACGTCTAATTCCGCCATGCACACGGCCTTCGTACAGGTGGGGCTCAAGGAAGGCCACCAGGTCGATAGCTATGAGTACATGTCGCGCGTGAAGGCGCGCATGCAGAAGGAATTGCCGGACCTGGCGGCGTATTTCTCCTCGGGCAGCCTGATCGACGCGGTGTTGAATCTCGGCTTGGCCGCGCCTATCGATGTTCAGATTGCCGGGACCAATCAACAGGTAAGCTATCAGACCACGCTCGATCTCGCGCGGCAGATACGGCAGATCGGGGGGGTGGCGGATGCCTACATTCCGCAGGATCTCGATTATCCCGCTCTCAAGCTTGATATCGACCGGACGCGCGCGGGCGAGCTAGGGCTGACGGAGAAAGAGGTCGTCGAGAACGTCATCACTGCTCTGACTTCGAATCAGATGGTGGCGCCGAACATTTGGATCGATCCAAAAAACAACAATAACTACTTTCTGAACGTCCAATATCCCGAGCATCAGATCGAGAGCTTGCTCGACCTGCTCGCGATCCCCTTGCACGGTGCGGGCTTGAAGCAGCCCACCCGGCTTGATATGGTGAGCAAGATTACGCGCTTCGAAGCACCCACTGAGGTCGATCATTACCAGATTCGCCGCGTCCTCGACATCTACATACGGCCGCTGACCGAGGATTTGGGCACGCTCTCCAAGCAGATCGACGCCCTGCTGGCGCGCACTAAACTTCCGGCGGGCGTGGACGTATCGATGCGAGGAATGGTGGAAGGAATGCGTTCGTCGTTCCGCAGTTTCACGCTTGGTTTGTCTCTTTCTCTAGTACTGCTTTACCTGATCATGGTCGCGCAGTTCCGGTCTTTCATCGATCCGTTCATCATCATGCTGGCGTTTCCGCCCGCGCTTTCGGGTGTGATTCTCACCCTTTGGCTCACGGGGACCACTCTAAACGTCATGTCGCTGATGGGCATCGTGATGCTGGCAGGCGTGGCCATGTCGGATAGCATTTTGATCGTCGAGTTTGCCCATCATCTGCTGCGCGAAGGGATGGCTCCGCTGGCGGCGGTGGCCATGGCCGGACGGGTTCGATTGCGGCCCATCCTGATGACATCGTTCGCCACCATCCTCGGCCTGCTGCCGATGGCCCTGAAACTGGGCGAGGGAAGTGAGGCCTATGCTCCGCTCGCGCGCGCCCTGATCGGCGGTCTCACGGTTTCCATGCTCTTCACCATTTTCATTGTTCCGGCGGGCTTTTGTCTTGCCTACGCAAAACGAGATCCATCATCCGACCCAAACACGAAATAAAAGAGAGGTTCCTACATGCGACTAGTAACGTTCATCTGCCTGGCGGCAATTATTCCCGTGTCAGCTAAGGATAAAAAACCTAAGAATCCCCCGCCGCAGGATTCCATCGAAGTCGTCGCGCACATTCCGCTCACCAACGGGCCGGTGCGGCGATTTCTGACCACGGACCATTACAGCAGTCACTACCTTTATGCCGAGCACGATGCCAGCGCCAGCGTGACACTGATAGATATGACGAAGGCAAATCAACCGACCATACTAGCAGAGATAGCTTGTCCGCTAGTTGCTGGATCGGGTAGTCTGGTGCTGGTTTCAGGCACGACCGCATTAATGACCAGCGATGGCTTGGCTCCGATCGCGTCGCCGCAGACCATTCGCATCCTTGACCTCTCTGACCCTCAGCACCCAAAGGTTGCCCGTGAGTTCACCGGAGTGACAGCGATCAGTCGCGCGGACGGCGGGTTCATTTATCTGGCCAACTCAGAGGGGATCTGGATATTACACCAAAACCGAGTGTTAGACCCCAAGCTCGCTAACGCTCCGCTGGCACCGTAACAAGAAAAAGTCTCTGCACGCTCGGGTGTATTCGATGTGGCGCAGCAAAGTTTCAAACTGCGCAGGCCGCCTATCACTTCCCGAGGTTCAATCCCTCGACCCCGAGCTTTCCGTCTTCGGCGCGAAAAGACTCCCGGATGTTGTATCCCGCTCTCTCGCGCAACGTCGGTTCTCCATGGAAACGGTTCTGCTCTTCGCCCTCATGGCGTTGTTGCTCGCGGCATCGGCGCTTATCGAACAATTTCGTATATTGTCAGCGGGCGCCCACGAGACATCGGGGTTAAACCGTCCAAGCTCGATCGGTCACGCTTCAGATGCCTCTGCGGATATTGTTTCGTCGTTCAACCGCCAAGCCGAGAGATAGACGGATCCTTTCCACACAGAGTCGACGTTGATCTCGGCGCCTCTTTTACCCTGCCCGATTCTATCGTCGATCTGACCGGCAATCCTCGCATGCTATCCGACATTTCCCCACCACGACCGGGTTTAAGTCGGGCGCTGATGAAGCCGCTGATTCCGTTCTTCAAAAAGGACAGAGCCGGAGCCCCAATCCCGATCGCCGTTACGGGCGGTCCCGGCCCGGTGCACGCTTCGCCTCCAATTTGCAGATTCTTGTTTTGTCATCAGCCCCGGCGGCGGGCGTATGGATTTCTCCGTGGCCTGTAAAGTTGGTTCAGAAGAAAGCCGGGTCATGATTGAGAACTCACGGATACCTCTCACCTCTATCCATCGCATCGAAGCGGATGGAATCAACGTTTTTTACCGCCAGGCGGGACCTAGGAACGCCCCTGTCGTCCTGCTGATGCATGGGTTCCCGACATCCTCATTCCAGTACAGAGAACTGATTCCTCGTTTGGCGGACCATTACCGCGTCATTGCGCCCGATCTTCCTGGCTTCGGCTTCACGATTGTTCCAGAGGAGCGCCGATATAAATATACTTTCGATTCGCTCGCAAAGACGATGTTGGCGTTTACCGATGTTCTGAATCTTACAAAATATGCCATGTACATTTTCGATTACGGGGCGCCCACTGGTTTGCGCCTGGCGATGGAGCGTCCGGAGCGAGTGACGGCGATCGTATCACAAAATGGCAACGCCTATGAAGAGGGCCTCGGCGACGCCTGGCAGCCGATCCAACGCTATTGGCGTGAACCCACCCAGGAGCATCGGAATGCCATTCGCGCCGGGCTGAACCTGGAAGGACTACGCCATGAATACTCGGTCGGAATCCCAGACCCGACTCTCGTCAAACCTG
>Ga0302324_100020300_pt1 | contig 13001 bp, 4 predicted proteins | sample Palsa_T0_1_FD_201949 | JGI IMG/M metagenome (GOLD analysis project Ga0302324, IMG submission 201949) | Peat permafrost microbial communities from Stordalen Mire near Abisko, Sweden - Palsa_T0_1 | ecosystem: Environmental > Terrestrial > Soil > Palsa > Peat permafrost | place: Sweden: Abisko...
CTTCGCGGCTTATCACCTTGACTATCTCCGTGACCCGGCTTCCTATAAGCACCTGATGGAGACAACGTACGGCCCTGCGGCGCCTGTAACCGGCAGAGTATGGGAGACCGATGAGGTCGTGCGGTTCCCGCTCTTTGAAGAGGTTACTCGGTGCGCTTTAGGAATCATCACTCATTCGGAGTTTTTCAAGCAGCGTGTCGAGGCATGTTTCGCGGGGCCTGTTGTCCGAATTCCTCTGGCTTACGATGCAGGGACAAATCGACCTGAGATCTCTCGACAGCAGCTAGGCGTGAAGGATGATCAGATATTGATCGTAACGATCGGACATGTAAATCCTAATAAACAGATCGAGAGGGTGATTGATGCAATCTCGCGGCTTGGCGCCGCTTCTCCCCCGATAGTTTATGCGATTCTGGGTCCGGCATTGCCGGACTACGAACGGAAACTAAAGGCCGCGGCAAAGGCGAGGGGCCTCACGGATAGCATACGCTTCCTTGGTCAAGTCCCGGATGAGCTGCTTAGCGGCTATCTTTCAGCGGCCGATATCTGTATCAACCTACGGTTCCCGGCGATGGAGGGTGCTTCCGCATCGGTGATCGAGGAGATGCTTTTCGGTAAGCCTGTCATCGTGACGAACACTGGTTTTTTTGCCGAACTCCCGGATGACTGCGTGGTCAAGGTTCGGGCGGATCGTGACGCCGATCTCACGTCCGCATTGAAGGAGCTGGTAGATGACGAATCTGCGCGGAAGCGCATAGGTGCATTGGCGCAGGTATTTGCGGAGAACGAATTTCACGCCGACAAATATGCGAGCAAGTTCATGGACTTTTTGTGGGACGTCCGTAGCGCTAGGCCATTACTCGCCCTGGCAGATCGGGTGGGGGTTGAGTTGGCCCGCATCGGCGTGGCGCGGAACGCGCAGGTGGTTGACTCCTTTGCCCAAGAGCTCCTGCGCACTTTCGTCCGTGCTGCGCCGGCCAGTGATCTCACGAAACCGCCGGGTGAAAAATAGACCAAGCGGGGCACGAGTTATTTCTGGTTTGGGAACTCCTCAGAGGGCACAATCCAACTTCCGCGGTGCTGCAAGCCTGTATTCGAGCCCGAGGCGTCTTCAACGTAAGCGTAGATGTTCTTCTTCCCGGCGAAAGATCGCTTAAACTGGAGACCCACCTGTACCTTGGCGGTATTCGCATCCACTTGAACGGAAGATTTTGCGCCGTCCAGACTGCATTGGGAATTCTCGATCACCCCGGGATGCCCGACAGGAAGTGACGTGGTTTCGGACCCTCCATCCTTCACTAGCGCGAAAGAGTTCGTAGCGCGGTCATAATAGACATAACAGGCGTTTCGGCCGTCGACAACGGAGTTAAGGAGAATCCGCAATTCACGGGCCGGCGATCCTGCTCCGCTTGAATACGTGATCGTGAAAACAGCATCGGCGCCCCGGCCTCCTGGCGGGTTGACTGTCACCGCGACATCTCCAAGCTGTCGTCCACCCTCCGCCACTTTCGAGCCGGCACATGCCACCATGAGCAACATTGCGCCCAACACCAGGAATGGACTTGAATGTCCGCGAGTTATATTCATGCTCTTCTCATTTTATGTGGGTTCCGGTTTTCGACTTGGTTCAGCCCGGGGTCTTCAAGGCACCGTCACCGATCCCACCGCCTGCCAGCCTGAGTTCCCGGTGCTATTGTTGCGCGCCGCGACAAAAAACACCTGATTGCCTGTGAAGCTGGAACTAAATGCAATCGCGAGATTCAGAGTTAGCGTATTGCCGCTGGCAGTTACCGAACTCCCCGACCCGTTGATCGTACACTGGCTGTTTTGCAAGATGCTGCTCGACGGCAGTGCCATGGGCGATCCACTCGCGTACCCGCCATCACCGGCATCATCCACCAGATACAATTCACCCGACGTAGCGCCAGTGGGAGCGAACGCCACATAACACGCCGCAATCCCATCTAAGGAATTGTTGATGAGCACATCCACCACCGCTAAGTCTGCGTAACCATTCGTATCGGTGAATTTGAAGGTGTAGGTCTCGCCTGTTGAGGTGCTTCGCGCAGGAGTGATTCCCGCCACCGCGGGACCTGTCGGCGCTGCTGCCGGCACATCCCACGTCCCCATCGGCTGCCAGCCCGAATTCTGGGAGTTGCCGCGAGCCGCTGTATAGAAGATTTTGTTTCCGCCAAAGGCCGATGCGAACGTGATGGCCAGAGTCAGCGTCAATGTGTTGCCGCTGGCCGAAACCGTGCTGCCGGTCCCGGTGATCATACACTGGCTGTTTTGCAAGGTGCTGCTCGACGGCAGCGCCATGGGCGATCCGCTCACATAACCGCCGTCACCAGCATCGTCCACCAGATACAGATAGCCTGAGGAGGCCCCGGTAGGAGCAACGGCCACATAGCAGGCGCCAATCCCGTCCAGGGAATTGTTGATCAGCACATCCAGCACCGCCAGATCCGCGTAACCGTTTGGATCTTCGAACGTGAATGTAAAAGTCTGGGTTGTCGCGCTCCCTGCGCCCGGATTTACGCTGACCGGCGAGACCATGGCCTGAGTCACCGTAAAAGTCTGTGTGACCGTCGCGGCCGCCGTGTAGTTCGCATTACCGGTCTGGCTGGAAGTAATCGAGCAAGTTCCGGTCGCAACGAGAGTGACAACGTTTCCGGCAACCGTGCAGACACTGGTTGTGTTCGACGCGAAGGCGACGGTGAGACCCGAGGTGGATGTCGCGTTGATAGAAAAAGGCGTCACCCCCAACATGACGTTGCCCATTGCCCCAAAAGTTATCGCCTGCGCTGCCTTGCTGACCATGAAACTACGAGTTACGGAGGGGGCAGCCGAATAAGTTGAGTTTCCCGGTTGACTCGCGGTAATCGAGCATATGCCGGCCGCAATGACTGTCACAGTGCTTCCGGATATCGTACAAACCGCGGTGGTTGTCGAAGCAAAACTCACTGCCAGTCCGGAGCTCGCCGTCGCTGTGATGGAAAATGGCGCAACTCCAAAGGTGACATTCCCGAGCGAACCAAAGGTAATCGTTTGAGGAGTGCTCGAGTCGTAGCCAAGCGCGTTGAGCACCGTTATTTCCGGCCCCGATCCGACAGGGACGGCCTGATCGTCGCAGATGATCGCGTCCTGAACATGTGGATTGGCGGCGGGGCAGCCAGTATTGCCATAGACCCAGTCGTTGCGGTCGAGGTCGCTATCTCCCTCGGCGCTGTAGGCCTGGTTGAACTGAGCCACGTTGGTGTTGCCACCATCGTTTGAGAAGTAGACAAAAGCACTCGGGTTGGTGGTAATGGCGCGTGTGCCCGCCGCGCTGTAACGGAAATAGTCCTCGGCCACGTAGTTGCCCGATGGGATCGGGGCGTTGTTGGCCAGTCCCGTAAGCGCCGAGTCGATACCCAGGCCCTCATCCAGTTCGTGCGCCGCAACATCCTTGAAATCTGCGGCACCCGAAGCCGCAACTCCGTTGTACTCGAAATCAAAGGAGTTGCTGAAAGTCAGAGTGCTGTCGACGGACGTGTTAGCGGTAAAGCCCAGCGCCCTCGCGTTAGCGGTGTTCAAGAAAACGGTGCCATTCCCAATCGGGTCGCTTTCCGGGAGGCTGGCAGCTGCGGCTACTGCGTAGGTGTTACCGGGATTGGCGTTCGCATTGGCCATCATTGCCGCGCGCCATGCACTGTAAGAAACACTTATCTGCTCGGTCGAACTTTCGCCCAGGCCGGTCTGGCCGAAGGCGACGTCGATGTTCACGGTAATATTCGTCGTGAAAACGCTTTCGTAGGTGCTGACCAGGCTTTCGAAGGCAGCTTTCGCGGCGGCCGGCACGCTGGTGTCATAGGTTACATTGAGTTGGAAACCTCCACCTGTTGCGTGACTTCGCAGCGGGATAATGGCAGGAGCTTCGGTTTCGTTGCCGGACTCGCTTTGGGTACTTGGCGGGACTCTACGGATCTCGGAGACGCCAGAGTCCGCGATGTAAAGGTTGCCGGCGGTATCCAGAGCGAGGGCGCAAGGATATGTATGCAGATCTTTCCGATAAACTAGGCTGCCATTCCAGATGGTGCTGATCGTGCCAGTGGCCACCGTCACTTTGCGAATACGGTAGTTACCGGAATCCGCTATGTAGAGGTTGCCCGCGGTGTCCACCGCCACGCTGAGCGGGTTATTGAGTTCGGCACTGGTCGCCAGGCCTCCATCGCCCGCAGAACCGGCGATGCCACTCCCCGCCACCGTTGTGATGATGCCCGTCGCCGCGGACACCATGCGAACGCGGTTGTTGAAATTGTCGGCAATATAGAGGTTGCCCAACGTATCCGTCACTAATCCTCCGAGCGAGCTGAATTGGGCGAGAGTCGCGGGGCCTCCATCACCCGAAGATCCCTCGGATCCATTCCCGGCCACGGTTGTGACGATTCCAGTTATCGCCGCTACCCGGCGGATGCGATAGTTGCCGTCTCGTGTCCCATCCGCTATGTAGAGGTTGCCCAGGGTATCCACAGCCACGCCTGTGGGGCCGTCGAGTTGCGCGCTGGTGGCGCGGCCTCCATCACCCGAATGGCCTCGCGATCCGTCCCCGGCCACCGTCGTAATGACGCCCGTGGCCACCGCCACTTTGCGAATCCGGTTGTTGACGGCATCCGCAATATACAGATCGCCGGCAGTGTCCACCGCCACGCTACGAGCATTGACGCCTGTGGAGATGGCTGGGCCGCCGTCGCCCAAATACCGCCAGTCCCGTCTTATCCCCGCCACGCGCTCCCAAATTCCGGAAGGATCAAACTTGAAAGCGCCGTCACTGACTGCGACGTACACATTGCCCTGGGCGTCCGTGGCCAGCACGCCCGGACCATAGATATGGCGTGACTCGTTTGCCTCCTGCGAATCCCGGACTCCCGGCACTGTCGATCGCACTGTTCCAAGCGCCGCTCGACCGGTCATAGTCTGGGAGAACAGAGAACTCGCAGTGATCGCAATCGTCAGCAAAGAAAGCGCACATGCCACCCGTCGATTTTGACCGGGGATATCCTTCAGGATTGGCCTCGATTATTCAACGGCATGGAGAGAGTCGTCAAGGCTCATTATAGTACTCGAAGTGCTTCCCTCTTAATGGCATACATACCGTAATCGACCCTGCCAATATTGCGTAGCTCATGAGTGCGAATCTCTTACTCCCGTATACCACCCTGCCTGTATACGACGCAGGGATCTGTAAGTATAAGTATCTTATAATCAACCAAATGAGACGCTAGATCTGTGGCGTAGGCACTTCCGCCTGCCAACCGGCTTTCTAGCCGGCGCGCTGTGCGGACCACCGGACGCCCGTTTTTCACCGGCGACACACAGGGCAGAACCCCAGTCGGCTGGGCGAAAGCAGTTGGCCTTGAGAATCGCGTTGCTCCACTTAGTCACCCAGGAGCCAAAATTCTATGTATGCTAGGCGTATGCATTTATGGACGCGACTCGCTCTAGGGGTGTTACTGACGCGTTCAATTGGGCTTTGCCAAGTAATTACTACTGAAGTCGGCACCGACCCGCCGGGAATCGGCCCATCCCAGGCCGCGACCGCCACGCCGCTCGGTCAAGTCTTCGCCACGGCTTCCGACAAGACTGGAAATATCTATATTGCCGATTACGACGGTAATCAGGTGTTCAAAGTGACGCCGGATGGAACTTTGACCTTGGTCGCGGGCAACGGATTTTCGGGCTTTTCCGGGGACGGTGGTCCGGCAGTCAACGCAAGCCTCAAATCACCCAAAGGAGTCGCCGTAGCGTCGGACGGCGCCATTTACATCGGCGACACCGGCAACGATCGCATCCGCAAAGTTGCGACCGACGGCACCATCACTACCTTCGCGGGCAACGGGTCCGAAGTGTTTTCCGGCGATGGTGGGCTGGCGACAAATGCTTCGCTGTTTGGCCCCAATGGAATGGCCTTCGATGCCGCGGGGAACCTGTTCATTGCCGATACGCGGCACAGCCGCATTCGCAAAATATCTCTGGGCGGCGTCATCACTACCGTTGCTGGCAATGGCCAGGAGACGTACAACGGCGAAGGTAGCGCATTGTCTTTTGCCCTGAACGATCCCGTTTCCGTCGCGTTCGACGCCTCCGGTAATCTCTACATTGCAGATACGCTCAACTGCCGCATCCGAGAGGTGACCAACGGCATCATCTCAACGTTTGCCGGAGTGGGCCAACCCGGATACCTCGATGGTCCTGCTTCCAGTGCCGTGTTCAGCTTCCCGAAGGGAATGGCATTCGACAGCCACGGTAGTCTCTTCATCGCAGATCCTGGAAACAACCTCATCCGGAAAATTGCATCGAACGTGGTCTCTACCGTGGCAGGAAATGGCGCTCTCGCCTTCGCTGGGGACGGGGGCAACGCGCTCGCGTCAAGCTTGGCCGGTCCCTCGTCTGTTGCGCTCGATGCCGCCGGCGATCTGTTTATCGCCGACACTACCAACGGCCGAATCCGTCTGGTTAGCGCCTCGACGAACAACATCTCAACCTTCGCCGGCAATGGCCTGTTCCGTCTTTCGGCCAACGGCGTTCCCGCACTGAGCAGTTTCCTCTCGAATCCTCAGGATGTTAAGGTCGGACCTGACGGTTTGCTCTACATCGCGGACGCCCAGAACAACCGCATCCTTAGATTGAATGCGGACAACACCGTCGTTACGGTGGCTGGGACCGGACATTACGGATTCTCCGGCGACGGCCACGCCGCAACCAGCGCCACCTTGCACTTTCCGCGTCACGTCGCGTTCGACTCCAGCGGCAATATGTTCATTGCCGACACGTCGAATCTTCGCATCCGCCGGGTTACGCCGCAGGGAATCATCTCCACCATCGCGGGAAACGGTCAGCCAGGCTACTCAGGCGACAACGGACCTGCCCTTAACGCCACGCTAAACTATCCGACCGATATGGCCAGTGATAGCGTTGGCAACATCTACATCGCCGATCAGCTGAATAGCGTAATCCGAGTGGTCAAAAACGGGATAATCTCCACCTTCGCAGGCAATGGCATAGCGGCTTACGGTGCAGATGAGATCCCGGCAATCAATTCTTCTCTCGCCGAAGCTTACGGAATTTTCATCGATAGTACGGATGTCGTCTATATCGCGGACACTTACAACCACCGTATTCGCAACGTGACGAAAGACGGAATTATCCATCTGGTAGCCGGGACGGGCGTAGTCGGATACGCGGGCGATGGGGGTTTAGCTGTCAACGCAGAGTTTAATTCTCCTACGGGAGTTGCAATCGATGGAGACGGAAACCTTTTCATATCCGATTCCGGCAACAACGTCATTCGCGTCGTACACACCGATCAGACTATCGGGACTGTTGCGGGCAACGGAAACCCGGGCTACACAGGGGATGGCGGCGCCGCGACTGCTGCCACGCTTAACCAGCCGCTTTCCATGACACCCGATGGGCAAGGGGGTCTGCATATCGCAGACTCGCTCAACAATCGAGTCCGCCATGTGCTTGCCGCCCGCCCTTCGTTCGATGCGACGCCAGGTTCGATCAAATTCGCAGCGCTGGCGGGTGGAGCCGTTACGGCTCCCCAAGGCATCCAGATATCTTCCCCGGTCACCGGACTTCCTTTTACCGTCGCTCTCAGCCAGCCCTGGCTTAAGGCGTCCCTAGCCAGCGGCAACATGCCGGCCAGCATCGACATTACCGTCGATCCGTCCACGCTCAGTCCGGGAAGCTATCCCGGCACAGTGACTATCAACGCCGCACAGGCATCCGTGCCTGCGCGTAGCATCACTGTCTCGGCGAATATCGGCGCCACCGCCGCTCCTCAACTCACGGTGAACAACACAGCCATCAACTTTACCTTCGTCCAAGGGGCCACTCCCGGCAAAGCGATACTAACCGTCACAAATAAAGGTGGAGGAGCAATTACCTTTGCGGCTTCTTCATCCACCACTCGCGGTGGCCAGTGGCTGACCGTTTCTCCATCCTCGGGAACCGTCACGCCTTCGGCTGCAGCTTCGCTGAACATCACAGCCACTCCCGGGACTCTGGCTGCGGGTGCCTACTCCGGCGCTATCACCGTGGCGGGCGGCACGGCCGGTCAAATCATAGTGCCAGTAACGATGGCGATCAGTCCTAGCGTATCCAAGATTCTTCTCTCGCAAACCGGATTAAGTTTCACTGGGGTATCTCAAGGGGGTTCCGTGCTCCCGCAGAGCATCGGCATCCTCAACGTGGGAGATGGCGTCATGCAATGGACTGCCCAGGCCTCCACGTTTACAGGATCGGGTTGGCTGAGCCTTTCTACTACATCTGGAACAGTGAACCGTCCCTTCCTAGACGTATCCTTCACCAACGTTCTTGTAAATGCGCGCTCGCTTGCGACTGGTGTTTACTATGGTTCGATTCAGGTCAGCGCCACCGGGGCGGACAACGCCCCTCAAACTGTACTGGTGGTGCTTAACGTACTTCCGCCCGGATCGAATCCCGGGCCTGAGGTGAATCCCACCGGCCTGGTATTCACTGGAGTGGCCGGCGCGGAGGACCCTGGTTCACAGGATGTCAGCATCGCCAATGTAACAGGCAGCCCGGTGTTGTATGGATCCAGCGCAACTTACGTCATTAGTGGCAATTGGCTGGTGTACTCGCCTGCAAGTGCGACGGTAACTCCCGATAGTCCTGTGAACATCGTGGTTCAGCCCCACATCACAAATCTTCAGCCTGGTATTCTGCGAGCCGCACTGACGCTGGCTCTGTCTGATGGTTCCATTCGTACAGTCGCCGTCTTATCCGTAGTTGCTTCTGAAGCAGCGATAGGCGCACAAGTCCGGGGACAGGAAGCGGCCGGAGTCAAATCAACCGGGGGCTGTCAGCCCACCAAACTGTCGCCGGTCTTCACGCAACTAGGGGCTGGCCTGAATGTTCCCGCCGGTTGGCCCGTTGCCGTAATCGCGCAAATAGTCGACGATTGCGGAGTTCCCATGACTCAAGGGTCCGTCGTAGTTTCCTTCAGCAATGGAGACGCACCTCTTCCGCTCATTAACCTGCAGAACGGTCAGTGGTCAGGCACCTGGTTGCCGGGCAATGGCAGTGGGGCAGGCGTTACGGTTTCACTTTTGGCGCAAATATCGGTGCCGGCTCTGACCGGATCGACGCAAACGACTGTCGGTCTGCAAGGAAATGAAAAATTGCCGAGTGCGTCCGGAGGCGTGACGAGTGCGGCGGCTCAAACGGTAGGACCTCTGGCGCCTGGGGAGCTGGTATTGATCAAGGGGACAGGTTTAGCGGATGGCCAAGCTAGTTCTAATTCATCGCCTCTGCCGCAGCAACTGGCTGGTGCTTCGTTGGTCATTGGCGGCAGGCTGGCATCGCTCCTGTATGCCGATGCCACTCAGGTAGTGGGAGTCGTCCCATCCGACCTCCCGGCCAACTCATCGCAACAGATTATTCTTCTGCGCGATAACAGCACCGGGATTCCGAGTCCGGCTATTGTTGCCGCCACCCAGCCCGCTGTGTTTACCCAGGACGGATCGGGCAAAGGACAAGCGCTCGCCTATAAGGCCGGCATTCTCGCGGACGCGTCTCATCCGTTGCAACCGGGCGACCCTGTGGTCATTTACTGCGCGGGTCTCGGGGCCGTCGATTCCCAAGGTGCGGTGACCAATTCCATCACGGTCGAGATCGGCGGGCTAACTGCGAACGTGACCTATGCAGGCGTGGCCCTTAGTAGTAGCTATCCGCCAGAGGGCCCTCCTGCCATTCTTGGCGTATCCACCAGCTTAGGTGGCCTGTATCAAATTACAGCCACCGTCCCAAGTAACGTCGCTGGGGGAGCGGCCGCGATTGTCCTGAGCTCAACCGGCCAGGAAAGCCAGACGGGCGTGACATTAGCAATAAGCGGTGGTTCTCACGCAATCCCGGCCATTACCGCGGTGGTGAATGGCGCCAGTTTTCTCGGAGGCGGCATTGTTCCCGGCGAAATTGCCACCATGTTCGGTACCAATCTCACTGCTAGCACCGGCATCAATCTTACGTCCTCGTTACCACTCCCCAAGACGTTTCTGGATGGTTCCGCGACGATCAACGGCTCACCGGTTCCGCTATTCGCCGTGGATAACGTCAACGGCCAGCAGCAGTTCAACTTCGAGGTTCCCTGGGAGGTGACCAGTGGACCGAAGGCGACCATAGCGGTGACGAACAATGGAACTACCAGCGCCAGCATCTCTGTGCCTGTTCTCGCCGCACAGCCAGGTATTTTCAATTACAACGTCGGAGCCAATACGTTCGGCGCGATTCTGCACTCCGATTTTCAGTTGGTAGATACTGCTCATCCGGCAACAGCGGGCGAGACGGTGCTTATTTATTGCACCGGCCTAGGGCAGGTTTCCTCGCCACCGGCGGATGGCGCGGCGGCTAATGGACAATCCACAGTGGCTTTGGCGACTGTTACGATCTCGGGCGTTAGCGCAGCGGTCAGCTTCAGTGGACTAGCACCCGGATTCGTGGGCCTCTATCAGGTAAACGCCAGGGTACCTTCTGGCCTCGCTAGCGGCAATCGGGCGGTCTTGATCAAGATGGGTGGGTCCTCAAGCAACTCGGTGTTGCTGCCAATCCAGTGAACTGATTCGGCGAATCCCGGCATGGCCGTGATACCGGTTCCGGCCGATTTTGGGTAACTTTATTCCTCGTCGCGGTGTGCGGCGAGTCCGGAAGTGTTTTAGAATGATGGAAGCCTCAAGACAGGGCGCGTAGCTCAGTTGGTTAGAGCGCCTGCTTCACACGCACCGCGACCCTGTCCAAGGCTTCCTTCAGGTTAACTTCACTTTCAAGGTTTTCAACAATTTGGGGAATCTGCTTTTCGCTCAAAGCTAACCCAAGAGGCTACAATCTCAGGAGTATTGGCACGGTTTTGCCACGGTTGATGCTGGGCCGTCCCGAACCGAAGCACGCCTCTCTGGCGTAGACGCCACCTGTGCCATGGTCCGTCGATGGTGCAAGGTGTTCCAGGCCGACCAAACTCATTTTGGAATAAGCCAGCGCGCTACGGCTCTGGAGGTAGAAATTCTAGAAGGGATCCGACGAGTTCTTGGAAATCAGCACCCCCAATACTCCGAAGGCGATGGAAAACCTAACGGAGATGCAGATTGTTCTGGGGGACCGTGCGCGTGGAGATGCTTAAGGAGGCCACCGCAATCCGCAAAAGCTCTGAGAGACCGCAAGCTGATTGACTTGCTGGTGCGCGAGCACCATCTAACCTCATCGGCGCGACCCAGAAGCAGCGGAAACCGGGCGCCCACTTGCCAGGCAGGCGCCTAATGTCCTAACCTGCGGTTCACGATGTGCGACTTGAGGGCTCTCTGGATGCAACGAAACAACCAAGCGGAGAGGAAACATCGCGCTGTGACTTCCTAGAAGCTGACTTGAACAAAGCGCTGCGCGCAGGGCATAATTTGGGCGGTGAGGGTTGCTGGTCCCTATTTGGAGACCCCATGTTCGTGGTCCGTCTTCGGTTGGGAGTTGCTGATTGGAAAGAGAAATTGATTCAATCCCCTTAAAGCAATCGTCTTACCAACCCGTCGTTCGCTTCGTTCAAGTCGTGTCATCGGCAATGCTCCGGCGGTCACCCGTCCACCACGTCTCCGCTATCTCTCGCCGGATCACTGCCGATCAACCCTAAGGACTTCCGGCCCGCGACGATCTCCAAATCCGCGCGCAGCGCGTTTCACGTCAAAGTGGCCGCTTTAGCTTCCTGTGACTTAGGCGACGATTCGATTTCGAGACGGCTCGCAGAAAAAAGTAGACACTCTACACAAACCTCGAGTAGAATGACTACACAATGATCCCAAAGTCCCTTACTCGCGTCGAGCTTCTGCAAGGGACGCTCGACCTGCTTATCTTACGGACGCTGGTGGCCGGGCCAACGCACGGTCACGCAGTGGCCAAGCACATTCAGAGGACTTCGGAAGATCTGCTCCAGGTGGAGACGGGTTCGTTGTACCCGGCGCTGCACCGGCTGGAGGCAAAGGGGTGGATCGTGGCGTTCTGGGAGCTCTCGGACAAAGGCAAACGGGCGAAATATTACCGGCTGACGGCGCTGGGGCGGAAAAAGCTCGTGGGCGAGCAATCGAAATGGCAGGCGTTCGCACGGGCGATGGGGTTGGTCCTGAATCCAGGGGTCGGGGAGGAGTCATGATCGAGTTCTTTCGCAAGTTGAAATGGCTGGTTCAGCGCCGCCGAAAGGAACAGGAACTGAGAGAAGAGTTGCAGTTTCATCTGGAAGAAGAGGCGGAGCAACAGGGGGTGGAGGGTGCTTCGACGGAAGAGGCGCGGTTTGCTGCGCGGCGCGGGTTGGGGAACGTCACGTTGGTGCATGAAGAAACGCGGTCAGCGTGGGGATGGACGTTCTTGGAGCAGCTCGGCCAGGATTTCCGGTATGCGTTCCGGACGATGAAAGGCAACCGGCTGTTCACTTTCTTGGCGGTGCTGTCCTTGGCGTTGGGGATCGGAGCGAACACGGCGATCTATAGTTTTATGGATGCGATCCTGCTGCGGGCGCTGCCGGTGTCTGATCCAGAGTCGCTGGCGGTGTTGAATTGGCATGCGAAGCAGGCCAAATGGGGCAGCTTTGTAATGCATTCCATCAACGGAGGCACTTACGACGATCCGAAGACGGGAACGACAGCGGGCATTTTTCCGTTTCCAGCTTTTGAGCTTTTCCAGAAGGAAGATTCGGTTTTTTCGAGCCTATTCGCCTATCATCCAACTGAAGATCTGAATGTGATTTTTAAAGGAAACGCGGATCTTGCGAAAGGCGAGTATGTCTCCGGGGACTATTTTCGGGGGCTCGCCGTTGTCCCCGCCGCGGGGCGGCTAATCATTCCAGACGACGATCGGGTGGGAGCACCGTCAATCGCGGTGATCAGCTTCGCACTCAGCCAGCGGCGTTTTGGCGGAATCGAGAATGCCGCCGGACAGTCCATTCTGATCAACAATGTCCCGTT
>Ga0302324_100020307_pt1 | contig 12999 bp, 9 predicted proteins | sample Palsa_T0_1_FD_201949 | JGI IMG/M metagenome (GOLD analysis project Ga0302324, IMG submission 201949) | Peat permafrost microbial communities from Stordalen Mire near Abisko, Sweden - Palsa_T0_1 | ecosystem: Environmental > Terrestrial > Soil > Palsa > Peat permafrost | place: Sweden: Abisko...
GCGGAAACTTGCTGGTGTCGATCTTGCTGAGCATGTCGATAGCTTCGAAGGTCTCCGCGCCGGTGCCGTGCAAGGCGTGATCGACGGTCTGCGAATACATGGCTTCAAAGCCGCCCTGCGCTACGTTGTTCATGGCCGCGGATTGCGGCACGATTTTAAATTGTTTCAGATCCGGCAAAGCGATGGCGCCGGTGCTGCCTTGCAGCATGCGCGGCAAATTCGGGCCCATGGCCACGGCGCGGAAGGGCGAAGCGTGATCTTCCGGCATGGTCTGCAGCGCGCGGTCGAGCCAGCCGTCATCGGTGGCTTTTATACCCGGCGTGCCGGATTCCATGAAGTCTTGCGCATCGAAGTGCGAGCGCGTGGGATCGGGCGAGCCGGAGGCATGAACGATAGCAAGTTGATTTTTGTGGAAGAGCGGCTCGAGCGGGGCGAGGCTGGGGTGGAGGCCGAAGAAGCCGTCGAGATCGATTACCGTGTCGGTGGCACCGCGTTTAGGTTGCGGAATAGCGATGGTGGGGCGGAGGCGGTAATAGTTAGGCTCGGCGAAGGGCACCACGATGTTGAGGCCGTCAGCGGCGCCGCGCTGGAAGAGCACCACCAGCTGTTTTTTGTTGGGCATCGGAGTGGCGGCCACCGCGCGCTGCAGGAACGCCGGCATCATGCTCATACCCACCATGGCCACGCCGCTTTGCTTCAGGAAATAGCGGCGCGAGAAATTGATTTTGCGCGAGCCTTCGCAGCAATCGTAGATGCCGTTGTGCTTGCCCATTTTAATGTTTCCCTTCTCTGCCCGGCGGTTCACGCCGGACGCTCGCAAATCATGCGAGCAATAAAATCTTGCCGGCGCCCGAGGCCGCCGAGTCAACGCCGTTGAAATTCGGGCGCGCCCAAAACCAGGCCGGTGACGACACCGAGGTCGGTTTGCTTTGATGGATCGTCGAGTTTGGCTTGCACCACCTGGGGATTGTCCAACTGCTTCTCGAGCGTCGCGAACGTGGTGGGTGCGGCCGAGCCAGCGAGGAAAACCTCGATGGCGCGCGTCAACGCCACGCGCGGCTCGGAGCCCGCGTCCACGCCCAGCAACGGCGTAACATCCGTGCGCGAACCGCGAATCTTGTTCCCGGCCAGCGTCAGCGAGAAATTCAGCCGGTTCAGGAGCGCTCCGGTGTTCACCCAGGTTTCACCCTTGTCCGAATAGCCGGTGGGCGGCTGGCACTGATAGAGCGGCTCCCCGATGCGGCTCACCCACTGCACCAGCGGCATGGGCGTGTCCACATCGGTGCCCAGCGTGCGCACCGCGGAAATCACCAATTCGTACGGCGTCTTGATTTTGGCGCGATAGGCTTCGCGCGACCAGAATTCCGGCGAATAAATCATCGTGTGCATCACCGCGCGAATGTCGCCGTCCTGCGACAGGAACGTCTCCGCCATGCGCGAGACCAGCGCCGGCGGCGGGGTGTCTGAAACAAAGCGCCGCGCCAGCTCGGTGGAGATAAACTTCGCCGTGCTGGGGTGATGGGCCAGCAGATCGATCACTTCTTCGCCGTCTTTTTTGCCGCCGGCATGAATCTTCTTACCCAGCACGATTTTCGTATCCGGGTCGTGCAGCTTGTCGTCGAACTTGAACGCCGGATTCTCGCGCGGCTTTTCAATGGTCCACCCGGTAAAGCAGCGCGCCACTTCGGTGACGTCTTTCTGCGTGTAGCCGCCGTCGACGCCCAGGGTGTGCAGCTCCATCAACTCGCGCCCGTAATTCTCATTCAGGCCGCGCTCCTGTTTTTTCTTGTTCTGCTGCTGCGCATTCGGCGGCGGGCCTCCGAAGCGGCCGTAACGCATCTGCTGGCGGGCGGCGCGTTCGGCGGCCTGGCGCGCGGCGGCGCGCGGGTCGGCGCTCAAGTAATTGTCCAAATAAAAAAGCATCGCCGGGCTTTCCGCCGTGGCCGTCACCAAATCCTTAAACTTGCCCAGCGCGTGCGGTTGAATCACATCGCGCTCGTAGGAGGTGAGGTAGTAGCGATCCTCCCCTTTGCCCGCGAAAACATTGAAGTGATTGAACCAGAAATCGTCCAGCACCTGCTGGAGCTGGCGTTCGCTATAGATGGCGCGCGTAACTTTGGCCATGGAAAGCTCTTCGATCACGCGCGCGGGACGCTTGCTATCGTCGGCAATAGCCTTCGGCACCGCGTTGGGATCTCCGCCGCCAAGGACATCGCGTTTGCCTCCGGCACCACGCGTCGCCAGATTGGCGGCGTCGGGATCGTCCTTCATGGGCGAAGGAGCGTTGGGATTGGTTTGCTTCGCCGAGATTGGCTGCGCGCCAGCGGTGGTATCGTTCATCTCGGGCGACCCATTGCTGGCGGTGGCGCCGGAATTAACTTGCGAATCTTTGGCCACGATGGAGGCAGCGGCCTCGGCGCGCGTTTGCTGGCCGTTCTGCGCCTGGGCCTGCGCCTTCTCCGCGGCTTTCTGCGCTTGCTTCGGCTGCGGATACTCGGCCTCGAGCTGCGTCGAAGAAAGGGTCAACGTCGGATAATTTTCCAGGCGCGCTTGCAGCGCTCGGTCGTCGATGGAGTTGGGGTTGAGCTGCTGCTCGATCCACTTGCTGAGCCCCTGCTGCTTGATATGCTCGACTTCGCCGGGACGCGGCCCGTACGCGAGGCGATTCAGCGCGTGCTCAATGGCTTCGTCGACGCTCAAGTCGGTAATCGGCAGGCCTTTGAGCGCCGGATCGATTTTTACTTTTTTCGTTTTATCGGCGGCGGTCGGAGACGCGGCATTCGCCGGAAGGTCGATGCCCAGCGAGAGCACACAGGCTACGGATAGCGCCGCGGCTAACAGCGACTTCGGGGTGACCTGGACGGGCGCGGTGACTGCTATTGCGCGGGCCTTAAGACGGGGCGACTCGCTCATGACGGTCTCCTCGGAACGCACAAAACAAGCGTGCTCGGTCATAGTTATGGTAACCCAGAGGCGGGTCGGAAGTTGCGGGCCAACTAGAGCCTGTGCGGCAAGCCACATCCCTGTACCAGGCCGCGGCGCGCCTGTACAGCGGGACAGTAAAGGAAAGCAACGATAAGGACGTGCGCAGGCGAGCTTGGCGCGCGCGGGCCTGGCGCGCGGCCGCGCCCAGAGCCGCCGCGTCAGTTCGTCAACTCAAACGTCACGGTGCGCATCGGGGTTTTATGGCCGGCTCCGTCGACGGCCTGCATATTCAGGCGATAGCCGCCCTCGGGCAAATCCTTTACCGGCACGATCAGGCCGACGGGAATCACCGGGCTGCCTTTCTGAATGAAGTCGTCGGCGCGTATGGCCTGCTTGCCGGTGTTGAATACTTCCTGATTGGTGCCGACATTCGTGATCGTGTATCCCATGCCGACGATGGGCGGCTTTTCGCTGGTGAGCAAGGGCTCATAAATTTCCGTATACACCACCACCTTGTCGGCCTTTTTAAAACGGTTGTTGCCCGATGGAATGATCTGCATGCCCTTGACGATGAGCGGCGTGCGGTCTTCGAGCAGCACGGAGTCCAACCCGGTAGCGATCTGCCCCACCGGCTGCACTGTATTGGCCAGCGCCACTCCACCGAGCGCGAGTTGCTTGCCGTCAAACGCCGGGATCTGCAGCGGCGATTCAAACTTCCCGAAGGCGTCGCCACCGGCGCTGAGCACGATGGTCAGTTTGTAGTCGCCCGCTCCGGCGTCAAACTGATTCTCGTAGTGATACGGCACCTTGGTGAACTGTTGCCAATCCTCTTTTTCGAGGTCCAGGTTCACGGTGTCACTGAAGCGCGCGCCTTCGCTGCCATCCGCTTTGGTCGCGATTCCCAGCACATTCACGGTGGCGTGATACTTGCCTTTGTCCTTGTTGAATTTCAGCGCCTCGGAGGGTAATTCCATGGAGAGATTTACGCGGGCGACGTTGGGCGCGGTGTAAAAGAATGGCGCTTCCAGCGCGCCATGAATCGACCCGGCTTGCGCCGCGGCGGCATCTCGCGCATGGGCTTCGAGCTGTTTCTCCAGCGGTTTGCCCTCCAGCGGATTCACCACTTTCTCGTTGCAGTACCCGCTGCGCGACCGGACGTCCGTGCCGCCGCGCGCGACCTTTACTTTCAGCGTGTGGCAACTGCCCTCCGGACTCTCCGGCGGTGTGTAGCTCAGGATGTAGAACTCCGTCTGCTCGTTGGCGATGCGCTGCAGCCCGCCGAGCAGGTCATTGGTGTTGAAAATGGTGAAGCCGCCAGTGCCTGCGGCGAGCGCGGCGAGAATTTGCTGATTGGTGGCAGTGGACGGCGGGATCTGCGGCACGATGGAGCGCGGTTGCGAGTAGGGCGAATTGTAGGTTCCGGGAGCTCCGGTGCGGCCCCCACCGGTGGTCGTGCCGCCCGTGCCAGTACGGCCTCCGCCGGTCGTGCCTCCACCGGTGCCGGTACGCCCTCCGCCCGTGCCACCTGTTCCGCCGGTGCCGCCACCAGTTCCGCCTGTACCGCCGCGACCGCCGCCGGTACCGCCACCGGCGCCGCCGCCCCCTCCGGGACGTTGCGGGTCAGCTGCTGGAACTGGCGCCGGGTAGCTGGCGGAATACTTGGCCGGAACCAGGCGCGCCTGAGAATTTTGCCTCGGACGCGCGGGCGCCACGCGCTGGCTGCTGGCATTTCCACCAGGCGGCGTCGCCACCAGCCCGCGGGCGTCCAGCGCATAGATGGCCACGTTGGCTTTGTTACAGGTGTCGATGGTAGCGGTAAGCTCGGACTCACTCTCGGCCGTCATCGGGAAGCCGCCGGAGAATAGCACCAGCATCTTGCGCCCCGGCACACTGCGCAGGTTTTTCGCCAGGCTGCGGATGGCGAGCAGCATCGAGCGTGCGCCGAAGTCGGCCTCCGCCGTGCTAAGCGAAGACAGGCCAGCCGAGGCAATAGTGACCGGCGCGGCGGCATTGGGATCCACCGCCGAACCTTTTACGCCCGAGACCGCGGCCTGCAGCGTGGCCGTATTGGCCGTGAAGTTTTGCACGATGCGCAGTGCGCCGCCGAAATCCACGACCGCCATAAGGTGGTCTGGATCGGCATTGGCATCGATGAATTTCGCGGCCGCGCCGCGCGCTTGAATCTGTTCCGGGGCATCCATCGTCGAGTTGTCGAAAAAGAGCACCAGGTAACGCCGCTGGCCGGGTGCGTGCACGGTGATATCCGTGCCGGGCGTGAAACTTACGATACCCTGCTCCTTGTTATCCTCGAAAACCTTGAAATCGCTCTGCGTGAGATCCCGCACGTACTTCCCTTTCTTGTCCATGACTACGGTATCGACCAGCACCAACCGCGTTTCGGTGCGGATTACTGTCGCTGGCGAAGCCGTTCGACCAGCGCTGGCAGGCGCCGTTGCCGGGGCCGCTGGCGGTTGGGAACCATCCTGCGCCGGTGTGCCCGCTGCGAACACCAATCCGCATGCCAGCGGAATGAATAGATAGGATGCGCGTTCAATAGTTCGCTTGCGTATATTCATCGGGCCCCTCGCTTTGAACCGCCAACCCCGCCTACCACCGACTAATACGGAATGCTCACCGCGCCATTGCGCGCGGCCATCTCGGCGCCCTCGGCGTCGCGCACCACCAGCCGGACCATGTACGTTCCCGGCTTCACATCGAAACTCGATTTCACCGTCAGCCCAGATCGGTTCAGGCGATCAAGCGTTGTATCCAGCAACTTCATCTCCACAATCTTCTCGCCGCCGGTCACGAAATTCCCGTTTTGGTCGAAGATCGCCGTCGCGATGGTCAGATTATCGTCGCTGCGCCCATTCACCTTGCGAAAATGCACCCCACGCAAGTCAAAATGGCTCAGCACCGCGATTTTCGCCGCGTTGCCATCCGTTTTGAAAAATTGCGTTTGCAGATCCACCGGGATGTCGCGAATTTCATCCTGCGAAAAAATCGCTTCTTGAATGTCCGCTTTGGCCGCGGCTGCCGGATCTCTGATGGTCCGCGGCGCGTAATACCCCCGGCGCGCTTGCACCGAGACCTTCCGCTTGTCCGCCAGCGTCACTTTCAATTCGTGAAATCGGCCGTCTATCTTTAAATTTTGCGGCGAGAATCCCAGCAAGTAACTCACCTCCGGCGCGGCCGCAGCCTGCCGCAGACCTTCGCCGATGTCGTTGCGATTGTGAAAAAACGTGCCCCCCGTCCCGTTGGCCATATCCGCCAGCACTTCTTCCTGCGCAAATTGCGCCTGCGCGCGATAGGAAGCGATGATGCCGGCGGTTTTGGGGTTGAGCCGCGGCGGATCGGCAATGTCGCCGTTAAGATCCGGCGTATACAGTCCCCGCGCGTCGATGGTGTTGATGGTGATTTTGCCGTGATTGGCGCGCTCGATCAGATCGCTCATTTGGTCAAAGAGCGTGCTCAGAATGAACCCGGGCGAAATGAACACCAGCACGCGTTGCCCCGGCATGGCGGACAAGCGCCGCGTCACGTCGAACAAATGGCTGTAAGTGTACGTAGTTTCGTCGTCGCCCATGGACAACGCCTGCTGCGCCGCAATGGGGGCAGTTTGCAGCGCGAAGGCCAGCTTCGTCTCGTCTCCGTTATACTCGCACTGCACCGTATCTTCCGCAGCCACCGCCAGCGCCTGCGTGTTGTTCTGGTTCACAATCTGATCGGCCTCGTAGTACGAAATTTCCGGGCAGGGATGAAACCCGCCGCCCGCCGACACCCCATGCGGCAGTATTCCCAGCAGCGTTTTTTTCAGCACCTCGCGGTCCGCGGTAAATTCCTGCCTGATCTGCCCGGAAGAGGAATAAATCCCCACGCGATCCTCGAGCGCCAGCGACTGCAAAAAATCCGTCGCCGCCGAACGCACAAACACCGCGTCCTCGATCGACAGGTGCACATCGTCAAACATGATCGCCACAAAGCGTTGCGGTAGTTTCGCCAGCAGCGCGGCATGTTCCGCTTCGGCGGTCTTTTCCGGCGTCGCGTCCGCCTCCGCCACCGGCGCAGCCTTCGCTTCCGCGGTGTCCACGTTGAACGTGGAAATCAGTTGCGGCTTGCGATTATCAAATATTTGAAAATCTTCGCGGTGCAGGTTCGGAACAATTTTCCCGTTTGGGTCGCGCACCACCACGCGCACCTGCACCAGGTTCACTCGCACCTGAAACGTGGCCGGCGTGTCGTGCGTTGCCACCTCGTCCTTGGGCCGTTCCTCGGGCTTGGCGCCGGCTTCGCTCGCTGCCTGCGGGGTACCCGCCCCGGGCGTCGCCGGAGTAACCGGAGCAGGCGCCGTTGTCGAGGGTTGCGTTGGCGCACCGTTGCCAGGAGCGGCCGGCGGCGACTGCCCAAACGCGCTACTACTCACCGGAAGTAAAAATAAAAACGCCACAAAAACGACGCGTTGTAAGCTGCTGGATCGCAGACGGCAAGGCATGATGGACCCCGAACTGGCGAACGCCTGCGATCAGGGGCAATCGCAGTCTTTCAATCCGCGCGGTGACATCGTGACTATACGCCGCCAGTACTGGAAGTTCAACGTTTCAACGAAACCACCAAACGCCAGCAACGACCGCGGCGCCGCCGCGGCAACTCATCTCCCGCTCTTTCTCGAATTAACCGAGACCTGCGCCAGCTCCGCATTCCACGCCGCCCCCAGAAAAATGATAATCGACGACACCTGCATCCAAATCAGTAATCCAATCACCGCTGCCAGCCCGCCGTACACCACGCTGTACGGCACCCGCCGCACGTAGTACCCGAACAGCACGTCCGCCAGCCACCATAGCATCGTGGCCACCATCGCCCCGGGCAGCACTTGCCGCAGCGATTCGCCGCGCGGCCGCGCCACCCAATAAATCACCGTCAACGACGTGGCCGACAGCACGATGGCCACCGCGGTAAAAAATACCGACCACCAGCTCTGCGACGCGAACGTATGCCCAAATTCCCACGTATACCAACGCCGCAGCTGCTTCCCGAAAATGCCCAGCACCGCCGCGCATAATAGCGGCGCGATGGTCACCAGCAGCAACAGCATGGCCCGCAATTGCGCCCGGATAAATCCCGGCCGCTCTTCATCGTCGTACACCAGGTGAATACCCTCCGTCACCAGCCGCATCACCTGTGAACCGGCCAACAATGTCCCTACCCATCCGATGGTCGCAATCTTCCACGAGTCTGGCCCGCGCTTCACCAAAAACTGCGCCACAATCTCCTGACTCCCCGGCGGCAGAAACCGCGTCAAGTCCGTGATCAGCGAAAGCAGGCTGGTCTTGTCGCCAAAGCGGCTATTCGCAATCGCCACCACCACCAGCAAATTAGGAAAAAACGCCAGAAACAGGTTGTAGGCCACCGCTTGCGAAATCATTCCGCAGCGCGGAAATACGCGTGCGAACATCCGGTACATTCGTTTGGCGAGAGACGCGGCCGCAATCATTAGCTCGGCATTATACCTGTCGCGCCCCCTTCGCGTGCCTAACAGTCTCACCGCGATTTTGTGTCACACTGGCAAATGCGCCAGGCCCGGGCGACGTTCGGAGTCCATATCAATGCAAATTTCGCAAACTTCTCTTCCCTCAAGCCGCACCGCGCGCCGCAACGCGTCATGCCTGGCGCTCTGCCTCACCGCCGTAATCTTCCTCGCCGCCTGCTCCCATAAAGCCGCAAATCCGCCGGAAAGCGCCGCTGCGCAACCGGCCGCGCCGGCGGCGCCGCCGCCCCCGCCAAAGTCCGAACCCGTGCAAGCGGAAATGCGCAACGTGCTCTTCCATTTCTCCGACACCGCCGGCGCGCACATCGAAACCCTCACCGGCGAACTCCTCGCCACCGGCGACAATCTCATGCCCGTCATGGACGACAAATCCTCCTTCAGCGTGCGCATCAAATCCGCGCACATCAGCGTGTCACCCTGGGCCATGGCGCAAGTGCTGAACGCCTACGCTTTCGCAAAAGCAGATTCCCCGGTGAAGGACGTCACCATCACCATCAAGGACAACCAGATCCACCTCAAGGGAAAGCTGCACAGCAAAGGGGACCTGCCCTTTGAAACCGTCGGCACGCCCAGCACCACCCCTGACGGCCGCATCCGCATGCACAGCGAAAAAGTGAAAGCCTTCCACCTGCCCGTGAAAGGCATGATGAATCTCTTCGGCATCGAGCTGGCAGGCATGCTGGGCGGGAAAATTCCCGGCATCGAAGCCGACAAGGACGATTTGATCCTCGATTTGAGCAAGCTCTTGCCCGCGCCCCACTTTCAAGGTGCGGTCACTGAAGTGCACCTCGAAACGGACCAAATCGTCATGACCTTCGGCAGCGGCGAACGCGCCGCGCCGCTCGACAAGGGCAACTACATCGCCTTCCATGGCGGAAAAATCCGCATGGGCAAGCTGGTGATGAACGATTCCGACCTCATGGTCCTCGATCTCGACCCTGCCGATCCGCTCGACTGGAGTCAGGAGCATTACCGCGACCAGCTCGTCGCCGGCTACTCCAAAATCACTCCTGCCTTCGGCCTCCGCGCCTACGTGAAAGATTTCGCGAAGTTGTCGCGCGTCCCGAAGAACGGCGTAACTCGCGCTGCACAATAAAAATGCTCCGTGCCAATTTTCCGGTGGTTTCTCAGACTCGCCATTCGACACTCGCCGCTCATCACTTCTTTCTACTCAAAAACTCTTTTCGGTGAGTGCCGAGCATCCTATGCGCAAACTTGCTGCGTCAGCACCGCGCAGCGTAAACTTCACTTGCTGCTCGTAGTTGCAGGGGCACGGCATGCGGTGCCCGTCGTATTGACTCGGGTCGCTCACTTCCGCCAATTCATGAACGCAAAACCCAAACTACTCCGAGCCGTCACTGTAACCCTGCTGCTGGCCCTCGTCTCCACCACAGCCCGCCCGCAAACCAAACCGCTCTGGAAATCCGTCGAGTTCGCCATTGTCAAAATCAACGACGGCCCTCCGCTCTCCTGGAACATGTACCACGCCGAAAAACGCGGCGTCTGGCTCCTCCGCATCTGGCACCGCTATCTGCTCATCGACCTCGGCCAGCAGGAAGTCTTCGACGTCGATCCAAATACCGTCGTCACGCAAGGCGACAACGTCACCTGGTCGCCCACGGACAAGCCCTCCGACCCTCTCGACATCGGCGATTGGAAAGAACGCAACGTCGGCGGCATGGACCGCCTGCGCTTCCAGCTCCCCAAACAAGGCGCCATCGTAGAACTGCAAATTCCGTTGCGCCCCGACGGCAAAACACTGTATTAGAACTTCGTGTAGAACCCCGTAGCGAATTTCGTATAGAACGTAGCGCGAGCCCGTCATTCCGAGGGCCGGGTTTGCCCGAGGAATCCGCTTTCTATCGGACACGTCGCAGAAGCGGGACGCTCGTTACGCCCGAACTCAACATCTAGATCCTATTCCGGCACGCCACGCTAATGCCGGTAAACCCCATAAAACCACGGAATCCCCAGCGCCCCCGGCTCGACGCCCGCAAACACCGCATCCCCAACGCGAAACCGGTCGTAATCGTCCGCATCCACCGGCAGCCGCTCAATCTTCTGCCCGGGCCGCCAGCCATGCACAATCAGCCGCCGGCTTCCGCGCACCAAGCCCTTCATGTAAAAGCGGCTCTCCACCACGGTGGGGCGATAAATAATGTTCCTCGGCGAATCCAGCTTCCCATTCAACAGCAAGGCCCCAGCCAATAACCACGGCAAGGGAATAAATCCGTAATAAATGCGTTTGAGGACTTCGAGTTCCTTCCGTTCGCGCGCCCGCCGCTCCAAAAAAAACGCCATGGTCAGCGCCAAAAAAAACAACAACCCAAAAAATACCAAAATCAAATCCAGATCCAGCGGCGGGTAAAACTGACTGGCATAAGGAAAGGCCAGCGAACCCATCAGAAATATCGCCGTACGATGAATCAGCCGCCGCCGAAATACCAACTCCGCAGCCGCCGAAGTCAGCCCACACGAAGGACACTGGTCAGCCACACGCGGCGACCCACAATCGACGCACCTGGTCATCGCCCTCAGTATAAACGCACTGCGCCCCTGCTTGCCCGGACGCCGGTTTCCCGGGAGCGCCTACGCTTTTCCATCCCGCGGGTTATGCGGGATGAATCTCCCGCCCCATCTCAAGGCCGCGGTCCGGAAAGCTGCGCCAGCAATTCCTGATACCGCTGCTGATTCTCCGGCTTAGACAAATCCACACTAACGCCCATCCCGCTACCCGGCTCCACGCGTTTCACAAAACAATCAATCTGTACCGGCCGCTCCACCTTGATCCGCGCCGTAAACCCCGCCCCCACCCACAACGGGTCCGCCGCTTCGATGAACATGCCACTGGCGCTGATATCACGGATCGCTCCGCGCAACACCGCCGAGCCCCACTCAATATCGAGCTCCGCGCGAAAGGCGAAGCGCGTGGCGCGTCTGCGCTCCGTCCGCCGCGATGAGAGATCGCCGCTGGCCATAGACCCGCTACACCTCACGCCTGGAAATTCCGCAACGCGACACGACGCCGAACCAGCCGCACCAATGCGCCCAGCATACCCCCGCCGTCGTCAGCCGCCTACCACCGCCAAATATCCTGTACTGTTTTCGCCACTCGCGCAGCTCTGGCGAATCCCCACTCAACGTTGTCCCTAGAAAGATCCTTGATCCTGCGCGCTTTTCTCCCCACGGCTGATCCGCCGCGCCACTTCGGCCTGCAAATACTTCCGCAGCGCCTCCGGCACGATGCCCGGCGCAGCCAGTTCCCGCAAATCCGACACCGTAAGCTCCGGCAAAAACGCCAGCACGCTCGCGAGCGGCGCATGCGGCTGGCGCACCAGCGCCATGCGGACGTTGTAGGACTGCGACCATTTCCTGTGCCGCGCAATCGCCGCCGGCACTGCGCCAGGAATCTTCTCCCGCGACAAAGCTTTCAGGATCTGCGCTTCCGTAAGCCGCGGATTATCCAGCGCCACAGCCAGCAGTTGCGGATGCCCTTCCGCCACCAGCGACCCCGCCAGCCGCGCCGGTCCGCGCCGTGCCAGGGTAATCTTCTGCCCCAGCGGTAGCTGCGGCAAGCGCGCCAGCAGTTGCTCCTCAGCGTTGATCTTCAGCTCGGTGCGAATCGCCGGCAGCAACGTCAGTTGCACCAGATCCATCACGTACAGCTCTTTCAGCAGGCGCATGCCCACCAGCCGCGGCAACCGGGGATGAAACGCCAGCGTGCGCTTCACCCGATAACTTTTGGTTAAAGGCTTCCGCCGCGCCACCTCTTGCAAAACCTCGGGAGGGAGCTTCTTCCGCTCGAGCATGGCGCAAAGTTGCGCTTCCTCGAGCGCCGGATTCCCCACCAGCGCCAGCAGCACGCCCGTGTCCGCATGAAACACCAATCGCCCCAGGTCCTCGCCAGAAGCCGTCAGCGCCAACTGCCGATCTTTTTCTACCTGCTCGTCCACCTGGCTGCCCACTTGAGGCCTCACCTGACGGGGCCAGCATACCCCACGCCCGTCGTGTCTTGTAAGGCCGCGCCCACTCGCGGGGCCCAAGCGGACACCTTGCCAGAGGGACAGTGCGAAAGTCGCAGGTTGATGCGACGTCGGTGATGCGAACGCAGGAAACGGGCGCAAGTGATTGTGGGTTAGGCGTTTAGACGAGATTTGCCGAGAATTTTGGTTCTGGGCTTTGGTGTACGGTAGGGAAATTTGTATCGTTATCAAAGGAAAAGGTTTGCGAGGGGAGCAATTCATATCGTTATCAAAACAAAGGGGCAAAAATTGGGCGCTGGTGGCGGGCAAATTGGGGAGGGGCGAGGGGCGGAAGAGACCGGACTGGGCGGGCGAGTTCATGGTACACGTTGGCGTGGATTTGGTTTTATGTCAATGGACGTAATGCTCTAGTACTCCTAGTTTCAGGTTGGAGTCGCCTTGTGCTTTAGGGTGGAGGCGCGGGGGGAAATTTCGGCTTCCAGGCGGGACAGGAACTTGATGGTGAGCGGCGAGAATCGCGGTGGCGTGGGGAAAGGCGCGCCG
>Ga0302324_100020308_pt1 | contig 12999 bp, 13 predicted proteins | sample Palsa_T0_1_FD_201949 | JGI IMG/M metagenome (GOLD analysis project Ga0302324, IMG submission 201949) | Peat permafrost microbial communities from Stordalen Mire near Abisko, Sweden - Palsa_T0_1 | ecosystem: Environmental > Terrestrial > Soil > Palsa > Peat permafrost | place: Sweden: Abisko...
TGATCGCCCTGCCCGACATCTTCCGGGGCATTGGGCTGAATCCGTTGACCCCGGGCAACACCGGCTACCTGCTCTGGATGCTGCTCGGCTTCATGGTCGCCATGGCCGTCCTGGTGGTCGCCCTCGGTCGCATCGGCGACATGTTCGGACGGGTCCGGATCTACAACCTGGGCTTCGCCGTCTTCACCCTCTTCTCCATCCTCCTCTCGGTGACCTGGCTGGACGGGGGGGCCGGCGCGCTGTGGCTCATCGCCATGCGCATCGGCCAGGGCGTCGGTGGCGCCATGCTGTTCTCCAACTCGGCCGCCATTGTCACGGACGCCTTCCCGCCGCATCAGCGGGGCATCGGTCTCGGCATCAACAATGTGGCCTTCATCGCCGGGTCCTTCATCGGCCTGGTCCTCGGCGGCGTGCTGGCCCCGGTGGACTGGCGGCTGGTCTTCCTGGTCTCGGTGCCCTTCGGGATTTTCGGCACCATCTGGGCCTACGCCAAGCTGCGGGACATCGGCGTGCGCACCAAGGCCCGTATCGACTGGTGGGGCAACCTCACGTTCGCCGGCGGTCTGATCCTGATCCTCATCGGCATCACCTACGGGCTCCTCCCCTACGGCGGCCATTCCATGGGCTGGACCAACCCGGCGGTACTCGGCGAACTGGGGCTGGGGGTGGCCCTGCTCGTCGTCTTCGGCGTGGTCGAGACGCGCGTGACCGATCCGATGTTCCACCTGAAGCTCTTTCGGATCCGGGCTTTCGCGGCAGGGAACTCGGCCAGCTTCCTGGCTGCCCTGGCTCGCGGCGGTCTGATGTTCATGCTGGTGATCTGGCTGCAGGGGATCTGGCTCCCGCTGCACGGCTACAGCTTCGAGCGCACGCCGTTGTGGGCCGGCATCTACATGGTGCCGCTCACCGTTGGCTTCCTGCTGGCTGGGCCGTTCGCCGGGCACCTGGCTGACCGCTACGGAGCGCGGCCTTTCGCCACCGGCGGGCTGGTGCTGTCGGGCTTCAGCTTCCTGCTGCTTGAGGCACTGCCGATCAATTTCCCCTACTGGGCCTTCGCCCTGCTGATCCTGCTCAACGGGATCGGGATGGGACTCTTCGCCGCGCCCAACCAGACCGGCGTGATGAACAGCCTGCCGCCGGCGCAGCGTGGCGCGGGTGCGGGCATGGCGGCCACTTCAAGCGCGTCGGCCCAGGTGCTCTCTATCGGCGTGTTCTTCACCCTGATGATCCTCGGTCTGGCCGCCTCCCTCCCCATCGCGCTGGCCCACGGGCTGAGCGGCCAGGGGCTCTCGGCGTCCACAGTGCAGCGGGTGGCGCACCTGCCCCCGGTGAGCAGTCTGTTCGCCTCATTCCTCGGCTACAACCCGCTCAGCATTCTGCTGGGACCGTCCGTCCTGCATCACCTGTCGCATGCACAGTTCACCCGCATGACCGGACGCTCCTTCTTCCCCGGGTTGATCTCGGGCCCCTTCGGTTCCGGGCTGCACAAGGCCTTCGACTTTGCCGCCGGCGCCTGCTTCCTCGGCGCGGTGACCTCACTCCTGCGGGGTGGCAAGTACATCCATGCCGAGGAGCCCGAGGTCTCGGCCGAAGAAGCGCTGGCGGAGACCGACCACATGGCGCTGGTGGACTGAGTGGCACAGGCACACGTCGCCATGGAGGGGCGGGAAGTCCCGCCGGAGGGACTGCGGATATCGCGGGCGGCCCTGCTCCTCGGCGTGTCGGCTCGCACCCTGCGCTATTACGAGGAGTTGGGGCTTCTCGTCCCCAGTGGGCACACCGCCGGTGGGGAGCGGCGCTACCTCGATGCCGACCTGGAGCAGCTGCGGCGGATCCTCTCCCTCAAGGACGTGCTGGGGATGAACCTCGATGAGATCAAGTCCACCCTCACGGTCGAAGACCGCCTGAACGAGCTGCGCACCTCGTATCACTTACGCAAGGACGACCCGTCTCCCACCGCCCGGGAGGCCTTGCGGGCCATTGTCACCGAGGCGCTCGAATTGCGGGAACAGCTGGCTCGTCACATTGACGAGAAGATGGCCCGCATGGACGAGTTCCGGGCCCGCCTGAACGAGGAGGGGCAGCGCTGCCGCGACCTGCTGGCGACCATGGACTCTTCGAGTGGGGCGGCCGCTCCGGGCTAGACGGCGGCGGCACCGGCGGCGGCGAGGGCCGCCTCAATGCTGCGCACCAGGTGGCGGGCCGACTCGGCGCTCAACTCCACCGCCACCCGGGCGCCCGGTCCCCGGGAGGGGTCGACGAAGTCGATGTTGAGGGTGTGCTCGAACGGCGCATGGTACGGGTGGTCGAAGTAGACCGAGGCCGAAGTCACGGGGAACCAGCCGTCCGGACCCTTGGCGCTGCCGGCGATGTCTGTCGGCACGGTGAGGTAGGAACACATGATCACGCCTCCGATGCGGTCAGGTACGTCTCGAACCAGGAGAAGATCTTCTCCCAGCCGTCCAGAGCGGCTTCGGGCCGGAAGCTGGTCCGGTTGGTAGAGAAGAAGGCATGCCCCGCTCCCTCGTAGGAGTGGAACTCGTAGGTCTTCCCGTGGGCGATGAGCGCCTGTTCGAGCTCGACCACCTGCTCGGGATTGGGGAAGTGGTCCTCGGTTCCGAAGAGGCCGAGGAGGGGGCATCGCAGTGCCTCGGTCTTGTCGACCAACGGCACCACCTTGAGGGGGAACCCGTCGGGCACCGTCCCGGTGACAAAGGCCCCGTAACAGTCGACGGCGGCGTCGACCGGCAGGCTCACCGCGGTGAGAAAGGAGTGCCGTCCACCCGAGCAGTAGCCGATGACCCCGACCTTTCCGTTGGACGAAGGCAGAGCCCGCAAGGCGTCGATGGCCGCCGCCGCGTCACCGATGAACTGGGTGTCGGGCACCCCGCCGTTGGCCCGCACCGCCGCCGCCGCGTCGTCGGGATCCGTCGTGAGCCCTTCCCGGGCATAGAGGTTGGGACAGATGGCGTTGTACCCGTGGGCGGCGAACGTCCGGGTGATCTCCTTGGTGGACGAATCCCAGCCCGGGAGGTGATGAATCACCAGCACCCCGGGGAACGGCCCCTCGCCGTCAGGAAGTGCCTGGTAGGCGTTGATGGTGTCCCCTCCGTGGCCGGTCAGTTCCACATTGCGGGCGGACAGTGCTTCTTCGGGGGGTGCCACGGGCTGTCTCCTTCACGTCGTGCGTCGGTGCGGCGCCCACTATGGCGCGTCACCGACCCCGAACACGAACGCCCGGTCCTGTGGTGCGGCACACCACTAGGAGGTGCAGACGGTCCCTTTCGGCGGAGAGACACCACTGACCAGGTAGGTCTGGACGTAGGCCCGCACGCAGGCGCTGTAGAAGTAGGCCACGTGATCGCTGCCGTCGCGGGTGAGCAGCACCCCTCGGCTCAACTCACCGGCCAGGCTGACCGCCCAGGCGTAAGGCGTGGCGGGATCGTTGGTGGTGCCGACCACCAGAATGGGTGGGGACCCGATGGCCGCCACCGGGCCGGGCACACGGGTGGCGGGGGTGGGCCACTCCGCACAGGCCGCCTCGCCCCAGGCCAGCAGCGGACCGAAGACGGGGGCCGAAGCCTGGTACAGCGTCGCCAGGTAGGGGAAGGCCGCCAGATCGTGAGACACAGGATGGTCCAGGCAGTCGATGGCCTCGGCGGCGTCGGAGCCGTTGGTGGATCCGTCCTCGTTGTAACTGTCCGACATCGCCACCACTTCAGCCCCGTTGCCCGCGGCGTCAGCTGCCAGAGCGGCACCGAGCCTCGGATACTCGGACTCGGCGTAGAGGCCGTCCAGCAACGCGTTGTAGAGCTCGCCGGGTCCGGCCGTCCGGCCGTTCCCGGCCGGCACCGGACTGGTACGGCTCTGGGCCAGTTGCGCCAGCAGGGCGCTGGTCGGATTGCCCTGGGGCCGCCACTGGCATGAGGCGTTGGATGCGCACCAGGCGAAGAACGTCTGGAGCACACCTTCGAATCCTTTGGCCTGGCCCAGGGTGATCTGGTTGAGGGTGAGCGCCGGGTCGATGGCGCTGTCCAGCACCATGGCCCGGACGTGGGTGGGAAACAGTCCGGCGTAGGTGGCCCCGAGCAGCGTGCCATACGACTGGCCCATGTAGGTGAGCCCGGCGTCGCCGAGGGCAGCCCGCAGACGGTCCATATCGCGTGCCACGTCGACCGTGCCCACAAACGGCAGCACGGTCCCGCTGGCCTTCTCGCAGTCGGCAATGAACTGGCGGATGCTGGCGAAGGTCGCCTGCTGGGCGGCGGCCGTCTGGGGCACCGGATCGGGCAACGCCGACGGAGGGGCTCCCGGCGTCTCGCCACAGGTCACCGGATCGCTGCGCTGTACTCCCCGGGGATCAAAAGTCACCACGTCGAAGTCATCCAACAACTGGGGGGTCAACACACTGAGCTCGTTGGCGAAGTCGTCAATGCCCGACACTCCGGGACCCCCGGGATTAATCACCAGCGAGCCGATCCGCGCCCCCGGGTCCTCGGCCAGGTGCCGCTCCACCGCAATGTTGATGGTCGCCCCGTCGGGGTGGGCGTAGTCGAGGGGCACAATCAGGTTGCCGCACTGCAGGTTGCCGTTGCAGGCCGACCACGTGATCGGTGTGATGGGAAGTGGTGGCTCGGTGGTGGTCGTGGTCGTGGTCGGTGCGGTTGTCGTCGGGGCGTGGGTCGTGTGAGTGACGGCATCGGGGTGCCCGGTGCCGCCACCGCACGATGCCAACAGGAGGGCGAGAGCAGCTCCGATGGCCACCGGGCATTTCCGGGAACGGTGGACCGGGCGAGGGGCGGGAGAGCCGGGCACCGGACCACAGTGGCACGAAGTCCCTCAGGAGTGGGTTCGCCTTGCACGTACCTCTCCGTCCCGGTACATAAATTTCGGAATACTTCGATGATTGTCGCGGTATTGCGCCAAAGAAGTACCGGGAGAGGCACGTTCCACCCTGGAAACAACCCACCATTTGTGACATCGGCCCGACCGTTGAGAGAGGTGGAACCACCAGACCAAACACCATCAGTGCCGGAAGACAACGCCGAGAAGGCGATCGAACTGGGGAGGCCAGGTGCCTCAGCCCGGGCTGAATTCGAACGGCGCCGGACCCGCGATGCGCAGCGTCGCCGGAAGACCTTCGGGCGGTACCTGGCCCCGGTCATCCGGGTGCTCACCGCAGAACGCCCGACCACCGCCGTCTGGGACCGGGGCGGTCGCCAAGAAGAGCGCGTGGGCGAGTATCTGACCGACGCCATCGGACCGGCCGGGATTGTGCTGCACGACCGGAAAATCCGGGGCACCCGTTCCAACATCGACCACATCGCGGTAGTCCCGTCCGGCGTGTGGGTCATCGACACCAAGCAGTACAAGGGCCGGGTGTCGCAGCGCACCACCGGTGGGTGGCTCGTGGCGCGCCCGGCACTCTTTGTCAACGGCCACAACCGCACCAGCCTGATCCCCGCTGTGCGCCGTCAGGCAGTGCTGGTGCAAGAAGTGGTCGGCAAACGCATCCCCGTCCACGCCGTCCTGTGCTTCGCCGATGCCAATTGGGGTCCGCTGGGGGCGCCCTTCAGCCTTGGTGGCGTGACCGTCACCTGGGCCAGGCGTCTGGCCGACTCGCTGGGGGTGGCCGGCGCAATGGATCACCGCGCCATGGCCGAGCTGGCGTCCCGGATCGGCGCCGCCTTTCCGCCCTATGCGCCCTATGCGCCCTCGGGGACCTCCCACAAGCCGACGGGCGCGCCACCCAAGGGGTAGTGGCCCGGCAGCCGTTCCCCCGACATGGCCCGCTCAATGCGTTGCTGCATGCCGGGCAGCAGCGTGCCGTCGCCGATCATCTGCAGAAAGACGGTGCCGGCATTGCCCACGTCGAAGAAGTCACGTTGCCAGCTCCACATGAAATTCCCCGCGTAGCGGAACCAGCTCCCGCCGAGCCCGGCCACCTCATAGTGCGAACCGTCAGCCCGGGTGGCATCGGCCACCTGCCTCCACAGACCGAGCACCTCTCCCTGCTGTTCATCAATGAGCACTTTTTGGTACGGGTAGGTCCATCCCTCCAGACCGTGCATCTCCAGACCGAGGGCGATCTCGCGGATCTCCTCCCGCCCGACCGCCATGAACTCGTCGTTGGCGCCGACGTTCCATCCGTAGGTGGCGTCTTCGGTGTAGAGGTCGGCCATGTGCCGCCAGTCCTGGGCGGCCTCACCCTTGCGGTTCACCTCCAACCACCGCTCCACCATCTCTTCGAGTTCAGCTCGCGGAAATGCGGGCATGGCAGTCAGTCCTCCTCAAGGCGTAGGGCGTGGGTGGGGCAGTACTTCACGGCCAGTTCGACGGCGGCTCGCTGGTCCTCGGTCGGGCTCGGGTTGAGCACGGTGAGCTCACCCTTCTTCGACACGGAGAACACATCGGGTGCTTCACCCTCGCATGCCGCATGGCCTTGGCACAGGTCGCGGTCGACCACAATCCTCATGGGGTGACCCGCGGCTGGCGACGCCGGTAGCGCACCCGGCACGGCTGCTGGAGTTGGACCACCATTTTCGAGTGGTCGTTGCGGTACGTGTCGAGCGGTTGGGCCGCCTCGAACTCCCAGCCCTGGAGGAGGACCGAGAAGATGGCCTTGAGTTGCATCATGGCGAAGTTGGCTCCGACGCACCGGTGACGTCCGGCTCCAAAGGGGATCCACGTCCACGGGTTGGCCCGATCCTCTTCACGCCCTTCGAGATAACGCGCCGGCACGAAGCTGTCGGGCTCGGGAAAGTCTTCCGGTATGCGGTTGCAGATGGATGGGCTGGCTCCCACCAACTTCCCCGCCGCTATATGGAACTCCCCATAGCAGAGGTCCTCCATGGCCACCCGCAACAACAGAATCAGCGGCGGATGCAGGCGTAGGGCCTCCTTGAGGGCGGCTTCGAGGTGGGGGATCTCGCGGAGGGCCTGGAAGCTGACTTCCGAGCCGTCGGCGTACAGGTCGTCGAGCTCGCCGTTCACCGTGGCCATGACATCGGGATGTCGGAGCAGCTCAATGAGCGTCCAGGCCGCCGTGCCCGACGTGGTGTGGTGGCCGGCGAACATCATGGAAATGAACATGCCGGTCACCGTGTCGGCACTGAAGCGATAGCTGCCGTCCTCATCCTTTATGGACATGAGCACGTCGAGCAGGTCCGCCTCACCCTCGGGTGGCGGCGGTCCAACGCCCCGCCCGTTCATGATGGCCTGCACCAGATCCACCAGTGCCACCCGGGCGGCGTCGCGGACACGGAAGCTCTCAATGGGTGCGTAGGGGTCGACGTAGGCGATGGGATCGGTGCCCTGTTCGAGGTCGTGGTAGAGCTCGGCGAACCGGCCGTCGAGCTGGTTGCGGAAGCGGGTGCCGATGAGGCAGGCCGACGACGTGTAGATGGTCAGCTCGGCGAACCAGTGCAACAGGTCGATCTCACCCTCGTCATCCCAGTCCGCCACCATGCCCTCCACCTCGGCGGCGATGGTGGCGGCGTGGCCGCGCATGAACTTGTCCCGCAGGGCCTGGTTGTGCAGCATTTCCCGCCGCCGCTCCGGTGGAGCGTCGAAGACCACGCCCTGGCCGAAGATCGGTGTCATGAAGGGATAGGCCTCGGCCTGATCAAGCTCCTCCTCGGGCGCCCGGAAATAGAACTCGTTGGCGTCCGCCCCGGTGAGCAGGACGATGTCCTTGTGCCCAATGGTGAACTCGCCGACATCGCCGCACTCGGCCCGGACCCGGGCCATCAGACCGATTGGGTCACGGCTGAATTCGGCCAGGTGGGCGTTCTCTCCTTCTCCCCCCGATACCCGGGGCGGTTGACGGAGCTCGGTGCCGGTCGTCACTGTGATCCCTCCGTGTCCAGTGGTGCTTCCGGCTGCACTTCTATGACGCTGAGATGGGTCTGCCGGGGAGCGCCCACCGCATGGGCGATGGCCAGGGCCACCCCTTCGGGTCGCAGGAAGGAGGAGTGTCGGGCCAGCCCCCATCGCTCCCATTCGGCCAGCAGGGTGCCGGTCACCGCCGGATCCCAGTCCATGCCCATCCCCGTCAGGGTCGGTCCGGGGCGCACCACCGTGGCTCGCACGCCGGTCCCTTCGAACTCCATCTGCAGTGCCGTCACGTAACCCTCCAATCCCCACTTCGAAGCCATGTAGGCCGCCATCAGCGGCCGCGGGTGGGCCACCACGTCAGACGTCACAAAGACCATGTCGCCCCGCCGGCGCTCGACCATGCCGGGACCGAAGGCCAACACCAGTCGGTGGGCGCCACTCAGGTTGATCCGCACCACCTCGTCGAATTCCTCCGGGGCCATGGCCAGCACCCGGCCGGGTTGGATCCTCGCCGCATTGGAGATCAGCACCTCGACCGGCCCGAAAGCGCCGGCCGCCTTCTCGGCGAAGACGGCGATGGAGTCGGGATCAGCCAGGTCCAACGGGAGCGCCTCCGCCTCGCCGCCCTCGGACCTGATGGCGTCGGCGATCTCCCCACAGACATCGACCCGGCGGGCCGCCAGCACGACGGGATGGCCGGCCCGCGCCATGGCCCGGGCCGTGGCGGCGCCGATACCAGAGGATGCCCCGGTGACCACGGTGGGCCGGCGGTCGGGGTGCGGCGCGAAGCGTGGCATCAGCGCAAGGTCACGGTCGTCGGGAGCGCGGCCAGCCCGCGCACGTTGATGGAGTGGACCCGTCGCAGGCCCCCCGGGTCAATGTCATACGACTCGACCCGCGACACCAGTTCGCCCAGAGCGATGCGCGCTTCCATGCGGGCCAGGGCGGCGCCCATGCAGAAGTGGCGCCCCCCGCCGAAACTGATCAGGTCCTTCGTGTCACGCTCGAGGTCGTAGCGCTCGGGATCCTCGAAAACCTCCTCGTCGCGATTGGCCGAGCCGACGAGCAGCAGCACCCGCTGACCCTCGGCGATGTCCACCCCGCGCACCTGGACGGGGCGGCGGACGACCCGCAGGAGCATTTGGCTACTGGTGTCATAGCGCAGCGTCTCCTCCACCCAGTCGGCCACCCGCGCCGGGTCGGTGAAGGGCTTAGCCACCTGGTCAGGGTGACGCCAACCCCAGTACCAGGCATTGCCCAACAGTTTGGTGGTCGTCTCGTTGCCGGCCACCACCAGCAGGAAGAGAAACGAGATCATCTCCTCATCGGTCATGTGCTGCCCGTCGATCTCCTGCTGGAGCAACGACCACGTCAGGTCATCACGCTCATGCACCCGGCGATCGGCCACCATGTCGGCGTAGTAGCCCGCGAGCTCGAAGGCGGCATGCACGCCTTCGGGGGGGACGTCGTCCATCCCCTCCTCCCGGTGGACGAGCAGGTCGGCCAGGCGGCGCACCTCGTCCTGGTCACTGCGGGGCACTCCCACCATTTCGGAGATGACGTCCATGGGAAGGCGCCCGGCGAAATCCCCGATGAAGTCGAAGGTGCCCGACTCCAAGGCCGGAACCATGTGCTCAAGGGTCAGTTGCCGGATGCCCCTCTCCATCTCCGCCACCCGGCGCGGCGTGAAGCTCTTGCCGACGATCGAACGCATCCGGGTGTGATTCGGGGGATCCATGGCCAGCAGCGACATCGCCTTGTAGGCGTTGGGGCCGTAGGCCGCCGGGTCGAGCGACACACCGTTGGCGTTCGAGAAGCGCTCCACATCGCGGAATGCTGCCAGCACATCGGCATGCCGGGACAGAGCGAAGAAGTCGAGCTCCTCGTTGTAGAACACGGGCGCCTCGGCGCGTAAACGGGCATACGTCGGATAGGGATCCTCATGGATCCCATAGTCGTACGGGCTATAGGCGAGCGGCATGACCGTCGTCATGACTGGTCGCCCACCATCAGACGGGCGGCCTCGGCCACCAGATCGGGCACCGCACCGAACCGCAGATGACCCAGGCCGGCGCTGAGAATGGCTCCGGTGTAGGTGATCTGAAGGACGGGCAGGAGTGCCGGATCGGCATCGGGGCCGAGGGCGGCGGAAAGGCGATGGGCGATCTCCGTGGCGATACGCGACCGCACCTGTTTCACGTCGGGCCCGTCACCGAGCAACGCCGTCGTGCAGGCCGCTATGGCGGCCGGGCTCTCCGACTCCAGCGTGCCGAAACCCATGGAGCGTACGGTGTCCGCCACCCGCTCGGGCACCGGCCGACTCAGATCGACCAGCTGAGGGGAGAGGCGCATGCGCCGCCAGAGCACCTCGGCCAGCAGATGATCCTTGCTGGAAAAGTAGGTGTACGCCGTCGCCGTCGCCACGCCCGCCCGTTTGGCCACCGTCCGCATGGTGATGTCGCGGTACGCCACGTCAGCCACCTCTTCGGCCGCCGCCATGACCAGGCGTTCCACCGCTTCGGTCTGGCGGTCGGAGAGGAATCGCCGTCCCGGTTGGTGCTCAGCGGAGCCGTGGCCCGCGGTGGGAATCGTCGCCGACGTGGTGTCATCGGAGAGCGACTCGAACATCACGAGGCGCCGATCACCGCGTCCGGAATGTGGGGCGTGCCATCCTTCATGGCCGGGAAGGTGAAGGTGGCCGCCGTCGTCATCCGGGTGATTTTGGTGATGTCCGCTTCGGGGATCGTCACCGTCTCGTCCTCAATGACGACTTCCCATCGGCAATGCGGCGAGCGGTCATTCGGCACCCGCGGCGGGCGATGGACGTGGCGAATGTGCGCCTTGGGGTTCACCGCCTGTGCCGTGATGTCGAACGTCCCATCCTCAATGTGATGGCACATGTTGGTGACCATCTTGTCCCCGAAGGGCTCGGCGTCCATCAGGGCGCCGCAGTAGGCCAGCTCGAAGTAGCCGTGCTTCTCGTTCACCACTTCGTAGTGCACGTCGAGATAGTGATGGGGGAAGCCCGGATCGAGTTGGAGCACCTTGAAGATGGCCGTCACCCCGTCACCGTCAATGGCCATAATTTGGCGCAGGCGCTCCCCGTAAATCGGGCTCGATCCCACCCACTCTTGAATCGCCAGCTCCTTGACCGCCTCCGCTCCGTACTTGAGGCCGATGGCGGCGCACATGGACCGGTCCAACATGTGGACAATGAGGGCATACTCGCGGACCAACCTGACCAGGGCTTCCTTCGACAAGTCCTCGTAGTCGAACGAGGGGTCGAAGTCTCCCGAGTAGTCATTGCGGTCGGTCATGAGTACAGACTATATTCCAGACAGGTGTCCAATTCCAGTGATTCCTTCGCCACTCTGTGGCGGGTCGACCCGAGGGGTGAATGTGCATGACGGCTGACGCGGCGCCGGAGTCCGGACCCCCACCGAAGGCCGGTGTGATCGGCCTGGGTGACATCGGGCGGGGCCTGGCCGACAATCTGGCCCGCTCGGGGGTGTCGCTCAGCGTGTGCGACGTCCGTCCCGAGGCGACTGCTCCCTACGCCGACCGGGCGTACATTGCCGACTCGCCGGCCGATCTGGCGGGCCGCAGCGACGTCGTGCTGGTGGCGGTCATCAACGACGACCAGGTGCGCAGCGTCCTGCGGGGCGACCGCGGCGTGTTCGCCGGGGCCTCACCCGGCACCACCGTGGTGGTCGTCAGCACCATCTCGACGTCAACCGTGAGGGAACTGCACGCCGAAGGATCCAGCCACGGCGTCACCATCGTCGACTGCGGAGTCAGCGGTGGGCCGAGCGCGGCCGCCGGCGGCGAGCTCGTCTGCATGGTGGGTGGGACGGTGGACGATGTCGAACGGGTCCGCCCCGTGCTGAATGTGATCTCCTGCCTGGTGCTCCACATGGGCCCCCACGGCGCCGGACTGTCGGCCAAGTTGGCCCGCAACCTGGTGCAGTACGGCTCCTGGTTGGCCGCTCAGGAGGCGCAGGAACTGGCCGAAGCGGCGGGCGTCGATCTCCTTAAACTGGGCGAAGCCATCCGGGAGAGTGACAAGCGGATTGGTGGACCGACCCGCCTCATGTTCCGCCCGACGGCCGAGGTGTACCCGCCCGACACCGATGTCGGCCTGTTGGATCTTTTGCGGGCCGGCAACCGCCTGGCCCACAAGGACGTGGCCGCAGCCCTGGCCCTGGGGGACGAACTCGACGTGCCACTCCCTCTGGCCGCACTCATTGAAGAACGTTGCGACCGGGTGTTCGGCCTGACCGAGGCCACCAGGTGACGGTGATGGGCGAGCCCCGCATGCTGGTGGATGGGCAGCTCTGCCCGGCACAGTCGGGAGCGACCTTCGCCACGCTGAACCCGGCCACCGAAGAGGTGCTCGGCGCGGTGGCCGACGGCGGCCCGGCCGACATGGATGCGGCCATCGCAGCGGCCCGGCGGTCCTTCGACACCACCGACTGGTCCACCAATGTGGCCTTGCGCGTGTCCTGCCTCCGTCAGCTGCAGTCGGCGTTCGAGAAGCACGCCGACGAAGTGCGGGCGCTCACCGTGGCCGAAGCCGGCTCGCCGCTCTCCTTCACCCACTCCGCCCAGCTCGATGATCCGGTGGCCGGCCTCGGATGGGTCGCCACCATGGCCGAGTCCTACGAGTGGGAGCGCGACCTGGGGAACGCGTCGCCCATGGGGATCCCGTCGCATAGATGGGTGCGCCGGGAGGCCACCGGTGTGGTCGGTGCCATCACCCCGTGGAACGTGCCCCACCAGATCAATCTGGCCAAACTCGGACCGGCGCTGGCGGCCGGCAACACCGTGGTGCTCAAGCCGGCTCCCGACACGCCGTGGTGTGCCACCGCGCTGGGGCGCCTCATTGCCGAGGAGACCGACATCCCACCCGGGGTGGTGAACATCGTGCCGTCGTCGGAACACATACTGGGCGAAATGCTGGCCACCGATCCCCGGGTGGACCAGGTGACCTTCACCGGTTCGACGGCCACCGGGCGGCGTGTGATGGCCGCTGCTGCACCGACGCTCAAGAAGGTCTTCTTGGAACTGGGCGGCAAGTCGGCCTTCGTCGTGCTGGAGGACGCCGACTTCCGCGGCGCTATCGGCACCGCCGCCTTCACCGTCTGCACGCACGCCGGCCAGGGG
>Ga0302324_100020310_pt1 | contig 12998 bp, 8 predicted proteins | sample Palsa_T0_1_FD_201949 | JGI IMG/M metagenome (GOLD analysis project Ga0302324, IMG submission 201949) | Peat permafrost microbial communities from Stordalen Mire near Abisko, Sweden - Palsa_T0_1 | ecosystem: Environmental > Terrestrial > Soil > Palsa > Peat permafrost | place: Sweden: Abisko...
GGCCAGTTTCGTCCTTCGCCGCCGCCTGCGCCGGGCAGGGGAGAGGATAGGGTCACTGAACGCGAACCTGGAACAGCAGGTCCAGAATCGCACCCTTCACCTGGTCCGGGCCAACAAGCATCTGGAGGCGTTCGCCTACTCCATCGCTCATGACCTGCGAACCCCGCTGCGGGGGATAAGCGGGTTCGCCGAAGCCCTCGCGGAGGACTACGGCGACCGGCTCGACGAAACAGGCCGCGAGTACGCCGGACGCATCCAGGCAGGCTGCGCGCGGATGGCTACCATTCTCGATGACCTGCTGCACCTCTCACATGTGACGCAGGCCGAGATAAACCTCCAGGACGTCGACCTCAGCGCCGAGGTCACCGCCATCTGCGACCAGCTCCGCGCCCGTAACCCCGGCCGCCAGGTCCAGGTGACCGTGCAGGAAGGCGTCCGGGTCACCGCGGACCGCGCCCTGATCCGGTCCGCGCTGGACAACCTGCTCGGTAACGCCTGGAAGTTCACCTCCCGCCGCGACAGTGCCGCCATCGAGTTCGCGACCGCAACCGCCGGCGACGCCCGCATCTGCTGCTACGTACGCGACAACGGGGCCGGCTTCGACCCCGCCTACGCCGCCAAGCTGTTCCAGCCTTTCCAGCGGCTCCACACCCCCGGCGAGTTCCCCGGCACCGGCATCGGCCTGGCCAGCGTCCGGCGCATCGTCGAGCGCCACGGCGGCCGGACCTGGGCCGAAGGAGCCGTCGACGGCGGCGCCACCATCTACTTCACCCTCAACGCGGAGGGCACCCATGAATGACAGGCAGATCATCCCCACCAGGCAGATCATGCTCATCGAGGACAACCCTGACGACCGGGACCTCACCATCCGGGCACTCAGGAAACACAACATCCTCAACCCCGTCACCGTCGCCAGCGACGGCGCCGAAGCCCTCACCATGCTTCTGAGGGACGACCACCGCGACCAGGGCAACCCGGCGCTCATCCTGCTCGACCTGTACCTGCCCAAGCGGCAGTGCCGCCACTTCTCCACGGTTCGCGCGCGGGGATGCCGAGGGTTCGGTGGCTCCTTCTGTCGTGTAGCCTTTCTCGGCCTGGGACGGACCTACGCCGACGTCTCGACTCGCGCGAGCCGACACGCTGCAGTCCTGCGACTGAACCGGCTTTCGGCGGTCGGCGAGACAGCCGATACGGCTTTGGCCTTTCATGCAACGCCCGCTTGCCCTTGCTCCGGATGCCATTGATGCCCGAACCGGTTGACGGAGCAGATGGGCGGGCGAGGGCAGCCACACGCGTGCACCCTCGCCCAGTCAGCTGCGGCTACCGCTTCGAGCACCAGACCGCCGCCTCGACTACGAGAAGATGAGAACGCCTCACTGTCGCCGACGCAGCCGCCGACCCCGGAACCACCGTCGTCGTTCAACCGTGTCACGCTTCGCCGCGGCGATGCAGCTCGGCGAGTTCCACGTAGGAGGCAGCGTTGCGCTCGATCCCCGCGCGCTCCGCTTCGGACAACTCACGCCGCACCTTGCCCGGCACCCCGGCCACCAGCACCCCCCTCCGGAACCTGCTGCCCTTCGGTGAGGAGTGCGCCGGCCGCGATGATCGAATGACGCCCCACGTGCGTTCTGTTGAGCATGATCGCGCCCATCCCGATGAGGACCTGGTCCTCGACGGTGCATCCGTGCAGCGTGGCGTTGTGGCCGACCGTGACGTCCGAGCCCAGCGATAGCGGCACGCCGGGGTCTGCGTGCAGGACGCAGCCGTCCTGTATGTTGCTGCGCTCGCCGACGAAGATGGAATCATGGTCGGCGCGGAGCACTGCTCCGTACCAGATGCTCGCCCCGGCGCTGATGGTGACCTGTCCGATGAGCACCGCACCCGGGGCATGAAGGCAGATTCGGCGGCCATGGGATGGTGCTTGCCGAGCGTGACGAGTGACGCCGCGCCGACGGCAAGCACCGGCCGCGGTAGTGCGCCCCGCCGATGAGGCTGAGGGAACCACACATCCGCAAACCGGGCACAGCGCCGCGCTGTCCCCAGTGACGCCACAACTAGCCGTACTCGGGCAACGCGAAGGCCCGCGACCCTGGGTCACTCCCGGATTGCCGGATCGAGACCTACTCAGACGCCGAACTGGTCAAGCTGGCGCGGTGGATCAGATCCGATGACGCGCTCCGGATCCAAGACGAACTGCTCCAGGAGATGATGCGCGAACTCGGCTTCCAGCGGCGCAGCAAGAACGTAGTCACCCGGCTCACCGCCGCGATCATCCGCTCAGCGACAAGCTGACCGGGGACCGCCATGCTGAGGGGTCGGTTGCCGCTATCGTGACGCTCTGCGGGGTCGCCGACGCACTCCAGCCGAACGGACCAGGCGACCTGCCGCTTAACAGGGGTTCTATCACCCTGAAAGCACTTACCTGGAAAAGCCCCAGAAGCCCAGCTCACGCGCATAAGGGCTGGTCAACTGGATTGCCCACGCTTTTAACTATCACAACAAGTGTACCGCAGAGTGCCGTTTCGTCCGTGGGATTTCTGTGGGGTCGCCGCCGGGACGCGGGCTTGTGGGATTTCTGTGGGGCTTGCAGAAGACCCTGACTGCGCGGAAGATGAGATACGGGCTGGGCTCGGTGCCCACAACCTCTGGTCGCGGCCCGTGCCCGGGTCACTGAGCGTTACCGGACGCCGGTCGGCCTGAAGGGTCCTTCCGGCGCATATCGGGCTGCTGGGTTTCCTGACCTGAGATTTGGATCCATCCCGGGTACCGGTTACCGGCGATCTGCCTGGTAACGAGGTGGTGGAAGGCGTTATCGTCGATCTGGTCGTAGCCGTGGCGCACGACCGAGCGGTAGATCTCCCCGGAGACGACCAGGATGAGCGGGTCGGGGGCTGCCTTGAGTGTCCTTTTGACGCCGGGGGCGTCGAGCAGGCGGAAAGCGATATCCAGCGCCTCGCCATAACATCCGTCGGGATCATAGTGGACCTCCCCCGCATGCAGGACGACGCGGACCCGTATCTGCCGTTGCGGACGGCTTTGGGGCGGGAGGCTGGCGTTGTAGGCGGATAGGAGCCGGCTGAATTCCGGGATGACACGATTCAGGAGAAGCGCTTTGGGTGCCTGGTCCACCGGGCGGATGAGCGCAAGTAGGCCATCGCCGCGATCGATGAACCGGTCCCGGTGCCGCGGGTAGATTCCCGCTGAGCGCAGCGCGGCGTCGAACAGTTCATACAGCATGGTCCGGAGTTCGGCCTTCACCGGATCGGGGCGGCTGGTGGAACTCTCGATGTCCAGGGCGATGATGGCCCGGTAGCAGGACGAGCGTACGGGCCGGGCGCGCTGCAGCGCCGCGAAGGCGAGCGTCTCCAGTTCTGACCCGACGGTTTCCATGCTGATCTGCCGGGCGACCGGGCCGAAGAAATCCAGGACCTCCCGGGCCTTGCGCAGCTGTGTTTCTTGGGGCATGAACTGCAGTGTCCGCATGTTGTGCAGCCGGTCAGCCATCTTCAAGGCGACAACCCGGGCATCGGCCGAGGTGATCGCCGTCATCGCCCGGGCGATCTTGCGTTCGCTCCCGCCCCTGATCTGATCCAGTGCCGTGTGGTCGGCCACCAGGGTCGCGATTGCGCTGCCGAAGTCGCGCCGCAGCGTGGTGAGCGTATACGGGGTATCTTCGACCGTGTCGTGCAAGATCGCCGCGCAAACCGTCTGGTCGTCGGCGCCGAGCCTCGCGAGGATTGTCGCGACCGATACCGGATGAGTGATGTACGGATCGCCACTGCGGCGAGTCTGGCCCTGATGACAATACGCCGCGACATCGAAGGCTCGCCGGATCGACGCTACGTCTGCACCCGGCTGGGTAGATAGCACGGTCTCGCGAAGTCCCGTGATCAGGTCGCCCTCGAGGACGCTCGCCTGCGACCGATAGCCGTTCACCGCAGGACCCTGGGCGAGGCCGGCTCCGCGCCGGACTGGCCGGACGAGCGCATCGCCCGCACATGGCCAGCGTCTCCCGGAAGGTGTCGTGCGCGGGCCCTTGCCCGAGGCAGCCGGAAACAAGGGCGCGCTTGGCAGTCATGGTGGTCTGGCAGTGCGACGGGCGTGGTCGTGCTCACCGACCGGGCCCTGAAAGAAATACGTTCCATAAACAGGACTCTAAGCACTTCATGCTGCAGAGGTCATGTTTGCTTGCTCGGGGTGGCTGAATTACAGGGGCTTGCGCCTATCGTTTCCGGCAGTTACCCGAGAGTCATGTAATAGTAGTGCCGTACGTGATTGACATAAGAACCACGTTTCCCGCGACGGATCAGGCGTAACTCGCGAGCGGTTTTTGATACTCTCGACACGTCTATGACGATCCGTTGGCGCGCCGCCGACAGGCACATGGTTTCGCCGGGCAACTGCGCTGGGTGCACGCGATACCCGCATTCGTGCGTGTAACTGAGCGTGTCGGTTGCCTCGAGCCTGTACGAGCCGATCGCCGATTTTGCGTTGCTCGAAATCGTGCAGCATCGACAGCGCGTCGACCGTAGAGCACCCAGTTATGGGTCGTGCATACCTGGAAGACGGAAACGCGGTTCCTCGCAATTCTGGTTTCGCAGAAAGCATGCGCCGTGGCGATTGACCGACGACCCGACGCCGAGAAGGGCAGCGTTTATCGATAGGACAGATTCGACTTCACAGCCCGACCTTGCTTTCGGCGACGGGTGAATTCGCCCGTCGTTGACACTTGCCACCCTCGCCACCTGCTGCTTACCCAAATCTGCCTTACCGAACCCTGAGGGCCATGGCCGCGCCTTAAGACCCGGCCGGAGGCAGCGTCATGTGGAACCTCCTAACATGGAGCTCCACGCTGTTGGTGGCGGATCGATTGTATTCGATTTGAACCTCGTCCTAACATGTCGGTTGCGGGATAGTTGTCGAAGGTCCGCGAGCGAGGAGGTCACGGCGTGGACGGCGAACAAGGCGCTGAAGTGCAAGGGATAGGGCTGGCCGAGGCGATCGCTTTGCTTCGAAGGGAATTGCTGGCGGCACGTGCATCGGCGTCTGATTCTGAGATCCAGTTGCCGGTGGAGTCGATGACGGTGCAGTTGCAGGTGGCGGCGACACGTACCCGTGATGGCAGGGCAGGGTTCTCGGTGCCGATCGTGAACGTGGAACTGGGGGGATCAGCGGGTTGGCAGAGGGAGACGATGCAGGTTGTGACGGTTGTATTCGGTGGTCCGGTTGATCGCGAGGGCAGGCCGGTGAAGGTCGCCCAAAAGAGCAGCGAGCTTAAGGGGTAGCTGGTGTTGCCCGTGCCGCTGGCCGCCCGGGTGGTAGAGGTGATCACCGACCTCGGGGCGTCAGCTGATCCTCGCTATCGGTACGGGTCTGGCTGCATTGTGCGTGGCCGGGCGGTCCTGACCGCGGCGCATGTGGTCGCCGGGGCAGCGTCGGTTGTGGTGCGCGACCCCGCCAAACGCGAATACACAGCAGCAGTGGATCCACAGTTCGTGAGCGACGTGCATAGCCGGGGTCCGGATCTGGCGCTGCTGGAGATCGACGACCCAGCGTTCGAGCGTATTCTGCCGCCGATCGGTCTGGCTGCGGTGGACCGGGACAGTACCAGTGGGGAGCCGGTGGAACGCTGCCATGCGGTCGGGTACCCGTGGTTTGCCGAGACCCGGTCACGCACCGCGGTTCGGGACAGCGTCGATGCGATCGGTGTTGTCCCGGTGCTGTCGAAACTGGCGGCGGGGTTGCTGAGCGTGCAGGTTACTGTCGCGCCGCGGGCACTGCCGCCACAAGAGATCGCGCTGGGCGAGTCGGAATGGCAGGGAATGTCCGGCGCGCCGGTGTTCGCGGCTGGCTGCCTGTTGGGGGTGGTGATCGAGCATGCGCCGCGGGAGGGACCGTCGGCGGTGACGGCTGTGCCATTGACGGCGCTGCAGGCCGATCCCGCGCATGAGCAGTGGGGATCCGGTGTTGCCGATCCGGCGGCTTGGTGGTCGCAGCTAGGTGTCGGCGGTGTCGGCGACCTGCAGCGGTTGCCAGTTCCACTCCTGCCTCGGCCGGAGCCGGCGTACTGGGCGAGCCTGAGGGAGTTCGGCCGGACCCTGCACCGGCGCATGCCCCAGCTGTTGGGCCGGGAACGGGAGTTGGCCCAGATCGCAGCCTTCGCTACCGGTGGCGAAGGATACCGCTGGCTGGTTGGCGGGGCCTATGCCGGCAAGAGTGCGCTGCTGTATGAGGCGGTCACGGCCGGCCTACCGGACGAGGTCGACCTGGTGTGCTACTTCCTGTCCCGGCGGGCCTCCGACGCGACTAGCGACCGGTTCCTGGCGGCGGTGGTGCCGCAGTTGGCCTATTTGTGTGACGTGGATCCACCGATCGCGAACGAGGACCAGTACCGCGCGTTGTGGGAGCAGGCCGCCGCCCTCGCCGTCAGGACTGGACGGCACCTGCTGCTGGTCGTTGACGGCTTGGACGAAGATCTCCTCCCGCCCCGGTCGCCGAGCGTCGCGAGTCTGCTGCCGGTCCTGGTCGGCGCCCACGCTCACGTCCTGGTGGCAAGCCGACCGCGTCCCGACTTGCCCGAAGATGTGCCAGATGGGCACCCGCTGAAGGTGACGCAGCTGGCGGATCTTAACCCGTTCAAGGGCGCCCAGCGGCTGGTCGAGTTGGCGCGGCGTGAGATCCATGACCTGACGCACGGCGACGACGCCGAACTAGCGGTGGAGGTTCTGGGTGTGCTGACGGCGGCTGCGGGCCCGCTGTCGCTCACGGACCTAGTCGCTTTGCGGGCAAACGGCCAGGCAGTACCGACCGCTGTCGAAAGGCTGCATGTGCGCCGGCTGGTTGGGGACCGTGCGGCCCGCAGCCTCGAGCGTGTGGGGGCAGCCGGCAATGAGAGATACCAGTTTGCGCACAGCTCGCTGCTGGAGTACGCCCGGGCCAACGATGACCTATGCGATCCGGAGTACCGGCAGCGGATCCACCACTGGGCCGAACGGTGGCGGAATGCCGGCTGGCCCACCTCAACCGACAGCGCCACCGGCACGCCGCGCTACCTGCTCGACCACTACCCCGCGACGCTGGCCGCCGACCCGCAGAGGCTAGCGGCGCTTGTGGGTGACATCGGCTGGGTCCATGCGTCGATCCAGGACGGCGACGTGGACGGTGTCCTCGCGCAGCTGCGCACGGCCCGGTTCGCTGCTCCCGAAAACCCGGACGTATCGGCGATGCTCGCTGTCGTCCATGGCCAGGCCCAAAACCTCCGTCCGCCGCAGCAGGTCCAGCAGCCCGAATATGTGCTGCGCCAGCTATGCCTGCAGGCCGCCGAGCTTGCCGATGACCGTCTAGCCGAAAATGCCCGCAGACGGCTGCTGCGCCTTCCAGACCCCGGCCCGGTGCCGCTGTGGACCACCCGCCGGACAAGCCGCGCCCTGTCGGCCGACGTCGCCAGCCGCCCCGCCCGCAAGGTCACGGCGGTGGCGGTGCTGCCAGGCGGGCGCGTAGTTACCGGATGGGACGACGGGCGAGTGTTGGTATGGGATCCGAAGTCTGCGGGTGCCGAGCCGATGGAGCTCGGCAGCCACGACCGCGGCGTAAAGGCGCTGGCGGCGCTACCCGACGGGCGGGTGGTCTCCAGTGGGGAGGCGGTCGCCGGCGGACCCGACCGGCCGATGAAGGTATGGGACCCCGCCAGTGCAAGAGTCCCGCGGCCTCTCGGCGCTCACGACGGTTCGGTACTTGGGCTGGCGGCACTGCCGGACGGACGTGTGGTCTCCGGCGGGGACGACGGGCGGGTGAAGGTGTGGATAAGGCCGCGGAGATGCTCGTGGACCTCGGCCGCTCACAAGTTTCTTGTCCTTACGGTGGCGGTGCTACCGGACGGGCGAGTGGTTACCGGTAACGACGACGGGCAGGTGCTCTTGTGGGATCCGTCCTCAGCCGATGCCGAGCCCGTGGTACTCGGCCGCCATGATGGCTGGGTGCTTGCGGTGACGGTGCTCCCTGATGGGCGGGTGGTCTCGACCGGGCACGACGGACGAGTGAATTCATGGGATCCCGACGTATCGGCTGCCCTGCCTGTGGAGATCGGTCGGCACTACGCCGGGCAGAACGCGGCAGCGGTGCTGCCGGACGGGCGGGTGGTCACCGGTAGCGACGACGGGCGGGTGCTTTTGTGGGATCCGTCTTCAGCTGGCGCCGAGACCATCGAGCTTGGCCGTCACGACGGCACGGTGTCAGCAGTGGCGGCACTGCCGGACGGGCGGGTGGTCAGCGGCGGGTGGGACGGGCGAGTAAAAGCATGGGATCCGGCCATAGCCGGCGTCGCGCTCGGGCCATTCGGACACCGCGACGACAGGGTCGAAGCGGTGGCGCTGCTGCCGGACGGCCGGGCGGTCACCGGCGGAGCTGACGTAATGGTCTGGGACCTATCCAGAGCAGGGGCCGCGCCAATCGAACTCGGCCGCCACGATGATTGGGTCGAGGCGGTGGCGGTGCTGCCGGACGAGCGGATTGTTTTCGCCGGCGGCGCCTTCCGGGTGATGGTGTGGGATCCTGCCCGGGCGGGGACCGCACCCATCGAGCTTGGCCGACACGAAGGCCGGGTTCTCGCGGTGGCGGTGCTGCCAGACGGGCGCGTGGCCTCAGGGGGGTCCGACTGGAGGGTGCTCTTGTGGGATCCGGCGGTAGCTGGAGCCGAGCCCATCGAGCTTGGCCGCGTCGGCAGCTCGGTGTCAGCAATGGCGGTGCTGCCAGACGGCCGGCTGGTCAGCGGCAGCGAGGACGGGCGAGTGCTGGTGTGGGATGCGGCCCATCCTGGAAGGTCAGGCCTGGAGCTTGGCCGCCACGGTATTTGGGTGCTGGCGCTGATCGGCCTGCCGGACGGGCGCGTAGTCTCCGGCGATACCGACGGGTGGGTGCTCTTGTGGGATCCGGCCACCCCTGGTGCCGACCCGATCGAGCTCGGCCGACACGATCACTGGGTGGATGCGTTGGCAGTGCTGCCGGATGGGCGGGTGATCGCAGGGGGCGGCCACGGGCAAGTGCATCTGTGGGACCTCATAAAGCGGGCCGAGATCACTCGAGTCGCGTGTACCGCAGTGGCATTTGCCACGGCAACCCCCGATTGTCAGCTCGTAATGGCCCATGGCGGCGGCGGCATATCCGGGTGGTTCATCCATGTCCCCAAACGCGGATCCTGCTATCGCCGCGAAGCGCCGGCTCCGCTCGGGGTAACTGGAGATCAATCCGCGGCGAATGAACAACCTGAATAGCACTCGGCACTGCGCGCCTGGCTGGCCCGCGACCGCACGATCAGCGACCGGACCCGCCGGTTCGCCAAGTGGTCGGCGATCTGCTCCTTCGCGCTCGGCATGGCCGGGCAGGTCGCCTACCACCTGATGGCCCAGACCGGGATGACCCGGGCGCCGTGGCCCGTCACCACCGTAGTGTCCTGCCTGCCGGTCCTGGTCCTGGCCATGGGGACCGCGCTGGCGCACCTGCTGCGCGCCGATGCCGACGCCGACGCTACCGATACGCCGGACAGCCGGACCGGACCACCAGCCGTCCTGCGGTCCCTGTCCTGGTCCTCGGAGGACCAGGACGGACCGGACCGCAGACGAGCGGAGGCTGACCGGGACCGGTCCGCGCGGCGGGACCAGAATGTTGCCGAGCCGGGACCACGACGCGGCTATGGGATCGCGGGATCTGGTCCGCGCCCCGCCGGACCACAGATTTACCAGGCTCGCATGATCGCCCGGAGGCTCGCGGCAACGGGCAAGCCGGTATCACGGCGAGCGTTGCGTAGCGGCGGCGTCAAGGGCTCCAACGAGGCCCTGAGCGCTCTAGCGCACATAATCAATGCCGAGCGAGCAGGTGTGCCGACGGCGGGCGAAAACAGGGACCGGCGAACAGCCCGTGACGATGGAGCAGGCAGCTGATCTGGCCGACTGTCGTCCCGGCTCGGGCGTTCAGCGTAACCGGGCCTGTCGCGCTCGGAAAGGCAATATCAGCTGAGACGTAGGTACTGTCCTGTGATTGGAAGCGGCAGCTCAGGGCATGGTCTTCGGATGCCTGCACCACTGTTTGCCCACAAGCCCGAGCGCTGCCCGTTCGGACATTCGCTTGCTCGCGGCAAGCCGCAGAAAATCTCGTGGATGCCGTGCATCTGCGGCCCAGCACAAGAAAATGCCGAGCACGGCCGGGGCATGGGTCATGTGACCTCGCGGCGAAAGGTTCGACACGGAACTGGGGCCGACGGCCAAAACAAGGCAGCCCGCGCGGACGGCGGTGCTTGTGTTGTCGTTTTGGTACAACGCATTGGGCTGTCGCCACAGGCACGGTGACCACCATCACGTCTAGGTTTGGCTGCACAGATCCGAGTGGCAACGGAGGCGTCCACATGACTTATGACGATGCGCCAATCTCCGGTCCAGTACGACTCGTGGAAGACGCGCTCGTCGACGAGGGGGAGCTGCGAGTCTGGTATCCGGCCGACCGCCCGCGAGTCGCATTCGACATGGACTGGGTCGGGCGACCGATCGTCCCGCAGGGGCATGCTCAGCCACCATCCGTCTTTTCGTCTGGCACCTTCACGGCCGTGGCGCTGTCGCCTCGAGACGTCACCACTCCGGATCACTTGAAGAGAGCGCTGGCCGAGGCGCGGCTCGGCATCGGTTCCGGAGTCGTGGCGGTAGAGAACGGCGGCCGAGAGACGGTGCTCCCGGTGCCAGCCGCCCGGGCGCACCGAGTCGACGCCTTGGTGGCGTGGCTGCTGGCTGAGCAGGTCGAGCTCGCCATCGGCATCGGGTCGCCCGGCGTCACGGCCGAGCGTGGGGTGCGGGAGTCGCTCGCCTGTGCGCGCCTCGCTCGGACAGGTGCCCGCGGCTCGCGCGCGATCTTCGCGCGGGAGCTCGGCGTAATGTCGTTCCTGCTCGCGATGGAGGATCCCAGCCACCTCGCCGAGTTCGTCGAGGGGCACCTCGGTCAACTCGTTCGGGATGAGCGATCTGGGCCCTGCCGCCTGGTCGAGACGCCGCGGGCGTTCCTGGTCCACGACGGCCACCACCTGACGATCGCGCGGGTCTGTCACATCCACACCAGCACCGTGAAGTACAGGCTGGCGCGACTCGCGGAGGTGCTGGGACGACCACTCCACGACCCCAACGTCCGCTTCGAGCTGCGCATGGCGGTCGAGATCGCGGACTTCCTGACCGAGCTGGAAATAGCCCCCTCGCTGGAGGATCAGGTGGGCCGACCGTCGCTTCTCGCGGCCCGCGGCTGAAGCAGCTGCGGTCCGAAGTAGCGCAGGATGGTCAGTGCTGTGTGGACCTCGAACGCCGCGATGTCGTCGAGAGACGGCGGCAGCCCCCGAACCAGCCGCCCGAGCGCTGGGCAGCCCCGACCCGGACCCCCGCCCGCACCATAAGCGCCGCCATCCCTGATCAACTGCGCCTGCCACCCGCGCAGCCAGGCGACGTCGATGTCGATGTCGCTGCCCGAACCGATCCCTGTCAGTGGGCGCGCCAGATATCGTGAGTAGTCATCGATCAGGACGACGATCCAGGGCTCATCGAGTGCCGGTCCGTCAGCTGCGCAGAGGTGGGGCGTCGGCCGCCATTTCAGTGGAGAGCACGATTTTGCCGTACACGTGTCCGCCGACGAGTTCCGCGTAGGCGTCCCGGACCTGCTCGAGCGGGTAGATCGCGGCGATTGGCATGGTCAGCCGGCCCCAGGCGACGTGCTCGGCCATCGTCGCGAGGACGTCAGGGGTGCTTGCCTGAGGGCTGGCGTCGGTCTTCGCGCCATAGCGCTGCGCGGCGGCGAAGTCGATGATGGTGTCGATGCGGTCGGGAGGGACGCCGAGGTCGGCCGCGAGGTCTACATAGCCATCGCCATGGGTGTCGATGAAAACGTCGATACCCTGGGGGGCGAGTGACCGGAGTCGGTCGGCCAGGCCCTCGCCGTAGACCACCGGCTCGACGCCGATGGCACGCAGCCGCCCGGCATTGGCGGCGCTCGCGATGCCCAGGACCCGCGCGCCCGCGCGTCGGGCCAGTTGCGCCGCGAGCCCGCCCACACCGCCGGCGGCGGCACTGACCGCAACGGTCTCGCCGGGCTGCACAGCGACGGCGCGGACCGCGGAGAACGACGTCACTCCGATCGCCCACAGTGCGCCCGCGCGGATCCAGTCCAGCGCGCGTGGCTTGGCCGTCAGGTGCTGCGGGTCGGATACGACGTAGTCGGCCTGCGCTGACCGACTGTCGGACCAGCCTATGACTTCGTCGCCGGGCGTGAACCCGGTGACGCCTGACCCGACCTCGGCGACCCGGCCCGCGAAGTCGCTGCCCTGGCCGGACGGGAAGACAGCGGGGAACATCTGCTCCATCGCACCGTTCCGGATGGCGATCTCGCCTGGATTGATGCCCGCGGCGGCGACCCGGACCAGAACCTGCCCGTCACCAGCCGAAGGACGCGGGACATCGACGACCTGCAGGACGTCGGCCGGCCCGTAACGGTCGAGCTGCACCCTGCCGCTCATGCGCCCGCGTCGGGTGCCGGGGCGTCGCGGCGGGTGAGCGCGATGACCGGGATCGTCCGGCTGGTCTTCTGCTGGTACCCGGCGAATCCCGGGAAGCGCTCGGACTGGATGCGGTACTTCTCATCGCGTTCCGCGCCGGTCAGCTCGGTGGCCCGCACCGCGATCGTCTCGTCGCCCACCTCGATCGTCACATCCGGGGCGGCCCGCAGGTTCCAGTACCAGTCGGGGTTGCTATCCGCTCCTGCCTTCGAGGCGAACACGAGGTACCGGTCCCCGTCGGCCAGGTACATCACCGGGTTGATCCGCTGCTGCCCGCTGCGGGCTCCGACGGTGTGGAGGAGCAATAGCGGCGCGCCGGCGAAGGTGCCGCCGACCCGCCCGTGGCTGGCACGGAACTCGGCGATATTGCGCTGGTTGAACTGCTCAGCAGGGCTAGTCAACGACTGTCCTCTCGTTTGTCGTG
>Ga0302324_100020311_pt1 | contig 12998 bp, 10 predicted proteins | sample Palsa_T0_1_FD_201949 | JGI IMG/M metagenome (GOLD analysis project Ga0302324, IMG submission 201949) | Peat permafrost microbial communities from Stordalen Mire near Abisko, Sweden - Palsa_T0_1 | ecosystem: Environmental > Terrestrial > Soil > Palsa > Peat permafrost | place: Sweden: Abisko...
TAGAATCCCGCCCATTATCACCACTGGCCATCATGAACTGGATCGATTACCTACTGATCGCGCTGATCGCATTCTCCTGCATCGCGGGCCTGATGCGCGGACTGCTGCGCGAAGTCATCGCGTTGGTGACCTGGCTCGCGGCGACCTGGCTCGCGTGGAGCTATGCCGGTCTGGTCGAATCCCACCTGGGCGGTGCGCTGGCCAACGATAGCGTGCGCGTCTGGGCCGCGCGCGCAGTGGTGTTCCTTGTAGTGCTGCTGATCGGCACCACAATAGGTCTGATCGTCACGCATTTCGTGCGCCTGTCGCTGTTCAGCGGTCTGGATCGGGCCTTCGGCGGCTTGTTCGGCTTGCTGCGCGGTTTGGTCATGATCGGGCTGATTGTCATCCTGTGTCATGCCGTGCGTCTGGATGGCGAGCCGTCGTGGCGCCAATCGTTACTGGTGCCTTATGGCGAGCATGCTGCGAATGTGCTGCGGGGGATAGTCGGCGAGCGTAAAATACTCGTTGGAAAATCAGTCACGGCAGCGCGCTAATGGCGCGAAGGAAGCAGGCGCAAACATGTGCGGTATTGTCGGCGTGGTCGGCACCGGCCCCGTCAATCAACGTCTGTACGATGCGCTGACGGTTCTGCAGCATCGCGGTCAGGATGCCGCCGGCATCATGACGGCGTTCGAAGGGCGGCTGTGCTCGCGCAAGGGCGCCGGACTGGTGCGCGATGTGTTCGAGCAGCGGCACATGCTCGAACTCGCCGGCAACGCCGGTATCGGCCACGTGCGCTATCCCACTGCAGGCTGTGACAGCGCCTCGGAGGCGCAACCGTTCTACGTCAACGCGCCTTACGGCATCTGTCTGGCGCACAACGGCAATCTGACCAATGCCTCGGAGCTTGCCGAGGTGCTGATCCGCGAGGATCGGCGGCACTTGAACACCGAATCCGATTCCGAAGTGCTGCTGAATGTATTCGCCTCCGAGCTGCAGCGCGTGGGTACCCCGCGCGTGACTCCGGCGGATATCTTCGCCGCCGCGAGCGCAGTCTATCGACGCTGCCGCGGCGGTTACGCGGTGGTGGCGATGGTCATCGGCCACGGAGTGCTCGGATTTCGCGATCCCAACGGCATCCGGCCACTGGTGCTGGGACAGCGCCGCACGCCCAAAGGCACCGAGTACATGCTGGCGTCGGAGAATGTGGCGCTCGATATGCTGTCCTTTGAACTGGTACGCGATGTGGCGCCGGGCGAGGCGGTGTTCATCGACGAGCAGGGCCGTCTGCATTCCCAGCAATGCGTGGCCACCGTGCGCCATACGCCATGCATCTTCGAATATGTCTATTTCGCGCGACCGGATTCGATCATCGACAACATCTCGGTGTATCGCGCGCGCATGCGCATGGGCGAGAAGCTCGCGGCCAAGATTCTGCGTGAGCACCCCGACCACGACGTCGACGTGGTGATCCCAATCCCCGATACCAGCCGCACCAGTGCGCTGCAGATGGCGCAGATTCTCGGCATCAAATACCGCGAAGGGTTCAACAAGAACCGCTACATCGGCCGCACCTTCATCATGCCGGGCCAGGAGCAGCGCGAGCGCCAGGTCAGGCGCAAGCTCAATGCCATCGAACTGGAATTCCGCGGCAAGAACGTGCTGCTGGTCGATGATTCGATCGTGCGCGGCACGACCTCGGCGCAGATTATCGATCTGGCCCGCGAGGCGGGCGCCAAGAAGGTCTACTTTGCTTCCGCCGCGCCGCCGGTGCGCTTTCCGAACGTCTATGGCATCGACATGCCGGCCACCAGCGAACTCGTGGCCGCCGGCCGCACAGTCGAGGAAGTCGGACAATTCATCGGCGCCGATTGGCTCGTGTACCAGGATCTCGAGGATCTGGTGGCCGCATGTCAGCATGACAATGCCAATATTGAGGAGTTCGACACCTCATGTTTCTCGGGCGAGTACGTGACCGGCGATGTGACCTTCGAATATCTCGATCGACTGCAGCGGGCGCGCTCCGATGAGGCCAGGAACCGCCGACGGCTGGCGCGCAGCGGCCTCAAGGCCGTCGGCACTCCCTGAATTCGCCGGCCACCGGTCTACGGGTTTCGCGCATGCGACTGCTGTTGGTCGAGGAGGATCCTAAAGTCCGCTCACTGCTGCGGCACCATCTGAGCTGCAAATGGCCCGAAGTGCAGATCAGCTCGCATCCGCCGTTGCAGCGCGGGCCGCTGCCGCCGGAATTCCTGGCGCAAGGCTATGACGCGGTACTGCTGGCGGCGCCGAACGATGAGGAAGATGGCATCGCCGCGTTGCATGATCTGAAGTCGCGGCCCGGCTTCGCTCCGGTGATTTTCATGCTCTCGCGCGAGCAGCCGTTGTTGCGCGAGCGTGCCATGGAAGCCGGGGCCTTCGGTGTAGTGGTCAAAAGCCGTATCGATCACGAGCGCTTCCTGACGCTGCTGGAGCAGGCCGGACGCATGCACCGGCGCGAGCTGGCCGACTGGCGCGTGTCTGCGGATGCGCTCGACTCGCGCCGCTTCGGCGAGGCGCGGATTCCTGAGTACCGGCGCGCCCGGCTGCTGGCGCGCGGCTCGGTCTCGCAGCTGTACGTGGCCGAGAGCGAGAAGGCCGGAACCCTGGTGGTGCTCAAGGTGACGCCCTCGCGGCGCGACGAAACCGGAATCGATCAGGCCTTTACCCGCTTTTTGCAGGAGTACGAGATCGCGCAGCGCGTGCGCCACCCCAACATCGTGCGGCTGTACGAGCTCGGTGTGGCCGATGATCACGCCTACCTGGCCATGGAGTATTTCCAGCGCGGCGATCTTCGCCGCCGCATGCGCGGGGGCATCTCGCCATCCGAAGCCCTGGGCTATTCCTCGCAGATTGCGCGCGCACTCGATGCGCTGCATGCGGCCGGCATCCTGCATCGTGATCTCAAACCCGGCAACGTCATGCTGCGCGGGGACGGCCAGCTGGCGCTGATCGACTTCGGCCTGGCCAAGCACGAAGCCCTGGACTATGACATCACCGACACCGGCATGATTTTCGGCACGCCGCACTACATGAGTCCCGAACAGGGTCATGGCCAGGATCTGGACCCGCGCAGCGATCTGTACAGTCTCGGCATCATGCTGTTCGAGATGCTGGCCGGACACAAACCGTACACGGCCGACAACCCGATGGCCATCATCTACATGCACCGCAACGCGCCCACACCGCGTCTGCCCGAGGCGCTGATAGATCTGCAGCCTTTGCTCGATCGGTTGATGGGCAAACTGGCGCAGGAGCGTTTCGAGAATGCCGGCGACGCCATGCGTGCCATCGATGCGGCACGCGCCGCCTGGCTGACCAAGGGGGCCCTGGCTTGAGCCAGGCGCTGAGCATTTTGGCGGCGCCGACCAGCGACGCCTGGGTCGAGACGGCCGGCAGGCACTGGCGCGCATTGTTGGTCGATCACGCCAATTGCGAGAAGAAGGCGGCCTCGAGTGCGCTGGCGCTGATCTTTGCCTACCCTGAAGACCGGCCGTTGTGCCAGGCGGTCTCGCGGCTGGCGCGCGAGGAGCTGCGCCACTTTGAACAGGTGTCGCAGCTCATGGAGCGCCTGCAGGTACCGTTCGAGCGGCAGAAACCCTCGCGCTACGCTGCCGGATTGCGCGCATCGCTGCGCTCGCACGAGCCGCTGCGCAAGCTCGATCTGTTGCTCTGCAGTGCCCTGATCGAGGCGCGCTCCTGCGAGCGCTTCGCGCTGCTGGCCCCGCGGCTGGCGGAACCGCTCGGCAGCTTCTATGCAGCCCTACAGCGCTGCGAGGCGCGTCACTTCGAGCTGTATCTGCGCCTGGCACGCGCGGCCGGCGGCACCGAGGCGCCCTGGCAGCGGCGTCTGCTCGAACTCGCCGCCGTCGAAGCCGAGTTGATCACGGCGCCGGATGAAGTGCTGCGCTTTCATTCCGGGCCGCTGGCCGCGGCAGCTCTTCCAGCCTGAAGCCATCGCGTTCCCACGACAGGCAGCTGCCCTGATCGTGCCAGGCGCCGAGCACGATACGCCGCGCCGGCACCCCATCGAGATCGAATTCATGCACCGCGGGTCGATGGGTATGACCATGGATCAGCAGGTTTACGCCGCAGGCGCGCATGGCCGCGGGCACTGCGCTGGCATCGACATCCATGATGGCCCCGGCGGTGTTCTGCGTATGACGGCGGCTGCCGTCGCGGGCCTGCTGCGCGAGGTTGCGCCGCAGGCTCAGGGGCAGGCGCAGGAAGCGCCGTTGCCAGCTTGGGTTGCGCACCAAGCCGCGCAGCAGCTGGTAGGGGCGATCGGCCGTGCACAGCGCATCGCCATGGGTGAGCAGCGCTCTTTGGCCATACAGATCGACGATCAGCGGATCGACCAGCAGACGTGTGCCGCTGCGCGCCTCGAAGCCTCGCTGCAGCAGAAAATCACGATTGCCGTGCATGACGTAGCAGGGCACGCCCTGCAGCGACAATGCCCGCAGCGCCTCGCAGATCATCGCGCGATGCGCATCCTCGTCATCGTCGCCCACCCACGATTCGAACAGATCGCCGAGAATGTACAGCGCATCGGCGCGCACCGCACGCGTGCGCAGGAATTCGATGAACTGCTCCCCGGCCGCAGGTTCGAGCGCATCCAGATGCAGATCGGAGACGAACAGCGTAGCCAAGACGGTATCGCTCGGTGCTTGGGATTTAGGCTACATTGTACTTATGTCCAGCAGCTTCGTCGTAACACGCTTTGCGCCCAGCCCCAGCGGCGAGCTGCACCTGGGCAATGCGCGCACGGCGCTGTTCAATTTTCTGCTGGCCCGGGCCCATGGCGGCAGTTTCGTACTGCGCATTGAGGACACCGACATCGAGCGCACGCAGGAGCGCTACGTCGAGGCGCTGTGCACCGATCTGTCGTGGCTGGGACTGCAGTGGGACGATGGCCCCTACCGGCAGTCACAGCGGGCCGAAGTGTATGCACGCTACTTCCAGCAGCTTGAGGATAGCCAGCGCGCGTATGCGTGCTTCTGCACGCCTTTGGAACTGGATCTGTCGCGGCGCAGCCAGCTTGCAGCCGGCCGGCCGCCGCGCTACGCCGGCACCTGCCGCGATCTGACTGCGGCGCAGATTGCCATGCGGCGTGCCGAGGGCCGCAGCGCAAGCCTGCGCTTTCGGGTGCCGCTCGGACAGCGCCTGGAGTACCAGGATCTGGTGCATGGCGCGCAGAGTTTCCTGTCCGACGATATCGGCGATTTCATCATTCGACGCGAAGACGGAACCGCGGCGTTTTTTTTCAGCAACGCCGTGGACGATGCGCTCATGCACGTGAGCCACGTATTGCGCGGCGAGGATCATCTGTCCAATACACCGCGCCAGCGTCTCATTCTCGAGGCCTTGGCGCTCGCGGTGCCGTTATATGGCCACGTGTCGCTGCTGATCGGCGCCGACGGTACGCCGCTGTCCAAGCGCCACGGCGCCACCAGCGTGCGCGAGTTGCGCGAGGCGGGATATGCGGCCAGCGCGGTCTGCAATCACCTGTTCCGGCTCGGCCACTCCACACCGCTGAATCAAGCGCTGACACTGGAGCAGATGGCGCAGGGCTTTGAGCTGTCGCATCTGCAGCGCGCTCCGGCGCACTTCGAGATCGCGCAACTGCAGCACTGGCAGCGCGAATGGGTGCACGCACTGTCCCCGGCGCAGGCACGCGAGTGGCTCGCGCCGATGCTGCCGCCGGAGCTCGATGAGGCGCGCGCCGCGGCCTTCGTCACCGCGGTGTTGCCCAATGTAGTGCTGGCGCAGGATGCGCGGTTGTGGCAGCAGATCATCTTTGGCGAGGCATTGATCTACGATGAGCCCGCGCTGCGCGCCGCGCAGGAAGCCGGCCCGGAATTTTTCTCGGCGGCCGCCAACGCGGTACAGGAGCGCGCCGATCTGAGCGCACTGCGCGGCGCCACCGGACGCAAGGGCGCAGCCTTTTTCATGCCGCTGCGCGCAGCGTTGACCGGGCGGCTGCACGGGCCGGAACTCGCGCCGTTGCTTGCGGCCATGCCGGCCGAAATCGTGCGCGAGCGCCTGCTGCAGTTCGCCCGTATGCGCCCGTAAGCGCCAGCCTGCAGTCATGGTGTTGCAAATTCACAATAGCTTGAGCGGCCGAAAGGAGCAGTTCATACCGATCCATCCCGGCCGCGCCGGGCTGTATGTGTGCGGCATCACCGTTTACGACTACATCCATGTCGGTCATGCGCGCTGCTACGTGGCGTTCGACGTCATTCGACGCTGGCTGCGCCATCGCGGCTTCAGTGTGAACTACGTGCGCAATATCACCGATATCGATGACAAGATCATTCGCCGCGCGGCCGAGAACGGTGAGTCGGTCGATGCGCTGACGGCGCGCTTCATCCAGGCGATGCACGAGGATTTTGCGGCGCTCGCGATCGAACCGCCGGACCATGAGCCGCGGGCGACCGAGCACGTTGCGGGCATCATTGCCATGATCGAGCGGCTGATCGCACGCGGCTATGCCTACCCGACTGCACACGGCGATGTGTTGTACGCGGTGGCGAAGTATCCACGCTACGGCCGCCTGTCGGGCGAGCGGCTGGCGGATCAGCGCGCCGGCGCGCGTGTCGAGGTCGATCCCGAGAAGCGCGATCCGGAGGACTTCGTACTGTGGAAGGCCGCCAAAGCGCACGAGCCCTGCTGGCCTTCGCCCTGGGGTGCAGGGCGTCCCGGTTGGCACATCGAATGCTCCGCCATGTCCATGGCGCTGCTCGGAACGCATTTCGATATCCACGGCGGCGGCATGGATCTGAAGTTTCCGCACCATGAAAACGAGATCGCGCAGTCCTGCGCCGCCAACGATTCCGAGTTCGTCAACCTCTGGATACACAACGGCTTCGTCAATATCGACGACGAGAAGATGTCCAAGTCGCTGGGCAACTTCTTCACCGTACGGGAGCTGCTGCCGCGGCTGCGTCATCCCGAAGTGCTGCGTGCGTTTCTGCTCTCGAGCCATTACCGCGGTCCGATCCAGTACAGCGCCGTGCAGCTCGAGCAGGCCGATGCTTCGCTAAGCCGCCTGTACAACTCGCTGCGTGGACTCGAAGCCGCACCCGGCCCTGCGCGCAGTGAGTACAGCGAGCGCTTCGAGGCGGCCCTCGATGACGATTTCAATACCGCGGAGGGCCTGGCGGTATTGCAGGGCATGGCCCGCGAGCTCAATGTGGCCCGCGCACAAGGCCATGGTGCGCTGATCGCGGCGCTGGCACCGGAACTGCTGCGGCTGGGCAATCTTTTGGGGTTGCTGCAGGTTGCCCCGCAGCAGTGGTTCAAGCTCAGCTCTCCGAGCTCGCTGGCAGCCGAGCAGAGCCGGGCATCGCCGGCCGAACTCGATGAAGCGCAAATCGAATCTCTGATTTCCGCACGACTGGCCGCGCGCCAGGCCCGCGACTTCGCCGCAGCAGATCGCATACGCGATCAGCTCGTGAGCTCCGGCGTGGTGCTCGAGGATCAGCCCGGTGGCCGCACTCTCTGGAGACGGGTCTGAATGAGCGCCTCGTAGGCCCGCAGAGTCTGCCGGGCTACGTTATCGATGTGGTAGGGGCTCAGATCGTGCCGGGCGGCCGGCGTGCGCACGCTGTAGTGATGCCGCAGCCGCGCCGCAAGCGCCTCGATGTCATCGACCGGCACCAGATCGCCGCCATAGCGCGCCAGCAGTTCCGACGGTCCGTCGGTCGCCGTAGCCAGCACCGGAACGCCTGCATCAAGCGCCTCGAGCACCACCCGTCCGAGCGGCTCGCGCCGTGAAGGGCTCACGAACAGGTCAAATGCCTGGTAGTAATCCTTCACCTCGCCGCGAAAACCCGTCAAGCTCACGTTGGGGCCGGCCAGACGGGCCAGACGGGACAGGCGGCGGCGCTCGCGCCCGTCCCCCAATATCGCCAGACGCGCTGCGGGCAGTGCCGCGCGCTCGAAGGCTTCGATCAGCAGATCGAAACCCTTGCTGTAGGCCAGGCGCCCGACCGCGCCGATCAGGTACTCGGGTTCGGACACACCAAGCTCGGCGCGCCGTGCGGCGATCTCGGCCGGATCGAGCCGGCGAGCTGGAATCATCGATTCGTTGATGAAGAAGGTCTGGCCGCGATAGCCGCGTGGGATATCGCGCTGCTGCCAGGCGGCAATGCAGATGAGTCCGTCCATAGCCGCGAAGTGCGGACCGTTGACTGTCAGGTGCAAGGTTGCGATCGTGGCCGCTTCCGGCCGAATGCGAGCCAAAAGCCGGGTCGAGCGGCGCAGGTGCGCATGTACGACATTGGGCGCGAATTGCGCGAGCGCCACGCGTACCGCTGCGCGCTGCCACCAGTTGCCTATCTCTATCACCTGCACGGCCGGATCGAGCCGGTCACGGATACTGGCGCCGCCGGCGCCGCGATGGTCGCGCCTGATGATCAGCAATACCGCATGTTCACGGCCATGGGCGTTGCACATCTCGGCCGTGGCGCGCTCGGTACCCGCGAAACCGCGCGAGAGAAGCATATGGGCGATACGCATGCAACTATGATAGCGGCATTCAATGCGGTATTTTCCGCAGCGCGGCGGCGAACGCCCAAGGAACTCTCGAGCCCATGGCGTCTCCAACGCACAGCACGGTTACAGCGCGGCGCACGCCATTGCAGGTTCGACTGATCGGCAAAGCCAATGGCGTGGGGCTGTCGCGTGATTTCGATCTGCTGGCCGCAGCGCTGCGTGCCTGCGGTTGCGAGGTTACGCTGCGTGCCTGCGAGCGGCGCGATCGCAAGCGCCGACGCAGTCTATTGACGCGGCTTGCCGCGCGCGCGCGCGGTCTGCGCGCCGCGCGCGTGGGTGCGCGCGCCGGCGCACCTTACGACGTGAATCTCATGCTCGAGCATGTCTGGCCGCAATTCCTGCACGAGGCCCGCTGCAATGTGCTGGTGCCCAACCCGGAGTGGTTCGACCGGCGCGACCTGGCGTTTCTGAGCGCCGCAAATCGCGTCTGGGCCAAGACCGCATTGGGTGAACGGCTGTTCGCGGCGCGCGGTTGCCGCGCGGTTTTTATCGGCTTCGACAGCGTGGATCGCTGCCAGAGCGCAATCACGCGCGAGCGGCAGTTTCTGCATCTGGCCGGCCGCAGCCCGCTCAAGGGCACCGCGCGCCTGTTGTCGCTATGGCGGCGCCACCCTGAATGGCCGCTGCTCACGGTGGTACAGGATGACGAGGCCGGGGCGGCCCATGCCGGCGCCGCCGATGCGGCGGCGGCAAATATCCATTATCACCGCGGCTTCCTGGGCGATGAGACGCTGCGTGCGCTGCAGAATTCGCATCGCTTCCACCTCTGTACCTCAGAGGCGGAGGGCTGGGGGCACTACATTGTCGAGGCCATGAGCGTGGGCGCGGTCACTCTGACCTGCGATGCCGCGCCGATGAACGAGCTCATTACCGCCGAGCGAGGCGTATTGATCGCCGGCCGGGTGGGCGAGCGGCATAATATGGCTACGCTGTATCGGTTCGATGAGCCGGCGCTGGAGGCCGATATCGCCCGCTTGCTGGCCATGGCCCCGGCACAGTGGGATCAGTTGGGCGCGGCGGCTCGCGCCTGGTTTCTCGACAACAAACACGGGTTCGTCGCCCGCGTTCAGCACGCGCTGAGCGAGCTCGACGCGTTCGGGCACACCGGCTGGGATCAAACATGAATGCCGGCACGACGCTACCGATCAGCCTGCTGGTACTGACTTACAACGAGGCCGCAAATATTGCGCGCTGTCTGGACAGCGTGAGTTTTGCGCAGGAGAAACTGGTCATCGATTGCGGCAGCACGGATGCGACCGTGCAGATCGCGCGCACTCATGGCGCACGGGTGGTGCAACAGCCCTGGCTGGGTTTCGGGCTGCAGCGGCGCGCGGCGAGCGCGCTCGCGGCTCATCCCTGGATCCTGTTTCTTGATGCCGATGAATGGCTCTCGAACGATCTTGCCGTCGAACTCGAGCGGCGCCTGCCGCAACTGCTGGAATCCGCCTATGCCGGCGCTTATCTGCGGCGCTCGGCGTGGTTTATGGGCGCGCGTATGCGCTGGTACCGGCCGTTGGCGCGCGAGCGCATCGAGCGTGTGTATCATCGCGAGCGCGCGCAATGGACCGATGCGCCCGTGCACGAAGCGCTGCGGTTCGCCGGCGCGGCCATTGAACTCAAGGCGCCGCTGCTGCATGCCTATACCCCGAGCCTGACGCAGCGGCTGCTCAAAGACGTTTATTACGCGGAGTTGCGTGCTCGCGAATGGAACGCGCGCGGCAGGCGAGGCCAGCTGTGGTCGGTGCCGGTGGTCTTTCTGGCGACTTTTTTGAAGGACTATGTGCTGCGTCTGGGGGCGCTCGATGGTGCGCGCGGCTACGTTGCCTCGCATCTGGCGGCCAGTTACGCAGTCTACAAGCGCCTGCGCTGCTACGAGATGGGCGTCTATCCCGAATCGATTGAGCTGGCGCGCTCGGCACTGGAGCGTCATGGCCTCGAGCGGGGTAGATCATGACTGCCTCGGGCACCGGGGCGCATACAGGAGACACGGGCGCCGGCATCCGATAGCCTACGCGTCCCGTCCGCGCGCGTTTCATGCGGGCTTCATCGGCTATCATCGCACCGGGCGCATCCAGAAAGTCGGACGCGTCATCTATAATTCGCCAGACCATGCGGCAAGCCATCGAAAATCCTGAATACATCGCCGACAGCGAGCCGCTGCCGTTGGAGACGCCGGCCTGGCAGTCGCTCAGGCGTCGATCGCTCGAGACGCGAGCGTGAGGTTTCCCGGGGTCGGCCAACATACCGCCGTGGTAGTGGCGGGCGTAGCGGGCGTCGCCTTCTGGCTGCTGAGCCGCGCGGCCCTTGCCAGCGGTGCCAGCCCCTACCTGCCTCTGAACCTCTCGCCCGAGATTGAGCGCCAGGTCGAGCGCGTGCTGGTGCTCGGCGGGCGGGCGGTGTTGACGCGGCCGGTACCGATCGCGACCGTGCTCGAGGCGCTGCCCAAGGCCTGCAAACGCGACGCCGTGTTGTGTCGGCAGGTGCGCAGTTATCTGGATCGATACTTCGGTCGCAGCGGTGTGACTGAGGCCAGCGCCGAAGTCGCGGCCGCGACGCATTCGACCATGACCATGCCGAACCAGCGCGGCGAGCGCATCGATTCTCCCTGGGATGCATCGGCGGTGGCCTTCTTTCGCCCGTACGATCATCTGCTGCTGACGGCCGGTGCCACTGGCTACGGCGGCACCGATGGCCGCTTCAGCCCCGACGGCACCATGGTCAGTGCCGGCAATCAGTACCTGCAGGTCGACGCCGGATATCGCAGTCAGTGGCTATCGCCGCTGACCGACAGCAGTATGCTGATCAGCACTGAGGCGCCGACAATGCCCTCACTGACCGTCTCCAACCAGCGGCCCATCGGACCACTGGGTGTGCAGTACCAGCTGTTTTTGGCTGAGATGACCTATTCGGACCATATTTTGTGGAATGGCGTCGATACCGCCGGGCATCCGCGCATGGCGGGCGCGCATGTGGGCATCGAGCCCGTGGACGGCTGGGCAATCTCGGCCAATAGCGTCTGGCAGTTCGGCGGCGGCGGACGGCCCGGGTCGGTCACCGAATTCTTTGATCACATTTTCCAGAGCACCAATTTCAATGGCAGCGCGAGCCCGAATCTCAATGAGCGCTTCAGCAATCGAGCCCTGTCGATCACCAGCGCCTATACCTTTCAGACACGCTCGCCGTTTGAGGCCTATCTGGAATATGCCGGCCGGGACAGCCTGCATGGCGAGTTTTACCGCTTTCGCGAGACCGACCTGTCGGTCGGCCTGCATTTCCCCGAATTTCTGGACCGCTTCGATCTGACCGTTGAGGCCTCGGAGTGGCAGAACGGCTGGTACACCGACTATGTATGGCTCGATGGCATGACCAACAACGGCTACGTGACCGGCAATTGGGGCGCCGATTGGCGCACGTTCCCTAACGACGTCGGCGCGCAGTCGGAGATGGCATCGCTGGGCTGGTCGCTGCATTCAGGCGACTACGTCTACGTACGCTTTCGCACGCTGCAGAATCAGCACTATGAAGGCGAATCCTACTCGCGCGCCGACATGCTTACGCTCGAGTACGCACAGCCGCGAAATGGTTACACGCGCGGGCTGCAACTCGATGTCGGTCGCGATGCCTTCGACGGCAATTACGCCCGACTCGCAGCCTTTGTGCGCTTCGACGGCGGCAACGCCTACGCTGGCGACACGAATGCGGACGATGAGGACGCCGATGCGGCTCTGGAAAAGGCTGACGAGCCGCCCAGTGGCGGATTCGAGCGTTTTGTGGACCTGGGAGTCAGCGGCGGGCGCCTTGGCCTGGATCTGGCCGGGTTCACGGCCGCCGAGGAATCGGCGCCGCTCCAATACCGCAACGTCATCTCACCGCACCTGGGCGTTGGTGTGCGCCGCGCCGTAACCGAAAACGGCGATTTAGGGGTGCGTGCCGACTTCGATTATTTCGACGGCGCCATGATCGGACTGCGTCTGCTCGATTACCGCTATCGCTTCGATAAGCACTTCGCCGTGGGCGGATTCTTCGGCTTTGCCCGCTATTCGGGTCCCACGCCGGCCCAGGGCGACTATTACGGTGCCGGCTTGCAGTGGCGCGATCTGTTCCCGCACTGGGATCTGTCGCTGGAGGCCCGGTTTTTCGATCATGTGCAGCGCAACAAATTGTTGCCCACGGACCCCCAGAATGGCGATTCCGTGGAGTGGTATACGATGACGGCGCCGGCCCTGACCCTGAGCCGCAGGTTCTGAGAATTTCGCGGCTGGCGCCGGCGCGAGGGGTTCCGTATGATGCGCGCCCCGCTATGTTGTAAGCGGTGGGGCGCCCTCGGAAGGTTTGAGAGCGGGGCATGGCGCAGTCTGGTAGCGCATCTGCTTTGGGAGCAGAGGGTCGCAGGTTCAAATCCTGCTGCCCCGACCAGCTCA
>Ga0302324_100020313_pt1 | contig 12998 bp, 11 predicted proteins | sample Palsa_T0_1_FD_201949 | JGI IMG/M metagenome (GOLD analysis project Ga0302324, IMG submission 201949) | Peat permafrost microbial communities from Stordalen Mire near Abisko, Sweden - Palsa_T0_1 | ecosystem: Environmental > Terrestrial > Soil > Palsa > Peat permafrost | place: Sweden: Abisko...
GTTGCCGGCGACCAGATGACGATCGATCTGAGCAACGTCAGCCCGCAAGTGCAGGGCTACTTCAACTCCGGTGCGACCGCGGGCCGCTCGGCAGCGCAGGTCGCGTTCAAGTGCGTCACGACGCCGACCCAGTATCCGATCAACGACGGCGCTTTCCGCAACTTGTCGATCGTGCTTCCGCCGGGCCGCGTGATCAGCGCGATCAAGCCGGCAGCAATGCGCTGGTGGATGACGATCCCGATGACGGTCGTCGACACGATCTTTCGCGCGCTCGCACCGGCGGTCCCCGAGCGCGTCGCAGCCGGGCACCACGCCGACCTGTGCGTCGGTACGATGTACGGCATCAATCCGCGCACCGGCCGCTTTTACGTCGGATCGACGAACCCGCCGGGCGGCGGCTGGGGCGCGATCGCCGGCGGCGACGGAATGAACGCGGTCGTGTGCATCAACGACGGCGACACCCACAACGCCGTCATCGAAGCGCTGGAGGCGAAGAACCCAATCGTTGTCGAGCGCTACGCGCTGCGTCCCGATTCCGGCGGCGCCGGCAAACAGCGCGGCGGCCTGGGCATCGAGTTGCGCGTCCGCGCCGCCGCGTCGATGCACACGAACGTGCACGTCGAACGCACGAAGTGCGCGCCGTGGGGGCTGGCCGGCGGCCACGACGCGTTGGCGAACCGCGTGCACCTCGAACGCGACGGCGCGGCGTTCTCCTCCGGGAACGGGAAGCTCGACAACGAGCTGATGAAGCCGGGCGACGTGCTGATCATCGAGAGCGGTGGTGGCGGCGGGTACGGCGATCCGCACGAGCGCCCCCGAGCGACCGTGGCGGATGACGTGCTCAACGGGTACGTCACGCGCGAGGGGGCGCTGCGTGACTACGGAATGCGCGCGACCGAGCTGCCTTGAAGGTCGTCCGCAAACACAGCGGCACGGTTGCCGTCGAGCTGCTCGTCAACGTTGCGCTGCCGTTCGCGTGCTACAGCGTCGTGCAGCCGCGGTTCGGCGACGTGCGCGGGCTGCTGGCGTCGGCGGCGCCGCCGGTGATCTGGAGCGTGGCACAGTTTCTGTACAACCGCCGCGCCGATGCGGTCTCGATCTTCGTGCTGCTCGGGATCGCGCTCTCGCTGGTCGCCTTCATCGGCGGCGGTTCGGTGAAACTCTTGCAGCTCCGCGAGAATCTTGTCACCGGCGCGATCGGCCTCGTCTTTCTGGGCTCCGCCGCAATCGGTAAGCCGTTGATCTATCAGCTCGCGCGCGCCGGCGCGGCGCGCCAATCCGCCTCAGCTGCGGCCGAGCTCGAGGGGCTCAAAGACAATCACTATTTCCGCCGTACGATGACCTTCCTGACGCTGGTCTGGGGCTTCGGCTTACTCGGTGCCACGGCGATCGCGTGCGTGCTGGTGTTCACGCTCTCGATCCGCACGTACCTCATCGTGAGCCCATTCGTCGGCTACGGCATCCTGGGCGCGCTCGCATCGTGGACCTTCTGGTTCAGCCGTCGCGAACGGAAGCGCGGTCTCGCGCGCCGCGCCGCGATGGCGTCCGAGCGCGAGGTTCCCGCCGTGTCTTCCTGAGGACGTTCACGCGTCGATGTGCAGCTCCGGTGCAAAAAGAACGGACGCTTGCAGTGGGGCCTTCAAGACACCGTATTGCAACAGCACGTCGAGCACCGGCTGAGCATCGCCTGGCCGCACGCGCTCCGCATAGGTCACGCGCCGATTCGTCGGCGGAACGGGCGTGGCGAGATATTTCTCGAGGATCTTGGCACTCTCTGCATGATGGTTATTGGCCCAGATACCGGCACTGATGATGGCGTCGCAAAACCCCTGCACGATTTCCGGATTGGCTTTCGCGTATGCGACCGTCGTATAGTGCGCAGCGATCAAGAATCTGTCTGCGATCGCATCGTCACAAGCCGCGAGCAAGCGGGCGTCGGGACCGTGAAGGGCGTTGTCGAGGGCCGGCTCGCTCACCGCGGCCGCGTCGATGCGCCCGGCTTGCATGGCGGCTACGGCAGTCGTGTCTCCGATCTCAAACCACTTGATCGTTTTCGAATCGCCGCCGTTCTTGTCGATCCAAACCTTTGCGCCATAGTAGCTCATGTCGAAGATGTCACGTGTCGCGATCGTCTTGCCATTGAGATCGGATGCCCTCTTGAAGGATGAGTTCTTCAAGACGATGATTCCCGACGTCGGGTTCGCGCTCGAATAGATCGACGTCGGCGCGACGATCACAATCGGGATGCCGCGTTGGTGCGCGGTCGCGTAACCGGGAATCGTCAGGCCACCGAACGTTGCCGTACCGCTGAGCACCGCACCGGCGGTGGCACTCGGATCGTTGACGGACTGCAATCGAACGTCGAGTCCGGCCTTGGCGAAGAGACCCAACTCTTGGGCGTAATACATCTCGCCGCTGGAATCGTTCGGAACGCTGAGCAGGCTGACCGGCGCCAGCGTTCCTTGCGCGCGCGCCCGGCTCGGAAAGAACGAACTGCAGACTGCGGCCGTCGCCGACAAACCTCCGAGGCGTAGAGCCGCCGCACGGTTCATGCGTTCGCGTTTCTGCAGTTCGAGGTTTCCGCCCTTGAAAATGGAACGTAGCTCCAAAGGAGTGCAACATGAGAGCTGAGACGCTGGCAAAAATGAGCCCCGAAGAGAAAGAGGCGTTCCACCGCGACTGCGAATCGAAGGTGAAAACGCTGAAGTACGAGCGTGCCCCGCTGTCCGGCCGTCCCAAAGACTTCGTCCCGTTGGCAAAGACGCCGCTCGGACGCCTGACCGTGCAAGTCGTGCATGAGGGCGGCGAGAACAACTTGCACTATCACAACAATTCGGACACGACCTGGTTCGTGCTGCGCGGCCGGGTGAAGTTCTACGGGCCCGGCGACGTCCTCATTGCCGAACTCGGACCCGAGGAGGGAATCGCGATTCCCGGTGGAGCGCGCTACTGGTTCGAGAAGGCGGGTGACGTCGATCTCGAGCTAATGCAGTACGTTTCGTACGACGTTACCGGCGGTGAAGCACAGCGCGTCAACGTCGAGGCGCACAAAGACTGGATGACCGAAGCGAACTTGCACGTGTACGAGACGAGCGCTACTTCTGCGTCTTCTTGAGGAGCGCCACGCTGCGCTGAGGATCGATCAGCTTGCGTTTGCCGTCGCTGCTGAGGGTTGCGCCCGAAACGATGAGCGCGCGGGCTTGGACCGGCGTCAGTGCCGGATCGAGCGCGAACAGTTTGGCGGCGAGGTTGGTGACGGCCGGCGACGCCATTGACGTCCCCGAAAACTTGACCGTGTAGCCGCCCGGGATCTTGCTCGGGACGTGGAAGCCGTCGGCGTAGACCGCTACCGTCGGCCCGTAACTCGTGAACGTGGTGGCATCGCCGGCCTGGTCGGTGGCACCGACCGTGATCATGTTCGGAAATGACAGTGACGCCGGGACTTCGCCCGCAAAGGTGGCATCGTTGTCACCGTTGCCCGCCGCTCCGACGAACAGCGTTCCGGGCGTGCCGGCAATGACGCGTTCGATGGCCTGCCGCCAGTCCGCGTACAGCGCTTGAGCGCGGGCCTCGCGCGTCTTCGGATCGGAAACCGGATCGGTCTTCGCGAGCCACTCCTCGAACTCGCTCACGTTGTCCGACCAGCTCATGTTCACGACGCGAACGTGGTTGGCGCGAAAGTACGCCGCGGTCGCTGCGAAGCCGGCCGCCATGCGCTTCAGCCACGCGTCGCTGGGCGCAAAGCTCAAATTGGGCAAGTTGTCGTCGAAGCGCGCCACCGCGATCTTCGCACCGGGATTCCCTCGGACGGCGATTCCCGCAACGTGCGAGCCGTGCGCGTATTCGCTGATCCAGTCCATGTCGAACGAGAAGCCGGCGGCTTGAGCCGGACTCAGTGCGCGGAGGAAGCGCCGATAGGCGTCGGCCGCCGGTGAGTCGATGGCCGACTGCGCGTCGGCCTGACCGTCGAGCAGCTTGACCTCGCTGGCGTATTTCGCGGCGGTCGTCGGCGGCAAGGTGTAGGTGTATTTCGGCGAGGGGCTGCCGTCGTCGGCGAGGGCCAAGCCATGCTTACCGGCGCGGTCGACGTAGACGTTGGCCGGATAGTCGATCAGGTCGACGCCGGAATCCCAGATGCCGACGACGACGGGCCGGACGACCTGCGCGGGCGTGAGGCGAACGTCGCGGGCCGCCCAGATGTCGGGCTTCACGACGTTGTGCTGCGCGATGTAGGCGTGCAGCACCGGAACGTCCACGGCGACGAGCGGAAGCACGAAGCGCAGCTGCGCGCGCAGCGGCACCAGCTCACCGGCTGCCGGACCGTCGAGCGTCCCGGTGCGCGCATAGATTGGATCGAGATCGTGTTTGATGAAGCCCACCAGGACGTCTTGGGTCACCGATTGTTCGGAACCGTAGCTCTGTTTGACGGAATCGGCGACCACGTCGAAGGGCAGCGCGTCGATGAAGGTGCGGTCGAGATCGGTGGCGTTCGCGCCGTTGCGGCTATCGAGCTGGAGGAGGTACAAACGGTCGGTCAGGAGCTTCAGGTCCGCCTTGGGCTGGTCGGCCCGGATGGTGGCGATTGTCGCGCGCGCGCCGTCGGCGTCGCCCGCCAGCATCTGCAGCGCGAGCTTGGTTTGGAGCACCTCGCGCAGCGTCGAGAGATCTTGGATATCGTAGTCTTGCAACGTCTTATCGACGTCGGCGCCGACCGTGGCAGCGAAGGGCGCAAACGTTGCATCGTCGGCCAGCAACAGCTCCGACGGCGCCATCTTCAGCGGATAGGCAAATCGCGGCAATTGGGTTTCATCGTGTACCACGATTCGCGCCGGCGGCGTTTGCGCTCCGACGGTGATGCTGGTGGCGAGGACGAGTGCGGCGACCAGCGTGCAGACGGCGATCTTCATGCGGTCATGGTACGACGCGCCGCCGCCCGGGACCGGCTAGAATCGAGCCCAACATGGCCTTGAGCGTCTCGAGTTTGCCGCGTCCGATGGCGGCTGCGACCGCGTCCTCGGTTTGCTCGATCGAGGCGACGATCGCGATCAGGAGGCGCTTGCCCTTGGCGGTGTAGCGGGCGATTTTCACGCGGCCGTCGGTAGGATCGTTCACGACGCGAATGTAGCCCAGCTCGACGAACTCCGCGACGAGCTGCCCGGTCGCCTGTTTCGTCATGCCGGCGCGGCGGGCGATGTCGGTGATGCACGTTCCGTTCTCGTCGACGTTACGGATCAGCGCGATGTGCACGAGCCGAATGCCGGCGAATCCGCGCTCGTGCATCGCGCGGGTCACGCCTTCGGCGAACCGCAGATCGGTGCGGCCCAGGAGCCAGCCGAGATGCTCGTGCCGCACGCGGTCGAGCGACGAGCGCTCCGGGTGCGGCGACGCGAGGGTCGGCGTACGTAGGCGATGTCGGCCGGGCATCGCGCCCCTCGTTTAGGCCATCGTGTGCTTGAGCGTGCCGACGTTCTCGCACCACAGCTCGAGGCTGTCGCCGGCCTTGAGAAACTCGTTGCGTCCGGCGCCGACGCCGGCCGGCGTTCCGGTCAGGATCGTGTCGCCGGGATACAGCGTGATGCGCAGCGAGAGCTGCGCGATCTGTTCGGCTAGCGTGAAGATCATCTCCGAGGTGTTGGAGTCTTGCTTGATCGTTCCGTTGACCCAGAGCCGAATGCCGAGCTTCTGCGGATCGCCGACGTCGCTCGCGGGCACGATCCAGGGCCCGAGCGGACACGAGCCGTCGAAGCTCTTGTGCGCGAGCCAGTCGGAGTAGAAGGGTGACGTCGTCGGAACCGGCGGCCGAAAACCGAAATCGCGCGCCGAGAGATCGTTGCTGACGGTGTACCCGGCGACGTAGGCGAGCGCGTCCGCTTCGGAAACGTTCTTCGCCTTTTTGCCGATCACGGCGGCCAGCTCGACTTCCCAATCGAGCTTTTTCGATAAGGGCGGAATCTTCACGGCCGCGCCGGGTCCGACGACGCTATGGGCCGATTTGATGAAGTGCCACGGTTTGAGGCCGAGCGTGTGCGGATCGGGATCGGGCCCACGCCCCTGAGCGGCGTTCATCTCGCGCACGTGGTCGCCGTAGTTTGCGCCGGCGCAATAGATTGCACCCGGAGCGACCGGCGCGCGGATCTGCTTCCAGTCGAGCGCCTCGTTCTTGGTCGAGGCGTCGGCGGCCAACGCAGCGAGTTGCTTGTCGGCGGGGGACCAGTCGGCCAGGATACCGAGCGTGGTCGCGTATGCCGCGTTGCCGCTGGCGTTCGCCGCATCGATCAGCCGGTCGCCGGCAATGATACCGGCGCGCGCGCCCTGGCCTGCATCGTAGGTGACGAGTTTGTAACCCATAGCGCGTGGCTTCACGTGAAGGAAATAGTTTCCTTGCGTTACTATCTCGGCGGGGTGAACACGATCGATCCCAAGCCGGCGGCACTCGTCACGGGGGCCTCGAGCGGCATCGGCCGGGCGGCGGCCATTGCGCTGGCCGCGCACGGTTTCGACGTCGCTATCAACTACAGCTCGAGCGAACAAGCGGCGCGCGAGACGGCGCGGCTCGCCGAAGCCAAGGGCGCGAAGACGTTGCTGCTGCAATGCGACGTCAGCGACGATCCGGGCGTGAAGCGCATGCTGGCCGCGGTCGAAGCGACGTTCGGACGGCTCGACGCGCTGGTGAACAATGCCGGCATCACGAGTACGGTCGCGCCGAAAGACTTCGACGCGATGACGCCCGAGGAATGGGACCGCGTGTTCGCGGTCAACGTGCGGGGGATGTTTCAGGTGACGCGCGCAGCCGTGCCGATGCTGCGTGCCGCGAAGGGCAGCATCGTGAACACCGCCAGCATCGTCGGGTTGCGGCCGGGATTGCAACCGCTGCCGTATGCCACGAGCAAAGCCGCGGTGGTGAGCCTGACCAAACTGTTGGCCATCAACCTCGGACCGGACATCCGCGTCAACGCGGTGGCGCCGGGCTGGATGGAAGGCGACTGGATGCAGCGCACGCTCGCCGACCGCTACGACGATCTGATGGCGCGCCGGGCCAAGGCGACGCCGCTCAAGCGCGTGATCGACGCCGACGACGTCGCGGAGGTGATCGTGAACTTGCTCGTGTCCAACAAGATGGTCAACGGGGAGATCGTCGTCGTCGACGGCGGTTTCGCCTCGTCGACGTAGCAGAGCGCAGCATGCTGGCCGGCGTCGTTCCCTTTCCGCCCGAGTTCGCCGCGCGCTACCGCGCCGCCGGTTACTGGGAAGACCGTCCGCTGCGCGAGGAGTTCGGCGCGATGTTCTTGCGCTACGCCGAGCGCGTCGCGCTGATCGACGGCGAGCGCACCTACGAATACGCCGACATCAACCGGCTCTCGACGAACCTCGCGCTGAATCTCCTCGAACTGGGTCTCAAACCACTCGATCGCGTCGTCGTGCAGTTGCCGAACGTCGCCGAGTTCGTCATCCTCTACTTCGCGCTGCAGAAGATCGGCGCGATCCCGATCGCAGCGCTGGTGACGCATCGCTTTGCGGAGATCAGTCAGTTCGCCGAGCTGTCCGGCGCGACGACCCTCGTCACGCCCGACCGGGCGCGCGATTTCGACTACACCGAGATGGTCGCGCGGATTCGCGCCGCGAACCCGACGCTGCGCCATGCGATCGTGCTCGGTGACGCGCCGGCCGGGTCCGCCTCGCTCGTCGACATGATCGAACGCGAAGCGACGTTGGCGCGCCACGAGCTCGAGTCGATCGTGATCGAGCCGACGGATCCGGCCGTCTTCCAGCTCTCGGGCGGCACGACCGGCATTCCGAAGCTGATCCCGCGCACGCATAACGACTACGCCTACAATTCAAAGATCGCCTCGAAGGTCTGCGACGTCGACGAGAACGGCGTGCTGCTCGTGGTGCTGCCGATCGCCCACAACCTGCCGCTGGCGTGCCCCGGCATCCAGGGATTCATGTTCAACGGCGCGCGTGTCGTGATCAGTGCCAGCACGCGGCCCGAAGACATGTTCGCGCAGATCGAGCGTCATCACGTCACCCACCTCAAGGTGGTGCCCGCACTCCTGATCCGGTTGCTGAACGATCCGAATATCGGCAAGTACGATCTTTCGTCGCTCAAGACGATCCAAAGCGGCGGTCAGCGCCTGCAGCCCGAGGTGCGCTTGCTCTCGCGCAAGCTGATCCCGAGCGCGTTCATCCAGGAGAACTTCGGGATGTCCGAAGGGCTCTTGATGTTCGTGCGCCGCAACGATCCCGAGGACGTGCGGCTCGAGACCGTCGGGCGCCCGGTTTGCCCCGACGATGAGGTGCTGCTGCTCGACGACGACGACAACGTCGTCACCCCGGGCGAGGTCGGCGAGCTCTGCTGCCGCGGCCCGTACACGCTGCGCGGCTACTACGGCGTGCCCGAGTACAACGCGCGTCAGTTTACCGCGGACGGGTTCTACCGGTCGGGCGATCTGATGCGCCAGCATCCGTCCGGCAACTACATGGTCGAAGGGCGCAAGAAAGATCTGATCAACCGCGGCGGCGAGAAGATCAGCGCCGAAGAGATCGAGAACCTGATCCTCCGGCATCCGGCGGTCAAGAACGTGGCCTGCATCGCCGTCCCCGATCCCGATCTCGGCGAGCGGATGTGCGCGTGTATCATCCTGCGCGACGGCCACAGCCTCACGTTCGAGGAGCTCAAGAGTTTTCTCATCGACAAGGAGATTGCAAAGTACAAATTGCCCGAGCGGATGGAGATCATGAGCGATTTCCCGCTCTCGACGTTCGGCAAGGTCTCGAAGAAGGATCTGGTGGCAACGGTCTCCGCAAAGATGGCGGCCGGCTGACGTGCGGGTCATCGATCTGCACACCTATCCGAATACCAAAGAGTGGATCGCCTGCCAACAGCCGTACGTCGATGCGCTCGCGAAGTACTGGGGCCGCGGCTGGGAGGCCAAAGAAGAAGCGGCGGTCGTCCAAGACTTCACCGCTGCCGGCGTCGAGGCGGTGCTGGTGGCGCTCGATCTCGAGACGACCGTTCATACGCCGCCGTGTTCGAACGATTACACCAAAGCGATGCAGCAACGCCATCCCGAGCGCATCATTCAGGCCTGGGGTTCGGTCGATCCGTTCAAGGGCGAGGAAGCGATTCGCGAAGCCAAGCACGCGATCGAAGATCTCGGCATGCTGGGGTTCCACTTTCATCCGATCATGGGCCACTACGCGGTCAACGATCGCGCGCTCTACCCGCTGTTCGAGACGATCGACGCGCTGAAGGTGCCGGTCATGATCGACGTCGGCACGACCGGAATGGGAGCCGGCATGCCGGGCGGCATGGGCGCGAAGCTGCGCCACGCGCACCCGTCGGCGATCGACGAGCTGGCGGCCGATTTTCCCAACCTCACGATCTTGGCGGCGCATCCGGGCTATCCGTGGATCGACGAGATGACGGCCGTCGCGCTGCACAAGGGCAACGTCTATTGGGAGCTCTCGGGCTGGGCGCCCAAGTATTTTCCGGCGCAGCTCAAGACCGACATCCGGGCGCGGCTGCGCGATAAGGTGATGTTCGGCAGCGATTACCCAAGTCTGCCGTACGAGCGCGTGCTGCGCGAGTGGGGCGAGCTGGGCTACAAGGACGACGTGATGGAAGGCATCTTCCACGGCAACGCCGAGCGCGTTTTGGGGTTGTAGCCACCGGCATGAGCGAATTGCGTGAAGTCGTCGTCGTCGACGCATTGCGGACTCCGATCGGGCGCTGGGGCGGAGCCCTGGCGACGGTGCGCCCGGACGACCTCGCCGCGTTCGTGATCCGCGCGCTGGTCGCGCGCACCAAGGTCGACCCCGAGCGGATCGACGACGTGTTCTGGGGTGCTGCCAATCAAGCCGGTGAGGACAATCGTGACGTTGCGCGCATGGCCTCACTATTGGCGGGCTTGCCGATCGGCGTCCCCGGAACGACCGTGCAGCGTTTGTGCGGCAGCGGATTGCAGGCCGTGAACTCGGCGGCCCAGGCGATCGCGTCCGGTTGCGGCGATATCATGCTGGCCGGCGGCGTCGAATCGATGACCCGCGCACCGTACGTGATGCCGAAAGCCGACAAGGTCTACGACCGCGCACCGAAGGTGTTCGACACGACGCTTGGTTGGCGCATGACGAACGCGAACATGCCGTCGGAGTACACGATCTCGATGGGCGACACCGCCGAAAACGTGGCCGAGAAGTACGCGATCGCGCGCGAAGAGCAAGACGCCTTCGCGCTGGCGTCGCAGCAGAAGACGAAGGCCGCCGTCGAACGGAGTGCGTTTGCGGCCGAGATCGTGCCGTTGCCGGAGCTCGCCGCCGACGAACATCCGCGGCCGCAAACGACCGCCGCCGATCTGGCCAAGCTGAAGCCCGCGTTCCGCAAGAACGGGACCGTGACCGCCGGCAACTCGTCGGGGATCAATGACGGTGCCGCGGCATTGCTGTTGTGCACGGCTGACGTGGCGGCAAAAAACGGCTGGCAGCCGCTGGGGCGGGTCGTGACGTCGGCCGTGGCCGGCGTCGACCCGACGCTGATGGGCCTCGGGCCGATCCCCGCCACGCAGAAAGCACTGGCGCGCGCGAAGCTCACGATCGACGACCTCGACCTCTACGAGATCAACGAGGCGTTTGCGTCGCAAAGCATCGCCTGCATGCGTGACCTCAAGATGGACCCGGCCAAGACGAACGTCAACGGCGGTGCGATTGCGCTAGGGCATCCGCTGGGGTGCAGCGGTGCGCGGCTGGCCGGAACGGTCCTGCACGAGTTGCGCCGCCGGAAGGGGCGCTATGCGCTCGCGACGATGTGTATCGGCGTGGGTCAGGGCATCGCGACGATTTTCGAGCGCGTTTAGGCCGTTCCCCAAAGCTGGAGGCATTCGTGCGTCTTCGTTCGTTCATCTCGCTCGCGGCAGCCGCCGTGCTGGCCGCCACCCTCCCGGTACCGCTGCAAGCGCAAGCGCCCGCGCCGATCATCATCCCCGTGATCGTCTCCTTGACCGGAGCCGCGGCGTTTATCGGCAAAAACGATCAGACGTCACTGCAGCTGATCGAAAAGCTCGTCAACGCGCACGGCGGCATCAACCACCGGCCGCTGCACTTCCAGTATTTCGACGATGGCACGAACCCCCAGACCGTCGTCGAGATCGCCAATCAAGTCATCGCGTCCAAGGCTCCGGTCGTCATCGGTCCGACGCTGACCCAACAGTGTCTGGCCGTCGCGCCGCTCTTCATCGCCAACGGACCGGCCGACTATTGTTTGAGTCCGGCCATCAACCCGGCGGCCGGCGGTTACATCTGGTCGACCAGCATCAGTGCCAAGGATCTCAACGACGTCGCGGTGCGCTACTTACGGGAACGCGGCCTGAAACGGCTCGCGATCCTGTCATCGACCGATGCGACGGGTCAAGAGGCTGACCGCGATTGGGCGCATGCGAAATCGCTGCCCGAGAACCGTGACGTCGAGTTCGTCGATACGGAACACTTCGGCCTCACCGACGTCAGCATCAGCGCCCAGATGGCGCGCATCAAAGCAGCGAACCCGCAGGCCTTGTTGACGTTTTCGGTGGGTACGGGCTTCGGCACTGAGCTCCACGGCATCGTCGATTCAGGCCTGGACGTGCCGGTCTACGCCAGCAACGGTGACATGATTCCCGAGCAACTCGATGGCTATAAAGGATTCATGCCGAGCGAGCTGCTGTTCAGTGCGGTACTGGCGTTCGATCGGAACGGACTCGCTGCCGGTCCGGTCAAAGACGCGATCAACGTCTTTTACGGCGCCTACAAAGCCGCCGGCCTGACGCCGAATTTCCCGAACACGCTGTCGTGGGATCCGGCCATGATGATCGTCGATGCCTATCGGCATTTGGGCAACGATGCGACCGCGGCGCAGTTTCGCGACTACATCAACACGCTCCACGGATTCGCGGGCATCAACGGCATCTACGATTTCCGCGACGGCACGCAACACGGTACCAGCGAAAACGGCGTCGTGCTCGTGCGCTACAATCCGGCCAACGATACCTTCACCCCGGTCAGCAAACGCGCCGGCCATCTGAAGTGACCGCACCGGCCCTCGCGGGGGGCGCCTCTTCACCGGTGCGGACCGGTTGGGCCGTCGGCGGCGCGCCCTACGTGGCGGTGCGTGCCGCCGGCGCGTATAGTTACGACGCGAGCGGACGGCGCTCGATCGACTACGTGATGGCGTACGGGCCGTTGCTGTTCGGTCACGGTCATCCGGCGTTCTCGACCGGACTCGACGCGATCGCCGCGCGCGGTGCCCTCACCGGCTCCACGCATCCCGACGAGTTGGTGCTGGCCGAGCGCATTCGCGCGCATCTGCCTTCGCTGGAGCGTTTGCGCTTCACGACGACCGGCAGCGAAGCGGTACAGAGCGCAATCCGCGTCGCGCGCGCGTTCACCGGGCGCGACGTCGTGCTGAAGTTTGCCGGCAACTACCACGGGCACTTCGACCTCGCGCTACAGGATGCGGGTGCGTCGGCGCATACGGACGCGCCCGCGCAGTCGGGAATTCCGCACGCCATCACGCACGATCTGGCCGTCGCGCGTTACAACGATTTGGACGACGTCGACGCGCACCTCGCGCGGATCGGTTCGCGGCTGGCCGCGATCCTGGTCGAACCGGTCGTCGGTAACATGGGACTCGTCGTTCCCGATCCGGGATTCCTCGCGGGATTGCAGGCGCGTGCGCGCGCGGCCGGCGCGCTGCTGATCTTCGATGAGGTCATCACGTGGCTGCGGCTCGGACTCGGCGGCGCGCAGACGCGCGCCGGGATCGCGCCTGATCTCACGACGATCGGAAAGATTCTGGGCGGCGGCTTTCCGCTGGCGGCGTTCGGTGGCCGCGCCGACGTGATGGCCGTGCTCGCGCCGCAGGGCCCGTGCTTCACCGGCGGCACGCATGCCGGCAATCCGTTCGCGGTGGCGATGGGGCTCCGGGTGCTCGATTGGCTCGAGCGACATGCGTACGTATACGCCGAGAT
>Ga0302324_100020314_pt1 | contig 12997 bp, 16 predicted proteins | sample Palsa_T0_1_FD_201949 | JGI IMG/M metagenome (GOLD analysis project Ga0302324, IMG submission 201949) | Peat permafrost microbial communities from Stordalen Mire near Abisko, Sweden - Palsa_T0_1 | ecosystem: Environmental > Terrestrial > Soil > Palsa > Peat permafrost | place: Sweden: Abisko...
AAAGACCCAGCCGGGCGCCGCGCCGAGCGTGCCGGCGGCATCCTCGAGCCGGCGGTCGACCGCGTCGATCGACAACCGGATCGCGCGCACCATCAGGGGCAGGCCCATCACGGCGCTGGCGAGCGCAGCGCCGGTCCAGCGGAAGGCGAACACGATCCCGAAATCGTCGGCCAGCACGCGCCCGAGCGGGCCGTTGCGGCCGAACAGCAGCAGCAGCGCATAGCCGGTGACCACCGGCGGCAGCACCAGCGGCAGATGGACCAGCCCGTCGAGGAACGCCTTGCCGAAAAATCGGCCGCGCGCGAGCACCAGCGCCAGCAGAATGCCGACCGGCAGGCTGCTGAACGTCGCCCACAGAGCGACCTTCAGGCTGAGCCGGATTGCGGTCAGCTCGTCTTGTGACAGCGCGAACAGCGTGTCCATGCCGCTTTCTAGCGTATCGGCATCAGATAGCCGAGCCGTTCGAACACGGCGGTCGCCGCCGGCGATTTGAGATAGTCGAGCAGCCGGGATGCGTCGGGCTGCCGGCTGGTGGCGACGATGGCGACCGGATAGACGATCGGTGGGTGTGACTCGTCCGGGAAACTGCCGATGATGCGGACGCGCGGGTCGTCCGCCGCGTCGGTCGCGAACACGATTGCGAGCGGCGCATCGCCGCGTCCGACCATGGTCACGGCGACTCGCACGTCCTCGGCGATCGCGACCTTGTCGGCGACCGACGACCACAGGCCGAGCCGTTCCAGGCTGATGCGGCCGTAGCGGCCCGCCGGATGGTGCATGGGGTTGCACATTGCGAGCGGGCCCGCGCCGACCAATGTCGCGAGCGGAAAGCCGGGGCCGATCGGCGCCGCCGGCGGGGCGTCCTGGCCGGCGATCAGCACCAGTCGGTTGCTCAGAAGATCGATCCGGGTGCCGGCCCGCACCAGCTTGTGCTGCGCCAGATAGTCCATCCATTCGGCATCGGCCGAGAAATAGAGATCGGCGGGGGCACCGTTCTCGATCTGCTTGGCCAGCGCCGGAGTCGGCCCGTAGACCAGCACGACGGGCGCGCCGCCGCCGCGCTGCCAGTCCGCCGCGATCGTGTCGAGCGCGGTCTTGAGCGTGGCGGCGGCGAACAGGTGGATCGGCTCCGGCTGCGCGCGCGCCGAAGGCGGTGCGAGCAGCAGCAGCGCGGCGAGCGGCGCCAGAACCAGCACCGCGCCACGTCGGCTCGTCCGTCGGTACATCATTCGAGCAATGTGAAGCCTTGCTTCTCGAAAGACGGCCGCGCGGCGGCCGACTTCAGGAAGGCGAGATAGTCGGCGGCCGCCGGGTTGCTCGAGCTCTGAAGCAGCGCGACCGGATAGACGATCGGCGGATGCGTGTTGGCGGGGAAGCTCGCCAGGATCTTGACGCTGGAGTCGGCCGCGGCGTCGGTCTGGTAGACGATGCCGAGCGGGGTTTCGCCGCGCGACACCAGCAGCAGGGTCGCGCGCACGTTCTCGGCCGGCGCGATCTTGCCGGCGACGGAGGCCCACACGCCGAGCGCCTCGAGCGCCGCCTTGCCGTATTTGCCGGCCGGCACGCTGGCAGGGTCCGCCATCGCCAGGCGGCCGTCGCCGAGCGCCTGGGCGAGCGGAAAATTGGGCACGATCGAGAGCCGAAGCGTGCTGTTGATCGGCGCGATCAGGACGATCTTGTTGCCCAGCAAATTGGCCCGCGTCGCCGGCCTGATCAGCTTTTTCTGCTCGACATAGTCCATCCAGTCGAGATCGGCCGAGATGAAGACGTCGGCCGGCGCGCCGGCCTCGATCTGCTTGGCCAGCGCCGAGCTGGCGGCATAGGAGGCCGCGACCTTCACGCCCTTCTGGCGCTCGAACAGCGCATCGGCGTCATCGAGCGCGTTCTTCATGCTGGCGGCCGCGAAGACGAGCAGCGGTGTGCCTTGTGCGGCGGCGGTCGTCGCGCCGGCGCCGACGGAGCAGATCAGCAGCGCCAACAGGGCCAGCAGCCGCGCGGAGCGTGAGGTGCGCACACCCATGTCTCAATCCTCTTCCTCGGCCGGGAAAGCCGTTATATTCGTTTCAATATCCCGACGGCGTAAAGGGTCTTCAGGGACGCACCCGCTTGCGCGTCCCTTGAAGCTCCGATCCAACCATGACCGACCCGAGGAGATCCCCATGAAACTCAGCGCCCGCAACCAGCTCAAAGGCAAGATCGTCGAGGTCCGCAAGGGCCAGACCACGGCCCATGTCCGGATCGAGATCGGCGCCGGTGTCGTTGTCACCTCGTCGATCACCAACGAAGCCGTCGACGATCTCGCCCTCAAGGTCGGCGACGAGGTCTGGGCCGTCATCAAGGCGTCCGATGTGATGGTCGGCAAGTGATGCCGGCTGCCGTCGGGCGCACGCTCGCGCTCGCCGGGCTGCTGGCGGCCGTCGCGCTGCCGGGCGCGGCGCGCCCGGTCGCCGACGCCACCGGCCGCACCGTCGAGCTGCCCGATCGGATCGAGCGCGTGTTTCCGGCCGGGCCGCCCGCCGCGCTGATCGTCTACATGATCGCGCCCGACAAAATGCTCGGCTGGACGCGTGCGATCGGCCCGGCCGAGCGGCCGTTCCTGCCGGCGCGCTATGCCGATCTGCCCGAGATCGGACGGCTGACCGGACGCGGCAACACGGTCAATCTGGAGGTCGTGGTCGGGCTCAAGCCCGACCTGATCCTCGATGTCGGCAGCACCAGCCCGACCTATGTCTCGCTGGCCGCGCAGGTACAGGACCAGACCCACGTGCCGACCCTGCTGATCGGCGGCCGGCTGGCCGACGCGGCGCAGACCTTCCGGCAGACCGGCGCGATCCTCGGCGCAGCCGAGGCGGCCGAGGCCCTGGCGCGCTATGCCGAGGACACGCTCGGCGAGGTCAAGCGGCGCACCGACCCGGTGCCGGCGGCCGAGCGCCCGAAAGTCTATTTCGCGCGCGGTCCGCGCGGGTTGGAGACCGCGATCCGCGGCTCGATCAATGTCGAGGCGCTCGATTGCGTCGGCGCGACCAACGTGGCGGCCGAGAGCCTCGGCGCCGGCGGCATCGTCAATGTGTCGCTCGAGCAAGTCCTGGCCTGGCAGCCCGATGCGATCGTGACGGTCGACCGGCAGTTCTACGCTGGCGTGTTCGACGATCCGGAATGGCGAGGCGTGAAGGCGGTGCGCGACCACCGCGTCTATCTGTCGCCGGGCCTGCCGTTCGCCTGGATCGATGCGCCGCCGTCGGCCAACCGCCTGATCGGTTTACGCTGGCTCGGCAAGGTGCTGTATCCGGCGCGGTTCCCGGAGGATTTGCGCGCCGAAACGAACCGGTTCTACACGCTGTTCTATCACCAGGCGCCGAGCCCGACCCAGCTCGACGCGCTGCTGGCCGACACGCCGCGCTGAGTCTCTGGCGCGCGGCTGCGCTTGACCGGGCGGGCCCGTCGCCCTACCTGGCGGGTCGATGACGTTGGTCCAGCATCGCATGCCGGTCGAGACGACCGGACAGGGGCTCTACGACGTGACGCCGGCGCTTGCCGCCTGGCTCGCCGCGCAGACGGTGCGCCAGGGCCTGCTCAACCTGTTCCTTCAGCACACGTCGGCCTCGCTGGTGATCCAGGAGAATGCCGATCCCGACGTGCTGCGCGACCTCGCCACGTTCTTCCGCCGGCTGGTACCCGAGGACGCGCGTCTGTACCGCCACGACGCCGAGGGGCCGGACGACATGCCGGCCCATATCCGCAGCGCGCTGACCCAGACCCAGCTCGGCATTCCGGTGATCGACGGCAGCCTGGCGCTCGGCACCTGGCAGGGCGTCTATCTGTTCGAGCATCGCCACGCGCCCCATCGAAGAACCCTGCTCCTGACCCTGATCGGCGACTAGGATTCGCGCGGAGCCACCCGCATCGGGATGGCGCCTCCGCTTGACCCGCCCGTTCGATTGATCATGCTGGATGTTGATCGTCGCCGGTCCGATCGGCCGGCCCGATCATCCGCTTCGCCGACCATGACCGGTGTCCCTCATGCCCGCGAAAATCGACGCGTTGCCGGTTGCCGATGCGAAAACGACCGCCGCGATCCGCGATTGGCTCGCGCGCTTCGCCGAATGCGTCCGCGCGGTCGATTACGCGGCGGCCCGGCCGTTCTGGCATCCCGAGATCGTCGTCTTCGGCACCTACCAGGAGCTGGTCCGTGGATTGAGCCGCTGGACCGACACACAATGGGACAATGTCTGGCCGCGCACCGAGGGCTTCGCCTTCGACCTCGACAACAGCGCTATTCTGGTCAGCGCCGATGGCAGCATGGCGACCGTGATCGCGCCCTGGACCAGCACCGGCTTCCATCCCGACGGCACGCGGTTCGACCGGCCCGGCCGGGCCACCATCACCCTGGCGCGACAAGATGATGGAAGATGGCTCGGCGTGCACTCGCACATGTCGTTGCAGCGCGGCGTGCCGCAAGACAGCCACGGCAACCGGCCGGTCAAGGCGCGGTGACGGCCGCGAGGGCCGACTAAGCCCGCCATGGCGACCATCCGACTCGACGGCGAGGCGCGCCGAAAGTCGATCGTCGCGGCCGCCATGCCGGTGTTCGCGCGCAATGGATTCGGCGCCACCACGACCAAGGACATCGCCGCGGCGGCGGGCGTCTCCGAGGCGCTGCTGTTCAAGCATTTCCCGACCAAGAGCGCGCTCTATCAGGACATGCTGCGCTCGGGCTGCTCGGCCGATCCGGTGCTCGCGCGCTTCGCGTCGCTCGAGCCGTCGACCCGGACCTTGATCCACATGATGCATTTCATGGTCCACCAAGTCGTGATCGGCGCGTTCGGCAGCCCGGCCGAGTGCGAGGCGCGGACCCGCCTGGTGGTCAACAGCTTTCTCGAGGACGGCGAGTTTGCGCGCCTGGTATTCGAGTCGATCGCCGGCGCGCTGGGTCCGACATTCGCGGCCTCGCTCGCGGCGGCCGAGCGCGCCGGCGATCTGGCGCCGCTCGAGATTGCGCCGAACAACCGGTTCTGGTTCGCCCAGCATGTCGCCATGACCTTGGCGCATGCCCGCTTACCGGGTCGGCCGCTCGTGCCTTATGACGGCGGCACGGACGAGGTGAGCGGCCAGGCCGTGCGCTTCATCCTGCGCGGCATCGGGATGACGGACGCGGCGATCGCCGCCCACTATGACCCAAGCGCCGAGGCGATCGCCCCGTCGCCGATCGGGGCTGACTAGCCGTCTCTCCGCCTGATCTCCGGTCGCCGCTTGCGCGGCAGCGTTGCCGGCCGATCCTGGTTAGGATGGTGGCGTCCACCCGGGAGGGGCTGATTTGGCACCCATGCTGTGTATCACGCCGGAGCTGTCGATCGACGAGGGCGACATCGCGCTCGAGTTCGTGCGCGCGTCGGGGCCGGGCGGCCAGAACGTCAACAAGGTGTCGAGCGCGGTGCAGCTGCGCTTCGATGCGGCACGCCCGGGCGCGCTGCCCGACCCGGTGCGCCAGCGCCTGTTCCGGCTTGCCGGAACCCGCATGACCAAGGACGGCGTTCTGGTGCTTGATGCCCGGCGCTTCCGCTCCCAGGAGCGCAATCGCCAGGACGCGTTCGATCGGCTCGCCGCGCTGCTGCGCGAGGCCGCCGAGCGCCCCAAGAAGCGCGTCAAGACGCGGCCCACCCTGGCCGCCAAGCGCCGGCGCCTCGAGGGCAAGCTGCGGCGCGGCCGCACCAAGCAGGCGCGCGGCGCGGTGCGCGACGGCGAGTAAACCCGACGGCTAATAGCCGCCGTTGTTGACCGACGATTGCGCCGCCCACGCCGTGGCGATGGTGGCGAGCTCCTGGGCGACGCATCGATCGTAGGCTTGACCGGCGATGAAGCTGCAGCGCTGGGCGGCGATGTCCTGATTGCTCGCGCAGCCGGTCAGCGCCAGGACGCAACATGCGCCGAGCAGGCTTGAGCGGTACGGCATGGGCTCCTTCCGCGATCGAGGCCGCGGCGGAAACGGGCGGCCGCGGGCGAATATTCCGGGGCGGGCGCGGAATAAAGCCGGCATGCCGTCCGTTGGGTCCCGCTCGCGCGGCAGCGCGCGGGGGCCCTGCCACGGAAGGATCGATCATGGCGCCGTTCCGACTCATCATCCTGTTGGCGCTCGGCTGCGCCGTCGCCGGCGCGGCCGCGGCGCAGACGCCGGTGCGCGTGCGCGGCGCGATCGAGGCGCTCGACGGTACCCAGCTGACCGTCAAGTCGCGCGACGGCGACCTGATCAAGATCAAGCTGGCCGACAATTACGTGGTCGCGGCGGTGGTGCCGACCGCGCTCGATATGATCAAGCCCGGCAGCTTCATCGGCACGGCGGCGATGAAGCAGACCGACGGCAGCCTGGTCGCGCTCGAGGTGCTAGTGTTCCCCGAGGCGATGCGCGGCGTCGGCGAGGGCCACTACCCGTGGGACCTGCAGCCCGAGAGCACGATGACGAACGCCACCGTCGCGACCCTGGCCGACAGCCCGAAAGGCCATCAGATGACGCTCACCTTCAAGGGCGAGACCAATCAGGTGATTGTGCCGCCGGGCGTGCCGATCGTCACCTTCGAACCCGGCGACAAGGCGATGCTGAAGCCGGGCGCCAAGGTGTTCGTCGGCACGACCAAGGCTGCCGACGGCAGCTTGAGCGCCGCGCGGGTGAATGTCGGCAAGGACGGGCTGACCCCGCCGATGTAACGGCCCCGCGAGCCCTTCGGCGCGCCGCGTCGAACCAACGCGGCGCGCCGGCTGTTCGTGTTAGCATGGCGGGATGGTCAGCGCGCCAGGGTAGCGGCGGCCGACCCGCCGAGGACAGCGATCGAAGCGGTGATGACTCAACGCCCGCTTTACGAGCAGCACGTATCGGGACCGGCGCTCGCGGCGTTCCTTCGGGTCAGCGCCGCCTGGGCGCTCGAGGAGCCGCAGGAGCGCATGCTGCTCGGCCAGCCCGCGCCGGAGACCTTGCGGAGCTGGAAGACCCATCGTACCGGCGCCCTGTCGCTCGACCAGGTGGAGCGGATTTCTTACGTGCTGCGCATTTTCCGACTGCTGCAGGAGCGCCAGAGCGGCGTCGATTGGCTGCTCGAGCCGCGCCAGGAGCCGATCTTCGGCGGGCGCCGGCCGCTCGACGTTATGTGCCTCGAGGATATTCGCGGGCTGCGCCAGGTCGTGCAATTCCTCCAGGCGGCGAGCGCGCCAGCCGAAGGCGCGCCGTCCGCTTGATCGATCGCCGGAGCCGAGACGCCGGCCGCGACGCTAGAAGGCGGTGCGGCCGGTCAGCCCGCCGAGCGTATGCCAGAACCCGCCCAGCCGCTTGAAGGTCGCGGTCGCGGCGTCGAGATCCTTGGCCGACGAGATCTCGTTGAAGGCCTGGACCTGGCCGTCGAACATCTGGTTGAGCTTGTCGTACAGCTTGAGGCCCTTGTCCGACAGGAACACCCGGCTCGAGCGCCGGTCATGCACCGAGCGCTCCTGCACGAGATAGCCGGTCTCAACCAATTTGCGTACATTATAGGACACGTTCGATCCCAGGTAGTAGCCGCGGGTCAGCAGCTCGCCGACGGTCAGGTTGTCGCGCCCGATATGGAACAGGATCAGGCTCTGGACATTGTTGATGTCCTCGACCTTGAGGCGATCCAGCTCCACCTCGACGAGCTCGAGGAATTGGCGATGCAGCCGCTCGAGCAACCGCACGGTCCCGAGATATAGATCCTTCATCTCCTCGGGCGGGGAGTTCCGCTTCACTGGCGGCGTCTTAGAGGTCTGAGCAGCTTGATTGGAGGAACGCATCATAGTCTCCAGCTTGATTTGCCGATTGGCATTCGCAGTCTTGTGAATGCCGGGCCGTCCAACTTGTCGATAACGCGACGATCGGGAAAACCTCCCGGGCGTTTAGCGCAAAAGAACCGGTCAAACACCTGCCATCTATGTCAACGTTGCTGGTCCACAAGTCGTCACAGGAGGCGCCGAAATTACCGGGATTGAGGCGCTGTCCATTGCGCGCCGCCATCGGCAGGGTGCGGCGTGACCGGACCTTGACGGACCGGACTCGGGAGACACCGCGCTGCTCGCGCGGGGTCGCGGGATGCCGCAGCGCACCCATGGCGGAAGTCGATTGTAACCATTTTTTAACCAAAGTTTTCTCATCTTGCACCGTTCACCCGCGAGGGTCAATGGCCCGAGTGTCGCGGTGGATTTCCCGACCGCAATAGGCCTTTCCGACGCGCAACGGGCGCTGGCTCGCCCGGCGCTCTCTCGCAATCGGACGAGCTTTCGTGTTCGAATTCGCGCAATTGGACGGTAGCCGGCGGGTTCGCGGCGGGCCGCTCAGACGCCGGCCGGCGGACTCGCGGGCTCGTTGGCAGCCGACGGAGCCGCCGGCGGCGGCACGATGCTGGTCATCAGCCCGCGCAGCGCGGTCTCGATATTCTCCAGCGCCTCGTCGAGCTTGCCGACCAGCGCCCGATCCTCGGCGCGCTCGAGCCGCGTGCTCAGCAGATGGACGAACAGGCGCATCGCCTGGACCGGCTGGCGCAGATCGTGGACTGCGCGCCGGACCTTGGGCACCACGCCGCCGGCCTCGGCGGCCGCGCCGTCGCCATAGCCGTAGCCTTCGGCGATCGGCGAAGTCCCTGACGGCGCCGCCGTCGGTTCGGTCGTCGTCTCGGCTTGCGTCGGGTCGGGAGCGCGCCGCTTGGGGGCCATTCGGCGAAGGATAGTCCCAAGCCGCGTTAATGCAATGGACTGGCCGGTGCGGGCGCGGGGCGCTCAGCCGGCCCGGCAGCTGAGACCGCCATCGACCGGCAGGCACACCCCGGTGATGTAGCGGGCCTCGTCGGAGGCGAGGAACGCGGCGGCGTGGGCGACGTCCCAGCCGGTGCCCATGACGCCCATCGGGCAGGCCGCGTTGCGCGCCGCGACCATCGCATCCTCGTCGTCGTACTGGCCGGCGATCTGTTGGTGGATCAGCGGCGTATCCATCATCCCGGGCATGATCGCGTTGGCCCGGATGCCATGCGCGGCATATTCGAGCGCCAGCCCGACCGTGAACTGGTTCACCCCACCCTTCGAGGCGTAATAGGAGATGTAGGGATAGCCGGTGTAGCGCACCGCCGCGATCGACGAGATGTTGACGATCGCGCCGGAGCGTTGTGCCAGCATGACGGGCAGCACGTGCTTGCAGGTCAGGAACATGCTGGTCAGGTTGGTGTCGAGCACGCGGTGCCAGCTCGCCTCGCTCTCCTCGATCGGGCCGCCCATCGCCGTGATGCCGACATTGTTGTGCAACACGTCGATCCGGCCGAACTCGGCGACCGTGCGCGCGACGATCGCCGCGACCGAATCCGACTGGGTCACGTCGCCGGTCAGCGCGCGCGCGGCGAAGCCCTCGCCGCGGATGATCGAGGCGGTCGCCTCGGCCGCCTCCGCGCTGCGATCGACCGCGACCACGATGGCGCCCTCGCGCGCGAACGTGACCGCGGTCGCCTTGCCGTTGCCCCAGCCCGGCCCGACCGACCCGGCGCCGAACACCAGCGCGACCTTGTCCTTCAGCCGTCCCGCCATCGCGACCTCTCCCAATGTTCCCTCTCCCATCGGGAGAGGGTCGGGGTGAGGGGAAGTATCGCGATCGACTGTGCGCATCGAGCGGGTCGCGGCGCTTCCCCTCACCCGCGCGCTGTCGCGCGCTGCCCTCTCCCGATGGGAGAGGGGCTTCTCTCACGCCGGGCGGTCGCCGGCTTTGACCTGGAGCGCGCGGTTGTCGGCGGCCGGCAGCATGCGGGCCGGATCGCGCGTCACCACAACGTCGATCACGGTCGGGCGGTCGCGCTCGCGCAGCCCGGTGGCGACCGCCGTCTCGAGGTCGGCCGGGTCCTCGACCCGGATGCCGCGGCAGCCGAAGGCGCGCGCGACGTCCGCGTAGTTGGTCTCGACCAGGTCGCTCGACTGGTAGTTGCCGCTGCCGTACATCGCATGCTGCAGCGCCTTGACGTAGCCCGAGGCGGCGTTGTTGACCACCATCAGGGTGAAATTGGCGCCGACTCGCCGCGCCGTCTCGATCTCGCCGATCACCATGTTGAGCCCGCCGTCGCCGGTCAGCCCGACCACCGGCGATGTCGGCGCCGCGAGTTGGGCGCCGAGCGCGCCCGGCAGGCCGTAGCCGATCGAGGCCAGGCCGCGATCGGCGACGAAGGTTCGCCCGGGTGCCTTGGTGTCGAAGAACAGCCCGGCCCAATGCGCCGCGAAACCGCCGTCGGCGACCAGGATGCCGTCTTCCGGCAGTTGCCGGTTGAGCTCGCCGATCATGCGCGCCATGTGGATCGGCCGGTCGTCCGAGCGATAGCGCGGCAGCGCCTCGGCGAGCCAGGCCTGGCGGCGCTCGGCGATCTCGCGGACATAGTCGGCGCGCTGCGGCCGCTTGCCCCCGGGTAGCCCACCGAGCGCGGCCGCGAGGTCGAGCAGACCGGCCTCGGCATCGCCCCACAGCGCGACGTCGGCGCGTGTGGTGCGGCCAAACTCCTCGGGCGCGATGTCGAGATGGATCAGCTTGGCGCCGCCCGCCGGCAGGGTGTAGCGCTTGGTCGCGATCTCACCGAGCTTGCAGCCGATCACGAGCAGGCAATCGGCGCGTTCCATCAGCTCGTTGGCGAACCGGCTGTAGCGCCCGAACAGCCCGACCGCCAGCGGATGCGTGCAGGCGATCGCGCCCTTGCCGCTCAACGTGTGCGCGACCGGGATCGTCAGCTGCTCGGCGAACTGCGTCAGGGCGGTCGCCGCCGCCGACAGGTGGACGCCGCCGCCGGCCAGGATGAGGGGGCGTTCGGCGGTCGCCAGCAGGGCGGCGGCGCGCTCGAGATCGGCCATCGCCGGCCGCGCGCGGCGCGCCGGAAACGTCAGGGTCGCCGGGTCGACCCAGAACGCGTCGGCCGGCACGTCGAGCTGGGCGTGACAGATGTCCTCCGGCACGTCGAGCACCACCGGCCCGGCACGGCCCGATGTCGCGACCGCGAAGGCCCGCCGCGTCAGCTCGGGGATGCGCTCGGCCATCTCGATCCGGATCACCTCCTTGACGGCGGGGCGCAGGATGTCGAGCTGGCGGCTTTCCTGGGTCATGTTCTTCCAGCTGTGCAGCCGGTGCGAATCGCCGGTGATCGCCACCACCGGCACGCCGGCATTGAGCGATTCGACCAGCGCGGTGACCAGGTTGGTCGCGCCCGGCCCGAGCGTGCCGTCGCACACGCCCGGCCGGTTTGTAATTCGAGCGTAAGCGTCGGCGGCGAAGGCGCCGCAGCGCTCGTCGTTGATCAGATGATGGCGCAGCCCGAGCGCGCGCACCGCCTCGTAGAACGGCAGCAGCTGGAAGCCGCCCATGCCGAACATCGACCCGACCTGATGCAGCAGCAGCATCTCGGCGAGCGCCCGCCCGCCGGTCATGCGCCCGCCCGGCTGGTTGCTGGGGGTGGTGCTGGTCATTCGTGATTCTCCGTTTCGGCCGGGCCACGCGTCGCGGGTGCAGATTCACCACGAAGACGCAAAGGCGCGAAGAAAGAAAAACTGCCGCGCGACGCGCGGCGATCGCTGCCTGTCAGCCGGCGATCGGCGTCCAGACACCGGTGCCTTGGCGCCTTCGCGCCTTCGCGGTTCACTTCCTTCTTCCTTCATTCAGGAACAGCGCGACGAAGTCGCGCGCCGTCATGCCCGGGCGGGCGCCTGCAGCCGCGGCGACCGCGTTGACGTGCGAGATCACGCCGTCCTGATAGATCGACCTGGCATCGCCGATGCGCGCGCTTGCCGCGCTCACGGTGGCGGCCGCGATCCCGCGCGCGGCGAGCGCCGGCAGGCGCGAGATCCCGGCCTGGTCGATGCCGACCCCGGCGTCGCTGAACAGCGCGGCGCGCGGCGTCGATTTCAGCGCGCTGTCGGGTCGGCCGCCGAGCAGGCCGCCATGCGAGCCCGTGATCACGATCGCGCCGTCGTCCGCGGGCCCGGTCAGCGACGCCGAATCGATCGCCCACACCGGCGGCGACCCGGCCAGAACGCGATTGCGCGTCTCGGTCAAGGTCGGCACGGCGAGCGCGCGCGCCGGCGCGCCGCACAGCTTCTGCGCGGCGTCGCGGCAGGCCTGCCCCGGCGCGACGCCGAGCGCGGCGGCGGGCGGGTTGACGTGGCTGATCCGTCCGCGCGCGATCATGTCGGCGCCGTCGCCGATGCGCGCGCTGTCATGCGCGATCGTCGCTGCCGGCATGTCGAACCCGGCCAGGTAGGCGAGGCCGCTGATGCCGGCGCCGTCGCGCCCGACCGAGGCGTCGTTGAGGATCACGCCGCGCGCCTGCGCCTTGGCCGCCAGATAGGCGGCATAGATCGCGCCGTGCGACGCCGCGACGATCACCTTGCCGTTCGGCGCATCGAGCCGCGTGATGCTGTCGGTGACCAGGATGTCGGCCGAGCCGCTCAAGCGCTTCCTCCCAAGAGTGGCGCGAGCGTGGCATGATCCGTGCCCGGCTTCCAGCGCCGCCATGCGGCGCTATGATGACCGATCGCAGCGAGGAGGACGACGATGGCAGACGCGCGCACGATCCGCCGCATGACGCGCTACCGCGCCTGGGCCGACCGGCTGACCTACGACGCGGTCGCGGCGCTGCCGCCCGGCGAGGCGACCAAGGAGCGCCCGACCCTGTTCAAGACCATCATCGGTACCTTGAACCACAATCTGCTGATCGACCTGGTCTGGCAGGCCCATCTCGAAGGCCGCGATCACGGTTTTGCGGCGCGCAACCTGGTCCTGCACGCCGATCTGGCCGCGCTGTGGGCCGCCCAGCAGGCGATCGGCAGCTGGTATGTCGACTATGCCGCCGCGCTGGCCGATGACGCGTTCGACGCGCTGGTGCCGTTCCGCTTCATCTCGGGCGCGACCGGCACGATGACGCGCGGCGACATGCTGCTGCATGTCGTCAATCACGGCACCTACCATCGCGGCTGGGTCGCCGACATGTTCTTC
>Ga0302324_100020315_pt1 | contig 12996 bp, 5 predicted proteins | sample Palsa_T0_1_FD_201949 | JGI IMG/M metagenome (GOLD analysis project Ga0302324, IMG submission 201949) | Peat permafrost microbial communities from Stordalen Mire near Abisko, Sweden - Palsa_T0_1 | ecosystem: Environmental > Terrestrial > Soil > Palsa > Peat permafrost | place: Sweden: Abisko...
CGTCTTCATCACCGGCCTCGGCGTCTTTTCCCCACTCGGCGCAAACGTGCCCGATCACATCGCCCGCTTCGATCGCGGAGAAACCGGCATCAAGCCATCGCGATCGACCCAACTCCGTGCTCTCGGCATCCCGCATGCCGCGCGTGCCGTAGCCTTCGATCCCCACGACGTCATCTCCAATCGCATGTTACGCAAGATCCTCACGCCCGCAGCCTCGCACGCCGTGGCCGCGGCCGGAGAAGCCCTGCGCTCTGCCCATCTCTCCACAGAAGAACGCCGCCATGCCGGCCTCTACATCGGCTCGCTCGGCCTCGATCAGGACCTGAATCTTTTCGGCGAGGCGCTGCGCGTCTCCCTCGACACCGATCACTTTTTCTCCTACGCGCGCTTTGAGCGCCAGGGCGCGGCGCTGCTCGATCCGCTGTTCCTGGTCAAGTCGCTGCCCAACGCAGGCATCTGCGGCGCGGCCATTGAATTCGATCTTGAAGGCCCCAATCTCAACATCATGAACGGGCCTTCCTCGGGCCTGCTGGCCATCACCGCTGCGGCGCGCGCCGTGGCTGCGGGCGAGGTGCCAGTCGCGCTGGCGGGCGGTTACGACTCACCGCTGCAACTCGAAATCATCCTCGCGCACCTGATCGAAGATCGCCTCGAAACCACCGCCAATCCCAGTCACGGCTACGTGCTCGGCGAGGGCGCGGCCTGCTTTGTGATCGAAGACGAACAGCACGCCCGCGCGCGCGGAGCCACGCTCTACGCGGAGATCATAGGCGTGGCGCAATCGCACTCCGCACCCGCCGACTCGCTTCATGCATTGCACGCAACAGCGCGCGCAGCGCTGGCCGAGGACGCGCCCGCCGCCATCTTCGGCGACGGACTCAACCTTCCCGAGCCCGACCGCAGCGAGCGGGCCGCAGCCCGCTTTCTCGATGCGAACCTCGACGTGCGCTCGGCCACGCACCTCACGGGCTACTGCGGCGTAGCGTCGCCGCTCTACTCGCTGCTGCACGCCATCCATGCGCTTCAGGCGCAGGCGCTGCCGTCGGCACTCGTCTGGACCAGCGATCGGCAGCGCGATCATGTCGCGGTTGCTCTGCAAGCCGTAACGGAGGAGGCCCGATGCGCGACCTGAGCTCGCTGCAATCCGTCCTCGCCGGGCTGTCCACGTGGGGACGCCGCCCCGCCATCGGCCTGCGCTCCACGCTGGCCACGCGCTGGTGGAGCTACCGCCGCCTTCACCGCAACGCGCTCTACGCAGCACACCTGTTTCAACAGCAGCGCCTCACGCCCGGCGAGCGCATTCTGCTCTTTGCGCCCAACTCGCCGGAGTGGGCCGCCTGCCTGCTGGGCGCAGCCTGGCGCGGCCTCGTCGTCGCTGCCGTGGACGCCGCCACTCCGCCTGCAGAGGTGCAGCGGCTGGCCATCGAAACCAATTGCACGGTGATTGTCGTCATCGGCCGCCACTCGACCGCCGGCATCACGCACCGCACTCTGCGCATTCTCGATCTCGAAGCACCGCCTGGCCTCACTCTCGATGCCGCCGCACTGCGCTGCCAAATCAAACCATCCGACACGGCGGTCATTCTGTTCACATCCGGCACCGGCGGGCAGCCGCGCGCTGTTCCCCTCACGCATCACAACCTGGCCTGCCAGTTGCCGCGCTTTCAGTTCTGGCGCCCGGTGCTGCGCATCGCGCCCACGCGCCTGCTGGCGCTCTCGCCGCTCAGCCACATCCAGGGTCTGCTGCTCTCGCTGTGCGTGCCGCTCACGCTCGGGCTCAGCGTTCTTTACTCCACATCGATCGAGCCGCAACACCTGCAGCGCACGCTGCGCTTCGGACGCATTCGCATTCTCTCCACGGTGCCGCGCGTGCTCCAGCTTTTGCAGGACTCGATGGAGATGCACGCCGGCTCTTCGCCGAGCGTGTTGCGCCGTCGCCTGTTGGGGCGCACCTTTCGCGGCATTCTCACCGGCGGCGCAACGCTGCCGCTGGCGCGCGAACTCTTCTGGCGCAAGGCCGGCGTGGTGCTGGTGCAGGGCTACGGGTCCACCGAATCCACCGGCTTTGTCACCATCAACCGGCCCGTCGTGGGCCGCCGCGGGTCGATCGGCCGCGCGGTGCATCGCGATTCGCTGCACATCGCGCCCGATGGCGAGCTGTTTGTGCGCGGACCGCATGTCGCGCCGGGCTGCGCGGCCGATGGCGAAAGCGCCGATTCAACAACAGGATTTTTTCCGACCGGCGACCTCGTTCGCCAGGACTGCTCCGGCCGTCTCTATTTTCTCGGCCGCAAGACAGAGCGCATTGTCACCGCCGAGGGCCACAACATCGATCCAAACCAGATTGAGACGGCTCTGCGCGAACATGCCGCGTTGATGGATGCGGTGGTCTTTGCAGGCGACAACGCGGGCCTGGAAGAGCTGCACGCGGTGCTGCTGCTCGATGACCCATCTGCCGCGGTGGCCGCGCAGATTGTGCAGCAGACCAATCGCACGCTTGCGCCGTGGCAGCGCATTCGCGGCTGGACCGCGTGGCAGCAGCGCGATTTTCCCCGCGCCGCGCTCGGCAAGCCAAAGCGCGAAGAAATCATTGAGGCTGTGCGCAACCTCGGCGCCAGCGCCAGCGTCCCCGGCGTGCCGCTCAGTCAGCCAGCCATCGAGCGCATTCTGGAGGAGCCCGACAGCCATTCGCGCATTGCCGGCGTGGCCGCGTATCTGCGCCGCACCCAGCCCAACGCCACCGAGCCTGAGCTGCGCGCCCGCGCCCGCCAGTTCGATCTAGACTCCATTGAAGAGGCCGAGCTCTTCATGCTCCTTGGCCAGACCGGACCGCGGCCCGCCGTCACCGATGCACCCAAACCGCATACACCGGAGATGCCCACAGCTGAGGCCACAACCACCGATCTGCCGCGATCCTCCGCGCCCATGGTTGCGCCCGCATGGCAGCACTCCATCGCGGGCGCGGTCATGCGGGCGATCTTCGGCTCGCTCTTTCGCGGTGTCGTGCTGCCGGTGAGCCTGCGCGTCCGTGTCACAGGAAGGGAAAAGCTCGCCCAGCTCGACGCTCATGCAGGTCCGATCCTCTTCGCCGTACATCGACCCGACCGCGAACATCCGGTCGAATATCTGGCGCTGATCCGCGCGCTGCCCTGGCGGTTTGCACGGCGGGTACTTCTGCTTATGGGCGATCGCCCGCTGCTCGAAACGCATTTCTATCGCAAGCCGCAGGATTCCGCGCTCTACCGCATTTTCGTCGCCGGCATCGTCAACCTGGCCATTCCATCGGTGCTGCCGCTGGTGATCTTTGGGGGCGGCACCATCACGGGTCTCGAAGAAACAGATTTCTGGATCGCGCGCGGATTTCATCCGCTGGTCACATGGACGCGCGCCACGGCCCGGCTCGCTGCCGAAACCCAAGCCACCGTCGTGCCGGTGCGGCTCGCTGGCAAGCGAACCGGCTGGTGGACTTCGCGGGTCGAAGTGCAATTTGAAGACCCTGTGCGTCTTTCGCCGTTTGCAGGAGATGTAGCTGCCCACATCCAGATTGAATCGGCAACGGCCGCGCCGATTGAAACAGATCTGCGCTCGACGTCATCTGCATCTCGAATTGAAGCGCCGATTCAATCCGACACTCTGCGCTCAGCGCACGCATCGACTCCCGCGAGCCGTCCATCTATCGCGGGCACGCTGGTCCGTTCCATCCTTGGCCCTGTCTTCCGCAGAGTCGTGCTCCCGCTTGGCCTGCGCGTGCAGGTTACCGGAGTGGATAATCTCGCCCAACTCGATGACCAAGGCGGCGCGATTTTTTTCGCCGTTCATCGGCATGAACGCAAGCACCCGGTTGAGATTCTTGCGCTGGTCCGCGCGCTTCCAATGCGGCTCGCGCGGCGAGCGATGATCGTGATGGGCGTCCCCAACCTGGAAGAAAAGCTTCAGCAGGACCCCGCTCACGCTACGCGCTATCGTCTTTACGCCTCCGCCATGATCAACATTGGTATCCCCGCGGTGTTTCCGGTGGTGATTGGGGGACAGGGCACCATCGCAGGCATGGAGGAAACCGATTATTGGTTGGCGCGCGGGTTTCATCCCATCGTCACATGGTCGCGCGCCATGGCTCGCCTGGCGAGTGAGACGCAAGCCACCGTAGTGCCCGTTCGGCTCGGCGGCCACCGGCCCGGCTGGTTTCGCTCGCGCGCTGAAATTCACTTTGCGGAGCCCATCCGCCTCTACCCGTTTTCAAGCGACATGGCCGCCGACATCCAGGTTCAAACCGCCTTCAACGCTCCCACGGAGCTGGTCTCATGACAACTCAGCCACCACCCCGCCAGTCTTCCTGGCGCCGCGCCGCGTCCCTGGGCAGCGCCGTGCTGCGGCTGGCCGCGCGCCCGCTGCCTGACCGCGCAATCCATAACGCGCTGCGCTCGCTGCGCCGCCGTGCGCTGGGTCGCGGCGCGTACAACATCCTCGGCCTCTGCTCCACGGGCCACGGCGCCAGCGCGGCGCTGGTGTCTTCGCGCCACGGCATTCGCGCCATGAACTTCGAGCGCTACATGGGCCGCAAATATGCGCTGCTGCTGGCGCGCGAAGAGCTGCGCGAGATCGAGCATCGCATTGGCGCGGTCGGCTCCGGCATCCGCTTTATGCTCTCGCAGCGCGATGGCTCCATGCCGCCCGCCGCCGTGGCCGAAGACACGCTGATGCCTTTCCTCGCCGCGCTGTTTCACGGGCTGCCGATCGCGGCGCGCGACATTGACATCGTTGTCTCCAGCGAATCGCACTTCACCTTCAACCGCGCATGGCTGGGCCGCGCTCTCGGCAGCTATTTTCCCAATGCCCAGGTGCATACCGGCCTCGAACATCACGCCGTGCACCGCTATCAGGCTTACTATGCCAGCGGACTCCCGGACGCCGCCGTCATCACCGCCGATGCGTGCGGTGAGCCGCTGCTGCGCCATGCCGGATCGCCGCTCGCCATCACGCTTTCGCACGCACATGGCAGAGATTTCCGCGTCTTCGCAGAGCACACATTTCCCCGCTCCAGCCCCGGCGCGCTCTACGCTTTTTTCAACGACTATCTCGGCTTCGACAATGGCGAAGAAGGCAAGACAATGGGGCTCTCTTCCTACGGCCGCGACGACTGCTACAAGATTCTCCGCCCGCATCTCGAGCTCAATGAAGACGGCTCATTCCGCTTTCTCAACACGCCCATGCTGATGGGAACGCTGATCGAATACGGCGTGCATCGCCGCGAGCCGCGCCAGCCCATCACGACGCTGCATGAAGACGTGGCCATGGCCGCGCAGTTGCTGCACGACGACATCATGCACAACGCCATTCGCGCTCTTGAGCGCGGCAGCACGTCGCGCAATCTATGCCTGGCGGGCGGCTCCGCGCTCAACTCGGTCAGCAACGAGCGCATCTTCCGCGCCTCGCGCTTTGAACACATCTACATCATGCCCAACGCCGGCGATTGCGGACATGCGCTGGGCTGCGCGCTCTATGCCGAGAGGAATCTCGTGCGCCCCGTTGCGCACGGCGCGGCAGCCGCGGTGACCACCGCGGGCCTGCATCGCACGGATGCGCTGGGGCCGCATTACTCCGCGACGGACATCGAATCTGCTTTGTCCGCTGCGGGCCTTCCGGTCCATCGCGTCGACAACGTTGCCGAAGAGACAGCGGCCCACATCGCGGCCGGCAAGATCGTGGCGTGGTTTCAGGGCGGCAGCGAATTCGGCCCGCGCTCGCTGGGCCAGCGCAGCATTCTCGCCGACCCGCGATCGCCGCACATGAAAGATCACCTCAACGATCGTGTGAAGCATCGTGAGCCGTTTCGCCCGTTCGCTCCGGCTGTGCTTGAAGAGCGCGCGCCGGAGTTTTTCGATATCGGAGGTCCCAGCCCGTTCATGTTGCGCGTGGTCGATGTGTTGCCGGCTCAGCGCGACGTCATTCCCGCCGTTACGCACGTGGACGGTACTGCGCGTCTGCAAACCGTCAACGCCGAGACGCATCCCGCATTTCATGCGCTGATCTCCGCGTTTGCGCGCATCACCGGTGTGCCCGTCGTGCTCAATACATCGTTCAACGTGGCTGGGAGACCGATCGTGGAAACCCCCGCCGACGCCGTCGACTGCTATCTCAAGACCGCCATCGACGTGCTGGTTCTGGGCGACTTCATGCTGGTGAAGGAACCCGAGCCTGTCGCAGCGCAGGCCGCCGCCACGGCTGCCGGGTCCGCTTCATGAGCCCACCCGCGCACAGTCTGCCCCAGCTCGATCTCGACGCGTTGCGCAGTGAGATCCACGTATTTCCTGTGATGCTCGATGACACGCCGGCTGGCTCTTCGTCGGCAGGCGCGTTCGACCCCGCCTCATGCCATTGGCTCAGCGCGGATGAGCTTGCACGCGCACGCGCCTTCACTGCGCCGCGCGCGCATTCGGCTTTTGTGCAGTGCCGCGCACTGCTGCGCCGCCTCCTCGCGGAGTATCTCCAGCAGCCCGCTGTCAGTCTCGCCTTCACGTATAACAACTTCGGCAAGCCCTCGCTGGCCGCGTACCCTGAACTTTGCTTCAATGTTTCGCACGCACGCACGGTGGCGCTGCTGGCCTTCACGCTGGGCGTCCCGGTGGGCGTGGACATTGAGCCGATGAGACGGGTGCTCAACGCGCAGGCCCTGGCGGATCGATTCTTTTCGCCGGCGGAGTCTTCGGTCCTGCGCTCGCTGCCTGCGGAGCAGATCGATGCCGTGTTCCTCGCGTGCTGGACGCGCAAGGAAGCGATGGTGAAGGCTCTTGGCATCAGTCTCGGCGGGCAGCTTGGGACTTTTTCCGTTCCTCTCGATGTCATGCCGGAGCCGCGATCGGTTGCCATCGCAGGCTCGCTGCTCACGCTCCACAGCTTGCCCCTCGCTCCTCACGGTGTGGGGGCGCTAGCCCATGCGGGGCCATCGCGGGCGCTGCGGATCGAGTCTTTTCACCGCGCCGGGACCCTCTTGCAATAAGACGATGCAGGCTCATGCAGCCGGCATGATCGCCAGATTTGCCGCCTACAATCTCTCTATGGCCGAATCGTCGTGGAGCATGAGAGCACTGCGCAGCGCACTCGCCGCCGGCACTCAATCGCCGTTCGCATTAGCGGAGCTCGCCTTGTCGCGCAGCAACCGCAACGCCGGCCGCAACACCTACCTCTGGCAGGACGCCGCGTGGACCCGCGCAGAGGCTGCGCGCGTGCAGTCCACGCCGCATGCCGAAGACGGCCTCTTTGGCGATGGCCGCGGTCCGCTGTGGGGCCTGCCTGTCTCGCTGAAAGATTGCTTCGATCTTGAGGGAGCGCCCACCAGTTGCGGCGTCCATTATTATCGCGATTCAAACGGCGCAGCGGCGCGCGACTCATGGCTCGCGGAGCGGCTGCGCGCAGCCGGCGCAGTCATCGCCGGCAAGACCCATTTGCATCCGCTGGCCTACGGCATCACCGGGCAGAACGCCGACTTTGGCGACTGCGTGCAGCCGCGCGATGCGTCCGCGCTCACGGGCGGATCGAGCTCCGGTGCGGCGGCCAGCGTGCAGGAGGGTTCGGCCGTCTTCGCTATCGGCACCGATACAGGCGGCTCCATTCGCGCACCCGCCGCGCTCTGCGGCCTGGCCGGCTATCGCGCGTCGCTGGGGCGCGGCGACTGGCGCGGCGCGGCGCATCTGGCCGAGTCGTTCGACACCATGGGCTGCCTGTTTCGCGATCTTGAAGACGCGCCGCTGATGGCTTCGCTCTTTGCGCCGGAGCCGCCGCAACCCGCCCGTACGCTCACGCGGCTGGCCGTCGTTCACAGCGATTTTCTGCACGATTGCGAACCGGAGATTGTCGCCGCCTTGCGCCCATGTGTCCGCGAATTCGAGGATCTCGGCCTGCGCTGCACGGAATTCGACGCCTCGTGGTGGGCTGACTCGCTGGAGATCTACGCGCCGATCCAGGCCTGGGAAGCGGCGCGCATTCATGTCGGTAACTTCGACCGCTTCGAGCCGTCCATTCGCGAGCGCCTCAGGTGGGGCGCGAGCATTCCGGCCGATGAGATCGCCGCTCTTCGCCTGCGTCACGCCGAATTTCGCGAGAGCATGGATGAGCTGCTCGGGGACATCGACCTGCTGCTGCTTCCCGCGGTTCCTGTCGCGCGCCTCGCTGCCGGCGCCGATCACACCCAGACACGCCCACGTCTGTTGCGCTACACCACGCCATTCAGCCTGGCGGGCGTGCCGGTAGTCACCATCCCCTGCGCGGCAGGCGGTTTGCAACTGGCCGCTGCGCATGGCAAGGACGAAGCGCTGCTTGAATTGGCTGCGCGGCTCGGCGCGCTGCGTTGCCCATCTGAGCGATGAGAATTTCAAACCGGATGGATCGTGAGTTGCTGCCGATGAACACGGCTCATTGAGGTTCGAGGTCTCCCGCCCTTGCGCCAGAAAAAAGGCGCAAGGATGGGGCACGGAGTCTTGGTTCGTGGTTTCCCAGGTCTCAAAGGCGAGACCTGGGGCACCCGTCATGTCGGATCGGGCTGGATTACGTTTCAGGGCCATAGAGGAAGCTCGTTGCGAACGGAAGAATCACCGCGGCTGCGCAGCGGCCTGCTGGCCGGGCTTTGCAGCTGCGCCTGGTTTGGGCGCGGCGATGCCAGCGGGCGCAGCCTTGCGATCCACGGCGCTGGCCGGGGCTCCGAGCTGCGCCTGAGGCCCGGTCTTTTCTTCGGGCCGCTTCGCTTGCCGCGAAGCCTCACGGCGCGCCTTCATCAGGCGCATCATATTCGGATGCCGTCCCCACTCCAGCCCCTTCTCTTCCGGCTGGCCATAAAGCTCCGGAGACATGTAGAAGCCGCGCTCCATCTTGTTCTTCTCCTGCTCGACGACCAGCGGATGGGCCTTGGCGTACGCGTCCAGGCGAACGCCCGTTACCTGCCAGGAGACTTTGACGCCGGTCGCGTTTGTGCTGATGGTGAACTGATGGTCGTGAATCTCGGTCGAGACGATGGCCTGGGCGAACCGGCCACCCAGCACGGTCAATTGGTAGCGGAAGTCTCCGTTCTCGGCCTCGAACCAGTCCGGCAGATGAACGACCGCCACGCCAAGATCGTCGGTCACCGCATTGCCGGAGTAGATGTTCATCATCTCCGATGACTCCACCGCGGCGTGAACCAGATATTTGTTCGCCGGATCGTTGGGATGATCGATCTGGGTGCGGGTGACAAATGAGGAGACGTGGCCGATCACCGAGATGCTGCCTTGGAACATGGCCGCCAGGGTGCCAAAACCGTTATCTGCCGTGAAAGCGCCCGGCTCCGCATAAAGCCCGTCTCCGACCACCCCTTCTCCTGTCGAAGAGGTCCCTCCGACAAAGTATCCTCCGTATCCGCCCCCATTTCTAAGGTTGGTGCTCTCTCCGCCAATCCCCCATACGCCCATCTGAAAGCCGACGGTGCCATTCAGGGTGCTGCCTCCCACTCCGATAATGCCCGGCTGCCCGCTGAAACCGGCCACGTCCAGGGCTGGGACAGGGTCGTATGAGGCAGCTGGCGCCGGATTGGCCACGTTGATGCCGACCTGCCCCTGCGACGTGATGATCATGCTTTGGCGCAGCCCATCGTTTTGGGCGCCGGGGGTATTGGACAAGAAAACGAGATTGTTGCTGTTCTGTCCGTCATCCACCGCCTCGATGCGTGCGCCGGGGTTGTAGCCGCGGGCCTGAATCGGCTGTGTATTGAAGTCGACTGCGACAGCGCCGTACTTCGAGACGGTATCGCCGCCGGGGTTGGTGAGGGTCAATGCCGCTCCCACAGCACCGGGCGCGGCAACTGAGGCTTCCAGCGCCGAGATCGGGTTGGCCGTGCCGATGCCCACGTTGACAAACTGCGCGCCCGGCGTGCTGGTGGTGTTGCCCAGCACCACGGTGTTGTCCTGCTGCACCTGCGAGCCTGCGCCGACGGAGGTGGTGTTGCTCAGCAGCGCGCCGTTGTACGCGCCTGCGCTCCAGCCCAGGGCCGTGTTGTAGGAGCCGGTAGTGCTCGAATACAGCGCGCCCGCGCCGACCGCCGTGTTCTGACCGCCCGTGGTGTCGGCGATCAGCGAATTCAAGCCCATGGCGGTATTGCTGGAGCCGGTCGACTGCGCCTTGAGCGCCTGGAAGCCGACAGCGCTGGTATATGTGCCGGTGGTGGTAAAGTTGCCCGCGCCGCCGACGAACACGTTGTCGCTTCCGGCCGCTCCGTACCCGTGCAGAAAGGGCTGTCCGCCAACGCTGAGAATTCCTTCAAATCCGTCGGTCGTGGCCGGCATGCCAATGGTAGGCGTCACCATGCCGCCCTCGATGTTTTCTGAGCCGGTTACGACCTGGTTCCCGGTGAACGTGTTGTTGCCGCTCAGCAGCGGAAACTGGCCAGGCGCCACACTCAGAGCGATACTTCCAGCTGTGCCACCGCCCGTAAGCCCTGTGCCCGCCGTCACGCCGGTAATGGTTCCCGTGCCGGGAAAGGTCTGGCCGGCTGCGAAGTGAATGATGCCCTTGGGGTTGAAAGAGAAGCCGGTCTCGGCGGGCGCGCTGGCGCCGGCTCCGAACAGCAGATTGAGCGAGCCCGAGGGCAGCAGCGAGTTGTTGCTTACCGATTCGGCCCTCAGTACGAATTGCTGCGCCGTGACGGTCTTGCTGAGGCTGCCGTAGCTGGCTGCGACGAAGCTGAGCGGCTCTGAGTTTGCACCGTGAGCGGCCATTGCCAACCCGTTTTCGGCCAGCATTGCCGCGCCCTGAAAAGTGGTGTTTCCGGCCACATCGAGCGTCGTCGAGGGCGTTGTAGTTCCTATGCCGACGTTGGCGCCGCCGACGAACACCGGCGAGTCGGTGATCGCCGTCGCGCTGCTGAATTGCGAAAGGTAGCCGATCTTGCCGCCCAGCGTGGTGACGGGCTGGCTGAGAGTGAGTTGGGGCGTGGCAGAGGACTGCGCGGGCGCGATTATGCGGTCAGCGGCCAGCGCAAAGGCCGACACGGGCAATCCGCCCAGCGTGGCTGCGTCGCCGGCCTTGAGCGCATAAGGCACGCTGGCCAGCAGCACGCGTGGCTGCGGTCTTTCGCCGGCCACCTGCACCTCAAGCCAGCGCGCTTCGCCGGTTGAAAAAAGATCCACCGGCAGCCCGTTGGCGCTGCCGGAGCCAAGCTGCACTTTATAGTGACCGGCCGGATCGACGTCGACGGATTGCGTCTCGGCCCACAGCGGCTCGCCGCCCTGTTCGTCTTTGAAGATGAGAAAAGTGACGGTCGCCTCGCCGGCCATCGGCTGGCCGTCGCCGCTGAGCGCAACGCCCGAGTAGGGCACCAGGGCCGGAACCGCTGTGGGTGCGCTCGCAGCCGCCGGTGTGTGAGGCGCAGTGGCGGTGGCCTGCGCGTGTGAGGCGGGACCGGCTATTTGCGCCACCAACAGCAGAGCCGCGGCGAAATAAATCGGACGGATGTCCATGCTAGCTCCTTCTGGATATCGCTTCAAGAAAATCGTTGAGCATTGTCCCGAACAGGCGAGCGGCTCGATGCTGGAGCCGCACCGGTGCGCGCAGTTCATCTGCTGGTGGCGCGTTCATGCCGGCTGAGCGGAAGGGAAGAAATCGAGGCCGTCTGCTGCTTCGCTGCCGGTGGGTGAACGGCCGGCGAATCCGGCGCAGGATGCATTCCCGGAGCGACCTTCAGCGTCGATGGATGGGGCATCGGGCGTGGCGTTGCCTGACGCTCCGCACCGCCATCCCGCTTCGGCCGTATGACTGCCCGCGACGCGGCGTTGAAATCCTCAGTCACGTCCGTCAGCCGCTGCGCCTCATAGCCGCGCCGTTTGGCCACAATGCGATAGTCGAAGCTCAGCGAGGACATTCCGCCTCCCGACTCGCGCACTTCAAAGCCCGTAGCAGTCTCGTTGATCACGTACAGCCCCTTCGAGTCGCCTTTAGGGGTCAGAAACACGTGATACTCCGCCGATGCGCTCACAGTTTCAGCGAACGCCGGGTCAATCCTGACTACCGCAACGCCGCGCTCCAGCTTGCCGGAGCCGAAGTCTTCCATCCAGTTCTCCGGCGACTGCATGGCATAGGTTTCCACCCTCCGCGCGCCGCCGCCGGCGCTCACCAGCGACTTGAGCTGGCCGGTGCAGCTCAGGCTGCCCCCGCTGCCAATGCCGCAGGTTCCGCCCGAGCTTGTGGCCATCAGGGTCTTGAAGAGGCCGGTCGGGCCGTTGTCAAGATTTTCGGCGTACACCGTTGGGAGGGAGGTGCCTTTACTGGCAAAAAATCCTGCCTCACCGCTTTCGGATGAACCGGTGACGCCGGAGCCTACGCTGGGCCCGCCATCGCCCCAAACGCCTGAGTTGCTGGTGCCTTCATATTCAACCAGCACCGAGCTGACGGTTGACGGGGCGCCGAGAACCCCGATGCCGTCTGCTGCCTGCCCAACGACTCCCACGGAGGTTTCACCGCTCCCGTCTTCTGGAGAGCTCGCATATCCGGTGACTCCTATGCTGCCATTGCCGCTGACTTTCCCATATATTCCGGTCGAGTTGTTTCCGGCCGCGTTGCCGGTTATCGCGATGGTGCCGTTTCCCGTGGTGGCTCCCGTGATCGCATTGGGATAGCCACCGCTGCCCTCGGAAGCCTGGTTGGTCGCGTAGAGGGTGGAATATGCCTGGGAATCGCTCGTGAAGTATCCGGCATTGCCGTTCCCGGTAGCTATTCCCTCAACCCCGCGGCCCGTATCCGTTCTTCCAAATACACCCGTCGCGCCGGAGGTCCCCGTGCCGGCGATGGCATCTCCGCCGGTGGTGCTCCCGTTGTTTGCATTGGCAGAAACAGACCCGCCGAACGCCGCGTTTCCATTGAAGAAGTTAAGGGGCGTGTCGAGTTGCGCGTAGAGGCCATTCAGCGAGTTTTCAAGCGTGGTGGTATTCAAGCCAAGCGTGACGGCGCCCGCCGTACCCCCTCCGGTGAGCGGCGCAG
>Ga0302324_100020317_pt1 | contig 12994 bp, 5 predicted proteins | sample Palsa_T0_1_FD_201949 | JGI IMG/M metagenome (GOLD analysis project Ga0302324, IMG submission 201949) | Peat permafrost microbial communities from Stordalen Mire near Abisko, Sweden - Palsa_T0_1 | ecosystem: Environmental > Terrestrial > Soil > Palsa > Peat permafrost | place: Sweden: Abisko...
TTGATGATAGTCTTGGCGGCTGAAGATGGAGGCCAGTTGTCCCATGAGAAAACCAATCATAGTTGTCGGCAGCATCAATCTTGATCTCGTTGCGACGGCCGCCCACGTTCCATTGCCCGGCGAAACGCTCACCGGCAACTCGTTCAGCACGTTCCATGGAGGCAAGGGAGCGAACCAAGCTGTGGGGGTGGCGCGACTTGGATACCCCGTCAGCATGGTGGGAAAGGTCGGGGACGACGCTTTCGGCCCCGAATTGAAAGCGTCCCTTCGGAAATCTAAGGTTGATGTTAAGGCCGTAAGAACGGCTCCCGGCTCTTCCGGCGTCGCGCTGATCAACATCGGAAGCGACGGACAAAATAACATCGTCGTGGTGCCAGGCGCGAATGGCAAACTCTTGCCCAAAGACATTTCCGCGCACACTTCCTTGTTGCGAAGCGCGAGCATGATCCTGGCACAGCTCGAAATTCCCCTGATCACGCTGGAAACCCTGGCAGTTTTTGCGCACCGCTACAAGATTCCATTGATGCTGGATCCTGCACCTGCGCGCGATTTGCCTGTAGGTGTACTGCAAGCCACGACATGGATCACGCCGAACGAAAGCGAGACGCGGATTTTGTGCGGACTGGGACCGCAGGAACCAGTGACACCGGAAACGGCGGCCCGTTGCGTGGACTCACTGCTGGCGCGCGGGCCTAAGAACGTAGTGATTAAAATGGGTTCGCAGGGCGCCTACATCGCTACATCGAACGGAACTTCGGGGGATCGAACCCGCGTGATGGTTCCGTCCTTCAAGGTCAAAGCCGTGGATTCGACCGCCGCAGGCGACGCTTTCAATGCGGGCTTCGCGGTGAGCCTGATGCGCGGGCAAGAGCCGCGAGATGCGGCGCGGTACGCATCGGCAGTCGCAGCGATATCGGTCACGCGCAATGGCGCGCAGCCTTCCATGCCCTCCGCGCGCGAAGTGGAACGATTTTTGAAATCGCAAAAATAAGCCGTGGCACGAAACAATCGGCGCGTGAGTTCAGTTGTGCCACCCATCGTTGCGGCTCACTGCGGTTCATTTCGGTTTTGGCTCGGAGCTTAGCTCAGGCTGGGGCAGATCGCCGCCAAGGAGTTCATTCTGGCGGCGCTCGCGGCTGGCGTTCATTAGAGTTGTAGCTTCCGCCAATTCTTCTTGCCCTTCTTTCGCGCGGCCCATGCGGATCAGGATCTGCCCTTTCAGATTGCGGTAATTGGGATTGTTGGAGTCGATTTTTTCGGCGGAATTGACGGCGCCGAGCGCTTGCTCGAATTTTTGCTGATGCTGATAAATCCGCGCTAGGCCGAAATACGAGCTGGCTAAGTGCGAATCCCTGCGCAAAGCCTCGCGAAAATTTTCCTCGGCCTTCGCGTCGTCTTGCAGGTAGGAATAGGCCACGCCGAGGCGGTCGTAGTTGAACGCGACATCCGGCTCGACCGCCACGTCCTTGAGAAACTCTTCGCGCGCCTGGTCGAAATTCGCGCGAGCCAGATACGCGAGGCCGAGATTGAAATGCAGATACGGCAGATTCGGGTCGAGCTTCATCGCCTGCTGAAATTCCGCAACCGCTTTGTCGCCTTCCTCGCGATTCAGGGCGGCCTTGCCCATGAGCAGATGATACTCAGCGGTATTCGCGCCCAACTCCACGAAGCGTCCGAGCGCGCGTTCTTCGATGTCCTGGTGGCCTGATTTGTTGGCGGCGTTACCGAGCACGTAGAGGTAATTCAGGTCGTCCAATTCCTGCGACCACAATCCGTCCAGAATGCGAACAGCGTCCGCGTCGCGGCCCGTGAAAAAATAGCAAAGGCCCAGCAAATAGTTCGCTTGGAGCGAATCGGGCTGGTCGCGGACGACCGATTCGAACGGCGCAACCGCGGATTGGAAATCATTCTGACGGTAGTACGCCAAACCGATGTCTAGCCGGATTCCGGCAACTTGCGGCGCCAATTTCTCCGCCTTGTCCAGCATAGCGAGGGCTTGCGGCCATTTCTGACGCCGCATAGCGATGACGCCAAGGTTGGCATAGGCCCCGGCGGAAGACGGATCGGCGGCGAGCACCCGCTTGAATGCAGTTTCGGCCGCGGCGAGGTTCCCTTGCCGCAGCGACGCTTCGCCCTGCTTGAACACGTCCCCGAGATTTTGGGCCTCTGCGATGCGAACGTACGCAGCGTCGGCGGAGTTTCGCCCCCGGGCAGGAGAAGGAATGGAAACGGGGCGCACGGAGGTCGAAGAAGCTGAAGTAGACGCTGCGATCGCGGCGATGAGGATTATGGATCGAAGGAGTGGAACTCCGCTTGAAACCGTCCATTTGTGCTGAGTAGAAATTGGGATGTACCAATGCTTGCCGGCACTTGGGCCATTTTCTACTCCGAGACTGTATCGAGTAGAAATCGAGGAAACCGGCTTAAGCCTGCGTCTGAAGGACCAGGCGTATGGCCAACTCACATTCCGCACCTTCGGGCGGTGCTGGGTCGGCCATCTCCAAGTAACGGATCGGCACTGAGAAAAATCGAATGCGGACCGAGGAGGAAGGCGGAGGGATGCGCGCATGAGTGTCGTTCGCTACCGTCTACGGCGAATTGCGTTCTGTTCACTCGAGCCACGGATCACGGTAGCACAAACCTAAACCGCTTGTCTCGCGGGGCGCGCGTGCACACATCGAGGCGGCGCGGGAAAGTCTAAGGGCGCCCGCCCGAGGGCGATGAACTTCCCGGCCACGAATCGAGGCGTGTTTTTAGCTTGACTTATTATGGCGAGCGTATATAAATCCGTTTTAATAAATTTAATAAAAGGTTTGGGGTGGGTCTGAAAGGCGGCGGATAGGCCGCCGGCGTGGCATAAGGCAAATTTTCGCCTCGGTGCCCGTGTTTCCCTCCCCGACAACCCAAAAGACATTTTCGACTAATGCGGGCCGTTCGCCGTAAGCCATAAAACTTTCAATACGCAGCACGTTTGGGACAGTGGAATCAATGGAGAGAGCGATGAAATCGATTCGGCTCGCGTTTGGATTGCTCATCACACTGCTTTGCCTTTGCGGCAGCGCCGCCTTCGCGCAAGACACGGCTACGTTCACCGGTACGGTGCGCGATAGTTCCGGCGCGGTGGTTTCGGGCGCGCAGGTGACGGTCAGCAACGCCACCATCGGCGTCAGCCGCACGACGGTCACCAATAGCGACGGCGAGTGGGTTACGACCGCGCTTCCGGTCAGCACGTACGACATCACGGTTTCCGCAAAGGGATTCAAGAAATACGAGGCCAACGGCGTGGTCATCCGCGTCGGGCAGAAATTGCGTGTGGACGTCAGCCTGGAAGTTGGCGCCATCTCGAGTGAAGTCGTGGTGGCGGGTGACAACGTCGCGCAGGTTGAAACGCAGTCTTCGGAAATTGCCGGAACGGTGACATCCACGGAGATCAGCCAGTTGCAGCTGAACGGACGCAACTTTACTCAACTCATCAACTTGACGCCCGGCGTGAACAACCAATCGGGGCAGGACGAAGGCACCGTCGGCGTAAATGGCAACGTGATGTACAGCGTGAACGGCGGCCGCGACGAAAACAACAACTGGGAAGTGGACGGCGGCGACAACATGGACAACGGCAGCAACAACTCGCTAAACGTCTACCCCAGCATTGACGCCATCCAGGAAGTGCGCGTGCTCACCTCAAACTACGGCGCGCAATATGGGCGTAACGCGTCCGGAACGATCGAGGCGGAAACCAAATCGGGCACCACCAGCTTCCACGGCGATGTGTACGAATTCAATCGCAACAATATTTTCAACGATCGCAGCTATTTCGACCAGAGTTCGCCGAACGCGCCCGAATACAAGAAGAATGATTTCGGCTACACCATCGGCGGACCTGTTTACATTCCGGGGCATTACAATAAGGATAAGTCCAAGACGTTTTTTTTCTGGTCGCAGGAATGGCGAAAGGAGATCGTTCCGAACACCTTCGCCATTTCCGTACCCTCCAACGCAGAGCGCGGGGGAGACTTTACCGACATTTGTTCGCTGGGACCCACCGATTGCCCGCAGAACAACCCGAATCTACCGATACAGATCGTGAACAATCATATCGTGGGAGTGAATCCTGCAACCGATCCCAACGTCTCGGCGATCCTGGCGGAAATTCCTCAAGCGAACAATACCGTGGGATGCTCCTCTCCGACGCAGTCCTGCTACGACACTTCGCAGCCAACTCCGACCAATTGGAGGGAAGAACTGCTGCGCGTCGATCAGAACATCACGCCCAAACTCCGAGCTTCGTTCCATTACATTCACGATTCCTGGAACACCGTGGTGACGCCCACTCTATGGTCGGCTGCGACCCTGCCCAACATCGAGACGAACTTCGTCGGTCCGGGCACAAGCGCCGTCGCCCGCCTGACCTATACGGCTTCACCCAGCCTGCTGAACGAGTTTGTTTTCAGCTACACCGCTGACCACATCTCGCTGACCAACCAGGGACCTTTCCAACGGCCGTCTAGCATGACGATGACGTCATTCTTCGACAATGGTTTCGGCGGCAAGCTTCCCTCCGTTTCCATTGGCGGCAACAATGCCTATAGTTTCACGGCAGATCCCTCCGATGAGCCATGGAACAACGCCAATCCGACCTACACGTTGCGCGACAACGTCACCAAGATCATCGGCAAGCATACTTTGCAATTTGGCGCCTATGCGGTGATCGCACAGAAGAATGAGGAGAACTCGCCGGACATCGAAGGAGTTGTCAACTTCGACGCGACGAATACGGCGGTCAGTACCGGGAATGCGTTTGCCGACCTACTGCTGGGAAACGTGGCGTCGTATTCACAGACGAACGCCCAAATCAAATACTACAACCGCTATCAGATACTCGAGCCCTATATCAACGACGATTTTCACGTCACATCGCGTCTGACGCTGAACCTTGGCTTGCGCCTGAGCCTATTTGGCACGTATCACGAGAAATACCTGAATGAGTACAACTTCAGTCCGAGTGTGTTCAACGTGGCGAACACGCCGATTATCGATGGCAACACCGGCGCGCTGGACAATCCAGTCACCGGCCTTCCTCTCTCGTACTCGAACCCCGCCGACGCGCAGTACCTGTTTAACGGTATCATTCAATGCGGCGGACCGGGAGTGCCCAGAGGGTGTTTGAAGGGACACCTGTTCAACCCAGCTCCCCGGCTTGGGTTCGCCTGGGATCCCAAAGGGGACGGCAAAACCGCCATTCGCGGCGGGTACGGAATCTTTTTCGATCATGGCAACGGAAATGAAGCCAATGCGGAGACTCTCGAAGGAAGCGCGCCTCTGGTCCTCACTCCCAGTCAGGCGAATATCACAGGCTCGAGCTGCGGCCAACCCACGGGGTACACTTGCTTGGGAACCGCGGGTGGGGCCCCGCTGGCGTTCCCGTTGTCGGTGACTTCCATTCCAAACCAAGCTATCTGGCCGTATGCGCAGCAGTGGAATTTGAGCATCCAGCACGAGTTCTTCAAGAACACCATCGGCTCGATCGCCTATGTGGGAAGCAAAGGGACGAATCTCGCGGACCAGCGTGACCTGAATCAACTGTATCCGGTAACCGCTGCACAGAATCCGTACACACCGGGCGTGCCACTGAGCAACGGCGATTGCACGAGCGGTTTTGCGAACGGCGTGGACGTCACCACGTTGCCGGTAAACGTGCAGAATGCCTTCAACGTGGCTTGCGGGAACATCGACCCCAACACCGTGCGCACCAACTTCCCCGGGTATGGCGCGGTTACCGGAAAGGAGTACCGCGCAAACTCCAATTACAATTCGCTGCAGATTTCGGTACGCCGGACCATCGCGCCGCTCACCATTGGCGTGGCCTATACCTACGCGCATTCGCTGGACGATGAGTCCGACTGGCAGGATGCCAATTTCGTCAACTCCTACAACCTAAAAGGCAACTATGCCAGTTCCAATTTTGACGAGCGCCACATCCTGAATTTTAGTTACGTTTACAATATTCCCTCCGGGCAACTCGAGGGGATCCCGAAGCTGTTGCTCGGCGACTGGGAGTATTCCGGGATCACCACGTTCTATACGGGGACGCCTTTCAGCGTCACGAATGGCATTTTTGGCGACAACGCGGGCGTTGCCAACGGCGTGGGAACCAACGGTTCTTACCCGGACGTCGTCGGAAATCCCCATGCCGCGCCTCCTGCCGCCGTGGCGGCATCGCTGGCCACGGGTACCGGTCCTTTGCTCTTTAATCCCGCCGCGTACACAGCGCCACAAGGCCTGACGTTCGGCGATGCAGGGCGCAATTCGCTAAACAATCCGGACCGGTTGAACTTCGACATGGCGCTTTATAAGAACTTTAAGATCAAAGAGACCATGGGATTCCAATTCCGCGCGGAGGCATTCAACGTCTTCAATCACACTCAGTGGACCGGCGTCAACGCTTCGATCGGCTGCTACGGTTCCACAAATTCCCCGGTGGATCCAGAGTGCGTTCCAAGTCCCGGCAGTGGCAGTAACTGGGCCGGGTTCCTGCAACCGTCGGGTGCGCATCTGGGCCGAATCTTCCAATTCGGGCTGAAGTTCCTGTTTTAACAGCGCGAAAAACAAAACTCTCGCATGAAAGGGCGTCCCAGGAAATCGGGGCGCCTTTTTTGTGCGCGGGAACGCCAGAGCGGCTGGCATCACGGCGCGATCGAAGGGAGATTTTTTCTGCACTCAGGCTGACGACGCGAGTGCGAGAATGAGCCCCTCTCGATGGGGCGGCGGCGTCATGGCGCCGGAAGCGGACGAGTGGAGCGGATTCCCTCGCCTTCCACTATCGTGTAAATCTTGTCAACGGCGAGGTTTTGGAATTTTTCCGTGGGACTGTTGGGCCATTGCACGTCGACCGCGTCGAGTTTTGATTCTTTGCCCAGTCCGAAGTGGAGGCGCAGGTCGTTCTGCGAGAGGTAGCTGGCACCCCCGCGGACTTCGTTGAATTGAGTCAGCTTGCCGGCCTGGATTGTGACGCGCGCGCCGATCGCTGCCCGATTGCTCTTCGTACCGACCAGCTTGAACATCACGCGGTGATTGCCGGGGACGCCGTGGTTCAGCAGCAGTGTGGGCGGCTCGCCCACATTGAGCAGCAAGACATCCACGTTGCCGTCGTTGTTCACGTCGCCGAATGCTGCGCCGCGTCGTGACGCCGGGGGCACTGCATCCAGGCCGGCTGCGGTTGCCGAATCCGTGAACGTGCCGTCGTGATTGTTCATATGCAGCAGCAGCGGCTCCTTGTAACGCGCGGCGGATTCGAGCTGGTCCATCTGCGGGTACACATGGCCGTTGGCGACAAATAAATCGACCCAGCCGTCGTTGTCAAAATCGAAAAAGCCGGTTCCCCACTTCACATACGCGTAGCCGGATTTGGCGATTCCCGCTTTCCAGCTCACGTCATCGAAACCTTTCGCGCCGAGGTTGTGGTAAAGGCTGTCTTCCTGGTCGGCAAAATTCGTGACGAAAATATCGAGGCGGCCGTCGTGATCGTAGTCGGCGAAATCCACGCCCATCGAGCCGTCGGCATCGCCTTCGCTGCTGAGCGCCGCGCCGGCGATCATGCCGTTATCGGTGAACGTGCCGTCGTGATTGTTGTGATAGAGGTAATTTGGACCAGTATCGTTCGCGACGTAGAGGTCCGGCCAGCCATCATTGTCGTAATCACCCCACACAACGCCGAGACCATAATACTTGTTGGGATCGCTGACGCCGGCCTTCTGCGCGACTTCTTCAAACGTCCCGTCGCCGCGATTGTGGTAGAGCAAGTCGGTCTCGCCGATCATCCCCCATGGCCCGCACTGCACCACCATCCCGCGAAATTTGCAGGTACCGAACGCGGCCGGATTCGCGATGTCCACATGGACGTAGCGCGCGACAAAAATATCGACGAAGCCGTCCTTATCGTAATCCGCCCATGCCGCGCCGGTCATGAAACCGCTGCCGCGCACGCCAGCTTTTTCCGTTACATCCTCGAACTTGCAATCGCCCAGATTTCTATACAGCGCGTTTCCGCCGTAGCCGGTGATGAAAATGTCCGGCAGGCCATCGTTGTCGAAATCCGCGACAGCCACGCCCATGCCCCAGCCCTTGCGGGTGAGACCCGCTTGCTTCGAAATATCCCGGAATTTCAGGGGCGACGTCTGGCGATAGAGCGTGACCATGGGATCGCCGCCGGCGTTGTAGCGATCGAGAGTAGAACCATTCACGACCAGCGCGGAAAGAGTGCCGCTGTTGTCGCAATCGATGAAACCCACGCCGCCGCTCATGGATTCGACGATGTATTTTTTTTCGGGCGAGGCGATATGCGGCACGATGAGGCCGGCGCGAGCGGAAATGTCTTCGAAAATCGGCACCGATCTCGAAGTCTTGGGGTCTTGTGCGCTGCCGAGGATGCAGAACAAGCTGATCGATAGGAGGGGAACCGACAAGACAAGGGGTGACACCCGAGATTTTGTCCTGAGGCGGATTCGCAAAGCAAAATTACTGTATCCCGCGAGGGTCATCTTGTCCACGGAGGGACGACAAGGCGGCGCGTCCAGCCGAGGCCTTCCAATTGCCAGCCCAAACGAGGAAATTAGCTCGCGAGTTGGCCCTGCGGAGACTTTTCCTGCAGGCAATACAACACGAGCTCGACGCGCGTTGAGACCCCCAGTTTGTCGAAAATCTTGAACAAATAATTACGGATGATCGGTGGCTAGCCAGAGGATGGTCCCCACGAAAGATCGCGCTTGGAAGCTACGCGATCACCGGTCTGCTGGGGGCGGTGGCTTTGTGGACCATAAAATCCAGACTCGGGCCAGTGGCTATTCTGCTCTGCGCAGTTGCGGCCGCCATTTCGCTGGCAAGCATCGATCGAATTCCATTCCGCGCCCAGGGGCAGGGGAGTAATCGGGCGCCGGTAAATTCTTGAACTTCTCCCGTGCGCGCGAGGCTTCGTCGAGCCAGCGCCAACGTTTCGCCGAACTACACCATCGACGAAGATGAAATCGTGCGGCCGGTGCGGCGCGTCCGTTCTTTGGACGTCGAGGCCCTCAGCACGCTCCCGAGCTGCACCAACAATTTACGCAGCTTGGCTCGCTCCTCCAACTCCATTTCCACCACTTCAAAGGCCCGCGCCTGGGTGTTCGCGTCGCGAACGATGGCTTGCACCTTGACCGGCTTGTGCGCCGTCACCAAACGAAGCGTCACGATGCTGCCCGGGTGCAAGCTCTGCTCGCAGATGGCCACGCCACCGCCGAGCGCAAGCTCGGGGATATCAACCTGGCAGTTTTCCTTCAGGTTGGTCGTGGTTGCGGCGACATGCTGTTCCAGCCGCAGCCGCGGATAACGCCGCTGGCGGATGGCCGGCGATTCGGGATCTACATCGAGGGGCTCGATCGAAAACTCCGCGACGCTCAGGCCGCTGCGAGGCACGAAATGCCGCACCCATTCCGGATCGATCTTCACCATCGATTGGGAAGCGACCAAGCGCAATTCGCTGGGACTGGCCCAGCGGAAGGCACGGCGGCTCTCCGCTATTTTGCGCAGAATCGATTCGGCTCCTGATGTGCGCAGGCGCCCGAGAGCTTCGATCGCTTTCAATCTCAGATAGTCCGTGCCGTCTTTCGGCAGGTCGCCTTCGGCGAGCCGCAGCAAGCGCATGTCCGCGTCCTGCTCGCCGCTCATTCCAATTTCGTCGACGGCGAGTGGACGCACCAGAGGATCGAGTACGTCAAAAATCTTCAGGAGCAAACGGCCGCGGTCGGCTGATCCGCTCGCCGCAATCTGGCGAACCACTCGGTCGTGCGCCGAGCGCTTCCATTCGGCCATGCGCGCCGGCAGGATCTGTTCGACGGAGTCGGTATCCATGCGCGCCAAAATTCCCAGCGCCTGGATCGCTTCGTTCGGCTCGCTGATGCGTAGATGTTCACGCATATGTTCGAGCGCCTCGGGACCCAGGGTTTGCATGACGGAAAGAAGCAGGTCGCAATCTTCGCGGAAACCAGAACGACTGAAGCGGCTGGCCACGTGTTGAGAGGCAACCAGCGGCATGCGCCGGAGCAGATCGGTTAGGCCGGAGGGAACGCTGCCGTTTTTCAGAGCCTCATCCAGGAATTCCGGCAAGCGGTCCTCGATTCCGATTCGCGGCCGAAGATTCTTGCCAACGCCGGGGCGTTCTGTTTCAACGTAGTCCACCAGTTCCACGGCACGCTGAATGGCGGGGTAGGAACGCTTCTTCGTGGCTTCCTGCGATAGCCGCACGAACGCGGCACCCAGGAGGCTCTGCAACTCCGAGTCTTGCTCTTCGGCGAGTTGCACGCCCACCTGGCGGATCGTGCTCAAAAGCAGGCGCTCGTCGCATTTTGCGTAGGTGGCCGCCAGTTCAGCCAATCCAGTTGCGGTTTGGCGGCGCGTCGCGGCGGATTTGCTGGTGATGCAGTTTGCGTAGTTGGTCAGGACTTTTTCGGCTTCTTCGTTTTTGCCACCAGCCGTGAGCTGCTCGACGTACTCTCGCACCTGCGCCGCTGGAACACACCACGCTTCGGAAGATTCCAGCACGCTTTTTCTTTTTTCTTCGGGAACCTGCGACCAGAATTGCTGCGCGAGCATGTCCACGTGTGATTGCACGTGAATGCCGTGGCGCGCCATCTTTTCTTCGTAGACGCCAAGAACTTTGCGCAGGCTGTCGAGTTCCGTGCTCATCTCGTCCAGAACTTGACGAACCGCGTTCACTTCGATGTCCCCGTGCTCGTAGCTTTCCATCGCAAATCGTATGGCGACGTGCTCCGCGAGCTTCAGAAGCATCGGCTTATCGGCGCCTTCCGCAGGCGCTTGCGAGGCCAATGCCGACAGAGCCTGGCTGACCGTAAATCGCGCGCGGCGAGGTAGGGTGGAGAGCCGCGATTGGAACGCCGCCGCCTCGAGTTTATCTTTCGGCGATTCGCTGGTTCTCGCGATCTGTCCGAGCATCTGCAGAATGCCTTTGAGTTCGTCCTCATGAATGGACATCAGCCCGGTTTCGACCGCCATTGATCCCGGGCCGCCGCGCGCATCGCGGCTCCCGCGAATTGCCGCGGTCGCATTGCCCCAACGGCCGGGCGCTCCGCCACCCGCGTCTCCCGCAGGCCCCCCGGGAACATTCCAAACGCGTGCGCTCGAGCCGCCAGGACCGCGTTTTTCGTTATCGGATCGCACGCCCGAACCACCGCGCGTACCTTCGCCGAGGGGTACACCAGGAGCGTAGCCTGTCCCTCCGCCTCCGAATCCGCGGGCTCCGCCTGAACCGGCGAATCCTCCCGTCGATCCATTCACCGCGCCTTCTTCCCCCGCTTCGCTATTGACCGCAATCCCCGAAATTGCGCCGCCGCCTTTGGATTTTCCGCCTTTCCGTTGCCTGCCTTTCGATTGCTTAGCGTCACCCTTGTTGAACCAGAACCCGGCCGCATCCGGAGCAAGTGGCGCACCTTCTCCTCCGCCGTCACCGATGATGTTCCATGTGCTGGGTGCTCCGCTGGAAGCCAAACCTGACCCTGCGCCGGAGTCGCTGCCGGCGTTTCCTGCGCTGGGTCCTTGCGCAAGAATCGCTGAACCTTCGACGTAGACCGGACTTTCTCCGCCCGGAACGCCGTTGCTCGGAAAATCACGGATGATTTCCGCATTTTCCATTTCGTAGAAACCTTGTCCCGGGACTGAGTAACCCGAAGCGTAGCCGCCGGGCGCGTTGCCACCTGGACCGGCTCCAAAACCACCGCCGCCGCCATCGCCCGAACCACTTCCTGATCCATATCCCGAACCGAAACCACTGCCGCCGCCTTCGTTGGCTGCACCGTCTACCGAACCATCGTGGCCCGCGCCGCTTCCTTCACCGCCATCGCCGCTGCCGTGACCGGTGCCGTTTCCAGTTCCGCGGCCGCGGTTGCCTTTCGTTCCCTCCGCCGCCATGATCAATTGCAAGAGTTTCTCAGGGTCGTTGAGCAGTTCGTCCGATTTCTCCTGGCTCATGCCAATGGTATGAGCCGCGATTTGCGCTGCGACCGTTGAACGCGCGACGGCGGAATCGGCGGGCACGAAACACACTTCGTTAACGTGAATGTGCGGATCGCCCTGCAGGGCCGCTTTCAACTGCTCCGCGAGCTGCGTCGGTTTGGTGCCTGTGTTGGTGGGGAATCCACGAACGAAACGCGCCAGACTCGCTTGCGTCACCTGTGGAGCGAAATGGATGCTGGCAATTCCCGCGGAGGAGAGCATCGCCGCGAAGCTGCGCTCGGCAGCAGCGGATTCAAGAGGTGTGCCATCGAGAAGCAATTGGTCTCCCGAAACGGCGAGCAACACTCCGGCTTCGTTCTCCGTGCCGGATCCGAGCGCGGTGTGAAGCTCCTGCCACGCGGTTTCGTACTGCTTGGCCGTGCGCGGATGCCCGAAGTCATACATTCGCGCGAACTTGAGGAGGATGTTCAAACTTCGCACGAAAGCGCGGGCGGCAGCAGGACGTGTCTTGGCATTCATGAAAGTGTATGGGGCTAGAACCAGCCCCGCCTCTGGGTGTAAATATGGGGTTTTGGGGCGGTTCAGGCAATGGTACAGGTATCCTATCTGGTACTACCGCTCGGTTTACGCCAATTTGGGTGAGAAGTCCTAGGACGAGGTTTCGGCGGAGACTACTTTCTCAGCCAAGCCTCTAACTCATTGATGTGCCCGAGAATAGCCAGCGCGCCGAGCTCTTTTAGCAGGGCCTCGCGTTGGCGCCGTTCTTCGCTGTTGCGCGCCAAAACCCCCACAAATCGCACCTGGGCCGCCTGGGCCGCGAGTGCATCGTCAACGTTATCCCCTACATACAGGACAGTTTGGGGATCGCGCCCGTTTAGTATCTTCAGGATCCCGTCGGGTGCCGGTTTGGGGCGGTTCGACGTTTCCACCGTCATGATCTGGCTGAACAGATCGCGGACGCCGTTCAGGTCCAGCGTATAGTCCATTTCTCGCC